>Ga0209979_1002399_pt1 | contig 18016 bp, 17 predicted proteins | sample AnhtaG_FD_183114 | JGI IMG/M metagenome (GOLD analysis project Ga0209979, IMG submission 183114) | Deep subsurface microbial communities from Anholt, Denmark to uncover new lineages of life (NeLLi) - Anholt_01485 metaG (SPAdes) (version 2) | ecosystem: Environmental > Aquatic > Marine > Oceanic...
GATATGAAGAACACGCTTAATCTTCTTGGAGGAGATTATCGGCCAAGAGTGCTTCAAAGGCGTATCGCTTTGATAGGCTCCAGGTCGTTCATATTGAGGACTTGTGCATTCTTGGCGATCCTTTTAATCAGCTTCGAGAGGACTATCCCAGGGCCAATCTCTATGAAGATGGAGACGCCGACCCCTGCCATATATTCCACTGAGGGCTGCCACTGAACACAGTGGCATAGCTGCTGTAGGAGCTCCTCTTTTACCTCATCGACGGTGGTTACCGGCTTAGCCGTGCTGTTAGCCACGATGGGAACTTCGGGGGGGCATAAGTTAACTCGTGAGATGGCCTGGGCCATGCCTTCAACGGTGGGCTGCATCAGGGCGGAATGAAAAGCGCCGCTGACTTCAAGCGGCACCACGCCGACGGCTCCTCTCGCTTGGGCCAAGTCCATGGAGCGTGCTATTGCCTCCCTGGTGCCACTGACCACGATCTGCCCTGAGCAGTTGATATTGGCAATCTGGGCACCGGTTTCTAGGCATATCTCTTCCACGGATGCCTCATCGAGACCGATGACCGCTGCCATGCCTCCGGGTTTGCTCGTGCCTGCCTCCTGCATCAAGCGACCTCGTTCCCTGACAAGGCGGACTGCATCAGCAAATGCAAGTGCGTTTGCGGCCACCAGCGCGGTGTACTCACCGACGCTATGTCCGGCGACAAAGGCAGGCTTTATCGTACCGTTGAGCTCTGAAGTAATCTTTAAGTAGGCGATGCTGACTGTAAGTAGTGCTGGCTGGGCATTGATGGTTTCGCGGAGTTCCTCCTCCGGGCCCTCAAAACAAAGCCGTGACAGGGGAAACTGGAGCGCTTGATCGGCCTCCTCGAAGACCTGCCTTGCCTGAGGTGAACTCTGGTAAAGGTCGAAGCCCATCCCGATTGCCTGTGAGCCTTGTCCCGGAAAGACATAAGCAATCTTGGGTATCGGCTTTGTCTCTGACTCAGCCATGGGCTGTCTCCGTTATTCAGCAGTAACTGAAATCCTGCTGAATTATCCATTCAATTTCGTTGTCGTCTTTGAGGACCGAAACGATATGATTGTTGTAATACAATTGCTCGACTCTAAAGAAGCGCTCTCGGTAGTTCAAGACAATATGATTCTCATCGGGAACCAAGATTACCCGACAGGCCTTTAGCCCACCGATGCCGATTCCGATAGCTTTTAGGGTCGCTTCTTTTGCAGTCCAATAGCGAAAAAAGGTATCCCAAGACTTGTCTTTGCCTAACTCCCATTCTTCGTCGCTCGCCACGAGGCTAAAGATAGATTCAGAACGAGGCTTTATTTCTTCGATATCGATCCCGATCTTTTCCTTGCTGACAACCGCTGTTACGCACTTCGATTTATGGGCGAGAGACCAATAATTGCCGTTAAACGGGCACGGAACGTCGTTTTCGTCTTTCCTTAGCTCTTCAAGTGTTACCCCCCCCTTTTCCGCGCTCAATCTTAGCGCCTCCCTGGAAATTCTGCTTAGCCTGTCCACCTTTTCTCTTCCGGACAGCTTTTGGCCAACTTTGGCAACTGGCAGGATTACCGGAAACAAAGTCATTGGTCTGCTCAATCCCTGATCGCCTTATCAATAAGACCTTTGTCGAAGTAGTTGGTCGACATTCCGCAGTCCACGATTATGCTCTGGGCATTTATGCCGCTGGATCGATCGCTCAATAGGAATACCACCGCATTGGCAACTTCTTTGGTCTCGATAGCTTTCTTGCGTAGACTCAATTGTTCGGCGTAGAGGTAATAGTCCAGGTACCCTGGTATTCCTGCGGATGAAGAGGTTTTCAACAAGCCGGCCTTGACTGAGTTGAACCTGACTTGGGAAAACGAGCTGAAGGATTTGGCCAGAAAGCACAAGGTAGAGTCCAGAGCAGCTTTTACAGGTGCCATCCAGCCGTAGGGTTCGGCTGCTATTTTGGTGGCTGAGATCGATATGGTGACTATGGATGCCTTTTCATCCAGGAGATCTTTAAATGCATTGGCAATACTGATCAGCGAGAAACAGGATATGTCAACCGATTGCATGAAGTCTTTCTTCCTTGTTTCGTGAAATGGCTTGAGTCCCGCTTCGTAGTTGGCAAAAGCAATGGAATGAACGATGCCATGAAGCTTGGGATGCTTTTTGGAGACGTTTTCGGCCACTTTTGCGATTTCCTCTTCCCGTTCGACATCACATATGTAAACGTCTGCACCTGGGAAAAGCTTGGAAATGCTTTCTTTGTGTGCCTCTGACTGAACCGAATGGATGACCTTCGCCCCTGCCTCAGAAAGAACCTGGCTGACGAAAAAGGCCACGCTCTTTTTGTTGGCAACCCCGAAAACCAGGAATGTTTTTCCTGCAATGTCTAAGAAGTCCATGTTATTTCCTTTTCTATTGAATTTAGATTTCAGCTTTTACTAAGCTAACGGCAAATTCAACCGTTACCACTGTTTTCCCTGCAGATGAGGCGCTGCCCTTCAGGAAGAAAGCATTGCTTACCTTTTCCACCAGCTCGGCTTCCATTTCCAGGAGGGCACCCGGCATGACCATATTCTTGAACTTGGCGTTACCAATTCGGGTCAACACCGGAGTACCCTCGCTAACATCACCAATAATGCTGGAGAGCAGGATCGCCCCGGTTTGAAAAATAGACTCGCAGATCAGTACCCCGGGCATGATCGGATTTCCGGGGTAATGCCCTTTAAAAAATGGCTCCTCCGGGCTTATCTCTTTTGTTGTTTTGATTTTCGTTTCTGTTAACTCTACGATCTTGTCGACGAACAAGAACGGTGGGCGATGGGGTATCGCCTTTAATACTTCTTCCATTTTATAGACCTCCTGTTACCTCTAGTGTAGAACCGTTGACATAAGCCGCTTCCTTAGATGCCAGGAAAAGAACACAGGCAGCGACCTCCTCGGGCTTACCGAACCTCCTTAAGGGGACCTGAGCTATGTAAGAATCGCGTAATTCACTCGGAAGGTCTTGAATAAATTCGGTGGCGATAAATCCCGGTGAAACGCAATTGACCGTAATGCCCCGGCGGGCGACTTCCTTGGACAATGATTTGGTCAGCGCAACCAGCCCCGCCTTTGAGGCGGCATAGTTTGCCTGACCTTCAAATCCATATTTGCCTGAAGGTGAGGTTATACTGATAATCCGTCCATATCGTTTGCGCATCAGGCTCATCACCGCAAACTTGCACATGTAAAAGACCCCGCTGAGATTGACATTCAGCACATCGTGCCACTCCGATTCTCTCATCATGGCCAGGACAGCATCCTTCCGAATACCTGCATTATTTACAAGTATCTCGAAGCCTTCATACTTCTTGTCTATGTATTCAAAAAACTTTTCAACTTCTTCATATTTAGCCACGTCACACATTTGGACATCATAATTCTCAGCGAACTCACTGTTGTCTTGCTTGAATTGTTCCGTAGCAGCTTCGTTTGAGGCGATAATAACCCGGGCACCAGCCCTCAGGAAACTCTCCGCAATGCTCCTGCCTATCCCCCTTGTTCCTCCGGTCACGATAGCAGTCTGTCCCTTGAAATCGTACATCTGTCACCTCCTATAAAATGAAATCAGGACCGTAGATACTTGTCAACATCGTTTGAGGTAATCACCCCGTAGTTAGCCGCTCCCAACCAACCGGACATAATGATCCCTACTGAACCGGTATGGAAAAGTCCAGGTATCTCTGCGGGAAGTCCCATGCTGATCTTTAATCCTTCGAATTTAGTGCCGAAAGAGGCGCCGCGATCATGAAGAGTATACCTCTGAAATGTTTTTGGGGTAGCAGCTTCTACATAGTCGATTTTCCCTCGGGCTCCAGGTATATATTTCTCCAGAGCATCGAGCGTTGATTCGATTAATTCCTGTTTGGAGGTGCGGTATTCTTCCTCGGACAAGCTTGCCCAGTCCTCGTAGTTTGCATTGGTGGATGAAACGATCGAGTACATATCAGAGCCGGGTCGGGTTTCCGGATAGTAGACGGAGAAGGTCCGGCTGGTAATATTCCTGCTGCAAAGCATTGCGGAATCGAACTTTGCCGCTACTGAGGTGAAAAGCAAATCCCCTATGTAGTCGATCTTCTCGCCCTTCCTAATGCCCATATAGACCTGGCAGCTACTGTTGTTGAGACGTACCTTTCTTGCTTCTTCAATGAAGCTTCCGGAAAAGTGCTGGTCACCGACGAGTTTATGAACGGTTGATTTTAAATTACCGTTGGAGACTGCGGCCTTACACTTGATCATTTTTCCGTTGGCGATTACTCCAGACACTTTTTGATCTTCGATGACAATTCTTTCCACCGGGCACCTGGTACGGATATCGACGCCATTTCTTATGAGTTCATCCCGCATCTTCCCGATAAACTGGTCCGTCCCACCTCGAACGGTATAAACGCCTTTGCTCATGAAGTTGGAAAACACGATGCCGTAGCTTATCGCTGGGTCATCCAGGGTCGATCCGTTCGCATAAGTGATCGGTTCCATCAACAGGCGGACAACATCATCACGTCCAGGGAAGAACTTTTCAAAGAGTTCTCTGGTTGTCATGGTTTGGTCATCATAGAAATTCATCTCTCTAGCTGTATTGAAGAAGCCCTCAACATTCTCCAGGGGTATTTTGAACCGCTCCCGCAGGATGCGGGTGAAATCCTCCCTGTCAAAGGTTGTTGTGAAGGAGAATTGAGGGTTGTCAAACCTGATTCCCTTAAGCTGAACGATCATGTCAGCGATTTCAGGCGACCAGTACTTACGACAGGTCTTGATCATGCCAGCCGGGAATCCGTGCAGGGAGACGTCGAAGATGTGCCCCCCCTTCCTTTTGAACCAGGCAGCCAATCCACCGAGCTGATGGTGCTGCTCTAGCAGCAAAACTGAATGACCATTTCTAGCTAGCATATTGGCACAACTAAGCCCTGCCAATCCACTGCCGATCACGGCGGCATCGTATTCCGGCTTTGTGTCTTTCAACCTATCGCTCACCAGTAACCTTCCCCTCTTCTATCCCTTCTGCAACACGTGGAGATTTGCCATGGAGACACCGCTAAGCATTGCTCCAACGATCCCCAGAAACCCCTGGTCTGTCCCGCAAATAAACAGGTTCTCCAGATGTGTTCTTCCTGTCTTGATCTTGTTTGGAGTCCCATATACGGCTCCGTTCAAGTGACCCGTGAATCTGTGAATCGTCTTTGGAGTGAAGACATCTGTGTAAACGATTGAGTCACGGAAATCTGGTACGAATTTTACCACCTCTTTAAGCGAGGTTTCAAGCCAGGCAGCTTTTTGTGCTTTATACTCATCTTCTTCCAATTTGTTCCAGAGATCGAAATTAGCCATGTTGGTTACCCGGATCATGGCTTCAGGCAGAGGGCTTTCGAAGTGAAAATTGTTAGGGCAGCAGATAACACCGCTTGAAACATCGACCAAATCGTCTGGCTTTCTATAATTGAATCTATCCGAGTTATTGAAAAAGATGATTGTTGTATCGTAGCCCGTTTCAGCTAGTTCTCTATCAAGAACCATGATAAACTCTACGAATGAAAGTTGTCCCACATTATGCTTGACTCTCGCAGGGTCGTAGTCGGATAGAAGCCTCATGGTCTCAACATAACCGGCCGATGATATTATTTTATCTGCCGTCAGCACTTCACCGTTATCGAGCAGTACCGATTCAACCTTGCCGTTAGCAACTTCAATGCTTTGCACTCCGCACTTTAGCCTTAATTCACCACCGTGATCCTTATATTTTTTAACCAGTACATCGAGGATCTGCCGAACCCCGGCTTGGGGCCGGGCAAAACCCTCGGAGAAGATGCTATTGAACATGATGACGAACTGTCCGAATTCCATGTCATTTTCCTGGGCATTGCCGTAGTACATGAGTGGGCAAAAGATCATATCAATGAGGAGTGGGTCGGAAATAATCGAGCCCACGACTTCGCGAGCCGATATTGGTTTTGCATCCAGGGCCAATGCGTCATATTCAGAGATAGTCTTGAGTAGCTTTTGGAAGTTGTCGGCTTGCGCTGGAAAATTCTCGGTTACCTCCTGGATAAAAAAGTCCAAGTCGTTATTGAATCTGAGGATTGTCTCGGGGAATCTGACCGCTGATATCCGTTGTTGGCAGAGGGTAAAATCCTCAATTTTTAGCTTGAGCTGTCGCAGCAGCTTGGGCAGCGGAGTTGATTTGGTACCACGGGGGACATAATTGGTCATTGCATGGAGACCAACATCAAATTTATGTCCGTCCCGGCTATAGAATGAATTTAGTCCCCCGACACGATGATGTTTTTCCAGGATACAAACCCTTTTATCGTAGTAGGCCAACCTAATGCCAGCGGCGAGGCCGGACATCCCGGCTCCTATGATAATAACGTCGTAACTCATATTCAGGCTCTATTGAGAGATTTATCCCCTGTTTGGCAAGGGGAGAAACTTATGTGAACCTTCGGCTCTCGGGTGGAATGAGATGAAATGATGTACTCTGTTTCGCTGGTATCTATTTGCTAAATGACTTCCCTTTCAGTTCCAGCCAAGTGATTGCTTCAATACTATTGCGCAAATCTTCTAACGATAAGGGCAGAATTGATACCCAACATTCCGAAAGAGTTATTTAAGATATAGTCAACCTTATCGACCTTCTTGGGTTCGTTGATTACAAGATTCTTAAGGGCGCACTCAGGGTCCAGATTGTCCACATTGATCGTCTGGTGTACGATATGGTCTTCAAATGAGGGTAGATTGCCCACCAATTCCAAGGCACCAGCAGCACCCATCGTATGGCCTATATAACTCTTGGTGTTATTTATGTACGCATTTGAATTGCCCTTCAGGACTTCTCTGATTGCCTGACATTCCGCTTTGTCCCCTTCTGGAGTGGCAGTCGCGTGGGTATTGATGATATCGATGTCGCTCGCTGATATGCCGGCTTTCTTGAGAGCAAGGTTCATGCACTCAGCTTGCATTTGCGGGTTCGGAAGAACGTAATCATATGCATCCGAGTTGATGGCGTAACCGACGATCTCACCGTAAATCCTGGCGCCTCTTTCCAGTGCGTCACTCAATTTCTCCAGAACGCACATACATCCGCCTTCGGAAACAACAACACCGTTTCGGTCCCTATCGAAGGGGCGGGATGCCTTCGTGGGGTCGGGATGGCTCGCCAATGCACGTTCATTTTTGAAGCTGAGAAAAATACCAAAGCCATGAATAACCTCTGAAACGCCACCAGCCAGGGCCAAATCCACTTCACCCAGCAGCAGCATCTGTACGCCGTGTATGAGTCCAATGTTGCCGGCGGCGCAGGCACCTCCCAGTGTGTAGTGTGGGCCGGTAATCCCCATATTCATGGTGATTTCGCCTGCTGGCTCATTGGCCACAGTTTTTGGGTTTTGGTGGTGGGACCAGAGGTCTAGATTGTAGCCGTACTGCTTGAGGTTATAGATTTCATTCTCGGTTTGCACGTTACCGTGCTCGGTGATCCCGACATAGATGCCAATTCTCGATTTGTCAACCGAGTCAAGATCCAATTTCGCATCAAGGACTGCCTCGTGACAGCAGTAAACGGCAAAGGACCCTGCTCGCGTTCCCCGACGCAGCTCTTTCTTACTCTGATACTTCAATGGGTCGAAGTCACACGCACCGGCAATGACTTCTCCCATATAGTGGGTCTCGATTTTCCCTATTCCGGATTTGCCAGCAAGCAAGTTCTGACGAAATTCTGAAAGATTGTTTCCATTTGGTGCCGACAGGCCAATCCCGGTTATTACGATTCGTGTTTCATTACCCATCTTGGCAACCATGTTACTTTGTGGTTATCCGTTGAGGTTACCATTTTACAGCTAGCATAATACCAGCCATGCCGCTGCCGCCTGCCATCAGCAGAACATTATCACCGGTATCAAGACGACCTTCCTCAATTCCTATAGCTAGCGAAATGGGAAGTGAACAAGAAGCGATGTTTCCCAGGTATTCCACGGTGGAAAATCCCTTGGATTCATCCAGCCCCAGGGTGCGAAACAGAAGCTGTTGATGGACAGTGCTAACTTGGTGGCAGAAAACCTTGTCTACATCTGGCTCTGTCCAGCCCAGCTCTCGTTTGAAGGCCTTCCATGTTTCGCGCGCTAGTAATTGGCCGTTTTTCAGAATTCCTGCATAGTCCGTATTCATAAAGGGGTAGCTATTCGGGTCGTAGAAATAAGTATCAGCTTCTACGCGACAGAGGTCGTTGTGTTGTGAAGCAGTGCGAACCACTCCCCCCAAGAGTTTATGGTCGGATTTCGACAGGGATGAGTGAGTCAGTACCGCTGCCACTGCCCCGGATCCCAGGGTTAGAGAGGCAAACGAGACTTTTAGCTTATCCCTGGTGATGTCCGTGTCATTCAGGATTTCGTCGATCGTGCTGTCAATACATCGCTTACCGCCCTCTGCGCCAACCACAATTCCCGCTCTTACTTGGCCCAATTCGATCATATTTGCCAGAGTTACTATGCCGTTGGTGAAACCCAGACAGGCATTTGAGATGTCGAAGACAAGGGCTGTGCCAGGGAGGCCCAAAGAATTATGGACTAGAAAAGCCGTCGCCGGCTCGAGGAAATCACGACATACGGAAGTGTGAAGAAGACATTCGATGTCCCCTTTATCGATTCCCGACTTGGCTATGGCCTTTTCTGCCGCTCTTGTACTGGCTTGGCTTGGCGTCGTAGCATCGTCCCAGAATCGCCGCTCACGAATTCCGGTCATCAGTTCGAAGCGTCCGTAAGAGAGATTCAGTTTCTGGTATATGGGGGCTACTCTCTCCTCAAGGCTCTGTGACGTGACGACTGTCCCCGGGGTCTCGTAACCCAAAGCCTCAATGTGGACGTTCTTGTACCGCATTTCAATACAACCTCTACATACTCGCTACCGCGTCTGGAGCATACCCGGCGTCAAACGCTACACAATTCATCCCCTAGCGCTCCAGCACCAGACATACTACGACCGGTGGTACTATAGTAATCTGCGTGAACCTCTACTATCGCACTTCTCGTCGAATTTGTCAACGGCGTTCAAATTCACTAATCTTTAATTTCCCTACACTCATTTTCCCAAACACTTACTTTAGGAGTATGCCACCAGGAAGTAGGTAACCCCGGTTGTTCCCACCCTCCTGTGGGAGCCTACACATTCCAGTGCCTGCGACGAGAACATCGTAACTCGTAGCAAAACTCTGTAGCGAAATTTCTCCCCCGTTCAGCAAGGGGAGTAAATTGGGTGAACCTTCGATTCCTTGGTGAAATGAGGTAGAACGATATACTTTAAGTTCGCTGACACCTATTGGTTAAATGTCTTTCATGAGTGGCTCCAAGTAGGCTACAGAGCTATCTAATGTAGACAATTCCATATAGTCGTCTTCCGGCACAACGATACCATATCGTTTTCGCAGTTCCATGATGACGTCCAGGAAATCCATCGAGTCCATTTCGATTTGGTCTCGTATGCGGATATCACCCTTGAGATTGCTCAGGTCTTCATCCGGTACAATTTCGTGCATGACCTCCAGAAGCATGGCTCTAATTTCTTCTGCTTTCATATACCCCCTTTCCTTCTATTCTAGCAAAATAGCCCTTTAATGTTGCTCTTCGTATCTCTTGACTATAAGGGCGGAATTGATACCCAACATTCCGAAAGAGTTATTCAAGATATAGTCGACCTTATCGACCTTTTTAGGTTCGTTGATTACAAGGTTCTTAAGAGCACACTCAGGGTCTAAATTGTCCACATTGATCGTCGGGTGAACTACATGGTCTTCAAATGAGGGTAAATTACCCACTAGTTCCAAAGCGCCAGCAGCGCCCATCGTATGGCCTATATAACTCTTGGTGTTGTTTATATATGAATTTGAATTATTCCCAAAGACTTCTCTCATTGCCTGACATTCGGCCTTATCCCCTTCAGTGGTTGCGGTGGCGTGGGTATTGATAATATCGATGTCGCTCGCTGATATGCCGGCCTTTTTAAGGGCAAGGTTCATGCACTCAACTTGCCTTTGAGCATTTGGAAGAATGTAATCACATGCATCTGAGTTGATAGCATATCCGACGATCTCGCCGTAAATCCTGGCTTCTCTTTCAAGTGCATCACTCAGTCTTTCCAGAACGCAAATACAGCCGCCTTCGGAAACGACGATACCGTTTCGGTCCCTGTCGAAAGGGCGGGATGCCTTCTGAGGGTCGGGATGGCTTGCCAACGCACCCTCATTTTTAAAAGCGGCAAAAACACCGAATGTCCTGGGGGTCTCTGAGACCCCACCCGCCAGGGCCAAATCCACTTCACCCAGCAGCAGCATCTGTAAACCTTGTATGAGTCCAATGTTGCCGGCGGCGCAAGCGGCTCCCAATGTGTAGTGCGGGCCAGTAATCCCCATATTCAAGGTGACTTCGCCGGCTGGGCTGTTGGCAACCGTTCTCGGGTTATGGTGGTGGGACCAAAAATCTACATTGTAGTCATATTGCTTAATGTTATAAATCTCATTTTCTGTTTCCACGTTACCGTGCTCGGTAATGCCGAGATAGATGCCAATTCTCGATTTATCAACAGAATCAAGATCCAATTTCGAATCAGCGATTGCTTCATGAGCGCAGTAGATCGCAATAGACCCCGCTCGCGTTCCACGACGCAGCTCCTTTTTCCTCTGATATATCAGTGGGTCAAAATCACACACACCAGCGATGACTTCGCCCATGTAGTGGGTCTCGATTTTCCCTACTCCAGATTTGCCAGCAAGCAAGTTCTGACGAAACTCTGCAAGATTGTTTCCGTTTGGTGCGGTCAGCCCAATCCCGGTAATTACAATTCGTGTGTCATTATTCATATGGGCAATTATCTTAATTGCAAGGTTCTCATGCTACCATTTCACACCAAGCATAACAGAAGATAAGCCGCTGCCAATTCCCAGCATCCCAACATTATCACCAGGATCGAGGTGCCCTTCGTCAAGGGCTATGGCTAGCGTAATGGGAAGGGAAACTGGCCCCACGTTTCCTAAATATTCCACACTGGAGAAGCCCTTCGATTCATCCAGACTCAGGGTATCAAACAATAGCTCCTGATGGACAGCGGTAACCTGATGGCAGAAAACCTTGTCTACATCTGATTTACGCCATCGCAGCTCCTTTTCCAGGGCCTTCCATGTTTCACCAGCCAATGCTAGGCCATTTTTCAGGATTCCTTCAGAATCCGTACGCATACTGGGATGGGTATTTGGTTCGAAGAAATAGGTGTCATTCTCTATGCGACAAAGATCGTTGTGTTGTGAAGCAGAGCGTATCGTCCCACCGATAATCTTATGGTCGCATTTCGACAGGGATGAGTGAGTTAGCACCACTGCTACTGCTCCGGATCCCAGCGTCAGAGAGGCGAAGGAGCGTTTGAGCTTGGCCCTGGTCATGTCTGGGTCTTGCAAGATTTCATCTATCGTTATATCGGTGATGTGCCTACTGCTCTCGCTAGCGACTACAATTCCTGCTTTCACTTGGCCTAATTCGATCATATTTGCCAAGGTTACCATGCCATTTATAAAACCTAAACAGGCATTTGAGATGTCGAACAAAGTGGCTGTGGGGGGGAGACCTAAAGAATCATGGACCAGGAAGGCTGTCGCTGGCTCCAGGAAATCGCGACTCAGCGAAGTATGAAGGAGACATTCGATATCCCCCTTGTCTATTTCCGAATTTGCGATGGCCTTTTCTGCTGCTATTGTGCTGGTCTGACTTGGTGGCATTCCATTATTCCAGAATCGCCGCTCGTGGATTCCGGTCATCATTTCGAGGCGACCGAAGGCAAGGTTCAATCTATCGTATACTGGGGCTAATCTTTCCTCCAGACTCAGTGATGTGATGATATTCGGTGGGAGTTCGTACCCAAATGACTCAATGTGGACATTTTTATACAACATTTCACTGAATCCTCTATGGACTCGCTACCATGATGAGAACATGCGTATTATCGACCTCAGGGGCATTTTATCCCCCGGTCTCTCTGTGACATTTTGGCAGTGCTTGGCACAGAGAAATGGTTGGAAGCTTTAAAGGAAAATGGTTGGATTACTCTTTGCGAGAATTACTTTGCCCTCTTGATAACAACGTCGGGATATGGAACTTCGTCTTGACATTTGCCCAGTCCTCAGCGGACTCCGGAGGAATTATCCTGTCCGGGACATACTTGTAGACTGCGGCAATGAGAGCGGAGAGTTTTCTCGAACTAGCGACCGTATCTGGAACATACCTATCTGCTGCGGTAATCAAAGAAGAGCGTACCTTTGGAGGAAGCATATCCAGCCCACCGATGACCCCATCGATCACTTCAGGCGGGACATGCTTATCTAGTGCATTCAAGTAAAACAGCAGCAGCCTATCCGGTACATATCTTTCCATTGCTTTTACCTCAAGCGAGATTACCCTATCTGAGACAAAGCGGACCGGAGGTTCAAAGCGATACATTTTTCTGTATAGCGAAATCGTTCTGTCCCAGACAAATTTAACTGGCGGCGCATAGGTGGACCTTTTCCGCTTTGACGACATGTTTTTCCCTCCGGCACGAATATACTGCAATTAGTGATAATATAGCAGTCTTCGTAACGTATAATTATCACATCTTCAGATATGTTTGTCAAGGGCAGACTAATTAACTCTGCTTTACTTTCCCTACACTCATTAGTCTCAACCACCCACCTAAGGCTGCCATAAACTAAGCAGTTAACGGCGGTTTGAGATTCAAAGGCCTAAAGCCCGGTTGCCCCGTGTACAAATATGTTGTGCGTTATTGAGATGAAGCCTTCGCCTGATTACTTTGTCGGCTTTTTTACTGCACCGGATACCGAAGGGGTAACTTTAATATGTAAAGCCACCCACGAGCCGACCGAGCCCAAGGAGCTGGGGAATCCGTTAAGCTCTTAATTCGGCGGTCACGTGGAGTCGATGATTGTTCTTGATAATGTATTTGTGTTGTGGGACAGAGTTTACATATGCATCGAGTTGGACGCCATTGTCACTTGAGGTATGACACTTGGTGCATATCATATGTGGCATAAGTTCAAATGCCACTAGCGCGCTTGGTGTTTCCATTGGGGCTACGGCATTGATCGCCGATCATATTTTCGCTGATGGAGTGGGGAGCTCCTGGCCGCCTTCAATAAATCCCGACTCGCAACTCTCCCCATCCGGAGGGGGGTAGGATAGGTGAGAGTCCTTAATCTCGGAAGACCGTGTATTTTTCACATATTCATATTTCCTTGTCGCAAGTGAACCAAGTCCGCGATTCACTGAATAAGCGATAAGAGTCAAAGGCAAGCTTTTCGTTTGGATAAGCGAATCGAAAGCCCTTTTTAGTGATGTTGCTCTTGAGGTAGTGTGTTGATAAACTTGGTAAAGACCTTCTTCCAATTCCTCAGGGGTCATGTGCTGAGGCCTAAATACGGCCTGCGCGTGATCATAATGTTTCCAATCATCTGGGTAATTGGTACGCAATAGCCTTTCTTCAGAGCTCAATCTCTTATATAATCTTGTTCCTGGAAAAGGAGTTAGCGTTGTAAACGAGGATGTGTCCATCTTTGAATCCAGGACAAATTCTATAGTTCTCTGAAATATATCTTCCCTATCCCCATCACTACCCAAAACAAACTGCCCATATATCCCAATGCCATGGTCATGTATTCTGTTGATTACCTCCTTATAGTTTCTTACACCTAGCTTTAAATTTCTAACCTTATGCATGGATTGAAGTGATTCTTCATTGATAGATTCAAAACCGATGAACAATGCCATACAACCAGATTTCTGGGCCCACTTCAATATTTCTGGGTTATTTGCAAAATCGATTCCTACTTGAGAAGCCCACCGCTTATTCAACCCCCTCTCTTTCATCCCTCTAAACAACTGAACTGCCCTTCCTTCCCCCTTTTTCCCGTAATTTACAATGTTATCATCTGAAAAAAAGAACTCTTTACAACCCAGGGCTTCCAATTCATCCAGTACCTCTTCCACAGGTCTTTGTCTATACGTGCGACCGTGAAAAGCTGTTACAGAACAGAATTCGCAGTCCATGGGGCAACCCCTCGTTGTTTGCACAATAGCCTTGATTCTATATCTATCGGAATAGAGGTCATTTCTAGGTCTAGCAAGATTTTCTAAAGAAATGCGCTCCCCCCTATAAAACCTTTTCAATTCATTGCTTTCGAAATCATGAAGTAAACCCTGCCAAACAGATTCCGCCTCGCCTATCACAACAGAATCGACAAATTGTCTTGCTTCGTCGCTCAGCATGGACGCATGAATGCCGCCTATCACTGTTTTTATTCCTTTTTCTCTGTACTGCTCAGATATCTCGTACGCTCTGCGAGCACTGCAGGTCATAGCAGTTATACCCACCAGGTCAGCATCCTCAAAGGTTATCGGCTCAACATTCTCATCAATTATTCTTATATCCCAATCAGAGGGGGTTAATCCGGCTAAATAGGCTAAAGCTGCGGGTGGGAAGGTCAATTCACGCACGTCGTATGCATCCAACTGGGCTTCATCACGTGGACTAATCAATAACAACTTCTTAGCCACCACTGCCTCCAGGGCGCCTAAATGGCATCACCCGTATCAATTACTTTGGCACTACTAAACCCCTGCTCGCTGGTCGGAGCGGAGCAGAAAGTTGGACTACGGATTCAGCATGAAATCGTCTAGGGTGTTCGGGTAAGTATGGCTCCAGATAAAACCTACAACTTTACTCGAGAGATGTCAACATTGTGTTCTCGTTCACATGATTAGGACACTTCAACTCTTTGTACTGGGACCTTGCAGATGGTCATAGTAGAATGTATCAGAACCCAAGCAGCTACTATAGTCGCAATGGTGACTTTACAGCAACTCTCGCCGTCACCGGGCTAGGTTTTCCAGGTGGTGTAACGAAGACCAAGTACCCGTATATCTATATCACTAGGTGCCCACTGATGCGGATAGAGATAAGCGCTAGTGCGGCGCCAATCTATGGGTGCGATTTCGCTCAGCTTCCCTTTACCTTTCCTACATTGTTTTCAAACACTCACCGAAGGTTGCCATGTACGAAGCATTTAACGGCGGTTTGAGATCGTTCAAATTAACGCCAGTTATTCCTACGTGAGGTGCAAAAAGTCTCCTCAGATTACGCCTATTGCCAGATTACACCTGCCGCCCACAGGATTGCGAGAATTATTAGGGCTGTTGGCCCAAATAGCACAGCAAGCAGAATTGGTACTACAAGGCCTAGCTGTACACAGGTGGCAAGTGCCTCTAGGAAGTCTTTTACGAAGCTTTTCATTGAATCACCTCTCATCATTATCTCAGAACAGCTTTCACATCGAGCAGTGAACTGAATGCAACTTATGACGCATTTCGGTGATGTGTATAATACCACAAGAAGCTTGATGTGGCTAGAGTGGCAAACTGGCCACGGCGATTGGCGGGCTGTAAGTTTTGCACGGAGATCTGAGTGGGTGAACAACAGAGAGTTTCTTCATATTTGGCTCACTCGCCCGTCCACTGTCATGGCATCTGCCTTATCCTCTCCATAATCACTGTAGTCGATTGCCCTGAATAGTATCTGGTTCGTGCCTCTTTCTTGCCGATGCTTCTAATGTAGGCATCAGCAGGGAAGTCATTGTCCTAGGCGTAGCCGTGAACCAGAATGTCCACATCCAGCTTTTTCAGGTTCTCTGTTGGACCAACACCATCCTATTCTCACCACTTCGTCCACACATCTGGGATTCGCATCCAGCTCCAACCTTTCCTTGAAAGGTATGACAGGTCGGCGTTTGTAGTCAGTAATCCCCTCATCAGCTATCACACCCACGATGAGATAATCACCAAGAGCTCTGGCTTGTTGTAAATCATGAAGATGTCCAATGTGCACTGAATCTCCAGCAATATAAATATAGACTACTCGATCAGCTTGCTTTTTCGCTGCCAAATAGCCCCTTCTTTCGTGTTCCTATATAGACAAACATGACAAGAGCAACTGTGACAAACGAGACAGCAGCCCAGAAATAGAATACCGATGTCCAACTGCCAGTTTGATCTAGCAGGAATGGAACCAGGACTCCAATCGCTATCGCCCCAATATATCCCCAGCCATCGATAAAGCCAGCAGCAGCAGCAACTAGCTTATGTTCATGGAATCTAGTGGGAAAAGTCGTTACCAGGAATACATGCGGGCCATAAAGGAAAAAACCACTCAGCAGCAGTACGGCAAACATCGCCATACCGCTCAAACCGGGGAGGAGTAGAAACATTGAACCAAGCGCAAGCAAATATAATACAGATAAGACATCCTTCGGAGCCTTGAACTTGGTGTACATTAGAGTTCCAACGACGCCTGCTATTGGTATCAGGAAGATGTTCAGACCAACTTCCTCAATCGGCATAGTGAATTCTCGATACAAGTATGTTGGAATCCATATGATCACACCGTACCGCACCATGTTCAGCAGACACAGAGAAAGACCGCTAATGAATATTGGCCAGCTCAACGTGAGTCTGACTTGCTTCCCTACCTTTCTAGGCTTGACTTCCAGATGATAACGGCTCGCAAGGAGAGTCACTGCCCTAACGATCATCACAATGGTTGCTACCCAAAAACCTGCCTGCCAACCAAACTGACCAACAGCGAAAGCACAGACTATCCAAGCAACCGAATTGCCAACCTGATAGGATGTCCCCAAGACAGTAGAATATTTCTCTGGATCCTTCGAGGTTTCAGCATTAGCCCTAACTGTTGAGGACCACCCCATTGACTGAAAGCCACCATCAATCATTTCGCCAACCAATAAAGCCCAAAAGAAGCCAGCAGAGAAACCTAGTGTCAAGTTCACGATGGCAGACCCAAGCAGCCCGATTCCTATGTAGACAAATGGATTGAACCTCTCAGAGATCTGACCATGCAGAAACTGGCCAATGGCATATGTCGCCATGAACCCACTCGATACGAGCCCAACATTGTATAGCGACAGATCTCCATACGTAGCGAGCAATACAGGGACCACAATAGAAAGGTTAACTCTCCCAAAATAGAACGTTGCATACGATGACCAGATATTCCAAAACACACGTGTCAATATTCAACCCCTATTGTTTTGTTGAGTGGACTAATCGAATCTCCATACCTCACCTTATTAACATCACCCTTAGTCGTTATATGAAACCACGAATGACTTAGTACATGACACACGCCATAGCGCTCGATTAACAATTCTATCCTTTTGTCCGCTCTATGTGCCAAATAGCCTTCGGGCTCGTTCCAAGTCCTGTGGGGTATCGATTTCCAGCCAGCCGCCCTCGATGTCAATGCTTTGCACCAGCGAACCGTTATCCACCAGCTCCTGTATCATGTCAGTCAAATATGCCTTCTCCAAGTAAGCTGCATGCTGAAAGGGGGCAGCGGGACGCTTTGCTGCCACCCGATGATAAGCTGCCTTCATAACCTCAGCTCCTGACTTGCTGAACTTGGCAAGGCCGATAAACTCCCCGTGAGCCTCACCTGGGCTGACCACTCCCTTACCGATTTTTACCACCTTACCATTTGCAACCTTGACCAGCTCAGCCTCGGAGATAGGGTGCAGGTCACGTCCGTTATAGTGTTGAAGCCAGTTGACATCCACTATCAGGGCAATTTCTGACTCGCAATCCATAAGTTTCGCCACAATCTCACTAGTATAGACGATATCTGAATAGGAGAAGATTAAGTCGTCGTTCATTTCACCCTCGGCGTAGAATAGAGACCTGAGGATATTGTTTTCTCTATAGTTAGGGTTCTCGTAATATGTTACGTTAGGATAGTCAATTAGATGGCTGCAAAACCCCCTTACCACTGCAATCTTCTCAATCCCATTTTCTCTGAGTGCCTCCAGCGCTCTCTCAAGAATGGTCTTACCTCCAACCTCTAAAAGGCATTTTGGTATTTCATTGGTCAGAGGGTTGAGTCG
>Ga0209979_1002400_pt1 | contig 18006 bp, 12 predicted proteins | sample AnhtaG_FD_183114 | JGI IMG/M metagenome (GOLD analysis project Ga0209979, IMG submission 183114) | Deep subsurface microbial communities from Anholt, Denmark to uncover new lineages of life (NeLLi) - Anholt_01485 metaG (SPAdes) (version 2) | ecosystem: Environmental > Aquatic > Marine > Oceanic...
CTTCTGTTCTGCCTGGGAATAACTCAGTAAATAGCTTTTCCTTGAAGGTTCGGATAATTGTTCTTATTTGGTCGGGAGCTACTACGTACCGGTCTAACTGGCTGGGGGCATACTCCAGTTCTTCGTCGAGCAATTCCCATCGCGTTTTTCTTGTGAGCTTATCCCGTTTGTCTATATAGAAACCTGCTTCAACTTTACTGCCTCTTTCGGTTATCTTGGTTTGTATCCGATAAACTTCATAGCCCACATTCACATTATCAGCAACGGCACGTTCGTGACTGTATTCCATAACCAGATTCTGGTTGAAGAAGCCGAAGGTTTGTTTTGAAGGCGTTGCCGTCAGTCCTATGATAAAGGCATCGAAGTATTCAAGCACCTGCCGCCAGAGGTTGTATATGGAGCGATGGCACTCGTCAGTTACGATGAAATCAAAGTTTTCTATCGGAATTATTGGATTGTAAGACACCTCCTTGGGCTGAACATCTTGTGGTAAGGTATCAAAAACGGATTGCTCTTCAATTTCGGCGTCAAGTTCTGGCTCTCCCTTGAGCATAGAGTAGAGCCTTTGGATAGTGGTAATGCAGACACGGCTAACCGGGTCAAGTGTGTTGGAAGTGAGGCGCTGAACATTGTAAAGCTCGGTGAACTTTCTGCCATCATCGGGGGTTACATACTGCTGAAATTCCTTCAGTGTCTGGCGTCCCAGATTGCTTCTGTCAACCAAAAAAAGTACCCTTCGCGCATCAGCGAATTTAACAAGGCGGTAGATGAAACTAACAGCGGCATATGTCTTACCGCTGCCAGTCGCCATCTGTATAAGTGCCCTTGGCTTTGCATCAGCAAAGGAGCTTTCCAGATTTTCAATAGCTTGGATTTGGCACTCCCTTAAGCCATTCGTGATAAGCGGGGGCATCTCTCTGAGCCTCTCTCTAAGTGTGTCTCCTTGTGATGACCATTCGTAAAGTGTTTCCGGCTTGTGAAAAGCAAATACCCTCCGAGAACGGTGGTCAGGGTCTCTCAAATCTCTGAAAAAGGTCTCTATACCTGTGCTTTCGTAGGAAAAGGGGAGGGGTTCTCCAACATTGGGGAGGTTTTTAGGAAGGCCGGCTAGGTATTTCCCAGATTGGTCAGCCACGCCGCTTAGGGTGGTGCCTTCCGGCTTTGCCTCCACCACTCCGGTAGCTTTTCTGTCTACAAATAGAAGATAATCGGCGCTTCCAGATAGGAGGGGGAACTCACGGACAGCCACCCCTAAGCTCGCTCCAAGATTGAGTTCCTGGACATTTTGAATAACCCAGCCTGCCTCACCTAAAAGCTTATCAATTCTTTGCCGTGCCTTCTCCTCCGGTTTCATGTCACCACTCTGAATTTTTCTAGTTTAAATGCTGCTACTTTCATTGTAGTATAACAGGGGTCATATTGAAAGTAGCTACACTTAATTTTAATTGCACTTTATACCATTCGATATGATGTGCCGAATTACCATTGCACATAACTGACATTTGTTCAATGCTGTGCCCATCCAAGTGGATAGCCTCTCTCTGTAAGAATCGAGAGCAAGGTTCCCAGACTTTAACCTGGCTGAACGACACGACGAGGAATCCAAATATTGTATAATAGGTGCAGGTAAACCTAGCGTAAGGAAACCTATAGAGTGCGAAGCTCAAGAAGCAAGAGGTGGAATACAACTTCGAAAGCGTAAAGGGAGGGTTACATCTATGAGAGTAGCAATCATCGGAGCAAGCGGAAATATCGGATCATTCATTCGCGATGAAGCGCTGGCGCGGGGGCATCAGGTAACTGCGATTATCCGTCATCCTGAGAAAATAACTGTGCGGAACCCGCTTCTTACCGTTGTGAAAGCGGACATTCTCAAAGATAAGGTCGACGAACTCGTGAAAGGTCATGACGCGGTCATAAGTGCCTACAATCCCGGCTGGAGCAATCCAGATATCTACAATGAGCAAATCAAGGGCGCCAAGGCGATTATCAGCGGGGTCAAGAGGTCTGGAATCAAAAGGTTGCTGGTTGTCGGTGGGGCTGGAAGTCTTGAAGTCGCCCCTGGTGTGCAGCTCATCGATACGATGAGTCTTCCGGAGCAGGTGAAAGGCGGAGTGCTGGCAACCAGGGAAACACTTTACATGCTCAAGAAAGAAGATGAACTTGAGTGGACATTCTTGAGTCCACCATTGACGATTGCGCCCGGAGAGAGGACGGGGCGTTACCGAGTCGGCAAAGATCAGCTTCTCAAGAACAAAGACGGCGAAAGCAAAATCTCCACGCAGGACTATGCTGTTGCCATGCTCGATGAACTTGAGCATCCGCAACACATCCGCGAACGATTCACTGTCGCCTACTGAGGAGGTTTTCAAAAATCAACCAACTATTGCACCGGTAAGTGAACTCAGGAAATTTTAACTTCTTACATTGACATTCTGAAAGAAATCTTAAAGCAACCCTAGTTAACAATCCTCGGTTTTGTTGCATCGATGGCCTCCGCTATCCCATGTGTGTGACTGGTATGGCCAACGAGTTACCGGGTTTGTCTATATGTCAGCAAATCGGAGTTGTCTCTTGCCGCCAAGAAACCGTCGGAATAGAATGGGATTATGGACAAAGTTCGAGTTAACAAGCCAGAGCGGATTAGGCAAAGTCTGGGTTCGTCTGCTAGGACGTTAGCCGAAATGCTACCTAAGGGATGGAGGTTATGATGACTAATACCAAGGAGAAGCTGCTTGAGGCCAAGTACTTCTTGGAACGCATGACAGAGAAACAATCTGACCGAGATGCTTTCAAATACAATCTTAGTGCATTCTTGGCTGCAGCTCGAAGTGTGACTTTGATTATGCAGAAGGAATTCGATAAAGCCCCCGGCTTCAAAAAGTGGTATTCTGAGAAGCAAGCTAAGATGCAAAGCGACGAGGTCATGAAACTCTTGAACGATAAACGAGTAATGACAATTCACCAACAACCTGTTCGGCCTCATGCTCACGTCAATGTCGGTATCAGCGAGCACATCGTCATTAGTGAGAGTATTTCAATTGTCATCACTCACGCCAACGGCACTATTGAGAGAAGAGAATCGAAGCCAACGCCACCTCCCCCGCCGGCCGAGACTGAGGCAACAACGGAGTGGCGATGGTACTTTGATGAGTTGCCGGGGAAAGATGTTATTACCCTCTGTCAGGAGCAGATAGTTAAACTGGAAACTCTTGTAACAGAATGTGAATCCCGGTTTACCTCTTTAGGGTGATAGCACATGACAAACGAAGCGTATCTGGCTCCGTGCCTTCGGTACTGCACCCAAATCCTTCTTCCGGGACTTCAAATACACTTCAATATCGTTACACAAAAACTCATTTTGTGACATTTGTAGCGTTTCTATCTACGAATAGAGCGAAGGGGCTTTCTCCTGCTAACTAAATACACACCTGAACCTACTGGAACTCTCATCCCTTCGCTAGCACCTCCACTTATACCTAAATCCCCTCTTACTAATAAGCCAATTCTCGAATCTGTAGATGAAACCAGCCTGCCGACGTAAAAAACATTCTCTTTGAGTTAAGTCGTGTATGTAGATATTGGGGTTTGCCTTTATTTAATTGAGTATCCATGACTAATGTCCTGAGTATTGTTTAGAAATTCGTTCTTCTCAATTATCGGGGCATCAGGTGGGGAAAGAAAGAAAATGCCCTGGCCACAGCCTTCGATAGTGTTATTGACAATCTCTGGAGAGCCACCGTCGATGACAATCCCAAAGAGTTTGGGGTTTGGGCCCAAATCGTTATTACGGATTGTAGGAGAGCTGTCCTCCATACCAATTAGCTCGTGACTAGCATATGAAATAGAATTATATTCCACCAGCGCCGACTGACCGGAGAAGAAACAGACAGCGCATTCTCCTACATGTCTCAAGATATTATGGCTAACTACTGTATCATTGCCTGGGTTAAAGCAACGGTAGTACTCCATTATACAATAAGAGAGAACGCCTTTATCGAAATTAAAAAAGTTCCAATCGTAAATACCGGGAGTCGGACTGTCTGAGGTAATGGTAATCATTTGCTCGGGTGTCCCCACAGCATGTAAACTACCATAGATGAGTATAGAGATATGATGGCCCTCATCCCGGAACGGTTCACCAGGGTGAATACCTTGATAATCCGGGTTTGGGCCTGGTAGTTCTTGGCGGATACCCTGACGCATATCAAGTGGGTAGTCAAGCAGATTCTCTAAATCCTGGTTGGCAGCAATGAAAACTTTTGTGCCTGGCTCAATAGTCAGCGTGAACCCCTTTTCAACAATGATGTCACCGATTATGTGAATCTCACCTCGCCATATTTCATCCCACCGTATCCGCCCATGCGTGGTTTGGTTGACTATAGGTATTGGAGTAGATGGAATCGCTGGTTGCGCTCGTCCTGGCGGACTGTTGTAAATGCAGTTCAAGATTTGTTCATCTTTTTCCGTAACGTGGCCACCAGTTCCTTGAACTTCACTAACTACACTTGGCCACTCGTTGATATGACCGCCGGCTGTCACGGTGTGGACCATCTCGTGCCAGAATATATTGGCATCCACGACTTGAGTGGTATCCCAAGTTATCTCAGCATAGTTAATGACACCGTTTCGGTCTTCTGAATGAGCGATGCCACCAGGGATAATGCCTGGTGCAAACGAGATAACCGTTTTGCCTTCCCGCTCATGGCCTGTTGGTTTGTGGTCAACCATGGTAGGTTGCACTGCGCTTGTAAAGCGACCGCCTGTCATTTTGCGATACTCGTCGGTGGCAAGAAGATTTATAATGGTTTCGATTTGTTGCTTGCTGGCGCCAGTCTGCACAATAACGAACTCGGTTTGTTGCTCCCATTTTCTGTGCCGACTGTGAGGATTACTATGTTCAGGATTCCACAAAATCAGATATACACCTCGATATAAATCCTCAGGTATGAGATGGAAAGCACCTTCAACCATATGAGATGGCTTCTCGTAATAGGGTATATAGCCAGGAGCTTTAATTTCAAGGATGGGGTCACGTTCATCATCAGGTAGGGTAAGATTGAAATAACCTTGTTCATCGGTAGTGATACTTTCCTCTTTGTAATCTATAGTTGCATTCGGGATACCAACCAGTGAGCCATATGGGTATCTACCGTCGGCAACAATGCCAGCAATGGTGACCTCTTGCGGAGAACAGCTACCAAGTAATAGTCCTGCATTAAGCAGGATATATAATCCAAACATTAACACCCGTAAACCCAAAGCAACCCCCAATAGGCGTGCTAAGAAGCTCTTGATAGATTTTACACCTACCATATCGGGTAGGCAAGCTGGTGTAGGGCTCTTTGGAGTTCCCTTGCAAGGTTGTACTCTTCGCTAATACATTGAGCTTACGCCTGCAAGGCCTGTATCTAACATTAAACGATAGTATCCTCTCACAGTTCTTGGGTGCAACAAAACTTCAGAGCGTAACTTAACATTTTAGTATTTTGTGACGCACTGAAGGTTAGGTCTTCAATGCCCAACACTTTTTCGCGTTTAGTTTAATCACTCCTTAAATGTAAACAAATTGGAAATAAGAAATCTTAAAAAAATAAACTTTTTAGCTTTTTGGGCGTATATAGTAAATAGAGGTTAATATTAGCCTACACCGAAGAACAAACCCGCTATTTATTTATATTGGTCGGGGTAGCATTCATATTGCTTTTTTATTGGCTGTAATACTTAACAAAGCCTATCTTGACAAAGGTTTACATCAGGATTAGAGTCTCCTTGAATATTACATTCCTTATCCAATTTTTGATAGATGATATATGAGTAATCGTAAAAGACGAGTAGGCTCTATTCAGGCTGAATTATTGGTCAAATCGAGAGAGGCTGCGCTAAATGCCGTGCAGACCTTTAACAACCCACTGACAACCTTTAAGACAGAAACCTTTATTGTTCTGATGGTAATCGCTTGGATGTACCTATTACATGCTTACTATCGTAGCAAAGGAATCAATTATCGCTACTATGATGTACCCTTTAAACGTCGTCGTTATCATCGAACAAAGTCTGGTGCATATAAATACTGGGAATTAGAGAGATGTTTAAACGAAACACGTTGCCCATTGGATTCCGCTACAACGAACAATCTTCGTTTTCTGATTGGACTTCGGCACGAAATTGAACATCATGAATCTGCTGGTGTAGATGAACGCCTTACGGGTAGATATCTAGCTTGCTGCTTGAATTATGAAAGAACCATTACGCAAATATACGGTGGAAAATGCGGTTTGGGTAATGCTCTGACTTTCACTCTACAATTCCGAGATATTATTAAGGTCCCAATACCAGAAGAAACTTTAAATCCTCTACCATCTAATGTAGCCAAATATCTACAGGAATTTGATGCCGCTTTACCAGAGGAAGATTTTCAGTCTCCACATTTTGCATACCGTCTTCTTTTTGTACGAAAACTTACCAGTAAAAAGGGGCAAGCCGATAGAGCTATTGAATTCATTTCTGCTGATTCTCCTCTGGCTAAAACTATTGATCAAAATTACTGGGTTCTAAAAGAGGTTGAACGTAAAAAATATTTGCCTAGTCATATTGTGAAAATAATGAAGGGAGAAGGATATCCCTGTTTTGGTATGAACTACCATACAAAACTATGGAAAAAGTTAGATGCTAAAAATCCGGGAAAGGGCTATGGAGTTGAAGTCGTGCCTGGCGAATGGCGGTGGTATGACCGTTGGGTTGAAGTTGTACGCAAGCACTGTAAGGAAAAAGCTGAATTCTATGGTGCTATTTCTAATTCAACCCCTATTTAGTATTCACCGAGGAAGGCTTGAACGGTAATTTATCTCACAGCATAGGGCCTCTGATGTCCACGACACAAAAGGGCGAATTGGTACTCCGACCTATCTCTAATGTCGTAACTACGTTCTGGACGCCAGGGGTTCGTTTTTCATTTTAGGTATTGACAGGGTCTTAAGATGGGAGTAGGCTTACCTCACAGAACATAAAATGACCTGATACGAACATCACCCGGGCACTGGGTTAGGAAGATGAAGAGGATTAAAAGGGCACTGGAACCGCTAAATGGTAAGGCGGTGGCTGGCGCCCTTTTCAGTTTGAGTAAGGCTAGCCAGCAAGTATTGGGGAAAGGGCAGAGGACATGAGCCTATATTTCAGTAATAAGGGCTTTGGTTAGTTTGGTCCTGAAAAAGAGACAGAATAAGGAGGGAGTTACAATGGAGATACAAGGATGGCCAGCGACACCCCTACCAAGAAAGAAACCATCAGAGCGAAAGCCCCGGGAAGAAGATGAGGAGCCCGACATTTCAGAACTGCTTGATTGGTTTCAAGACATCGACGATTGGGATCCCTACGAAGTCGGATTTTCCCAAGGAACTTATAGGATGGGTGGGGGGGGGTAGAAGGCTAACCAATGCATGATCGGAATAAAGTTTACGAGGAGGGGTGAGATGAGGGATATAATAGCACGGGGGCTCGTAGGGAGCGCCCTAAAGTCGCTTTCAGGTGATGCCATCATACGTTCAATGTATACGGCAGCTTCCGAATTTGCGCATTTCTGCGATAATCTACAGAAACACACCGTTCGTAAATGCCTCGATGATTACGGGTTCCCTATCGTAACAAAGCTCGACGGCTGGCGCTTGCCGGATATTGTCTGGAACGCTATTTGCCAGAAGACTCCATACGTATATTCTTACCCTCTGGGATGTGTTACTGAGAGGGCGCTAAAGAAGACTGTCAGCACTTTGATATTAAACGCCGCTCCCGGCTCGAGCGTATCAAAAGGCTTGAAGCTCACTGAGGAGCAAGTGCAGCAGAGGTTGCGTCTATCCGTAGAAAAGCTCGGTGCTGAAGGAGTGCTGAAGCTCTTCCTCGCACAATGGTTTTTTGAACTTGCAATCAGAAACCTCAGGGGTAAAAGAGGGAAAAAACAGCCTGACTATAGCTTCTGGTATCACTTCTCAAGGGATGGGCACTTGGCTCCACTTGATTCTGAAAGACGCTTAAGAGAGGAATTACTCAACCAATGCGGTGAGAAAGCCGGGCAATTCTTCCCCTTCTTACAGGAATCCTTGAGAGAGAAAAATTCCTCAAAGATAGAGCAACGAATCAGCCAAGGCTTACTTCAGGTTTTCGGCGTTCAGCCCACAAAAGTTAAGCCAAAGCCTGGTCCAGACAAGCCTTTCCTTAACGTCATCGTGGGAGAACAGCCACAAACCAAGCTAGAGGCAGGCTATCGGAATGACAATAAAGTGGTGCGTTTCATGCTCCACGAGAAGGATCCTAATGTATCATTTGATTTCGAAAGATTGGAGGAGTTCTTGGGTCACAGAACCCATTCGCTGGTTAGAGACCTGCTCGATGTTGGGGTTATCATCTATATGGCTGACCTTTATGTCAAAAGAGAACGGAATCTTGCCAGACAGGTGGGCATTCTAATGCCTGTGCGGCACCTGGAGATCTGGGAGCAAGCACGAGCACAGCTTGAGCGCGCGGTTTCTTTCCTAGCGCGAGATAACGTCAGTATCCAGTTCGTACAAAGTAATGCACATCGCGATAAGCTCCGTAATTTCACGCCTAAGCCGGACAAGCGGTGCGTTTGCCTTCTGTCAGGAGGCATTGATAGTGCGGCTGGAGCAGTATGGGCCATCGACCAAGGACTCTCCCCAACCTTCGTTAGTCACTATGCCGCTCCTAATCTTTCGGGAATTCAAAATGAAGTTGTTAAGGAAGTTGTTAAAGTTGTTAAGGAACCAGAGGAAATATGTGATGGACGAGAATTCCCGCACATTCGTCTCCATGTGGCCAGGTCAAGGAAGCAGAATGACCAGTATAAACTGGGTAAGCCACCCCCGTCAATCCTTGCTCAGCATTTACGGTCATTCTTGTTTTTGTCTCTGGCCACTGCCGTCGCCTTAGAATCGAAAATCAGCAAAGTCTACATCTTTGAGAATGGACCTGTAGCACTTAACCCGCTTTTCTCCGAGGCTCGGATTAACACACGGACAGCACGTCCAAACTTTATAGAGTATTTTCGCACCCTAATCCAAACCGTTTTCGGCGTCGAGCTGGCTATCGAAAATCCCTTTTATTATAAAACCAAGGGCGAGGTGGCTAGTATTCTAGCAAAAAAGAAGCCAGAACGTTTGGTTTCTCTTACTAATTCGTGCTGGAATTGGTTTAAGGTGCCGGTATTAGCCGGCCAATTAGGCATCAAGAGGCCTGAAAAAGAGAAAGAAGAGCAAGAGCACTGCGGAGAATGCCTCCCCTGTATTATCAGGAGGGTATCTACCTATAGCGCTGGCCTTTGGGATAAGGATGCTCCTTATCTTATCGATATCTTCAAAATCTTCGACATGAGAATCTTTGATAAATTTCCCGACCATAGACGAGAAATCATCACCATGGTTGCTGACTTCGTTCGATTCTGTCAAAGCGTCAAAGACCTGTCCGATCATGAACTCTTACTTCGCAGTCCAGACTTCTCCGTGAGCGCAATGGGGGTCGAGCCTCAACAACTTGTCGCCATGTACAAACAACACGCTCAAGAGGTGCTTCAGTGTTTCCGAGCAAAATCCAGCGAAACATTCAAGAAGGTGTTCGCCTCAGCCCTTGAAGCCTGAAGAATGGAGAGCCATGCCCTATCTGATACTTCGTGGTGGCTGAAAGGAGTCCCGCCACATAGGGTGTCTGCACCTGGGTGTTTAACAATAGGGCGCTTTGTGTAGTATCTCGCATAGACGAACTCAACCTGGTTGATTAGAGCGCCTTGATTTAGCTAGGCACCTCCACTATCAAAGTTGTCCCTTTACCTGGTGTTGACTTCACTTCTAGAGTGCCACCCAGTAAACGGGCCCGCTCAAGTATTCCGGCGAGGCCAAGCTTCCCACTACGGGGAAGGTCGTCTACTCTTCCCGATAGTTTAAACCCTCGACCGTTGTCACTGATGGTCACCTTGATTCTATCTTCAGCGAACTCTATTACCACTTGGGCCTCTGAGGCCTGAGCATGTCTCTTAATATTGTTAAGCGCCTCCTGAACTATGCGGAACAGCAGCGACTCAACTTCAGGCGAGAAACGTCTTTCTCCACCAAGCACCTTTAGGCTTGTACCTATCCCATCGTACTCTTGTAGATCCTTCGCTAATGACCTCAATGCTGGGATTAAACCTAAATGGTCTAGTAGAGATGGGCGCAGAGCCTGAACGAAGCGATGCACGCCCTGCACTGCACGATTGAGCTGAGCTTGCAGGTCTTTAAGAAACAAGACCTCATTTGGTGCAAAACCATGCTTCTTCCGAACGAAGTTATCCAGCTGCCGCGAAAGAGAACCCAGGACTTGAGCCGTATCATCATGAAGCTCACGAGCAATTCGTTTCCGCTCCTCCTCTTGAGCTTTGGTAATCTCCCGCAAATAGTAGTACAGATTATCCTCTGCAATCTTTCGCTCGGTAATATCTTCTAAAATCTCTATTGCACCTATTATTTCTCCATTGTTATCTCTGATGGGGCTCGCCGTAAAATGAAGCCACTTTCCATTCCTCCCAAGGTCTGGGAAAAAATCTTCAGCTTCATAGGCACCATCAATCAAATCAGATTTTTTACATTTGCCTTGATAATATCTTTCAATTTCATCTGCAGATGCTCCATCCAATATTAAATCAGCCATAGCTGGCCTCTTTTCGGTATAGAACGCCCTCCATTGCCCATCTGTTCCAATTATCTCCTCCCTTTTTATGCCGGAAAGGGCTTCAATCGCTGTGTTCCAGTGAGTGACTTTATGTTGCTTATTGATTACAAACGATGGAATAGAAGAACCATCAATAATCTTAGCCAGCATTTCTGAACTTAATAGACTTTGAGCCATATGTACGTATCCCCGGTGTTCCACGCTCTTACGCTCGGTGATATCTTCTAAGGTTTCTATTGCACCTATTATTTCTCCATTGTTGTCTCGGATAGGGCTTGCTGTAAAATGAAGCCACTTTCCATTCCTTCCAAGAGCTGGAAAAAAATCTTCAGCTTCATAGGCACCAGCAATCAAAACAGATTTTTTACATTTGCCTCGATAATATGCCTCAATTTCATCTGCAGGTGCTCCATCCAATATTAAATCAGCCATAGCTGGCCTCTTTTCGGTATAGAACGCCCTCCATTGCTCATCTGTTCTGATTATCTCCTCCCTTTTTATGCCGGAAAGGGCTTCAATCGCTGTGTTCCAGTGAGTGACTTTATGTTGCTTATTGATTACAAATGCTGGAATAGGGGAACCATCAGCAATCTTGGCAAGCATTTCTGAACTTAATAGACTTTGAGCCATATGCACCCCCGATATCTCAAATGAAGGGGAGGGTCAAGACAATTCTTCCAGTGTGAGCCAGCCTTTTCTTAAGCCATATAGCACCGCCTCAGTGCGAGAGCCGACTCCTAGTTTATTGAAGATATTTCTCAGATTGCCTTCAACCGTGCGCCTGCTGAGGTGAAGCTCATCAGCGATGTCCTTATTGCTCATGCCCTTGGCTGCCAGCTTGATGACGTCTACCTCGCGGTCACTGAGGTGCTCGGAGAGTCTTGCCGCTCGTGGTGTCTTGCCAGGGAATCTAAGACGATTTAGGACCTTGCGGGCAATTACAGGGTCAAGCACAGGCTCACCCTTATGGACAGCTTGAATAGCACGGGTCAGCTCCTCACCACTGGCAGTCTTTAACAGATAACCAGCAGCACCTGCCTCCACTAGTCCAAAGACATACTCATCATCATCGTAAGCACTTAGTATCAGCACCGCAGTGGTAGGGCGAATCAGCTTAATCTGCCTCGTAGCCTCAATACCATTAAGCTTGGGCATGGCGATGTCCATGATGACCACATCAGGTTGCATCTCAGTGACCATCTGCACAGCCTCCTCACCATCGCCAGCCTCACCTATTACCGTCAAGCTCCTTTCATCCTCTAGAAGTCGGCAGATACCTTGCCGTGTTATCAGGTGGTCCTCAGCCAGAAGAACTTTGATGACGCTCATAAATTCACCTTCTTAGGTCATTATACTCTGACGCAACAGCTGCTTCAAGCGTGAAAAACCTGGGCTGTTGCTGTCGATAAGGGTAGAATCACCTAGCGTCATATCACCTACCACCGCGCTGTTAGTCAGTGAGACTCGCGCTAGAAAATACCCGCTTAATAGAGGTAATTCTTGTAGCGAAAACGGGCGTGATAACGGATGGAGTAGGGCTTTGGAGATAGTACTATGAAGTTAGGAAGTTCGCGAAGGAGGTTAGCCAATGGCGCTTGCCCTTGATTTTCCCAAAGTGAAAGCTATCGTAGAGAGCTACACGGAAAAGGTTGATTCTCTGATAGACAGCTACGCCGATAAGAAGGAAGAATTGATATCTCTACTGCAGGATGTCCAGGCTGAGTTCAACTACCTTCCACGAGATGTACTGATAAAGATCAGCCAGAAGCTGGATATTCCCTTAAGCCAGGTTTTTAGCGTAGCCACCTTTTTCCGAGCCTTCAGTTTAAAGCCGAGAGGACGCCATCTGGTAACTGTTTGCCTTGGCACTGCCTGTCACGTAAGGGCAGGTCAAAGACTGGTCGACAAGGTGGAAAGGGATTACCGAATAAAACCTGGTGAAACAACAGAGGACATGAAATTCACTCTGGAGACGGTTAACTGCCTAGGTTGTTGTGCTCTCGGTCCGGTAGCAGTTGTAGACGGGAAATATGAAAGCCAGATGAACCCCGATAAGCTTGACCGCGTCTTAAGGGGATGCAAGTAAATGGTGAGGGAGCGTGCCATGGTAGAGCAGGTACGAAAGCTATTAGAAAAAAGATTGGGAAGTACCGCTGAACTAGAGAACCTGCGGCGGTCAATACTTCGCAAAAGAGAGCCGAGCCGGACCTGCATATCAGTGTGCGGTGGCACTGGTTGCCGTGCCTCTGGGGCTGAGGCGGTTGTCGATGCTTTGATTGATGAAATCGAAAGACGAGAACTCCAAATAAATGTGGAACTGAAGGAAACAGGGTGCCATGGTTTCTGTGAACGGGGACCAGTAGTGGTCATTCGACCAAAGAGGATCTTCTATCAGCGGGTGAAGCCTGAGGATATCCCAGAGATTATCTCCGAAACTGTACTCAACGGCAATATCATTGAGCGGTTACTCTATGTGGACCCAGTAACAAACGAGAAAATTGTCTATGAACCTGATGTTCCGTTCTACAAGAGGCAAACACGAACTATTTTTGGTGCCAACGGAGAAATCGATCCGACAGATATTGAAGATTACATTGCTGTCGGGGGTTATTCTTCCCTGAATAAGGCCCTTTTCCAGATGTCTCCAGAGCAGATTATTGAGGAGGTAAAAAGGTCTGGTCTGCGAGGCAGGGGTGGTGGTGGCTTCCCCACAGGCAGGAAGTGGCAATCCTGCCGTGATGCCGAAGGTGATATTAAATATGTGATTTGTAACGCCGATGAGGGTGACCCTGGTGCTTATCAGGATAGAAGCCTTCTTGAAGGTAACCCCCACAGTGTTCTGGAGGGAATGATTATTGGCGCCTACGCTATTGGTTCCCACAACGGCTATATCTATGTCCGCAACGAATATCCTTTAGCAGTAAGGCACGCCAGGATAGCGATTGAGCAAGCGATGGATTACGGGTTGTTGGGAGGGGACATATTGGGCTCTGGCTTCGATTTCACGGTAACGATAAATAAGGGAGGCGGTGCTTTCGTCTGCGGGGAGTCCAGCGCACTAATGGCCTCCCTTGAAGGAAAGATAGGAGAACCAAGAGCGAAATATATCCACATGTCAGAGAAAGGCCTATGGGATAGCCCCAGCCTCTTAAATAATGTCAAGACTTGGGCTAATGTGCCGCTCATAATCAACAAGGGAGCGGAGTGGTATTCCCAGATTGGAACCGTTGGCAGCAAGGGAACGATGATATTCTCCCTGGTGGGGAAGATAAATAATACCGGCTTGGTGGAAGTGCCGATGGGGATAACCCTGAGGCAGATGATCTACGACATCGGGGGAGGCATCCCTAATGGCAAGAAATTCAAGGCGGTACAGACCGGTGGTCCTTCAGGCGGTTGTATTCCTGAACAATATCTTGATACACCTGTGGATTTTGACGAGCTCACTAAGCTCGGCTCAATGATGGGCTCTGGTGGCATGATAGTAATGGATGAGGACACCTGTATGGTTGATGTTGCTAGGTACTTTATTGAGTTCCTCAAGGGGGAGTCCTGTGGTAAATGTATCCCCTGCCGAGAGGGGTTAACCAGGATGAGCGAAGTTCTAAGCAATATCACTCAAGGAAAAGGTAAGCGAGAAGACCTTGATATACTGGAGGACCTGGCTGGGATTCTCAGTGGTGGTGCCCTTTGTGCCTTAGGAACATCTGCTGCCAATCCAGTTCTGAGCACCCTCGGCTACTTTAGGGATGAGTACATAGCCCACATTGATGAGAAAAAGTGCCCAGCCGGTGTTTGTCGAGAGTTAATCCAGTATTCTATTGACCCTGAGAAGTGTGAAGGCTGTCTCAGATGCTTAAGGGCATGCCCCACGGGTGCCATCAGTGGAGAGAAAAGAAAAGTCCACACGCTTAACCAGGGTATGTGTATCAAATGTGGCGCTTGCTACGATGTTTGCAAGTTTGATGCAGTGATAAAACAGTGAAAGGAGGTAACCAATGCCAAGATATTGGATCAATGGTGAAAGATGGGTCGAAGTGGAAGACGCTGAAGGGGTTAATGTGGTTCACCTTACCGTTGATGATAAGGAGATCGCGGTATCAGGAGGCCAGACTATCTTGGAGGCCGTGGCACGGATGCCAGGAATCGGAAATATCCCAGCTCTTTGTTATCATCCAGCAGTCAAACCCTACGGGGCTTGCCGGATATGCACCGTTGAGGTAAGCGAGGACAGGGGCTCCAAGTTTAAGTTTGTAGCTGCCTGCCTTTACTCGGTGAAAGAGGGTCTGGTGGTAAAGACCAATACCGAAAGGGTAAGAAAGCTACGTAAAGGGATAATTGAGCTTCTGCTAGCAAGATGCCCCAACGTAAAGAGGATACAGGAGCTGGCCGAGGAGTACGGGGTTGAGAAGCCGAGGTTTGTCCTAGGGGATCAAGACTGTATTCTGTGCGGCTTGTGTGTCAGGGCCTGCCAAGAGATAATAGGGAAGTCGGCGATAAGCCTAGTCAACCGAGGTATCTATAGGGAGGTGGCTGCTCCCTTCTACGCTTATAAGCTAAGTGAGGATTGTATTGGCTGTGGCGATTGTGCCTTCGTTTGCCCTACCGGTGCCATTGAGATGGGACCTGACGGAAAACCTGTACTCCCCAAGGTAAAGATACCCTATGCTGAAATCGAAGCGATGACGAAAAAGGAAGCAGTAGCTACTTCTTAGAGCTAGGCTCCCGGTAAGGCGCCGGAAGAGGCACAGCCAGTGGACATTGGTTGAATTATAGGCTTGTTTTAAGGCTTAGTGATGGCTGTGCTTTTCTTGATAAGGGAGCTTTACCTGTAGCTTAAGCTATTGTATGGGGCACTAATCACTGAACGATAGTCCATTTTGTTCATCATCTTATTATCCTGGGAAATATTGTATAATCAAGCAGAATAGCCTAATGAGCAGAGGTGATGGCATGGCACCCAATGATAATTCCCTCCCACCGGACCTGTGGCGGATTTTCTGGAGAGAAAACGCTTTCCAGTGGCTTGGAGAGAAAAGGCAATATCATGATTTTGACCTAGACAGTTGCTTAAAAAGACTGGAGGACAATGTCTTGCTACGTGAGGCTGCCTTAGCTGCATTCTGGGGTACTTATCTCGCTAACGAAGTGCCACCGGCTCTGAGCGATTTACAGCTTGAAAGAGTAAGAAAACTTCTGGATTATGGTTCTCTGCACGGTTTACGAGCGGAGGATAGAAATAACTGGGCTTTTGTAAAACTTCATCTAGCCGGTTTGCTAGCTATCTGTCTCATACGCCCTGACCAGCCGATTATTGAGGCTCCCAGTGCGGTAGACGCTCTTGAAAAAGCGCTAGTGGCATACGGGTTAGCAGAACCACCAGCCGTAGACATTGATGATCCTTCTAGTTGGGGAAAACGGCTATATGAGGATGACTTGTTTGGGTTCTCGTCAATACTGGTGGGCGACATTGCTCGGGTAGAGCTGTCTCTTATACGTGTGGAGCAGCGAAACTATGAGGAAGCCCTTTCTCTCATCACGCAAGGTGCTTGGGGTATGTGCGCAACGACGTTAGAAGGAAAGGTGGAATATTTGCCAGAAGCGAAGCGCTTCGGACAGGAATACCCAGGCTTCACACCGTATTTACCTCATTCAGGACATGGGTTCGATATTCAAGAGGCGGCTAATATCTTTGAAGAAGTTAAGAGACACGCTAAGGACATAAAGAATTGGGAGGATATACGCTTATATTGCGAGGTACTCCAGTACTTAGGTTATCGAGAGTTATACGATTTCCTTGATAGCATTGTCGATGCGAACGGAGAGGAATTCGGGGCTGCTGAGTACTGGGGTAAAGCTATCACTTTTGCAGAGGACCAAATGCGTATTATGGCGTCTCCATTTCCTATCGTAACCAAGGATGCATTCGAGTGGGCAGAAACACAAGAGAGGCTGAAAAGAGATTTCTTCCGAAATACTTGGAGCGAACTAATGGAAGGAGCCCAGAAAATTCTTGTGGATGCAGAAATACAGTGGATGCACAATAGGCCAGACAATATGGTAAAAGAGATTCGCCCCCTGCTCGAGCTTATACTTCCAGTCGTCTTCCCGTTCTTAGAGTCTACGATTAACCAAAGGGATGGTCGTTTGATCCTGACCCGCATGAGACACGAACTCTCAACAAATAAAGTAGTCCTAGCATCAATAGATATCCATCATAGGGAGTGGGTCAAGGATGAACTGCCAAAGTTTCTTCAGAGGGTCATTGATACCAGAAATTACTTCGAAAAAGAGCAGCATTTGCCTAGCAAAAAATCTGACAAGAATCTGGAAATGACAGAAAGAGCAATATCTATTCATAATGAATTGCTTGGTATTGGATGCGAAGGTGTACTGCCGCGGCTGTTGAAAATCAAACAGGCTGCCGGTTCAAAAAAGTGAAGGGAAGCACTGCGATAGAAAATCTACTTCATCACCTGTAAAAGCCTGCACAATCGCTTGTTAAGTGTGATTAGATACAGAAAAGGGGACTGGGAGAATCTCCCCAGTCCTCTTTAAGCGAATGTCAGATAATTCTAGAAGCCAACAGTGTCGGCTGCTCTGCCTTTCTGGTCGAGGCTGCGGCGGCAGCGCAAGTGGCCAGGAAACTTCCCAGATTGCCAGCGTGACGCACTACGATTGAAATCTAGCCCCCCAAACTCCCTTTTGAAGGGGTACCACCTTGCGCTTTCTGTTTTGTAGCGGATATCAATTTTCTCAAAATTTTCTATCTTCCATAATAATGCTGCTTTACAAAAGAACCTTTAGAAAAGAAAAAGAAGTAGTTACTTTTTTGATAAATTCCTTAAAGTGGACTTTGGCTATAAATGTAGAAGCTCCAAGCCTGATGAGAGGATTGAACGCTCATTGTAGCGTAGCGCAATAGGGAACTCATCTCTCGCCCCTTGCCCCTAGAGTACAGGAACTACCTATACTCAATTAAGGGGGGAGGGGGGAGAGGGATGGGTCGCATCGAGGCATTTATCCGCGCCTAAATTTTAGTATGAGAAATAATGATGGCCCCAAGCTATAATAGTCTTGGTGTGCCGACAGACGCACTAATAACTAATATAGGAGGAACCACCAAGATGAAGAATAGCACAGCGCGAAAGCTAAGGCAAATCCCAGCTGGGTATCTGATCGTTGGAATCGATGCCCACAAGAAGAAACATGCAGCAGTAGTCAAGACACAGGATGCATTCACACGAGCTAAGTTCAAGCTGAGCAATTCCAGAGATGGCTTCGTAGAGTTAC
>Ga0209979_1002401_pt1 | contig 18001 bp, 18 predicted proteins | sample AnhtaG_FD_183114 | JGI IMG/M metagenome (GOLD analysis project Ga0209979, IMG submission 183114) | Deep subsurface microbial communities from Anholt, Denmark to uncover new lineages of life (NeLLi) - Anholt_01485 metaG (SPAdes) (version 2) | ecosystem: Environmental > Aquatic > Marine > Oceanic...
GCGATAGCGCCTAGTAAGAAACCACCAAGAGCCAGCGGCCCCAATATGAAGCCCACCATAATGGGGGCAGCCACTGTCATTAGACCAGGAACGAGCATTTCCTTTAACGCTGCTTTGGTGCAGATATCTACGCATTTCCCATACTCAGGTCTTGCTTCTCCCTCCATCAGCCCTTTTATCTCCCGAAACTGCCGACGAACCTCATTAATTATGGAGAAGCTGGTCCTGCCTACAGCGTTCAGGGTCATGGAGCAAAAGATAGCTGGTAGCATAGCCCCAAGGAACAAGCCAGCAATCACTCGAGCATCGAGCAGGCTGAGTTCGGCAACCTTAATTCCTACTGCCTGGGTATAGGCTAGCATCAAAGCGAGAGAGGTAAGAGCTGCCGAGCCAATAGCAAAGCCTTTACCGGTGGCGGCTGTAGTGTTGCCCAGGGAATCCAGGGCATCTGTGCGCTGCCTAATCTCGGGTGGCAGTCCTGACATCTCGACAATTCCACCAGCATTATCGGCTACAGGACCGTAAGCATCGGTGGCTAAGGTTATGCCCAGGGTGGACAACATCCCGATTCCAGCAATAGCCACCCCATAGATACCGGCGAAGTGATGGGAGACCATAATAGCGATTGCCACCAGAATAATAGGGGGTAAGGTGCTCATTAAGCCATTGGCAAAGCCTCTAGTTATTGTTGTGCCCGCCCCAGTTTGGGATGCTGCTGAGATTTGGCGGGTTGGAGAATAGGCGTAGGAGGTGAAATAATTGGTACTTTCCCCGATTAAGACGCCAGCAACCAGCCCGGCAAGAATAGCCCAGAATATACCCAGGTCAGCGCGGAGGAAATAGACTGCCAGAAAAGCAAAAACAGCGGTGAGGATTGATGCTGAGAATGTGCCCCGGCGAAGGGCAGTAAGCAGTATCCCCATCTCTGGCTTTTCGCCAACCCTCACCAGGAATGCCCCAATAATCGAGGCTATGATGCCGCCAGCAGCTACCATCATAGGTAGAAACCAGGCTGTTTCAGTATCAGGGGTAAGAGGTTTCACCATAGTTACCGTGAATGCCACCATACATAGTGTCATAGTGGCAATAATGGAGTCGACATATGATTCAAACAGGTCGGCACCCATACCAGCCACATCCCCAACATTATCACCAACGAAATCGGCGATAACAGCCGCATTCCGGGGGTCGTCCTCAGGGATTCCCTCCTCCACTTTGCCTACTAAGTCAGCCCCGGTATCGGCGGCCTTGGTATAAATGCCACCACCGACTCTAGCAAATATAGCTACTCCAGAGGCACCAAAGCCAAAGGCAGGGATAATCTTCAGAAATTCAAGATTGTTGTGAAAGGCGAAGTAAAGGACACTCAGACCGAGGATACCGATGCCAACGACGCACATCCCCATTACGGCTCCGCTACGGAAGGAGACTCTCAAGCCCTGGTTTAGGCTCTTTTGGACTGCGGCGACCGTTCTGGAATTAGCTCTGATGGCCATATTCATCCCGATATAGCCGGCTAGGCCAGAGCAGAAGGCACCAAAAACAAAGGACAGGGCTACCCATAAACCGAGGAGAGGTATCACACCCAGAATAATAGCAACTACCACTACGAAAATAGCCAGAATTCGATACTCCCGACCCAAGAAGGCCAGGGCACCCTCCTTGATAGCACCTGAAATCTCCCTTATCCTCTCCGACCCTTGCTCACGGCTCAATACGTAGACAGCCATAAAGCCAGCACAGGCTAGCCCTAAAACGCCAGCTATTACTGCGATTAGTATTGGATTCACCTTTAGCCCCCTATCAATCCACCGAAGATTTCCCCTCGAATTCCTTTAGCCTATCCTCTAGCTCCTTTTGCCTCATAACTAGTGTCAGGTCACTGCGTGTCCTTTCTAAGACACCACGAACCATATCGGTGGTGCGGCGTAGACCACCGGTTATAGCGTCAGGGAAGTCCATAGTAACTAAAATATTGTAGATGTCATCCATAGCTGATAATAGTTCCCCACCTCGCGACAGGTCACCTTTTCTCATACTATCCAGAAGGTAACGCCGCAGCTCACCTACAGCTTCACCCAACCCATTTAAGTAGGCTGCGGGGTCAACGCCCAGTTCGCCAGGGTCAGGAGGTTGTTTTCCTGTTACCAGGGCAAGAGTGATAAAACCTTCAGCAAGCTCCTTTTGAGCATCCCTAAAAAAGCCAGTATTGCTAAGCTCACTACAAGCGGTGATAGCTTGTTTAGCCTCATCAAGGAGGTTATGGGCTGATTGGAGCAATCCTTTAGCCTGGTCAAATTCCTGGCGGTGTACAGCACGGATAGCCCGGCTACAATGCCGAATGGCTTCACGGCATAGTGGCAGCGCCTTTTCTCTAGCCGCATCCTTGGCTGAAAAGCTCAGTCGTATCTGTTCAGCAATTGATTCTAAATTATCAGTTAATCTACTCACCTTTATACCTCAAATCTGGCTGCTATTTGCCGAGCGGCTTCTTCTGGAGACTCGGCTTGTAGTATAGCGCTGATTACGGCTACCGAGTCAGCACCGGCAGCTAAAACCTCAGCCGCATTATCCTTAGTAATGCCGCCGATTGCAACCAAGGGTAAGGATATTGCTTGTCTAATCTGAAGCAGCCTTTCTAAGCCAACTACCTTGGCTGTTGCTTTAGATGAAGTTGGATAGATTGAACCGGCGGCAATGTAGTCAGCTCCTTCAGATTCAGCAGTGATAGCCTGGTCTACAGTAGTCGTCGAGCAACCCAGAATGTTATCCATTGGTAGCAGTTTGCGGGCTACCTTAATAGGCAGGTCATCCTGTCCGAGGTGCAGTCCATCGGCATCACTGGCTAGAGCTAAATCAAGGTAGTCGTTTATTATAAACAGCACGTTATGTTCAATGCACAGGTTGCTTAACTGTTGGGCTATAGGTAGCAGCTCCTTTTTACTCCGGAGTTTATCACGCAGCTGGACTGTCTTAGCTCCGCCGCGAATTGCCTGACTGGCTACTTCAATGTGGCTACGCCCTTTTAGAGCTTGTGTATCTATAATGACATAAAGCCCGGATATGCTTCTTATCTTATCCTTGCGTAGTAGCTTGGATAGCAGCGTTCGCTCTATCGTGTAGAGGCTAAACCGAGCTTGTTTGAACTTCTCCGAGTCTAATTTAGAGGTAGTATCTGGAATCTTAGCCAGCTCTTCCAAGGTTCTCAGCGCTTCCTGGACTCTTCTGGCGTTAGCTACGACCATTATTGGTAGCTCTCTCTGTTTATCCGGTTCGGGGACTTCAATATTAATGCCAACATCGCTTTCTGAGTCTCGGGACTGAAGAAGCTGCTGGTTAAATGACCAATCGCTGGTTACAAGCTCATGGCGCATAGTCTTTAGTTGCTGGGTTAGAGTGGCATCGTTAAGCAGTAAGCGGGCCAGGTCTTCAAGAAGGCGAAGTCCCTCACCAATGCGATTCAGATTAGCATCAATAATGCGTAATGTTTGATATGATAGTGCTTCCGATGAAGTCATATTTTAATGCCTCAGTGGCTAATTCTAGCACAGCCAGATTGGGGGGTAAAGCTGAAAAATCCTAGGCGTCGCTTACTGCATTTTCAATGAGTTCAATGCGTAATAGCTTCCCCTTTTGGTTTAGCTCTACTGCCACGACATCAATGCGCCATAATAGAGGCAAATCATTATGGGTTTGCCGGTAGCGGGAAGCTACAGCCCTTAATCTTTCCCTTTTAGTTGGCGTGATTGACTCTTCAGGACTGCCAAACTCCAGGCTTGTTTTAGTTCTTACCTCAATAAAGACAAGGGAATCTTTATGCCTGGCTATGATATCAATTTCACCTTCAGGGCAGCGGTAGTTAGTTTCAAGGATGCGATAGCCTCGCTTTTTCAGGAAATCCTTAGCTAGCTTTTCACCCCGGATACCGGTGTCTCTGCGTTTCATTTTTCTTTTATATCCCTGACTGGCCTGAACGACCGGCGATGAATGGGGGATGGTCCCAGTCGGCGCAAGCAAGCGAGATGCCCTTTTGTGCCGTAACCCTTATGTTGAGCCAATCCATAACCGGGATAAGTTCCATCAAGTTCCCTCATCATATGGTCTCGACTTACTTTAGCCATGATGGAGGCGCAAGCAATTGAGAAGCATAGGCAATCACCGTTAGTTATTCCTTTTTGTGGTAGTGACACCTCAGGAAGGCGCATATAGTCAATGAGGAGAAACTCAGGTGGTGACGAAAGCTGGCCTATAGCTAACTTCATAGCCAATCGTGTTGCCTTAATTATCCCCCGGGCATCTATTACCTTATGAGGAACTACCCCAATACCTATTGAGATAGCTACTTGGTGGATGTGGTGAGACAGAGATTCGCGCCTGGCTGGGCTCAACTGCTTGCTGTCTTTTACCTGGTTTAGCCAGGGAGTGTCTATATGGTAGGGCAGGATGACGGCAGCGGCTACTACTGGGCCAGCCAGGGAACCACGGCCAGCTTCATCGATACCAGCGATATGCTGGTAACCTTGTGCCTCAAGCATCTCTTCTTCAGTAAAGGATGGCGTCTGGAGATTTTTGGTCAACTTCACTCTCTTCAATCTAGCCTATCTTCTATTATCCCACCACCCAGGACAGTATCACCCTGATAGAATACAACTGCCTGCCCGGGAGCAATTGCCCACTGAGGCTGCTGAAAGTTTACCTCGGCTACTCCATCGGTAAGGCGCAGCCTAGCTGTTACCTCTGGTGACTTATAGCGAACCTTAGCCGTTATATTAGCCGACTCTCCGGGAGCTTCCCCTGATACCCAGCTTAGCTTGCTGGCACAGAGCCTATTGCTTAAAAGCTGGTCTTTGGCGCCTACCACTAATCTATTATTGGCGGCATCAAGCCTTATCACATATAGGCGTTTATTTGAGGTGAGTCCTAAGCCCTGTCTTTGCCCCACAGTATATTGGGCTAAACCACTGTGCCTGCCTAAAACCTTACCATTAGTGTCAACAATATCTCCAGATGTGGGAGAAATATGCTTGGCTATAAACGGCCGATAGTCGTTATCAGGGATAAAACAGATATCCTGGCTTTCGCGTCTGGTAGCAGTGGGGAGCCCCAATTCAGTGGACAGTCTTCTTACTTCTGCCTTGTGGAGATTACCAATGGGCAGCAGCAGGTGTTGAAGCTCACTCTGTCCTAAAGTGTAAAGGAAGTAGGACTGGTCTTTAGTCAGGTCAACTGCTTTCAGCAGTTGATAGCCATTCGGTGATTGCTCAATTCTGGCATAGTGTCCAGTAGCTATAAAGCTATAATCCAACTCCTTAGCTTTCTTGAGTAGAGCATCAAACTTAATATACTGGTTACATCTGATACAAGGATTCGGCGTTCTCCCTAGGCTGTACTCCAGACAGAAATCGGCGATAACCTTTTTGGCAAAAATATCTCTGAAATTTACTACATAATGGGGGATGCCAAGCTTATAGGCCACCTTCTTGGCATCTTCTATTGCTTCAAGCCCACAACAGCCACCAAATCTAGCTGGCTCATCCGAAGGCCAAATTTGCATGGTCACCCCAATTACCTCATAACCGGCTTCTTTTAAAAGGGCAACTGCCAGTGATGAGTCCACCCCGCCACTCATGGCTACCGCAACTCGCTTTTGGGGCATTCTTTAATTCAGTCTCCTTGCCTTGAAAGCAGTTGGCTTACCCTCTGCCAGATAATCTCCCTTATTTTCGCTTTAGATTGGCTGGCATCTACCACCAGCCAACGCTGTGGGTCATTAGCCGCCAGCTTGAGATAACCCTCCCTCACCCTTTGATGAAAGGCTATATCTTCTTGCTCAAAACGGTCTTGCTTTTTGACTCTTTTACGGGCAAGCCCTTCTTCTACTGGAATATCTAGCAGAACTATCAGGTCAGGTTTTAACCCTTGAGTAGCAGCATTATTAATCGCCTTGACCATTTCTAAACCTAATCCCCGCCCATAGCTTTGATAAGCAGTAGTAGAGTCGGCATAGCGGTCGCAGATAACAAATTTCCCTTTTTCTAGATTAGGCCGAATGACCTCACTTACTAATTGGGCACGGGAAGCATTAAACAATAGCAACTCGGTCAGTGGTGATATATCTTTGACTTCGGCCCACTTCAGCCAGCGCCCTATCTTGTTACCGCAGGGAGTACCACCGGGTTCGTGAGTTAGCAGTGCGGGAATAGTCAACCGCGATAGCCTCCTATACAGCGCCTTGGCTTGGACACTCTTGCCACTCCCCTCCCCCCCCTCAAAGGTGATAAATAGAGCCATAAGTTACCTCGTTATTTCCCCTGAAGTAGCTGGGACTTATCCATGATGTCCAATAGGTCTAACGCCTTACTAATTTGCGTAGCAGCCTCACCAGCAAGCTCACCATCACTTGTTTCAAGGGCTTCGGCAAAATTAGAGCAGGCTAAGAGGTATAAATCCATTCCCTGGGCCTGGCGCTTCATGGTCTTCTGCCTCTTCCGAGTTGTCGGCTCAGGAATGTTCTTAAATTCACTAATTAAACGCGGTAACTCCTTAACCACCTCTCTAAAAGCTCGCGACTGTTTGGCCCTGTCCTTAGACAACACACTCTCGTGAACCTCATAGGCTAACTCACCAACCCCCTTCATCACCCGCGTAGACTCTGTCATCCACAGAACATCTTCGGTTGCAGCCTCCGGCTGTGCCAACAAGTCGGCAAGCGCCAACTCCATTCTCTCAAGAAATTCAGCTTTGGCAGTGGCTTCTGGAGGTTTTCTAGGAAGTCTCCTGTCAAATAGTCCTTCCGGTATCAACAAGCCACGGCTACTAACAACGGCAGCTATGAGAAGGAAAGCTATGCTAAACAGTAATGCCTGCCACCATGGCCGGCCAATAGCTAAGCTTATAACGAAAATAGCCAGCCCAACTATCAGTATTATGGATAAAATTTTCTTTGACCCCATTATTCTTTACTCTCCCTTCCTGACATTAAGGTGGTAATCCTTCATCCAATATTTCCAATCAAAACTTATAGTTATCACTTTTTCTGAAATACTCTTTAATATGCCTTAAGGCATTCTCTGTTTAAATATTTTTCTGCCAGGTTACTCCTATTTATAAATCTTCACCCGTCTACTGGGGTCCTTGCCCAGGCTGTGCGAAGCCAGGTTATTTCGCTCAGCTATCAGGTGCTGTAGGCGCCGAATATAGGCGCTCTGCGGACTGAGCTCTACCGTTTCTTGACCGCTCTTTACTTGCTCAACTGCTTCTTTCGCCTCACCAAGGGCAAGCTTAAGAGGGTCTGTATTATCTCTGGGATAAATATCATCTAGTAGCTGCCTGATTTGAGGTGGGGTGTTGCTTTTGAGGACGTAGATGGGCAGGTTAGCTGTTTCAGCATCCCTGACCTTTTGTGGCTTTCGCCGGTAATAGCTTCTAGAGGTTATAAACAGGTCGGCATCATTTAGGTTGTCAACTATATCTAGGCTCAATTGCCTCTCTTTTGCCATCTGCTCCAGCCGTCCCCGATTTATGCCGAAGAGGTAAAGCTTGTGTAGATTATTTCCCCTAGCCAGTCGCTTGCTTTTCGCAGGTTTTTTGGTGCTAGTGCTTGGCACCTTCTTTTCTACCTTGACCTCCCCCGCCTCATCCCGCCAGCGAATCTCAGTGGCTGTTGGTTGACCGCGCAGAGTAGCATCAACTGCCTCACCGACATCAGGATGAATAGCTACTTTATCCCAATCCTGGATTTCAACGACAATACTAAAAGTAGGCGGCGACATCCGCTCCAGTATGGACTTTTGTGTGCCCCTCCGCTTTGCCTCTTCATCGCCCAGAGTTACCGTCTGGATACCGCCAATGAGGTCAGCCAAGGTAGGGTTCATCATCAGGTTTTCCAGGGTGTTACCGTGAGCTGTGCCTACCAGTTGAACCCCGCGTTCAGCAATAGTTCGAGCTGCCTGAGCCTCAAGCTCGGTGCCAATCTCATCAATAACGATTACCTCAGGCATGTGGTTTTCTACGGCTTCAATCATTACTGCGTGCTGCCTGGTAGGGGTAGTTACCTGCATCCGTCGGGCATGCCCAATGGCTGGGTGAGGAATATCGCCATCCCCGGCAATCTCATTTGAGGTATCAACAATTACCACCCGCTTATTGAGGTCATCAGCTAGCACTCGGGCTACCTCGCGTAGCATGGTAGTTTTGCCTACCCCGGGGCGACCTAAGAGCAGGACGCTTTTGCCCGATTGGACAAGGTCTTCAATAATTTTTATGGTGCCAAAGACAGCCCTGCCCACCCGACAGGTAAGCCCGACAATGCGCCCCTTACGATTGCGGATAGCCGAGATACGATGTAAGGTGCGCTCGATTCCGGCTCGGTTGTCATCCCCGAAGCTACTGATGCGGGAGGCTACATAGTCAATGTCTTGCTCGCTGACTTCCTGAGGGTTTAAAATTACTTCCCGCCGAGGAAAGCGAGCCTCCGAGGGGCGACCCAAGTCCAGGACTACCTCCAGCAGTTCACTGATGTTCTCTTGCTGGCATAATGGCTGGCGAATCTGCGGCGGGAAGATATTAATCAAAGCGTCCAGGTCATCGGTAATTACCTTTTGCAAAAGTTGTCTCCAAGGATACCTATTCTTATACTACCATCCTCTAGATGCCAGCAGTTCCTCAGCAGGGATTTGCTTTATATCTAATCCAGGCATGGCTTCTCCCAGGTTTTTGGAAACCTCAGCAATGATTTCTGGGTCTTGAAAGTGAGTAGTGGCTTTGACAATAGCCTTGCCTCTAGCTTCTGGGTTGCTGGCTTTAAATATACCTGAGCCAACGAAGACACCCTCTGCACCAAGCTGCATCATCAGAGCCGCATCGGCTGGGGTAGCTACCCCACCAGCGGCATAGTTAACCACCGGTAGCTTTCCTGTTTTATGTATCTCTGCTACCAACTCAAAGGGGGCTTCCATTTCCTTAGCTAGTGCCATCAACTCGTCCTGGGGTGTGTTTGCTAGCCTACGGAGGCCACCTATCACTGCCCGCATATGCCTGACGGCTTCTACAATATTGCCAGTGCCAGCTTCACCCTTGGTTCTAATCATAGCTGCCCCCTCACCAATGCGACGCAGGGCTTCACCCAGGTCACGGCAACCGCAGACAAAGGGAACCTTAAAATCGTGTTTCCAGACGTGGTGTGATTCATCAGCAGGGGTAAGCACCTCAGATTCATCTATGAAGTCTACACCAAGAGCTTGCAGCGTTTGAGCCTCAACGAAGTGACCTATGCGACATTTAGCCATCACCGGTATAGAGACTGCTTTCATAATAGCTTCAATAATGGTTGGGTCAGCCATACGAGCTACACCTCCCATAGCTCGTATATCCGCCGGAACTCTCTCCAGCGCCATCACGGCACAGGCACCAGCCTCCTGGGCAATCTTGGCTTGCTCGGCGTTGATTACATCCATAATCACTCCGCCCTTTAGCATTTGAGCTAGCCCCGTTTTAACCTTCCATGTGCCACTTTCCATATCTTCCTCCTCGCTCTACCCCAAGCTCTGACTTTTTATACTGTATTTTACTATTATTTAGATTGTTTATCAACCTCACCCCCAAGTTACTCTTGATAAACAGCCTCTTAATTTTTTGGCTCGATTGTTAGAAAGAAACCAAACCAAGATACTGCTGAGATACTTTGCTTTCATATTCCGGCTCCCTTATATTATACTTTATATTACACCAGCGGTCTTTTTGATGGTATATTCTATAGACTTGATGCTATAACTGTTGTTTAATCAGGTAAACATTGGGGGATGTTAATGCCGCTGTCTGAATTAAATAACTCACCATCAACAACCTCGGCAGATAGTATGAACGCCGAGGTTTCCTCTCGCTCAAAAAGCTTAATTAATTCACGGATTAAGGACAGCCGATATACCTTGACAAGGAGTGTTTGAGAGTGATAAAGTCAGCCACAATTTACTTTATGTATCAATGAACGAGGAGAGAGTAATATGAAGAAGTTTGTTAATGACCCAGCGAATTTTGTCCACGAGATGATGGAAGGTCTTGTACTGGCAAATCCAGACAGACTGAAATGGATTCCCGAGTACAACATCATCTACCGCGCTGACATGCCCAGTGATGACAAGGTTTCAATCATCCAGGGCTCCGGCAGCGGTCATGAACCAGCGCACATCATGGTTGTGGGACGGGGAATGCTTGATGCAGCTTGTCCCGGCAATGTGTTTTCCGCTCCACCTATGGAGTATGTCTATGAGTGCACTAAGCTCATGAACTCCAAAAAGGGCGTGCTTCACTTGATAAACAACTACCAGGGCGACCGCATGGTCTTTGATATGGCTCGTGAGATGGCGGAAGCTGACGGGATTAAGATTGGGGTGGTTATTATTAACGACGATGTGGCGGTGCAGGATAGCACACACACAGTGGGTCGCCGCGGTGTAGCCGGCAATTTCTTTGTCATTAAGGCCTGTGGGGCTGCCGCTGAACAAGGAGCGAGCCTTGAGGAATTGGTCACCTTGGGCAAAAAGGTCAACAGCGTAGTCCGTACCATGGGTATGGCGCTGACCTCCTGCACACCGCCGGAGAAGGGCACAACGATTTTTGATATAGCTGACGATGAGATTGAGATCGGCATTGGCATCCATGGTGAACCAGGACGGCGTCGTGCCAAGCTTGAGGCTGCTGATGCTATCGTTGACGAACTGTTCGAGGCGGTTGCTAACGACTTACCGTTTAAAAAGGGTGATAGAGTTGGGCTGATGATCAATGGTATGGGTGGCACCCCGATTAGCGAACTATACTTGCTGTACCGCAAGGCTTCACTTAACTGTAAGTCCCATGGCCTCGAGGTTGTTCGCAACTATGTTGGTAATTACTGCACTTCTCTGGAGATGGCAGGCTTCTCGCTAACACTGATCCGTCTTGATGACGAACTCGAGCGTTTGATGGCTGCTCCGGCTGAGATTCCAATAAGGGTATTCTAATCCAGGGTATGGTTTTGTTAGACTGAGGCTAGCGACCTAAGTAGGAAGGCAGTAACGCTTTTGCCGTTCGGAGGCTTTTGCTTGTGTTCAGCATGAACGTTAGCTAGAGGGTGGCTGGAGAATCCGCAAAATTCTTATTGGCTTAGGAATGGGTACAGTGGTGGCTTATTAAGATTTTCACAATAGGTTCCAGGGAGGTTTATATGGCTAGAAAGTCTGTGGTAGAACGGCTGGTAGAGCTTAATCCTGAGACCGAAATATGGTGGGACTCCTCACCACTGGTATACTATAATTGGAAGAAGAAAATGCTCGACAAGGCAGCGCCTGGAGACCGCGCTGAGTTGGAGGAGCAACTAACGCGCTTTTTCAATGAAAGTGACCCTGCGAGCGGTCTAGTCCGTGGCGTGACCACTAACCCGCCGTTATCACTCCAGGCAATTGAAGGGCACCCTGACATCTGGGTTCCCTGGGTTGATCAACTGATTAGGGATAACCCCTATGCAGATGTGGGAGTCCTGTTCTGGAAGACCTATCTCGAGGTTGTACGTCGCGGCACCGACATGATGAAACCCATCTGGGAAGCATCAAATCACAAGCTTGGCTACCTGTCTGGACAGGTTGACCCACGCAATCCGTTGAACGAGGAGCTTATGGTCAAGCAAGCCCTCGAACTTGCCGCCCAGAACCCCAATGTCATGATCAAATGCCCTGGCACCGCTGAAGGTATCCGTCTCCTCCGCCGCCTGACGGCGATGGGTATTGCCACAAATTGCACCCTTTGCTTTATTCTACCGCAGTTCTGCACTACGATGGACGCAGTTAATTCGGGTCTAGCCGAAGCCAAAGCTAACAATGTGAGTATGTACCGCTGGCGCTCAGTCATCACCCATATGTCCGCTCGCTATGAAGAGCGTGAGGCATTTAATGAGAGCGCGGCTAAAGCAGGTGTTAGCCTGACTCTGGAAGATAAGCGCTGGGCGAGCATCGCCATCTTCCGCAAGGCCTACAAAGTTGCCAAACGCCGAGGCTATCCGGGCAAGATGCTCTTCTGCTCCATGCGTCGTGGTCCCTTTGTTGATGGTATTGAGCACATCTGGCACCTAGAAAAACTGACTGGCGGCAACATGGTCTTTACTTGCCCCCCTGGTTTCCTGAGCGACATGTGGGAGCTCGACACCAACCTGGAATTCAAGCCGACCATTGAAGATGAGGTTTCGCCCAAGGTTCTGGAAAAGCTGATGAGGGTGTCATACTTTACCGAAGCCTACCAGGAAGAGATGGACCCGGCAAGATATGCTACACTTGCTCCTACAGTTTTCACTACTCAGCAGTTCTCTGAAGCGACAGAAAAGATGGTAAAATTTGTTCGTGAGCGTATTGCCGCCGTACGCGGTAATCACTAGCCAGTGCATCGGGATGAAAGAGGCCGCGTTGCGTTTAATAATGACGCGCCTACATAGAAGAAAAATACTGTCGTGGGCTAATACAGACTGTCCGGGCTATACTAAGGCTGAAGGCATATAACTAAAATAGAAAGGGGGCAAGGCATGGAGGAATTGTCAATGAAGGATGTTGAACTGACTGTCAAAACGATGGCAGACGTAGCCATTGCCAATAAGCAATACTTTTCACAACTGGACAGTGTGGTAGGGGATGCTGATTTTGGTGTTTCACTATCTACCGGGTTTCAAGCTATCCTTGATAAATGGGATACGCTTGATCACTCTTCCATCAGTTCCTTCTTGATGAAAGTGGGCGTTGTAATTACGGGCAATGTTGGTGGTGTCTCAGGACCCATCTGGGGTACAGGGTTCATGAGGGCAGGCATGGCGTCAAAGGATAAAACCACGCTTACGCTAGCTGACCTTGTGGCAATGTCTCGTGCAGCAATGGAGGGCATGATGCAGCGTGGCGGGGCAGGATTAGGTGACAAAACACTATTGGATGCTATTGCTCCAGCTACAGACAAGCTTGAGGAATGGAGCCGAAGGGATACCCAGGATATTACAGGTGCCTTGCAAGCAGCAGCCGACGCTGCAACTGAGGCGATAGAATCCACCCGCGGGTGGATTGCCAAGCGTGGTCGGCAGTCATATACTGGTGAGCGCAGCATAGGCACCCTAGACCCAGGCATAGTGGCTGTAGCGACCATGATGCAGGCAGTGGCTAAGGCTCTGAAAGAGGCTCATGCATAGCATAGGAGGATGATCCATAGTCAAAATAAGTCGAGTGGAGAATCCTTAAGGAAAAGGTTGATAAAAATTTGTGGTATGCTTTCAAAGGAGAGATGCTAATGTCACTACCTGAACCAGGCGCTTCGGCATCAACAGCCAAAGCTAAATCTCTATCTACTGAAGAAATGGAGGCTATGGCTAAAAAGCTACGCCGCCACATCATCACTATGACGGGGAAGGCAGGTAGTGGTCACCCCGGTGGCTCCCTGTCAGCAGTGGAGATTGTTACTGCCCTTTATTTTAGGCTACTGCGACACAAGCCATCAGACCCCCAATGGACAGACAGGGATAGATTCATCCTGAGCAAGGGACATGCTGCTCCTTTGCTCTATGCTGCTCTAGCTGAGTGTGGCTACTTACCAATAGACGAGTTAATCACTCTAAGACAACTGGACAGCCGCCTTCAGGGTCACACTGACCGAACGGTTACTCCTGGGGTAGAGATGTCAGCCGGTGCTCTGGGGCAGGGATTATCCTTTGCCATTGGCGTAGCCCTGGCTGGTCGCCTCAACTCGCAGAAGTATAGGGTATATGTTCTGCTGGGTGATGGCGAGTGTGATGAGGGGCAGGTGTGGGAAGGGGCTATGGCTGCCGCCCACTTCAAGGTGGATAATCTGGTGGCTATCGTGGACAACAACGGGCTTCAGATTGACGGCTGGAACCGCGATGTTATGAACCTCGACCCCTTTAACCAAAAATGGCAAGCCTTTGGCTGGCATGTTATTGAGGTTGATGGTCATGACCTCGCTCAGCTTACTGGCGCCTTCAATCAGGCAAAACTGGTTAAAGGGCAACCAACTGTCATTATTGCCCATACCATTAAGGGCAAGGGGGTCAGCTTTATGGAGAATAACGTCGACTTCCATGGCAAAGCCCCCACTGCGGCTGAGGTGGAGATAGCACTAAAGGAGCTGGAGTAGACATGCCTCAGGAAGTTTCCCTAAGAGAAACCTACGGCAAAACCCTGGTTGAGCTAGGCAGGGAGAATTCAGATATCGTGGTGCTGGATGCTGACCTGTCCCGGTCAACGATGACCCATTTCTTCGCCAGTGAGCTTCCTGAGCGTTTCTTTGATTGCGGTATCGCTGAGCAGAATATGGTAAGTATTGCCGCTGGACTGGCCGCCTCGGGTAAGATTCCTTTTGCCAGCACCTTTGCCGTCTTCGTTCCTGGACGGTGTTTTGACCAGATTCGTATGTCTATTGCTCAGCCCGGACTCAATGTTAAGCTGGTAGCTACTCACGGTGGCATCAGCGTTGGCGAGGATGGCACCTCACACCAATCCATTGAAGACCTGGCGCTGATTAATTCCCTGCCCGGCTTTACTGTGGTCGTCCCGGCTGATGCTATTGAAACCGCTCAAGCAGTAAGGGTAGCCGCTTCAAGTTATGGTCCCTTTTACATCAGGCTGTGCCGTCTTAAAATGCCCTTGGTCTATAACGATGACTACCGCTTTAAGCTGGGTAAGGCAGTAACTATGAAGCGGGGAGAAGAGGTAACCATTATCGCTATTGGAACTATGGTGGTGGCAGCCCTTGAAGCTGCTGATAATCTGAAGCGAGAAGGCATAGACTGCTGCGTTTTGAATATGCCTACCCTCAAGCCCCTTGATGAGGCAATTATTATTAAAGCTGCCACTGACACCGGGGCTATTGTTACCGCTGAAGAGCACCTGGAGCACGGCGGGCTGGGCAGTTCGGTAGCCCAAGTAGTAGCCAAACATCATCCGGTGCCTATGGAGTTTGTAGCTATTAAAGATACCTACGCTAAATCAGGCAAAGCTGCTGAGCTTCTGCAAAGATACGGACTCACGGCTAAAGATATTGAGCAAGCAGTGAGGTCAGTGATAAAAAGGAAGGTTAGGTAAATAGGTTCTGCGCAAACCTGGATATTTGTACCACAGATGTCCAGCCTTTTTGTTAATTGTACATTCTCATTGAGATGTGGTTCCGGTTGCTTCTTTTAGGGCAGCCCTTGCCAGTAGCCTTGTAGAATCCAACATTGGTAAGGGTGAACTTTCTTGGGTTACTAGCAGCGGTATCTCGGTACAGCCAAGAACAACGGCATCACAACCTTGATTTTTTAATCGACCAATTACCTCCTTAAAATAGGCACGAGTCTCCGAGGAAAAACAGCCATAAACCAGTTCATTAAAAATAATCTCATTAATGTGCTCTCGGTCCTTTACCTTGGGAATCCTGTGCTCAATACCCGTAGCAGTGAGTTTGGTAGGATAAACTGGGGACTCCATCAAAAAGCGTGTGCCCAAAACTCCGACACATTTATAGTTTTGACGTTTTGCCTCAGCAGCAACTTCTTCAGCAATATTAAGCCACGCAATTGGTGATTTCTTAACGACAAGGTCAAATGCCTGATGGATTGTATTATCGGGGCATATGGCGAAATCTGCTCCCACTTTTGCTACCTTATCTACTGAAGATAACATTAAACTAGCTACGTTTTCCCAGTCGCCGGCTTCGATGTATCGTATATATTGGTTAAGAGGAAAGGTGTGCATGGTGACCTCAGGATGAGCGTATCTCCCCATTAGATTCGCTCCTTCTATGCAGATTGTGCGATAACAAAGGGCTGCCCCCTCTGCGCTACAGGCGACTATGCCGATGTGTTTAGTCATGCTTTTTCTCCTCGTGCATGTTGCGCCTAACTTCAATGTCTCCGAAATACTTCGTATATACCTACGCCTGGCGAATTGCGGTCCGCCTTGTTCTGAGGAAATGGGTAAAGCCCACCAAGCAAGGTAGCGCCATACTGTAACTGATGAGCAACCCAGGAACTCCCAGCCACCAGCTTACCAGCGGTAGCGGGATGAATAGAACGCAACTGGCAGTAGTTACATTTTTTTTAATAAATAGAGTGGCTAGCGCTGGTCCAGCTATGATTAGCATTGGCTGAGTTATTAAAGCGAACAAGGCACCAATGGTAGCACTCTCCCCTCGACCTCCCCTGAAGCCGATAAAAACCGGCCAGTTGTGCCCCACAACGACGGCTGCTCCTGTAAACAGAATAGCTACCTGAGGGATATTGGCTGCCTGGGCAATAAGAATAGCTAGAGCCCCCTTGGCAGCATCAACAAAAAATACTGCTATCCCTACCCTAGCCCCCAGTTCGTGAAAGGCATTACGAGCACCCATATTACCATCGCCTATCTGCCGAATATCCTTGCCTTTGAGCAGACGCCCGGCAATATAGGCGGTGGGGGTAGAACCCAGGAGATAACCCAGTAATACTATCACCCAGAGCATATTTACCTTACCCTGCTTTAAATAATGCTGTGTAAAATATTCGAACCAGTATTAGAACCTGTTTTTAGTTGAAAATTTTTAGGAACTCATCAGTTTTTATCACTTCACAGCAGATATTTTTCAACTCTTCAATACCCTTATCGTAGATACCAGAGATAGCGTCTTCAATCACAATTAATCTGTAGTCCCTCTCACTGGCTTCATAAATGGAGGTTCTCGGACAATTAGGAAAATTACACCCGCTAAAGACTAGCGTTGTTATCCCCCGCTCTTTTAAAAAACCATCTAGAGGAGTTTCATAAAATGCTCCCCACCTTGGTTTATATATTACATGTTCGTTTGAACCAATTTCTTGAACTTCTCCAGCCAATAATTTCTCTGCATCTAACATGTCATCATTAGGTTTTAATTCATTAACTAATTCAGCACCCTCAGAGTTTGGAACAACAACATTTAACCCTTCTTGGACTTTCTTTTTTCTACAAATATCGACATTAGATGCGTCTTCTTTATAGAATCTCACAATGTGAATGATGGGTTTATTTCTTTCTCTGAATTTTCCCAATAACTTGACCATGTTAGGGATTATATCAAAAGTATTTTTAATTTCGCATACTGCATCTGGCAAAGAAAAATCATTTTGAGTGTCAATGGTGACTAATGCAATATTTTCATAATCCGGATGAGTATATTTGTCCATACCAGAAACACTATATTCCCTTTGTTTTATTACCCTGCTTTAAATAAGGACGTTATGAATTATTTGACACTCTTTTCTGCCAAGGTTCTGGGAGCAAATCTTTAAGCTTGACCACTCTGGTTTCTCCGACGATTATTTCGGTATTCCAATTATCCTCGTTGATTTGATACATTAATTCCCTACATCTTCCACAAGGAGGTAAAACAGCTCCATCGCCTGAAACAGCTACAATTTTCTTAATTCTATATTCACCATTAGTTACCATGCTGGCAATAGCACTGTGTTCCGCACAAAATCCAATACCACAACAGGCATGAATGCTTGCCCCTATATAAATGTTATCTTTGTCAGTAACCAATGCACAACCAACCTCACCAATTATAACATCCTCAGATGCCTTGTGAAATCTGGCTGCCTGTTTTGCTTTTTCAATCAATTCATTATCTGTTATCTGTGCCATAATAATGCGCTTAGGTAAATAAATCTATTATTTTATCGCCTTGTCCTATCCTAACTGGTGCCGAGGGTGGGACTCGAACCCACAAGGATTGCTCCGGCGGATTTTAAGTCCGCTGCGTCTGCCTATTCCGCCACCCCGGCGCTAGCAGATGATATTTTACTGCTTTTAACAAAAGGCTTCAAGCAAAGACAAGAGCAGAAAAACAGTGTTGTAGGAGAAAATTGGAGGCGACGACCGGGTTCGAACCGGTGAATAGCGGTTTTGCAGACCGCCGCCTTAACCACTTGGCTACGTCGCCTCATTGGAGCGGAAGACGAGATTCGAACTCGCGACCCTCTCCTTGGCAA
>Ga0209979_1002402_pt1 | contig 17996 bp, 12 predicted proteins | sample AnhtaG_FD_183114 | JGI IMG/M metagenome (GOLD analysis project Ga0209979, IMG submission 183114) | Deep subsurface microbial communities from Anholt, Denmark to uncover new lineages of life (NeLLi) - Anholt_01485 metaG (SPAdes) (version 2) | ecosystem: Environmental > Aquatic > Marine > Oceanic...
CAGATAAACCCCCGTCAGTTGCGACAAGAGATCTACGACTTGATTGACTACATCTTCTCCTTGCCCGGCCCTATCCCAGGACAAACCGAAGACGTCCATCAAAGCCTGACCACCCCTTCAGACCTAGAGATTCTGTCTTTACATCTCATCCTACCCAACCCTGACCTGGTTCGTGCTGACTAGGAGGGCTGTGGATATGTGGCCAACTCTCCGCTAGCTCCGAGTTGCCCACATATCCGCAACCCCTACTACAACACGGAGAGAGGTCTATCCTATCGTGCTTGAAGGGAAAGGGATTGATATGCACATCCTCGGAGTGGGTGACGTATCCCATTGCTCCTTTGCCTTCGGCAAGACGCGACTTGACGAACTAATAAGCAGAAAAGCCATTCACCAAATCATTCTGAGTGAATGGCTTTCCATTTTAGAAAAACCAGCCATTATTTCGGGCAGCCAAAACGATACCTATTGCCTTCTACCGGGAGGGGAGGTGATCCACATAGTTCTTGTAGTCAATGCCCAGGCGCGTGATCTCCTTGGTCCCGGGGTCAAAGAGGTTGCCCGTCGGATACCGCTTGTCGCTTAAGCTGTACCAGGACCATCTCTGCACCAGCCTGTTGCCGTCGGCCGGGCAGCCTATGTTCTCATCTACGGTCGTCAAAAAGTAATCAAAGCTCCGGCACATGAAATCCCGCACGGCCTCATAGGGAAACCCATAGTCCTCGGGCATCAGGATGCCATACTCCGACACGATGAGCGGTTTATGTCTCTCTCCCCTTTCTTTCATCCATCGGCGGAAGTCGACGATCTGCCACTTGAATATTCTCACGTCATCGTGATCCTCGATCTCATAGAGAATGCCTTTGGTAGCTGGTATTCCTGGGGGAATATCAACTCCCCATGAGCCCTTCTCCTCGCGCAGGATGAAGGCATGTATATTCCAGACATCCACGGGCATCTTCTCGCCGTAGAGCGTCTGATAGGCCTCCAAAATCATGTCCAGATATCGAAGGCGCAGGGGCGTTGGCTGTGAGATGCCGCCGATAGCCACTTGGCAAGAGGTATCCTTGGCCTTCAAGAATGTGTACAGTTCGTGGTAAACCTGGGCGTACTCCATTGGGGTGGCATTATCCTGCCAAATGACATCGGGTTCGTTGCCGATGATCCAGAGGGAGCCCGGGTTGGCGTCGGCCGCAGCTCCTATAGTATCCAAAGCAGGCACATATGTCCCACCGACAACACGGACCATCTGCACGAATTCCATACCGTTGAGGCGAGGTGGGCTAGGGTTTACCCACCAGTTGACGTACCAGCCGGCGCCAAGACGGCCTACGTCGTACTCGTCTGCCGGTGGCAGGGCCACGCCTACGCCGAAGCGTTCGCGAGTTAAGAAAAGCGATGGCTGCACCGCGCTACTGGGAATGGGGGAAGAGGTAGCCCAAGGTCGGACCTTGGGCTGCGGTGTGGCCGTGGCCGGCGCTTCCTGGGTCAGCGTGGGTGTTGACCCTTCCGTCGGCTCCGGCGAGCCCGTGGCAGGAGCAGATGTGGGGATGGGCGATCCCGCTGGACCAGGTGACAAGAGGGGCGTCGGGGAGCGCGATGGAATCAATCTCTCGACCACAGCGGGCGTTGGCTTCGAGCTGGGCGTCCTAAGCCTTTCCACCTGACGGATCTGCTTGCTTATCTCTTCCGGCCTTTGACCTGCTGAGGTACCCGTCGGCACACCCGTCACCACGGGCCAATTCCTGACGATCAAAAACATCCCCACGAGCAGCATAGCGCCTGCTAATAGGTTTCTCACCGTGAGTAAGTCGCTGGGGCGCTTCATGATCCCCCCACCTTAGGCTTCAGAAGAAGCATTGCCATACCCGCGATCACGAGCAAAACTCCGGCAGCGAGCCAGAGGCCCGAGCCATAGTGGGCCCCAGCCACCTCGCGCATGGGTGTCGGGGTCCAAGTCTCCGTCGGTGTGGGTGGAGGCAGGGTGGTTGGCATCGCCGTCATCGTGGGGCCGAGTGAAGGCGTGGCTGTTGGGGTCGCGATCATCGCGGGGCTGAGTGAACGTACGGCTGTTGGTGAGGCCGTCGGCGTGACGCCGGCAGTGGCCGTTAGGCTGGGCGTGTTGGTCGGCGTGGGTGTAGGAGTGGAGGAGGGCGACTGTGGCGTAGCTGTGGATATCGGCGGCTCCTCCGTCGGCTGCGGCGAAGTTGGCGACGCTTGCAGTGTGGCTGACGGCCCCTGGATGGGCGTGCTGGTGGGTGTTGGCAGTTCCTCCGTCGCTTCCGGTGAGATTGGCGACGGTTGCGGCGTAGCCGATGGCTCTTGGGCGGGCGTGCTCGTGGGCGTCGGCGGCTCCTCCGTCGGTTCCGGCGAAGTTGGCGACGGTTGAGGCGTGGGCGTCGGAATTGGGGTGAAGGTGGCTGTCGGAACCGTCTGGCGATAGGCATCCTGGCCAGGCGCCGCCCAAACCCCGGCTCCGAAGGATAGCAGGCCGATAGTCAACAGCCCCATCGTCGCGAAGGCCAAAGAGCTAGAGCGGCGTCCTGAGTTTATCGAAGGGAAGGGTTTGCGTGCTTCCAAGGGTTTCCTTTCCTTCAGCGCTAACGGAAAATGAGTTCTATACGCCTGTCAGTAGCAAGGCTCACTTGGTATCGAACGATGTGCCCCTCCACCGCGCTCGGTTCCGGCTCTGCAGCCACCAGTTTCGCGCCTGGCGGGAGCTCCACTGTGACTTGGACAGGGAGGGCCTTGGCACCCGGCTGCTTTTGGATGAGTAGGCTGTACCGGTAGGCATCGCCTGTCCTTTCCAGGATGCCAGAAGGCAGTTCGTAGGCGAAGCGAACTTCCTTGCTCTCGCCAGGAGGGATGACGAAGAATGTCCCGAAGACCTCTTTGCCCTTCTCCGGCGGGCCGATGTCGGGTGGCCCGCTCCCCTCGCCAGCACCGCTCAGTCGCCTGCAGAGGCTGCCAGGAGGCAAAGGGTTTCTTGTGGCTTCGATCAGCCTGGCGCCTTGTGCGACGTACACGCGCAGGTAATCCCAATAGCACCTGTTCATCATGCCCTCATAGGTCAGGTCATACCTGGCCTCCTGCACGCACTCCTCCACCTCCCTTGTGCTCTTGTTGTGATAGGTAGTGGTAACCATAGCTTTGGTGCTCCCATCTTCGCTGATGGTGACCCCATAGTCGATGGCTTCCTCCACATTGGGGTTGACTTTGTTGAATCCCATGTTGCTATCCACGACCATCAAATAGTCCCCCTCTGTGGCCTGGATAGTCCCGTCCCAGCCACCATCGCGTAGAAGCTCGGCTGCTGCTGGGTCATCGAGCCAGATGAGAAGATGTCTCTCCTCCAGGCCCTGCCGGAGCGCGCTGGCCAGCTCCATGCCGTCAGCCGAGGTGAACCCCCCCTCAAGCTTGGCCATGGTCGCCTTCAAGAGCGCCTCCATGAAGTCCTTGCGATGAACCCACCAATCTCCCGTGGTCCCCTCCTCTAATGGCTCCGCCCCCAGAGGCGAGGCCCAATATCGCCTCGCCAGTTGGATCACATTATCGGCGGTGACCGACCCCTCGTATCCCTCCGGGCGAAGGGGCCCCAAAGCCCCTACCATAAGGCGCACCGCCTGCTGATTGACGGCGATGACCCCGTCCACTGCCACCCCCTGGTCTTGGTCGTAGATCTGGGCAGCGACCCTGGCTGTGGTAGGGAAGTCGGGCGACCAGTTGGCATCCCGCAGGAGCCAAATCTCTGCCCACATGTAGCGGCGGAGGGGGAGGGGAGGCTCAGCGTGAGGCTGCGACAAGTCATCTACGGCGTAGCTATCCTGGAAGTCCAGCTCTGCGATCCGGCCCTGGTCGATGCGCAGGAGCCCCACTCCGCTGATGAAACCGCCCGTGGCCCTGATCTCGTCGTCGTTCTGGACCAGGATCAGGTAGGACTTCTGCTCCGAAGCTCCCAATAGCTCGGGGGCTAATAGAGCCCCCCGGAGGGCGAACTGCAGCGCAGGCAGATGCCCATCCAAGCCGTCAACGAGGGTGGCCAGGCGAGGCGATAGCTCGCCTTTTTCTATCCCCACTTGCGCCTGGGCCACCTCGGACAGTCTGCTCTGCGCCTCGGCGAACTTTGCCCGCTGGGACAGCAGGATGGGCACCATCCTCTCGCCTATCCCTTTCGCCGAGGGCTCATCCCTTGATAGCAAATCTGCCACGGGCTGGACGCCTTCGAGGGCCGCCCGTCCTGCAGCCGTGACCTCGATAGCTATTTCAAGAAGATGTGGCGCTGCTTGGATATCTTTCCCCACCAGAGGGACCCAGCCCAGGTATCGGCATAGGGGCAAGAAGGGCGCCAGCTCGGCCTTGAGGGCCCTGAAATCCGCCTCGGCCTGGGCCAGCTCGCCCTTCATGGCCTCCAAGTCCTCCGGCTCCAGGCTGGCGGCGAAACCGGCTTGTGCCATACCCTCTAATGTCCGCAGGCGCTCACCCGCAGACGTCAGGAGACTCTCGACCCGGATGACCTTTGGGTAGCCGAGGAGTGCGGCCAGGAGGCAAACGGTTAGAATCACTCCGGCTGTGCTCAGCCATCTTGCCCAAGCTCGCACTCTATTCCTCCAACCGATAGAGCGGTCCCGGGCGTGAAAAGGAGTAATGAGTTAACAGGCCGGGGTCACGGTCCGTCAGATAGATCGCATGGCGGGAGCGGTTGCTTTCGATCAGCCCGGTGAAGGCGTCCCTGCTGCCGCTGGGGAGGGCAATTTGGGGATACAATAGGCGCACGTTGTCCCTGTACCACGAGTATCCCAGTAGCGTCCTGTTGAGGACGACGACATCGGGCCGCTTGCCAACCACGTAGGAGAAGTACCAAAGGGCGAAGGTGTGGCGGTCGGTATCAGCGATGACGATGGCAGAGGGCTCAAGGATCTGAAAGACCTTCGCTCCGTACTCATAAGCCGTCCGATCCTTCGATAGATCGAGGGACGAAAAGTTACGCGATAACGATACGAAGGGCAGGCAAAGAAGGAGCACGGAGGCAAACGCTGATGCCGCCCTAACCCTGACCCCATTTGAGAGCCGTTGAAGGGTGGTGAAGAGGTAGTGGATTCCCACCCCAAGCCACGTGGCGAAAACCAGATATGAGGGGATCAGGTAGACATAGGAGTCGGTGGTATTGTAGCCTATGGCATAAATCACCGTGGCGCCGAAAGCCAGAAGGGAGAAGGCCGAGAAGGTGCGGTCCCTGTTCACGCAGCACCACAGGCCGATGAGCCCAGTGAGCAACCCCCACCACCCGAACTGTCGAACTAACAGGCCGGCCCAGGCGGAGGCACGCGCCGGGATGTGAGATGGGGGCAAGGCGAAGGCAAACCTTCGATACTGCTCTCCGGAGACCGTCCAGAGGAAACCCGACCAGGTGTGGGGATCGCCCCAATTCACAGCCGGATGTTGCATAGCGCGCACGGGCAGGAAGAGGTAGATGGAAAGCCCCAGAAGGAAGGATAGCCCAGCGGCCAGTAGACCTTTAACACATATTTTGTTGCGGCGCTTCCCCGCTGCGATCAAAAAGAGCCCGGCCGGACCCAACATGAGCATGGAAAGGTGATTGCCCAGGCTGACGCCATATGTGAAACCAGCCAGCAGCAACCAAGGGGTAGTGGGTTTGGCATTGTTTGACGCTGTCTGCTGCCTCCGGCCTGCTGCCCATTTCAAGAGCACATAAAACAACACGGCTACGAAGAAGGCGTTAAGCGTGTAGACCTCGGCGATGGTGGCCTGGGACCAGAAGGTGGGGGAAAAGGCCAAGGAGAGGGCGGCAGCGCTGGCGGCAATCCGGGGAGCGCGCCTTCGTGTGCCTCCTCCCCTCGAAAGGGAACGACATAGCCCCAGGGTGATCAGGTAGACCAAGACTACAGTCGTGGCAGCGAAGAAGGCGGACATCAGGTTGACCCGGTAGGCTATATCGCCGATGGGCAAGAGGGTGAACAGCTTGCCCAGCGCGACGTAGACAGGATAGCCGGGAGGATGGGCTATGCCGAGGGTGTAGGCCGCAGCAATCAGGTCCCCGCCGTCAGCGCCGTCGTTTCGCCAGGTGATGGTCGGAGCCAAGGTCAGGACGTATATTGAGAAGGCGATCAGGAACAGGGCGATGGGAAAGCCGATCTGCTCCCACCTAAGACTTCTTTCTCGCATGAGGATCTCCAGCTCAATCTCCACCGCTTTGCCAATTCTTAGTCACGATCGGAAGGTAGATGGTAGCCAGCGTTACCATTACAGAGCCGTCCTCAGCCGACGCTGCGATCTGCTCGGCGTTTTGGTCGGCCAGCTTCACAGTGGTGAAGCGCAGAGGGCTCGTCCCCTGACTTTTGCCAGCGAGGGTGACTGAGGCCAGCGCCCCGCTCCCGGTGACGGGCGGAGCGGGGTAGAGCAATGTGCGGGCATAGTAGAAGGTGCCGGCCTCATTGTCGATGCCCTGCACGGAATAGCCGTCGGCGAGAAGGTCGCTATCCCGGATCTCCCGTACCCCCACGATTTCCGGATCGAAACTGAGGTGGACCTCCGCCCCATAGAGCCCGACTACCTCTTCGATCCTGATATCGAAGCTGGCAATCTGCCCTACCGGTACCTGCTGTGAGGAGGGGGAGAGGACAACCCTCGTTGGGTTTCCCTCCGCCGTTGCCCCCACGAGGGCTCCAAGCAAGATGATCGTCATTGCGCATCTCGCCGGCATGGCCAATAGCCGCCGAGACATCGCAGAGGGCAGGGTGGGGTTGCCTTCCTCGAACTTATCCAGGGAGATCTTCCTCAAAGGAATGGGCTCCAGTCGAAACAGGGCCGGGTTCTGTCGCCCGGGACAAGGCGCCGAGGCGCAGGCAAGCTCCAGGCAGCGGATGTTCCCGGCTAGTAGTTCTTCATGACCAGCGGCAGGTAGATCTTATAGGGCATAGCTATTCGCTTGCCGAAGAGAGCGAACTGGGTGAGATGGGTTATGGCTGCCCAGGCCACGTTGTTTACCGTGTCCACCCCGGTGGGTATGGCCCTCCACTGGCTGGAGGCCACATCCAGATAGTAGATGGTCAGGGACGCCTCATCGAGCCCCGCCACGTCGCGGTCTGAGTATCGGAGGAGTATGAAAACCGGTCCAAAGAACGTGGTAACGGGCGTTCCCTGCTCATCTGCCGCCGTAAGGCTCAAGGCCAGGATGGGCTGCAAATCGTCTAGCGGTGCGGGCATCGGCTGGGGAGCGAAATGCACGATGGTGGGGGCATTCACCACGCCGGGGGGAAACACGACCGTGACCCGTCCGTTGTTGCTGACCAGGGTGCCACCTCGGTCGGGATAGACGGTGATGGTGGTAGGAGCTGTGGTGGGTGTTGGCGTGGGCGTAAGGGTGGCCGGGGTGGCCGTGCAGGTTGGTGTAGCTGTAGCCAGCCGCGTCGGGGTCGGCGTCTCCGTGGGCGGCAAGGGGCCAGTCGGCGTGGGGGTCGGTGTCAACGTGCTCGTGGGTGTCGGGCCTGCGGTAGCGGTCGGCGTCGTGGTACGGGTTGGGGTCGGCAGGGCTGAGGTCGGGGTTGGCGTCGGCGGCGCCGGGGTTGGAGTTGGACCGGGCGCAGCCACCGTTACGGACCCATCCTGAGAGGACGCCGGGATGCTGCCGCCATCGGGGTCGGATAGCTTCACCTGCGTAAAATTGAGGGGGCTTGTCCCCTCACCGATGCCCTTGAAGGTTATAGTACAAAGGACCCCGCTGCCGTCCGCTGGCGAGGCGGGGTAAAGCAATGTGTAAGCGTAGTACACCGTTCCGGCGCTGTTGTCCCAGTTCTTCAGTGAAAAACCGCCTGTCAGAAGATTGCCATCGGCTATGCCCTGCACCTCCAAGATACTTGGATTGAAGCTGAGGTGCACCTCCGCCCCGTAGAGGTTCGATACACTTTCGATCCTGATGTCGGCAGAGGTGCTATTGCCGATCAAAATGGTCTGCGAGGAGGGGGAGACCGACACCGTCGTGGACTGGGCGATGCCCAACCCCGCCCATGACACCGCTGCCAACAATGCCACGGCCGGAATGGCCAGACAGGCCCGCCAGCCCACTGGTCTGAAGAATCTGCGGTTTCGTTTGATCCACTTGGACTTCTGCATTTCCACCCCCGAAGCTTGGTCCTGCCGTCACAAGTGCCTTGCCAGATGCTTGGCATCCAGCGGTTTAGGCTAGGGCCACGGCCCCGGCGCCGTCTTGGTGAAGTTCGTCCCCACCAGGACAAGATCGAAGATGTCCACGATGCCATCGCCGTTGATGTCGGCGCGGTCATCTCCAGGTGGGACGCTTCTGGTGAAGTTGCTGCCCACTATCACCAGGTCAAAGATGTCAACAACGCCGTCGTTCTTGGCGTCGCCGGCCAAGAGGGTGACGTCGGGAAGCGTGGTGATCTTGTTCTCCTCCACCGTAACGTTCTCCCTGCGAGCATAGAGATAACAGGGCCTGGTGGCGGTGACCACATAGGTGCCCGGCGGCACATCGGAAACGGAATAGCTGCCGTTGGCCATGGTTATCCCCTCCTTACCCGTCTCCCCGACGGTGATGGTCGCCCCACTGTGGTCGCTGCGCCCCTGCAGGTAGGCTTTGCCCGCCACCCCTCCGGGCACTGTTTGCCGAAAGGGGGTCTGGCCCGGCATCGCCCAGGCCCTTCCACCAGAAGAGAGAGCCAGAATGATCAGTGCGCCAAGCGATACAAAGGCCGCTAAGCCAGCAAGGCGTTTGAAACTGTCCTGTGACTCAGACTGCTGTGCCATTGCAATTCTCGGTGTTCATGGATAGTTTTTGGCGATCAGTGGGAGGAAAACTCTGCAGGCAGTCAATAAATGGATGTAGTTGCCATAGTCTATACCCAACTGGGTAATCTGCTTGGTCTCCGGGTCGAACAGATGCTGCCAGGAGACAAAACCTTCGAAGTCATCGTCGTTCAAGCTGTACCAGGCCCAGCGCTGCACAAGCCTGTTGCCATCGGCGGGATAGCCCAGGGACTCATCCGTGGCCGTCATGAAGTAGTCGAAGGTGGCATACATGAAGTTTCTTACCCTCAGGTAATCGAACCCGTAGACCTCCGGCATCAGAACCCCATACTCCGACACGATGAGGGGCTTGTTCCTCTCGCCCTTGTCCTTCATCCATTGCCGAAAGGCAACTATGTGTCGCCTGAATATCTCTGTATTGTCGTTGTCCTGGACCTCGTACAGCATGCCCTGGTCGTCATCTATCCCCGGCGGTATCTCGCAGCCCCACGACCCTCTTTCCTCACGCAAGATCATATTGTGTATGTTCCAGACGTCCACGGGCATCGGTTCCCCGTAGAGGCTTTGATAGGCTGCCAGAACCATCTCCAGGTACTCCAGGCGCAGAGGCGTGGGTTGGACTATGCCGCCGATGGCTATCCTGGCGCTGGGATCCCTGCCCTTTATGAAGGCGTACAGTTCATGGTAGACGGCGGCATATTCCGAAGGGAGGGAGTCATCCTGCCAGATGCAGTCCGGCTCGTTGCCGATGAGCCAGACGCTGCCGGGATTATTATCTACTATGGCCCCCAGGGTGGCCAGGTCAGGAGAATACGTGCCCCTGAAGACACGAATGGTTTGCACGTACTCCATCCCTGCCGGGCGGGAAGGATTTAAGCTGGTGGCGACGTCGTAGTACCAACCGCCATGAAGTTGGCCCACGTCGTAATCCTCTATCGTCCCCTCCTGCCGTACCACCTCCACCCCGAAGCGCTCGCTCGGCGAAAGATATGATCCTGGAGGATCCGAGGCTGTGCCCATCGCAAACGCGAGGGAAACAACTGTGACCAAGGCGATGCAGAGCGCAGCGACCCTCAATGGCAGCAGGCATACTGGCTTTCGCCGCTTTTCGCGCTGCCGTCCCAGACCCAATGAGTTCCTCCTTTCGCCTCCTTGAAAAGCTAGCTATGATATCGTTCGGAGGACAAGAATGTTCGTGAGGACCGGCAAAGCCGGCCCCCACGAACAAGAACCTCACTAAGGAGAGACAACAAAGTGTTTCATGACAATGGGCAGATAGATCCTGAAAAGACCTACCCTGTCGCCGAAGTTGGCAGTGGCGCAACCCCCTGTGGGCACGGAGACGGGCACCACGTTGGGCGTGGTGCTGTAGAATCCTGCGGGGTCCGTTTCCACCACGGTGTAGTCTCCTGCCACCCCGGTGAAGATATATGTGCCACAGCCTGCCGTAACCTTCGCGTCCACCAGGTCTCCGTCGGTGTTCCTGAGCTCAACGGTCACCCCGCCGAGACCTTTCTCTTCCAGGTCACGGACGCCATCCCCGTCCGCGTCGTTGAAGACCACACCACCGACCGTACCCGCCGCCTTGTCGCCGAAGTTTGCTGTCGCGGGGCTGCTCGCGTTCACGTAGATGACCACCACGTCCGGTGAGGTGCTGGCGAATCCAGGGGGATTTGTCTCCGCCACCACATGCGGGCCGTGCGTCACATTGGTGAACATGTAGATGCCGGTGAAATCGGTGGTGGTCGTTATGGCCGTGCTGGTGAGGGTCACTATCACCCCCTCTATCCCGCACTCTCCCGGATCTGGCTCTCCATCGCCGTCCACGTCGTTGAATACCCTCCCGCTGACTGTACGGGTGGCCTGGTCGCCGAAGCTGACGGTGGCACTGCCCCCTGTGGGCACGGAGATGCGCACCACGTTGGGGGTGGTGCTTGCGTAGCCAGGGGGATCCGTCTCCACCACGAAGTAGCTTCCGGCCGCCACCCCGGTGAAGACATAGCTGCCATCGTCGGCTGTTGTCGTCGTATCGACGACCCCGCCGGCGGTGTCCCAAAGCCCTATGGTGACGCCGCTGATGCCCCTCTCGCCAGGTATGCCGTCGATGTCACTGGGACCCTGTATGCCGTTGCCGTCCAGGTCGTCAAACACCCTCCCGCTGACCGTGCTCACGGGTTGGTCGCCGAAGCTGGCCGTGGCGCTGCCGCCTGCTGGCACGGAGATGGAGACCGTGTTGGGGGTGGTGCTGACGTAGCCGGAAGGGTCTCTCTCCACCACGGAGTAGGGCCCTCCCATGACCCCGGTGAAGATATACGTGCCATCGCCCGCCGTAGCAGTTGTGGCCACGACCGCCCCAGTCATGGTCCTCAGCTCGATGGTCACCCCGCCGATGCCCCCTTCGCCAGTCCCCTGGTTGCCGTCGCCGTCAACGTCGTTGAACACCCTGCCGCTGACGGTGCCGGCCTGCTGATCGCCGAAGTCGACCGCCGCACTGCACCCCGGGCGTATACAACAGCAAACGAGGTTGCAGGTGGTGCTGAAGAAACCTTCGGGATCTGTCTCCTCCACGAGGTGGCTGCCCAGCGCCACCCCGGTGAAGATGTAAGCACCGCTTTCGAGGGTGGTGGTTGATGTCGCGCCATCGAGCGTCACCGTCACCCCGCTTAGGCCGCTCTCTCCAGGGCCCTGCACGCCGTTTCCGTCCAGGTCGTTGAAGACGACACCAGCGATCGAGCCTGGAGGGGGGATGGTCTGGCGCAGCGGGCTCTGGCCGGGGGTGGCCCACACGCCTGAGCCGGAAGACAGGACGAGGAATCCCACCATGCCGAGCAGCACGAAGGCGAGAAAGCCCCCAGAGGCGCGGAGCGACCCACCGATTCTCTGCATGAGCTTGTTCATCGCAATTTCTCCTTTCTTTAATCTAGTGTTAGCCTTTGACGAGTATTCCTGCTTTCTTAATCCCAATCTCTCACCTCCTCCATGTCAGTATGCCCCCCGGCCTAGCAGAATCGCTGGCACGGTTTTCAGGAGCATTTCAACGTCTGTTAGCAAAGAGTAGTTTTCGATATAGTCGATCTCCAACCGGACACGCTCATCCAAAGGGAGATCGCCCCGCGCATCTACCTGCATCGGGCCCGTCATCCCGGGCTTGACGGCCAGCCGACGCCGGTGCCAGTCGTTATAGAGGCGCACAACTCTCACCTCCTCAGGCCGAGGGCCCACCAGGCTCATATCGCCCTTAAGCACGTTCCAGAACTGTGGTATCTCATCCAGGCTGGCGCGGCGCAGAATCCTCCCCACGCGCGTCACCCGGGGGTCGTGCCTGATCTTGAAGGCCGGCGATGGCGATTTCTCGATGCCCACCAGTTCGTCGAGCATCTCCTCGGCCCCGTCTACCATGGAGCGGAACTTGTACATCCGGAACACCCTGCCCCCTTCGCCCACCCGCTCCTGCCCGTAAAAGACAGGCCCTTTCGAATCGAGCTTGATCGCCAGAGCGATGATGGGCACGAGGGGAGCCGAAAGAAAAAGCCCTATCAGAGCGCCCACCACATCCGTGGCCCGCTTGAGGGCCCGCTGACGGGCGTTGAGGAGGCCCTCGCCATCGGTTTCCCCCGCAGCGGCGAAGCGGGCCTTGCCCAGCGCGAAGCCCAGACCCAAAGACGTGGCCCTCAAAGCCAGGAGGAAGCGACTAACGATGGCTACTGCCGGGTCCTTTGTCGCCGCCTTGGCAACGAAAGCAAAGGTGCTGCCCAGGAATAAGACTGCCATGCCGCCAGCAAGACGGAGGAATCCAGGCCATAGCGGAGCCGCCAGCAGGCTCAGGGCTCCCAGTCCCAGTAGGATAATTTGAAGCTTGAGGGTTTGCGGGGTGTGGCTATCCCTTACCAATCGCTCCGGATGCCACTGGGTGAGGAGCGCCTTCCAATATCCGATGTTGAACTTACGTCGCGCATACTCCCCCAGGGAGACGTCGTGGCGGTGATACACCCTGGCCTGTGGCGCGAAGACCATCTTATAGCCCTTGCGCGCCAGGCGGAAGGAGAGCTCCTGGTCCTCCACCGAGGCCGTGGGGAAGGTGGTGTCGAACCCGCCGTTGGCCAAGAAGATATCCCGCCGGTAGCCCGCCGAGTAGGTATCTACGAAGTCAATGCGCTCCTGCCCCACCATGCGGTCATACCTATCCTCGTATTCGATCTGCACGAACCGGGCCACCAGTTCTTTCTGCCGCGTGAGGTATGTTCCCTTGACGCCCACCACCACTGGATCGGCAAAGGCCTTGATCATCTGCTCGACCCAATTTCTCGTCGGTGCGCAATCGGCGTCAGTGAAGAGGAGGATGTCCCCGCTCGCCTCCCGGGCTCCGAGGTTCCGCGCAGCGGCGGGGCCGCTATGCGGCTGGGAAAGCAAGATCACGCTTTGGCCTCCGCCATGGGCGGGCTGCACGAAGCTCTTTACCAGCTCCCTGGTGCCATCGGTGGAGCCGTCATCTACTGCAATGATCTCATACTCGTCCTCGGCCAAAGATTGGTCGAGGAGAGCAACCAAACAGGACTCAATCGTTTCCGCCCCATTATGGACAGGGACAACAACCGAAGCTCGCATGTTCCCCCAGCTCCCTACCCTCCTGCCTCAGCGCTTGCCGCCAGGCTATGGAGACTATGGCCCTCTCTCGCCACATAGAAGGCTCCCAGGGCTATCAGAGGCGCGAAGACGATAAAGTGTAACACAAGGCTGTAGCTCAATGCTAAGCTCCGCTCAACGGAAAAGAGGGATAGGGTAAGAATACACAGGTAGTGAAAGACCCCCATCCGCCCGGGGGATGAAGGCACCAGCATCCCCAGGTGCAACACCACCAGGAGGAGAGGGGCAGCCAGAAAAGGGACGGCAATGCCCATGGCCAGGCATGTGACATAGTTTGTGAGGGCAGCCATGGCCCAGATGACAATTGACCAACCCCACAGGCGTGGGTTCCTCCCCCTATCTCGGAGGGCGGCCAGACCGTCGATCACCATCCCGAGGCGCGCTCGTAGGTCCAGGCGCTGCAGGCCGGGGACCAAACCCGAGAGCCTATCCGCCAGGAGGAGGGCCCGATCCCTTCGATAAGCTGCCAGGAGCATGGCGGAAAAGAGGACGAGAGAGGCCAGGCCAATCAAAATCCCTGATCGCCGAAGCCAAAGGGGCATGTGGACGAAGGGGGATAGTGCGGCCAAAATAAGGGCTAGCATCAGGCCGTCCAAGGTTTTCTCCACCACGATCGTACTGAGTGCATAGGCCTTGCTGAGGCCCTCTATTTCGCCGATCATATAAGCTCTGATGAGCTCTCCAAGCCTAACTGGCAACACAGCGTTTGCCATCTGGCCGATCACAAGAGTGGAAAACAGCTTGCTCAAACGAAGCTCATGGCCATGGAGACAGAATAAGGCCCTCCATCTCGCCGCTTTGGTAAGAGTGGTGATGATGACCGTGCCCAAGGCCAGAACTAAAAGAGGATAGTCCGCCTCGACGATCGCCTTCGCGACCTCAGGGAAGCGGACATTTCGCACGGCGAGGGCCAAAAGTATTAAGCTCAGGGCAGTGCCGAGCCAAGCGCGCTTTCCTTGTACAAGCCCTTTAATCACAGGAGCTTCTCTCGCCCTCGCTTCGTCCATACTTTCCCTTCTGAGGAGCGCCACCAATGAATACTGGGGGCGGTGTGATATCGGTATGATCCTTCTATTCGGCCCAAGCTATTGCGTTCCTCCCCATCTTCCACCCCCACAGGCGGAAGAAGGCCCAAACAACTATGGCGAACCCTGCATAAGCGGCTAGACTCATCAGGAGTAGCCAGACCTTCTCGTTCTGCCAGGCCTCCAACCAGCTGCTGGTGGGATTAATAAGTGTGTGGACCAAGAGCAAGGACACACCAACAAAGCAGCTGCCCCACACGAGTTTGTTCCAAGCCAGGATGTCCCGGCCCTTGCCGTGAGACACAGGGATCATCTGAAAGAAGAGGGTCTCCAGAGCCACGAGAAAAATCAGCAGATAGATCTTCTCCATGCCAGCCGCGCCCCGATTCGGTCCACGACCAGGCTCTGAACCAGAGAGGATACTGAGAAACCAAAAGAAACCACCGACCACAATAATGCTAGTAGCGGAAACGAGGGCCAAGAGTGCTCTCCTCCACTTGCCGATTGTCCTTTCATCTGGGGTCTCCAACCTGCTGGGCAAGCCGAAAACGATCCCTGGCGCCAGGGCACAGTTGCGGGAAAAGAGGACCCCAACAGTGGCCAGCGGTAATCCGGAAAGGTTAAGCCTGATCCTGGCCGGAATCCGCCAATACCAGGTCACCAGCCATTGGGATAACTTATCAACAAGGCCGATCAGGCCAACGAGGGCGGCCATAAGGGATACGAGGAATGGTCCGCGCTGGCTGAAGAGGTCGAAGCTTGGATCTAGGAAGGAGAACACCAGGCCGTACAGAAGGAGAATGCAACCTATCCAGGCGAAGCTACCGATCCTCAACAAGAGGGACTTGCGCCTCCGGCTCTCCGATCCCTCATCTGTCGCCCGAAAGAGCCGGCGGAAAGGACCCAACCTGGCAGGTAGATGCTGTGACATTGCCTCCAGAGCTCTATTGATTGGGGCAGAGAGGCAGCCAAAGGTCAAAGCCATCAGAAGTGCCAGCAGAAGATTAGTGGCAACGACCGCTCCGTCTCTGGAGATCTCCCAAGGGGTGGCGATGGTATCGAAGTAGGCTGTGTCCAAGCATCGTCGCCAACCAATCGCCTGCTCTGCCAGCGCGGACGTCACACGTGTAATAGCCGCTGCTGCTGTGCTCACTACTGTGGCCACGTTGCTCATCGCCGTCGGGCTAAAGGGGGCTATCGTCAGGAGTGGCAGCACAAGGAACAAGACAATGTTGATCAGGCCGTGGGAAAGGCTGACCCCCAGGATCGACCCGGTCCTGGCCACCACCCATCCGAAGAAGAGAGCCACACCGAAGAGGAAAAGGACGTCCAGATGGGACCTGTGCCCCAGATGGAGCACAGCGAAGATAGCAGCCACGTAGAAGATGCCCATTCCCTGCAGGGCCTCCGTCGAGACCCGCTGCATTACTCCGCGGAAGATCAGTTCCTCTACTAAGCCAGTGCTCACCAGCAGGATCAGGGCCGGCAACCAGAGGTGTTCCCAGGCCAGGCTCTTGGCCAGAGGCTCGGGCTCCAGAATCAGGTACTCGATGTATCCGAGGGCCAGCCCAGTGAGGCCCACCAGGAGCTGCACGGGGAGGCCCCGAAGGTTCACCCCCAGGCCTGACCAGGAGAAGCCCAGAGCACGGATGGTCAGGACGGTGGCCAGGAAGAGAATCACGCTGGTTATGAGGTACCGGTAGATCAGGGGGAAGCCGGCCAGCGGCACCAACAGGCTCAACAGCCGAACGAGTGGAGCGAAGGCCAAGCTCAGAAGGAGTCTCCAATAGGGACGCCCTTGGGCCAGGGCGGTATGAAGGAGAAGTAGTAGGAGCAGCGCGCCCTGCAGAGCCAGCCCCACCCATGGTTCCATCAGGCTGGTGAACACCTCGACCACGGCCAGGGCGGCGAGATACCCCAGGGCCACCTTCAAGACGGTGCCTCGCTTGCCGGAGAGCCTACTCATTATGGGAACCCTGGCTAAGAGACCACTCTTGGATGATCGACGTTTCTTCGTCTCACCCTTCTCTGAGTAGGAATAGTAGTAGTAACTGGAGCTCCTGGGGGACACCTTATTCAACACCGCGCCCAGGATGTTGGCCCCAATCTTGTTTAATTTCATCATAGCCTGTACGGCCGGCTCACGCCGACAGGCCCCGGCATCTATCACCAAGAGCACCCCATCAACCTGGTTGGCCAGCACAGCAGCGTCGGTAACGGCCAGGGTGGGAGGGCTATCGAAAAGCACCACATCTGCTTTGCCCTTGAGGCGCTCAATAAGCTCCGTCATCTGCTTCGAGCCCAGGAGCTCGGAGGGATTGGGGGGCAGAGTGCCGCTGGTCAGGACCCGCAGGTTCTTCACGTTGGTCGCCTGCAAGTAGCTATCGAAGTGAGGGTTGCCCTGCAAGAGGACGTCGGTTAATCCCTCCTCCTTCGACAACTGGAAGATCTCGTGCACGAGGGGACGCCTGAGGTCAGAATCGACGATTACAACCGACATCCCGGCCTGGGCCATGACTACCCCTAAATTAGCCACGGTGGTGCTTTTGCCCTCCAGGGGGTTGGCGCTGGTGACCAGCAGCGTCTTGAGGGGCTTGCTCAGCATTGAGAACTGTATGTTGGTGCGCAGGGCCCGGTAGGCCTCTGAGAGGTGAGATCTTGGGTGGTCGGCGGCGATGAGCCAATCCTCGATCTCCGCGGAGGGCAAGCGGGAGATGGTCCCCAGGGTAGAAAGCCCCAGAGCTTCTTCGACATCCTCAGAGGTTTTGATGGTGTCATCGAGATATTCGATAAGAAAGGCCACCCCCACAGCCAGCATGCAGCCGACCACGGCAGCCAGGAGGGTGTTTTGCAAGGTGCGAGGCCTAATGGGATACTTGGGCACCTGAGCCGGCTCAACGACAATGACATTGTGAATGGCCTTCGCTTCAGCCAGGCGGATCTCTTCATAGCTTGTGAGTAAGCTGGAGTAGCTGCTCTGGTACTGGGCCAGGTTGCTCTGTAATTTGGCGAGTTCCGCCTGATCCGGGGCTTCGGAGGTGCGGAGTGCATCGATAGCCTGCTGGATAGCCTCCACATCCGCTTCCAAAACAGCCATCTGCTTGGCCAGGTTCTCCCTGGAGCTGGCAAATCGCCCCAACTGCATCGCCTCGATCTCTTCTATGAAAACCTTAGGGATCTCATTGGCTACGCTGCCGGCCAGGTGAGGGTCGGTCCCCTCCACCTTCAGTTCGATGAGCTGTGTATCGCGCACGGGCTGCACACTCACCATCCCAGCCAATCCGTCCGGCGTCAGCGCCAGATTGAAGCGCCTGATCACCTCTTCCATAATGGGGCGTTTCTTCAGGAGCTCGCTGTACGTCTTGGCCAGGCGCTCGCTGGTGAGGAGCGAGGTGTAGTCGCTCATCTCCGGGGTCTTGGCCTCGCTGATCAGCAGCGTAGTCGATGCCTGGTAGACGGGGGTCACATCCTTGCTTACCATGTAGGCGGTGCCCCCAGCCAGGAGCGTGCCCAACACGATCAGCCAAAGCCACTTCCAAATGACCG
>Ga0209979_1002403_pt1 | contig 17995 bp, 9 predicted proteins | sample AnhtaG_FD_183114 | JGI IMG/M metagenome (GOLD analysis project Ga0209979, IMG submission 183114) | Deep subsurface microbial communities from Anholt, Denmark to uncover new lineages of life (NeLLi) - Anholt_01485 metaG (SPAdes) (version 2) | ecosystem: Environmental > Aquatic > Marine > Oceanic >...
CTGGGAGATAGCCCATTCAAAACTTAATTCAAATAAAGATAGCCTCCAGATCATCACTCCACAAGAATCTATTAAGCTGGCAAAAGAATATAATTGCAAGGGTATCTCCTGGACTTATAACGAGCCGACCATCTGGTTTGAATATACCCTAGACAGCGCCAGATTAGCTAAGGAAAACTCACTTTTGACCAATTACGTCACCAATGGATATATTACACCTGAGGCAATAGATTTAATCGGACCTTATTTAGATTCTTTCAGAGTGGATCTGAAAGGATTCAACTCAGATTTTTATAATAAAATATGCCATACCAAAAATTTCAAGGGAATCTTAGAGGCGACCAAAAGGTCCCAGGAAAAATGGGGAATGCACGTGGAGATAATAACCAATCTCATCCCGGGCTACAACGATGATAAAGATCAATTGAATAAAATTGCCTCCTGGATTGTAAAAGAATTAGGGGAGATGACCCCCTGGCATCTGACCCGTTTTATACCTTATTTAGAGCTTAAAGATTTAAATCCTACCCCCATATCCACTCTGGAAAAAGCTAGGGAAATAGGGTTTTCAGTGGGCTTGAAATATGTCTATTTAGGAAATGTGCCCGGAAATCAAGGAGAAAATAGCTACTGTCATCAGTGTAAAAAACTTCTGATAGAAAGATATAGCATTTCGATTTTAGAGAATAAAGTTAAAAATGGAAAATGCCCTTTTTGCGGAAGTAAAATTCCTGGAAAATTTTGATGTAGGGACAGAACCCGCCTGAGGCGGGTTCTGTCCTCCTTAGTGTGACCTTACATGGTCTCTGAAAAATTATTGAAAACGCAGACTGAAGTCTGCGGCTACCAGGATTTATTGTAGATAGGATTAGAGGAAAAAATGTAGCGGAGGTCTTCAGACCTCCATTTAGATAAAAAAATAAAAGAGTTATGGAAAGCTAAAGTCTTCCGCAGTCCGCCTGAGGCGGACTGTGGACAAGACCTTGATGGCTTTCCGCTACAAATGACAAAAGACTTTTCATGGCTTACTGTCTGAACTGTAGAAAAGAATCTAAGTTAATCACCAAAGCTTTAGAGCTCTGTGTTGACTGCATAAGAAAAGATTTTAAAAAAGTCCTTCCCCAGATCGAAAAGGCACATTCAAAATCCAGAAAAGCTTTTTCTCTTCCCTTTAAACCTCCAAAAGATGCAGATGGGATAAAATGTAACTACTGTGTGAATGAATGCAAGATCGGAGAAGGGAAAACTGGCTACTGTGGATTAAGATATAATTCAGGCGGAAAACTTTATCCAGACAATCCGGATGAAGGAAACTTAAGCTGGTATTTTGACCCACTTCCTACCAACTGTGTAGCTGAGTGGGTGTGTCCTGCAGGTACTTCCTGCGGTTATCCTGCATATTCTTATTCTAGAGAGCCTGAATATGGGTATAAGAACTTAGCTGTATTCTTTCAGTCCTGCTCCTTCAACTGTCTTTTCTGTCAGAACTGGCATTACAGAGAAAAGATTTTCAGCCCGGAGCAAATAACCTCATCTCAATTGGCAGATGTTATAAATGAAAAAACTGCCTGTATCTGTTATTTCGGAGGCGACCCAACACCTCAGCTTCCTTTTGCCATAAACTTCTCGGAAATGGTTTTAGAGAGAAATAAAGATAGAATCTTACGTATCTGCTGGGAAACCAATGGAGCTATGAACTCTTCTTTTTTGAAGAAAATGGCAGACCTTTCTCTTAACTCAGGTGGTTGCATTAAATTTGATTTGAAAACTTTCTCAGAGGAACTGAATATTGCTTTATGTGGCATAACCAATAAAAGGACCAAAGGTAACTTTGAATACTTAGCTAAGCTTTCTGAAAAAAGAAAAGAACCACCTTTTCTAATTGCCAGTACTCTGCTTATCCCCGGATATGTGGATGAAAAAGAAATTTTCAAAATAGCTAAATTTATTGCCAAGTTAAATCCGGAAATCCCCTATTCACTTTTGGGTTTTTATCCCTGTTTTTATATAAACGACCTACCCACTACTTCCAAAAAGCATGCAGAGAACTGTAAAAAGATTGCTTTAGAGGCTGGATTGAAAAGAGTCAAAATCGGCAATATCTATCTCTTAGGTGAGGCCTATTAAATTGTAGACAATTAATTTTAACAATAATAAAGATGCGTAGCCGAGCCTTCAAGGCTCGGCAGAGGTCTAAAACCTCTGCTACGCACTCTTGCGGTTTTTTGCACTCCGATCAATATGGGTCAATCGTTCCATCAAAGGCGGGACGACCTGACTTTTTGTCATTCTGACCCCGCCTTTGGCGGGGGAAGAATCTCGTTTCTTTTGGTTTTAGATGCTTCGCTACGCTCAGCCTGACAGGTGGATTAGGGCGGAGTTAAACTTCGCCCTAACGCGCATAGATTATTTCTCCTCCCAAAATCGTCATATCCACTTCAGTCTCTAAGATCTCCTCCGCATGAATACTGAAAATATCTTTGGATAGAATCACAATATCCGCTAATTTATCAACCTCTAAAGAACCTTTCTCTTTTTCCTGAAATTCAGCATAAGCTGAACCCCAGGTATAAGCTTTCACTGCCTGCTCTACGCTCAATCTTTGTTCAGGGTGTAGAGACGCATTGCCATACGTCTCTACATCTCTGGTCACGGCTGAGTATATCCCTAACATAGGATTTAAAGGCTCAATCGGCCAATCGGTTCCAAAAGCTAAAATCACTCCTGAATCTAACAGAGACCTCCAGGCATAAGCTTTTCTTGTTCTCTCTTTGCCTAATCCTTGTTCCGCCAGTTTTCTATCCGAAATCCAGAAAGCTGGTTGGACTGAAGCTATAACCCCTGACTTTGCCAAGCGAGGTAGATCCTTTTTTCTCAGGAGACTGCAGTGTTCAATCCGATGGCGCCTTTCTCTTTCTGGATTTAACTTTTTAATTTTTTCATAGATACTCAAGACTATTTGATTAGCTCTATCCCCGATAGCATGAATCCCCACCTGATACCCTGATTTATCTGCCTGAAAGACCATATTCTCTAACTCTTTTTCTTCCAGTAAAAGCATTCCTGATTTCTCTGACTCATCTTCATAAGGTTCAAAAAGAAAAGCGGTGTGTGAGCCAAAAGTTCCATCTGCCATAGTCTTTAGAAGACCTATCTTTAAAAAATTACTCTGTTCAGGAAAAATTTCCATCAATCGATTTAGCTCTTCTAAGTTTTTAATTAACTCCAAGGGAAGCCATTCGCTCACCCTGACTTTCAACTCTTTTTTTTCCAGAAGTTCTTTATAAACCTCAATCACTTCCAGGTCAGAGTTATCCTGGATGCTTGTGATCCCATATCTTTTAGCCTCTTTCATAGCCTCTTTGACTCCTGAAGTGAGCTCCTCAAAAGAAGGCTTGGGAATTACCTTATCAACAAGCTCCACTGCGCTTTCCATTAAAATCCCAGTAGGTTCTCCAGTAAGGCTATCTTTAACTATAATCCCTCCCTCTGGAGCAAGAGTGTTTCTATCTATTCCAGCCAATTTTAAAGCTAAGTTATTAGCCCAACCGGTGTGTCCATCCACCCTTTTCAAAAAAACAGGATTATGAGGGGATATTCTGTCTAAAAAAGTTTTATCTGGCCAATTACCCTGATTAAAAAGAGCCTGGTCCCATCCCCTGCCTAAAATCCAGGAGCCAGCTTGCAATTTACTGGTTTTATCTAAAAACCTCTTCTCTATTTCTTGAAAACTTCTGCAACCTTTTAGGTCCACCCGTAAAAAGGTCAGTCCACCCCCGGCAAAATGCAGATGCGCATCGTTGAACCCGGGCAGAGCCAATCTCCCTTTTAAATCTATCACCTCGGTCTCTTTAGTGATATAATCTTTTACTATTTCATCTTTCCCTACACAAATAATCCTCTCACCCAAGACCGCTAAGGCATCAGCCCAGGGATTTCTGTTATCCATTGTAGCAATTTTACCATTTAAAAGCACTAAACTGGCTTTAAGCATCTATCCTCTTCTTTAACTCTAGGGGAGAGGTCACCCCACCCCTACAAAAGATTCCTTTCGTGCTAATAGATTTTGTAGAACAGACCTTGTAGATCTCCTTTTCTCTATCTGAACAGGCACAAGACCTTTCCTGCGAACTTGACCCAAAGATTATATCAAAAGGATTAGAAATTTGTCAAGCACAAACAAACCTCTAAGCTATTTCAATCTTTTTTTTGACTTGCAATCTTATCTTCGATTTTTATCTTGGATAAAAAACTAAAGGAGTCTAAAATGACTGTTTCAATCAATCTGAGAGGAAAGGTCACTTTAATCACCGGTGCCTCCAGGGGGATAGGCAAAGCCAGCGCACTTTATTTTGCTCAAGCAGGCTCTGATCTTTTAATAAATTACTTCAGAAACAAAAAGGAGGCGCAAAAAGTCGCATCTCTGGCTAAAGCTTCAGGGGTGCAGGCGGAGATCTTTAAAGCAGATGTATCCTCAAACTCTCAGTGCCAAAGAATAGTTGATTTTGCCTTTAAAAGATTTGGCAAAATCGACATCCTGATCAATAATGCCGGGATCTGGAAATATGCACCCATAGATAAAATGAGCCCAGCTCAACTAAAAGAAACCTTAAGGGTAAATTTAGAAAGCGTCTTCTATCTGACAACTAAAGTGGTCCCTCTTATGAAAAAGCAAGGGAGTGGTATTATCATTAATATCTCCTCCACTGCCGGACAAAGAGGGGAGGCTTATCACTCCCCTTATGCCTCCACTAAAGGAGCTATTATCAGCCTGACCAAATCGCTTTCCACTGAGCTGGCTCCCTATAAAATAAGAGTAAATTGTGTTGCCCCGGGCTGGGTAGATACCGATATGAGTCACCGCTCCCTGGTGGGTAAAGACAGAAAATGGATTTTAGATCAAATCCCTCTGGGCCGAACTGCTCAGCCAGAAGAGATTGCTGGAACCATATTGTTCTTAGCTTCTGATTTATCTACTTTTATCACTGGTGAGATTATCAATGTAAATGGAGGAGCAGTCCTCTGCGGATAAAAGGTTTTGAGTTGCTCTCCAGGCCTATTTCTGATGAAATAAAAAGCTACTCGCTTTCCAATCTCTACTTTTAAATCTTCAAACCTATTTTATAAAATAACCAGAAGAGAAGGTAAAGAAATCTTCTACCTATATGGGAACAGAGTATCCAGAGTAAATTTTGGATTAAGTCTGTCGATAATCAAAAAGAATGAAAGTTTTCTTTAGGTTTTCTGCCAGAGGGTAGAAAAGTTTAATGGAAATTATCAATAATCGATACAGGATTTTAAGAAAGTTAGGCCAGGGAGGGATGGGGTCTGTTTTTCTGGTTGAGGATACTTTAGAGAATAATAAAAAGATCGCCCTTAAAACCATCCAGGCAGAACAGCAGAAACTTCCGGCCCTGGAAAAATTTAAAAACGAGTTTAAATCACTCACCGAGTTGCATCATCCTAATCTGGCTGAAGTTTATGATTTTGGGGTAATTCGAGGCACCTCTTCCAAAGAGGAAGAATATTTCTTCACCCTGGAATATGTGGAGGGTAAAGATTTCTTCGAAGCCACTGAGAATTTATCTTATGATGACCTGTATGAGTTAACCGTTCAAATCTGCAAAGCCTTAGAATATGTGCATCAAAGGGGTTTTTTACATAATGACCTGAAGCCAGAAAATCTCCTCATTCAGACTTTGGACAAAGGTAAATACCTGGCAAAGCTTATGGATTTTGGGCTGGCAGAGGAAAAACCAACCCCGGGCAAAATAAAAGGCACTGCTCACTACATTGCCCCGGAGATTGCTTTAAGCAAGCCTTCGACTCGTCTTTCAGATCTATACTCCTTAGGTGTAGTTCTTTATCAGGTCTCCACTCGCAGGCTTCCTTTTGGGGGGAAGGATCCGCTGGAGATTTTAAAAAATCAGATAGAACAGGATCCCACACCTCCCCAAAGAGTTAAGCCCGATATCCCGGACCCACTCCAGACTATAATCCTGAAACTATTATCAAAAAATCCACAGAACCGTTACCAGAGTGCCAATGAGATTATTGAGGCCATAAACAATTTAGCTCAAAAGGATTTCCAGATCGATAGCCAGGATATAGAGAAAAGCTATTTATTAAGCGGTAAACTCATCGGACGACAAAAAGAGCGTTCCTTATTTCAGGAACATCTTCAGAAATTAATCAAAGACAAAAAAGGCGGGTTCATTTTAATCCGGGGTGAAAACGGTATAGGAAAAACCCGACTTCTGAATGAATTTAGATATCAGGTTCAGCTAAATAGACTTCATTTCTTCTCTGGAAAAGTCACCTCAGAAAGTAGTACCCCTTACCAGCCGATAAAAGAAATCCTGAAACAGATCTTTCCTCTGTTTGAAGAGAACTCTCTAAAGAGATATATCTGGATTTTACAGGTACTTATTCCCGAATCTTTTCATCCCGAATCCCAGACCGATTTGACCAGACTTAATCCTGAACAGGAGAAGCTCAAACTTTACGATGGGATCACTCAGCTATTTTTGGAGTTCAGCGAATCCTCTCCTTCGGTCTTCAGTTTCGATGACCTCCAATTAGCTGATCAGGCAAGCTTAGAGCTTTTAAGCTACATCTCCCGGAATATCAAGGGGTATCCCACATTGATCCTGGGAACTTATCAGGAACAGGAGAAGAGGGAAGAAAGGGGAACTACTTTTTTTGAAACTGAGATCCAGGAGCTTAAAGCCGAAGGGCTTCTCACTGAGATCCGCTTGGAACCTTTTGAACTGAAGGAGATAGAAGAGCTTCTTAAGTCTATGTTAGGGATAGAGGCTCTTCCTTCTGGTTTCATTCAAAAATTAAAAGAGCTCAGCGGTGGAAATCCTTTTTTCCTACAGGAGGTAATGAAAGCCATAAATGAGAAAAAGTCTCTTTCCAGAAAGGATCTTTTCTGGTCATTAGAGAAGTTCGATTTCTCAGAGTTAAAGATTCCCCGGACCTTGAAAGGGATTCTCTCCGATAAGGTAAAGAAATTGGATCCTCAGCTTTTGAGCATTACTCAAACCTTGGCCGTATTCAATCGAGCAGTAGAAACAGAGCTTTTGCACAAAGCTTTATACCAGTTTTCTCAAGATGCATACGCAAAAGAGGGTTTGATCTCCAGGCTTAAGGCTTTGCAGAAAATGGAAATTGTCGAACTTGATCAAGGAAGGGAAACAGAAGTTTATTCCTTTAGCAATGCTCAACTTCGGGAGGTAATCTATGAAGATCTGGAATCTGAATCTAAGAAAAAGATGCACCAGAGCTTCGGATTTCTTTTAGAAGATTTCTACAGGCCTAATCGCAAAGCACATTCGGAGGAGTTAGCTTATCATTTCAACAGCTCTCCGCATGACAAAAAAGCTTTAAGTTATTCCCTTTTAGCTGGTAGACGCAGCAAGAAAATATATGCTAATAATGAGGCAGTCAAATTCTTTGAGAACGCAGTTCAGCTTTTAGAGAAGAAAAGAAATTACCCGGTTGAATCGAAAGTATTCGAGAATTTGATCGAGCTCTACCAGCTTTTGGGCAGGTATGACCTGGCAATTCAGAGGTTTGAAGAATGGATTAAGATCTGTCTTCTGCCCAAGAAAAAAGCCCTGGCTTTTGAAAAAATCGGGATGATCTATGAGAAAAAAGGAGAATTTGACCTGGCTTTAGAGCATCTGAAAAAAGGCATGCATTATCTTGAACCAGAAGAAAATACCTTGGAGATGGCTCGGCTCTGTTATGATTCCGGATTTGTGCATAGTCGCAAAGGGGAGTTTGATCAGGCAAAAGGATTTTACCAGAAAGCTCTTAAGATCTTAAAAGATAAGCAGGACCATCCTTCCCAGAAAGAGATCGGAAAGCTCCTAAATGCTACCGGGATAGTTCACTGGTATCAGGGTAAATATGATCAGGCAATCGACTATTACCAGAAGAGTATCGAGATTTTCCAGAAAATAAAAGATGAGCAGGAAATCTCCTCCCCCTACAATAACTTAGGCAATATCTCCTTCGACCGGGGGAATTATGATCAGGCTATCGAATATTATCAGAAAAGCCTTTTGTTGCGTGAGAAAACAGGAGATATCAATGCCATGGCTGGCTCCTATAACAACTTAGGTAATGCCTATTACAAAAAGGGGAATTTTGCCGAAGCCTTGAGAAACTATAAAAGGAGCGCATCCATTTATTCCCGCATCGGAGCACGTTCTTCCTTTATCATCCCCTTAAGCAATATAGCCAATATCAGCTTAGAACAGGCAGATTATCGCTCCGCTTTAGAACATAACCAGAGATGTCTGGAGATGTCTGAGAAGGTAGGTGCGGTCTGGAACGCCTCGATCAATGCCCATAACCAGGGGTGTACCTATCAGCTCTTAAATGAGCTGGACAAAACCATAGAATGCTCTCATAAAAGCTTCGTTTTAAAGTGTAAATTGAAAGATACCTTTGGTAAAGCTGGCACCTTTTGCCTCTTGGGAGATATATACAGGGTCAAAGGAGAATGGTTCAAATCTGAGAGGTATCTGCAGAAAGCCTTAAATATCTATCGAGAATTAAGTAGCAAGCCCGGGGAGGCTGAATGTTTAAAGTCTTGGGCGGAACTGAACTTAGAAACCGGGAACTACTTCCAAGCTTTTGAACTTCTAAAACAGAGCCTTAAGCTTTCAGAGGAATCACAGGACGTTAGTCTTATCCTTCAAACCCTTCTTCTTCAGGGCAAGACCAAGTTAAAAACCAAGACCTCAAACTGGGAACAGGAAAATTTTTCCTGGGAAGATATCGAAAAAGATCTGAAAACTGCCCTGGAGAAAGCTGAATTACTGCAGAAACCAGAAGTGCAATGGGAGATTTTAACCAGTTTAGGAACTCTATATCAATCTCAGAAAAGATACACCTTAGCTATCAAATTCTATAAAAAATCGGTCAATATTCTCAGAGAGATTTACGCTAAAGTACCGGATGAATTCAGAAGCTCATATCTTTCAGATCCTAAAAAAATACAGCTAAGAAAAGAAGTCTCTTATCTAAAAGAGGAGATTAAAGCTAAGAATAGAAATTTAGTTGGAGTAAGTTAAAGATTTTTTCAAAAATCAAAGGGACCATTCAATGACTACTTCAGATTTAAAAAAGAAAAGCACTTCCTCTTCCTATGAAGGTACAGAGATCTTCAGATTAATGGAAAATGACCTAGAGGAAGCAGAAATTGGAGCCATCGAACTGGATAAAGCCAGTCAAACTCATTTCCAGGACCAATCCCTGCGTCAGCTTTTAGAGATCAGCAATGCGATGAACTCCAATTTAAAACTGGAGCGACTTTTAAGCTATGTTATGGATCAGGTCATAGAGATGACCAAAGCAGAATACGGTTATCTGATCTTCTTAAAAGAGGATGGTGGTTTAGAGTTCAAAGTGGCTCATAATTTAGCTAAAGAGGAGATTGAAAGTGCTGAGTTCGAGATAAGCCGCAGCGTGATCGGAGAGGTGATAGAAAGCCAAAAAACTGTTTTCCTGCAGAATGCCTCCCAGGATGAAAGGTTCAAAAATCAGCACAGCATCCTGAATTTACAGCTGAAATCGATCTTGAGTGTTCCCTTAAAAATAAAACAGAAGCTCTTAGGCTTAATCTACTTAGAGAATAGATCGATCGTCGGGATATTCACCCCGGAACAAGTAGAGCTTTTAGAGATCTTTGCCAATCAGGCTGCCACAGCTATAGAGAATGCCCAGTTATTTGAGTTAACCGATGAGAAGCTCCAGAAAAAAGTGCATGAGCTTTCAGCTATTAACTCAGTTATCTCCACCATCAGCCAGACGATGGATCTTAAATTGATTTTGAACGATACCCTGAGGATCACCAAACAGATCACTAAAGCAGATTATGCTGGTATCCATATCTTGAAAGGTAACAAGTTAATCTTAAAGGTTTTTTTAGGTCTTGAATCTCCGCTTTTGGATAAAGTCAGTGCTGTTAATCTGGATGAGCCCTGGGTGAAAAAGTTCCTTGACCCCTCAAACTGGTTAAAGAATAAAACGCTTTCCAAATCAAAAGATTTTATCCCTTCAGAGGCTAAAGCTCTGGGAATTCAATCCTATATCTGTCTCCCCTTAAAATCTAAGGAGAACTTAATAGGATTGATAGTTCTGGCAAGCAAAGAACTTAACCATTTCACTGAAGAAAATATTGAGCTTCTCTCTTCTATTGCAAACCAGATCGGGGTGGGAATTGAAAATGTACAGCTTTATTTGAAGGAGACCACCAAAGCCAGACGCTTAAGGGTGATCAATCAGATCGGCTTAAAGATCACCTCTATCTTAGATATTGAGAAAGTCCTGGAAGAGGTTATTAGTTTGCTTTACTCAGAACTGAACCTCTATGGAGTGACCATAGGCTTAATTCAAAAAGATAGGTTTATTCTAAAATCCGTATATGCGGATACTAAAGGAAAAAACAGCATACATAATCAGAGTATAAGTTTAAAGGAAAAAAGCATTGTTGGCTGGGTGGCTGAGAACAATAAGCCCTTATTGGTGAGAGACGTTAATTCAGACCCTCGTTATTATTACACTATAGGTTTAAAGGAAACCAAATCCGAATTAGCTATCCCCATCGAGTTACAGGGAAAGGTGTTAGGAGTTTTAGATGTGCAGAGCAATGAAATCGATGCCTTCGAAGAAGAAGATATACAACTTCTCCAGTCAATTGCCAATCAGGCTGCTATAGCTTTAGAAAATGCCCGGCTTTATGCCAACAGCGAGCAGAAGATCCGAGAGCTTTCGGTTCTAAACGAAGTAGGCAGAGTAGTGAATTCAACCCTGGACTTAAACCAGCTTTTAAAGCACATTCACCAGCAATTAAAATTGGTCATGAATGCTCCCTCTTATTACGTGGCTTTATATGATGAGAAAAATGATAGATTGAATTTCGAGATTTTAATTGATGAGGGAAAACAATTTTCAAAAACCTCTACTCCAATAGGTGAAGGAAAGGTGAGTTATGTAATCAAGACCAAAAAACCTTTACTCGTCTGCGATGAAGAATCTGAACTAAATACACTACCTATAAAGATTGAGACCGTGGGGAATAAAAAAATTTCCCCTTCCTGGATGGGTGTTCCTATGATGTCCGGGGAGAAGGTCTTAGGAGTATTGGCTGTAGCAAGTTATGAGAAAAATGCCTTTTCTGAAGAGGATCTCCAATTCCTAATAAACATTACCAATCAGGCTTCGATAGCCATTGTCAATGCTCAGCTTTTCAACCAGGTTTTAAGAGGTAAGCAGGAATGGGAACAGACCTTTGATTCAATAACCGACCTTATCTGTTTGATCAACTCTGAATATAGGATCATCCGGGTGAACAGGACCTTAGCCCAAAAATTTGGTATGCATCCAGAAGTGATCGTAGGTAAAAAATGCCATCAGATCTTTCATCCTGGATCAGAGACACCTTGCTTAGAGTGTGCACATCGTCAAGCCATGCTCTCTAAAAAACCTTTTACCCTCGAGAAAAAGAGTACAACCAGTGATGAAGTATTTCTGTGTTCAGCCTTCCCACGCTTTAGTTCCAGCGGAGAATTCATCGGAAGTGTTTATTTGCTTAGAGATATAACTGAGCAAAAAAGGCTCAGAGAACAATTAGTCCAGTCAGAAAAGATGGCCGCGGTAGGACAACTGATCTCCGGGGTAGCTCATGAGCTTAATAACCCCTTAGCCGGGGTAATGGGCTATTCACAGCTCCTCCTTATGCAAAATGATTTGGATGGCAAAACCCAGAATTACCTAAATAAGATCTGCAAAGAATCAGACCGGGCAAAAAATATTGTGAATAATCTACTCACCTTTGCCCGTAAACACAAGCCAGAGAAAAAATATCTGGATATAAATGCTACCTTAGAACAGACCATAGAGCTAAGAGCTTATGACCTAAAAGTAAGTAATATCCAGGTACAGAAAAATTTTGACCTTCAATTACCCAAAACCATGGCTGACTTCAACCAGCTTCAGCAGGTATTTCTGAATATCATCAACAACGCACAGCAGGCCATCTTAGACTCCAAAGGAAAGGGTGAAATCAGAATAACCACTGAAAAATTTGGAGAGATGTTCCGGATAACTTTTGAAGATACCGGTCCAGGTATTTCTAAGAAGAACCTTAATAAAATCTTCGAGCCTTTTTTCACCACCAAGGAGGTAGGAAGAGGAACCGGATTAGGCTTAAGCATCTCTTACGGGATAATTCAACAACATGGTGGAAAGATCTATGCCCGGAGTATCCTGGGACAGGGAGCCACCTTCATAATCGAGCTACCTATACTAAAGGAAGAGGGAGCTTGTGATACTGAGAAAAAAGAAAAACCTAAACCTTTAAGTCGAAAGAGAGAAAAAAAGAATATTTTGGTGATAGACGATGAGCAATCGATTTTGGATATTCTGATGAATACTCTGCAACAAGAAGGACATCAGGTGGATGTAGCTTCTAACGGAAGAACGGTTTTATCCAGAGTTAAGGCTTCAGCCTACGACTTAGTCATAACTGATATAAAGATGCCTGATTTTGATGGTAAGAGATTTTTCGAGGAGGTAAAAAGTTATAATAAGGAATTAGCTAAAAAGATCATTTTCACCACCGGAGATTTAGCCAATCCTGAAACCCAGGCTTTTTTAGAAAAGGCCAACCAGCCTTGTATCACCAAGCCTTTCAACTTAGATGAAGTTAAACAGATGGTTTTAAGATTTTTTGAATAAAAATTATCTCATCACGCAAAGAAGAGGATTGACCTGGATTGAGGACAATCTGGATCTGTCATTGCGAGCAACTGTAAGGAGCGAAGCAATCCGTTTACTATGTGGAGATTGCTTCGTCACTTATGCTCCTCGCAAAGACATATGGTAGGCGCCCAGCATGCCCTGCCCCTTACTTTCTTTAAAAGCCGAGCTCTTATTTACCTAATCTCTTCTCTAAGTCTTTCTAAGTCTTCTTTCAGCTCCTCCAGCTCTTTCTTAAGTTCTTTAAGCTCTCTTTTCAGCTTTCTCTCATCAAAGGAGTATTCTCTCCAAATATCAACTTCAGGGATTTCAATTCTCTCCAGCTTTTTCGGAAGAAGTTTTATCTTCTCTATATCTTCGAAAAACTCAGCTGACCATTCTTCTTCCTCAATGGTCAGGGAAAATTTCTTGTGACTTTTATTTCTCAATACCACCAGTTCAATTCTATCTCCCTTTTCCTTCTCAGATATAGCCTCGAATAATTCACCCGTATCTTCAACCTTCCGATCGTCTATCTCCAGAATCACATCACCTGCTTTTAATCCGGCTTCCTCTGCTGGACTACCTTCTATCACCTCAGTAATCAAAACACCTTCACCCTCCTTGACACCAAAGTATTCTCCTAACTGTTCAGTTAAATCCTGAACGGAAATTCCCATCCTCGATCCTGAACAATAGCTCCATCTGAAAGGTAATACCCTTTTCTTTTTCAGTTTGAACTTTTCTGGACTCCAGTCATACCAAACCGTAGAAGATCTTTCGCCTATGGTAACCTTCAGCCTTTTCTTTTCTCCATCCCGGATTATCTCGAGCTTCACTTTAGTCCCAGAAGTAGTTTTTCTTACTAAGCGGGAGAGGTTTCTGGTCGAATAAACTTTTTTGCCTTTAAAGGAAATTATCACATCCCCATCTTCCAACCCAGCCTCTTCTGCCGGGCTATCCTCCACCACTCCACTAACCAGGATACCCTCTGTTGACTCATCCAGGTCTAAAGACTCCTTTAAATCAGAGGTAAGCTCCTGGAGATATACTCCAAGGTACCCTTGCTCTTTATCCTTGGAAGATTTCTTAGCCCAGCTTAGGTTCAGGAGTAGAAATACTACCATAATCAGAGTTAAAAGAGCTACATTAGAAGATTTTTTAAACATAATATCACCTCCTTGGCTTTTAATTGTTCAAGCACTTTTACAATTAATTCCTCAAAAAAGTTCCAATTTCTTTAAAAGAATTTCAAAGATTAAAGCCAAAACTTTTCTGACCAGTAATATAGGTTGTAACTTATTTCTTTTCTCACTCTTCTCAAAAACCTCTTTACACTTTAAAAATAAAAGTCTAAATTATCGTTTAGGTTAAATTATGCCTTTTTTAAATTTTTTTTTAAAAGGAGGAGTTATATGGGAACCTATGTGTTAATGACAAAATTGTCTCCGGAAGTAACCAAGAGGATGAAACAGAGGGCTGAGCTGGGGAAGGAATGGATGGAGATGGTGAAGAAGAAATGTCCGGAGGTGAAATTCCTCTGTCATTATGCCCTCTTAGGTCCTTATGATTTTCTGGATATCTACGAAGCCCCGAACGAGGAGACTGCGGCTAAAGTTTCTATGATCAGCCTGTCCTATGGTGCCATCCAGGCTGAAAGCTGGACTGCTATTCCCTACAAGAGATTCTTGGAATTAAGTAAAGAGATCTGATTATAGGGTCATATTGCAATACGCCCCTATAAAGGTTTTTTCTCAGGAAAAAAATTACGTCGGGCATGAAACCCGACGCTACGAACTACGAACTCAGACGGACGTAGTGCGACCCTTTACCTGATAACGTATCCGTCCCGAAAGGGATCCGTAGGATAGGATAGGGTCGCCTAAAGATGTTCCCGTGACCGTCAGGTCCCCTGACCTGACGGAGACAAGGGATTTTTCAGTCGGGTATAAAGCTATATTGAGTCATTCCTTAAGTTATTTATAAATGGGCTATTACAAGGCCACACAAATACTTCTTTACTTTTTTACTATCCATAATAACTCACCATAAACCAGGATAATCCAATCTGATTAGAGGCATAATTGAGGCACGGAATAATTCCCTCGCACGCAGTGTTAAAATATTTTCAGGTTTGCTGGTTTCCGATTGGGAAAGCTGGAACCCCTTTAGAAAACTAGTAATCCCCCGTATCTCTTCTTAATCTTAATCGGCCTTTGTATAATGCTGGTGAGAAGAAAGTTTGTTAAAGAATCTGTCGGAATTGTTAAAGTTATGGATTTCTCTTGGTATATACATATTTCTCTATGTATTCCACAACTTTTTGTTTTTCTTCTTTCGGCATTGTTAATATGACCATTGGGTATTTTGTCGTCATTATTTCCCAATATACTATTGCATTTAAATATCCATCTTCAATGATTGAATAGAGTGTCATCTCCGTATCAGTTACTACACTGTCTTGCTCAATATCATACAGTATTGCTGCCCATTGATTAGCCATACATTCTTTATACATTTGGATTTCGAAATTAAGTGAATCTGGATGCCTTTCAATCAACTCTTTGAAATCGGGTTCCATTTTCCAACATGCAAGACACATTGCCATTGGCATCCATTTTATACCTTGGTCTTCTCCAAATTTCACAGAAAGCAATGTATCGCTAACTTGGTTTAATTCGAATGGAAATTTCAATCTATTCTTGTTAATCTGTAATCCATTCGGTTCCAAAAAATCATTTAATCTGCCGTTTATAATAGTGCTATTTTTATTTAACATGAATGCATGGGTTATTTCTGTTAAGGCATTTTTAAGATTTCCTTTTTTTAGATATACATCAGCTAAGAAGAAGTACGCCTGATAATCTATCTCATTAAGTTCAATAGCTTTTTTAAGATAAATTTCTGCTGAATCATAATTTCCATTTAGGTAATATGAATCTCCTAAAAGTGTATAAGCTTTAAAATAACTGGAATCGATTAATAATGCCTTCTTATATGTATCGATTACTTTATCAAAATTGTTATTTTTCAAATGTTTTATTGCATCAACAAGCAAACTCTCAACATCAGGACTGACTTTAGCTTCAATTATCGAAAAAGAATCTTGACCGGTGTATTTAATACAAAGTCCAGGATTAATAGGTAATAAAGACAATGACTCTTTGATAAACGTATAGGGAGTTAAATCAGATGCTATGTCAAAGATATATTTAATTGCACTTTTTTCTAATATCTCATAAAATTCCTCTGGATTATGGAAGCGGTACTCATTAGCATCTTTGTATTTGAAATTAGCTAGCGTATCAGACCCTCCTACCACTTGAAGATTAGCCGAACTAGAAATCGGAATTGTTTTTATTACTTTGATATTCTCTGTTTCTTTTGAGGTAACTGCACTATTCTTGAATGCATAACTCTCAAAAAATACAACCAAAACCAATAGAAGAAGAAAAACTACTATAGAAACTGGTTTCGAAAAAATGTTAGAATTTGACATAAAACCTCCTCAAAAGTGAGATTGGTACAACAAACATAGGAAGCTCAACAGTAACCAAAACCACTAAAATAATGAGCTTCTTAAACATCTTCCCTCCTTTTTATGGTTAGGGAGATTAAATTCTTAATATTTCTATAAGTGAAATCAATAAAATTAAAGCCAAAAAGTCAAGCTAAATAAGGAGTATTGGGATATACCCCTAATAAAAAAGTATTATCCTGGTTGAGGTGGTGAAGGAAGGGACTATAAAGGTTACAGAACAAAATTCCCACCTTTCACCTAACCATCGTTCCTGAGCAGTAGAAGTACTAAACTTTGAGGTATAATAGAGGTAAAAAGAGCCGAATTAATATTCGGCTCTCCTGATTCATTGTGTTAAAAATAACTGGTGATAGATGAGAAGCAGCTACGTCGGGCATATAAAGCCCGATGTTAAAGCTCCCAAAAAAGATAAGGGCAGGCAAGATGCCTGCCCTACCATTTCTCATCTGTTATCTGTCATTTGCCATTGCATTTCAGCACCCCGGGGGAGGTCCTCCTTTAAACAGGTAGTTAATTATATAGATAACATCATCTACATTAACATCTCCATCACAATTTGCATTACCTGCTTCAAGTGGGTCTGGTGTGGGTCCCCCTTTAAAAAGATAATTGATCAGAAAGATTGCATCCGAAACTGTAAACTTGCCATCACCATTGGCATCACCGTAAATAAAGGTCTGAATTGGCTGAGCTAAGATGGCAACAGAGGCTATCCCAGCTTTGCCAAAGTCGGTGAAATAAGGCAGGTCAAGGGTAGAAAGAAGATCATTGGTAGTGTGATAATAAGGGGTGAAATCCTCAAAATCCTCAATCCCCAGAATAGCCGGAAAGCCATACATCCAGAAGGAAGCATGATCAGACCTGTCAGTTGCTCCTGAGGTTATCTTCTGGGGGATCAGAGATAAACTGTAGTCATTTATCACCCCGATGGTAATATCTGCTAAAGCCTGAGAAGAAGCACCTGTTCCAGCATGAAGCTCTATGATATTAACATTGTTGCCCTCATAGGCAATCATATCAAAATTATATACACCGATTATAGTATCACCTCTTTGTTGGGCTTTTTCCGCATAAGCCTCAGAACCGAGCAAACCCTGCTCCTCTCCGGCAAAGCCGATAAACTTCAAGGTATAATCGAAGTCATAATCTTTCATTATCTCGGCAGCAATTAAGACTGCGGCAGTGCCCGAGGCATTATCGTCCGCACCCGGAGCTTCATTATACGGGTCTTCTGAGGTATCATCATAATGGGCAGTGATCAGGCATTCTTTACCTGGTTCTGTTTGTCCGGGTAATTCAGCCACCACGTTGTATTTTTCAAATCGGGGATAGATATTATTCATCTGCTGCACCCAGTTCTGTCCTCCATCCGTGGTATATAGGATGTCATTATACCCGGTAGTCCAGCCTCTCAGTTTGTCTATGAAATAAGTTTCGTAAAAATAGCCGTAACGATAAACCGAGGACTGAGCAACCCAGTTCGTTCCTGCATCGGTAGTATGCAAGATAGTCCCACTAAGCCCTACTGCCCATACTTCAAGAGAATCTGGTGAAGATACCATATAAAGTCGTTCGCTTGTTCCGCTGGTCTGACTGTTCCAGTTAGCTCCTGCATTAGTGGTATAGCGGAGATACCCTCCTTCACCACAGACCCATCCTTTGTTAGGGGTTGCGAAATCTACCCCTATGAGCATTGAA
>Ga0209979_1002404_pt1 | contig 17991 bp, 18 predicted proteins | sample AnhtaG_FD_183114 | JGI IMG/M metagenome (GOLD analysis project Ga0209979, IMG submission 183114) | Deep subsurface microbial communities from Anholt, Denmark to uncover new lineages of life (NeLLi) - Anholt_01485 metaG (SPAdes) (version 2) | ecosystem: Environmental > Aquatic > Marine > Oceanic...
CCGGCGACCCCACGCCCAGCCGCGACGACGTGGACATGACCCGCCAGATGGTGGAGGCCGGCCAGCTCCTGGGCATCGACGTCCTCGACCACATCGTCATCGGCCGCCAGAGCTTCGTCAGCCTGCGGGAGCACGGCCTCGGATTCCCCAAGGCCTAGCCTGATTGGAGACCACTTATGCCTGACTACCCCATCATCGACGCCCACGTCCACACCTTCCCTCGGCCGGAGATCGGCTGGCAGGCTCAGTCCGGCGCTGGGTTCAGCGGCCACGCCGGCACCGTCGAGGAGCTTCTCGCCCTCATGCGAGAGGGCAATATCGCCAAGGCGGTAATGGTGAACATGACCCCCGTGTTCGAGATGCGCCAGGCCGCCCTCGCCAAGCTCCCCCCCGACCTGTCGCCAGGCCAGCGCACCGATGCCGAGGAGCGCATCTGCCTCGACCTGATCGGCCGCTTGCAGAGACGTAACGCCTGGACCTGCGCCGTAGCCCGTGAAAACCCTGCCCTCGTGCCCTACATCAGCCTCGACCCCAGCATGGACGGCGTCACCATGGTTCGGGAGATAAGCGACCGCGTCAAGGAGGGGGCCAAGGGCATCAAGCTCCATCCGGTCAACCAGCGCTTCTTCCCCAGCGACGGCCGCCTCTACCCCGGCTATCAGAAGATCGAGGAGCTGGGCCTGCCCATCATCAGCCACTCTGGCACCGCCGCCATGATCGGAGACCCCGAGCAGCACGCCCGCCCCGCCAACTTCGTCGACGTCCTGCGCAACTTCCCCGGCCTCACCCTTGTCCTCGCCCACATGGCCCACGGCTATCTGGACGATGCGGTGGAGGTCATGCAGACCTGCCCCAACGTCTACCTCGACTCCAGTGCTGTCATCGAGGGGACGATGCCCTCCTGCATGCTGTCCGATGAGGAGGCGGTGGCGACCATCCGCCGCGTTGGCTGCGACCGTGTCCTCTTCGGCTCCGACTGGCCCTGGTTCCACCCCATCAAGGATGCCCAGCGCATCGATAGCCTGCCCCTCACCGCCGAGGAGAAACGCCTCATCTTCTGCGAGAACGCCCAGCGCGTCCTCAACCTCTAGCGACCTGCGCCGGCCAAACCGTTGACAAACGGGCGCTCGCGGGCGATAATTCCTGCGCCGATGCGGCCGCTGCAACGTCCAGAGCAGCATCGGGACAGCCGCCGCCCCCCTGTTAGCACGAAAGGAGGACCAAAATGCCGTTCTTCTTCAGCGTCGTCCCCGAGTATCGCCGCTTGGTGCACTTCCGCTGGGGCAAGTACGTGGGAGTGAAGGGACCCGGCTTCGTCATTCCCCTCTGGCCCATCATCGACCGCGTACAAGTGGTGGACCTGCGCGAGATCTACCTCGATGTCGAACCCCAGACCTGCATCACCAAGGACAACGCCCCCGTGTCCGTCGACATGCTCGTCTACATGCGGGTCGTCAACCCTGAGCAGACCATCCTGAAGGTCTTCAACTTCATCGGGGCCGCCCGCGGCATGGCCGTCACCACCCTCAGGGCGGTGGTGGGCGACATCGTCCTCGACGATGTCCTGGCCAAGCGCGACCAGATCAACCAGATCATGCAGGCGAAGCTGGACGAGGTGACCGACCGCTGGGGCGTCAAGGTCACGGCCGTCGAGATCCGTGAGATCCTGCCCCCGCGCGATATCCAGGACGCCATGAGCCGCCAGATGTCGGCCGAGCGCAACCGGCGAGCGGTCGTCCTCGAGGCCGATGGCCAGCGAGAGGCGGCGATCAAAATAGCCGAGGGCAACAAGCAGGCCGCCATCCTCAGCGCCGAGGGCGAAAGGCAGTCCGACATCCTGCGCGCCGAGGGCGAAAGGCAGGCCGAAATCCTGCGCGCCGAGGGCTTCAGCCTGGCCCTGGACAAGATCTTCGCCGTGGCCAAGAACATCGACGAGAAGACCCTCAGCCTCCAGTACTTTGAGACCTTGAAGTCCATCGGCGAGAGCCCCTCCACCAAGTACGTCTTCCCCCTGGAGTTCACCAACTTCCTGCGCCCCTTCGCCTCCATGGTCAGCGGGCAGGAGAAGAAGGAGGGACGAACGTAGGGCGTGACCCTCTCCCCATCCGCTACCTGGCGCTTCCTGGATAGCGGCTCGGCCTGCGGCGCCCGCCACATGGCCGTAGACGATGCCCTCCTCACCCTCTGCCGCCCGGGCCAGTCGCCGCTCACCCTGCGCCTGTTCAGCTTCCGGCCTCCTTGCCTGTCCCTCGGCCGTTTTCAGCCGATGCCGCCCGATACCTTCCGCGAGTCCGGCCTTGACGTAGTGAGGCGGCCCACCGGCGGTCGGGCTGTCCTCCACCGGCGTGACGTCTGCTACAGCGTCGTTGCCCCCGCCGACCATTCCCTGGTCGCAGGCAGCATCCTCCAGTCGTACGGAAAGATCGCCCGTGCCCTGGCCGAGGCCCTGGCCATTCTCGGCCTGCCCCCGCTACAAGAGGCCGCCGCCCAGAGCCGCTTGCCCGCCGCCGACTGGTGCTTCGAGGCAATGGCGCCCCATGAGCTGGCCCTCGACGGCGCTAAGCTGGTGGGCAGCGCTCAGTTGCGCCGCGACGGCATCCTGCTTCAGCAGGGAAGCATCCGCCTGGCGTCCCCTGGCGGGGAGCCCTCGGCGCCGATATCCCTGGAGGAGGCGCTGGGGCGCAGGGTCTCCCGCCGCGAGATGGCCTCGGCCCTGGTCGAGGGCTTCGGCGGCGCCTGGGGCGTAGCGTTCCGCCGCGGCCGCTTGACCGCCGCAGAGGAGCAGTTAGCTCAGCGGCTGGAGCGGCAGAAGTATGCCAACGCCGCCTGGACGAGGCGGGCCGCGGAGGCCAGCTAGCCCAAAAGGGCCTGCGCCTCCCCTTGCACGATGCGATAGACTTCGGCCAGTGGTCTGCCGCTGGCCTTGGCCAGCCGCCGGCAGACCTCGTACTCCGGCGCCGCTTGCGGTGGCTCCCCGGGCAGGCGCTTCACCTTCACCACGGCCGGCCCCAGGCTGGACTCGAACTCCAGCACCTCCCGTTCTGCCTCCTGCCGTCGCACCTCCCGCAGCCGCACTCCTAGCGTCGACGTCTCCCGCAGCAGCACGGAGACGATGGCACCCTCCGCTTCCAGTGGGCAGAGCACGGAGAGCATCACCCCTGGGCGTCCCTTCTTCATCTGGATGGGCGTGAGCCAGACGTCGACGGCGCCGCTGGCGAACAGCCGCTCCTGCACGTAGCCCAGGATCTCCGGGTTCATGTCGTCGATGTTGGTCTCCGCCAGCAGTATGAGCCGCCCGCCCTCCTCGACGGTCGTGCCCAGCCACAGCCGCAGCACGTTGGGCCAGCCGGGGATGTCCCGGCTACCGGCACCGTAGCCCACGCAATCCACCTTCATGGCCGGACGCTGGAAGCGAGCGAGGGTGGTGATGATGGCGGCGCCGGTGGGCGTCAGGAGCTCCCGCTCTTCTCCACCTTGACGGGCAACAGTGGGGGCCCCCACCGAGGCCACAAGCTCCAGGGTGGCTGGCGCTGGCACCGGTAGGGCACCCCCGGCGCTCTCTGTCCTGCCGCCGCCCAGGGCTAAAGCTGAAGCGAACAGCTCTTCCACCCGCAGCAGGCGCAGGCCAGCCACCGCCCCCATCACGTCCACGATGGCATCCACCGCCCCCACCTCGTGGAGGTGCGCCTCCGCCAGAGGCAGGCCATGTACCTTGGCCTCTGCCTCCGCCAGGCGGCGGAAGATGGCCACTCCCTTCTCCTTATCGGCAGAAGGGAGAGAGCCGCCCTCAATGATGCTGACGATATCGGACAGCCTTCTCGGAGGCTGCTTCTTGGCCACCGTCACCCTGACCTGGGTGGCCGCCAGACCCGCCCGCTGCACCTTGCCAGCGCTCAGCCGATAGCCCGTCAGCGGCAGCTTAGCCAGCTCTGCCCTCAGGCTCTGCGGGGAAAGGCCTGCATCTACCAGGGCGCCAAGGATCATGTCGCCGCTGGCGCCGGAGAAACAGTCTAGATAGCCAACCCTAGCCATCGTCCGGGGACTCGGAAGGGGACGGCAAGGCCTTCCCTAGCGGGGGCCCCGCATCAATCCCTTCGCTCCTGCCAGGCCAGGCGGTTGATCATCGCCGCCAGATAGCCGGCGCCGAAGCCGTTGTCGATGTTGACCACCGCCACGCCGGGAACACAGCTATTGAGCATAGCCAGCAGGGGAGCCAGGCCCAGAAAGCTTGCTCCATAGCCCATCGATGTCGGCACAGCGATGACCGGCGCCGCCACCAGACCGGCCACCACGCTGGGCAGCGCTCCCTCCATGCCCGCCACGGCCACCACTACCTTCGACTCCTGAAGCACCGCCAGATGGTCCAGCAGGCGGTGCAGGCCGGCCACCCCCACGTCGTATATGCGCTCCGCCTGGCTGCCCACAAGCTCCGCCGTGACTGCCGCCTCCTCGGCCACGGGCAGATCGGAGGTGCCAGCGCAGACGATGGCCACGCCGGCCAGCGGCGGCTCGTGCCGGCGATTCACGCTGATCGCTCGGGCCGCGGAGTGATAGACGGCGTCGGGGATACACTCCTTGAGGGCAGCATAGGAGGAGGCATCCACTCGCGTCACCAGCAGGCAGTCGCTCTGGCTCAGAAGCCTCTCGCCGATCGCCACCACCTGCTCGTCGGTCTTCCCCTGGCCGAGGATCACCTCTGGGAACCCCTTGCGCAGCGCCCGATGGTGGTCGACCTCGGCGAAGCCCAGGTCCTCGTAGGGGAAACGCCGAAGACGTTTCAGCGTTTCATCAATGGACAGGGTTCCCGTTTGAAGAGCGGTGAGAAGTTCCCGCAACCTGGCGTCGTCGATGCTCCACCTCCTGCCCGTCTGCCGCGAGCAGAACGGATCATAGCATCGGCTCCAGCTTGCGTAAACTTGACCGTCGTCTCATAATGGCGCGAGAATGAAACCAAAGGCGACGGACCGGTGCCTGACCAGCGAGAGGCGCGGGCGTGTATTTTGGATCTCGTGGCTGCTGGCAGCCCTGGGCTTCGCCATCGCGGCCGCTTTCGCCGCTGCCACTGACTACTTCCCGGCCGACCTTTGGCTGACCCATCGCCTCCAGGATATCGACGCCGTCGCCTTCGGCGAAGCCCTCGACTGGGCCAGCCGACTGGCGGAGATGCCTCTGGTGGCAGCCGTTGGCGTTGGCGGCGCCTTGGGGCTGGTCTTGGTGACCAGGCGCCTCGGGACGATATGGCTGGTGGCGGCTCTGGTGGTGTCCTTGTCGAACAGCGGCGTCAAGTTCCTGGTGGACAGGCCGCGGCCGTCGGCGGGCCTGGTGGACGTGAGCGAGAAGACCTCGGGCCTTTCCTTCCCCAGCGGCCACGTCACCGCCGCCGTCCTGGTGTACGGCTTCATCTTCTACCTGGCCGGCTTCCTGATCCCCGCCAGGTTCTTGCGCCTTCTGGTGCAGGCATCTTGCCTGGTCGTCGTCGTGCTGACAGCATTGCAGAGAGTGTATGTGGGCGCCCATTGGCCCAGCGATGTTCTGGGAGGCTTGCTGTTCGGCGGCCTTCTCCTGTCGCTTCTCATCTGGAGCCATCGCCGTTTCCGCTTCCTGGCGGCGCGCCCATAGCTTTTGGCTAGAGCAGGCAGAGGACAATGAACTGGCTGGACGCGGCCATCGTGATCGTCATCGCCTGGTTCACCTTCGCCGCCTTCAGGGCTGGCATCATCCGCGAAGTGGTGACCGTCATTGCCCTGGTGGTGGGCGTGCTGGCCGCTGGCTTCTACTACGATGACCTTGCCGAGAATGTGCTCCTGTTCATCGACGACGACACGGCCGCCAACGTGACGGCCTTCGTCGTCCTGTTCGGCGCGACGGCCCTGGGAGGGCAATTGGCCGCCATTCTGCTCAAGCACGTGGCCGGATTCCTTGCCCTGGGCTGGCTCGACCACCTGGCTGGCGCCGCCTTCGGGCTTCTCAAGGGCCTCATCCTGGTCGAGGTATTCCTCATCCTGTTCACCACCTTCCCCTACCTCGGCCTCGACGCCACTATCCGCGGTTCAGCCATCGCCCCCCTCTTCCTGGACGGCGGCCCTGCCCTGCTCAAGCTCCTGCCCGGCGAGTTCAACAGCGCCGTGGAGGCCTTCTAGCCCCAGCCGAGGTAGCGTTCCGTTAGTTCATGCGTTCAAACCGCCTTGGCTTCCCACCAAACGCATCAATCGCCCAGACACTATCATCAGATAGCGAAACTAGCGCAGGGCTTGACAAATCGTGTATAATATCACAAATCTTAGGTATCTTAGCATTTGCCTGTATGGAGACGGGCACGGGACAAGGTGCGGAGGTGGTGGTAAGCTGCTAAGATGCCTCTTTGACGGCGGAGGTTTGTTATTAGACGCACGCTTATTCCCCGTCGGCAGGATCTTCCTGATACGACGGGCCGAAGCAACCCGTTCAAGATAGCGGCCCCTACGCTTACAAGAAGCAGAAATCGAAGGTACTATCTACACACCATAGTACTGGTTACTGTAGTCGTTGCTACCCTCCTGGCGGCATGGTCCGGCTCACGCGCTATCATCCAGGGCAATTTCGCTGCTGAGGTGCCATTTGCCCCATCGAAGCAGGTTAGCACCGAGTCTTACAGGGACGGCTACCTGCGGGCCACCGTTCTGCTCACTACCGATACGGGCCTGGGCCCTATCGATGTGCTGGCGGCCAGTGAATCGCTCCAGGTCCCTCCAGTCGAAGAGCCCGTGCAGACGCCAGAGGCGCTGGAACCCGCAGCGGAAACAACCCCTGAGCCCGAGGACGCCTACTTGACCTACGTCGTCCAGGAGGGCGATACGGCAGCCTCCATCGCCGCTCGCCATGGCCTCGAGCTGGAGTCTCTTCTCTGGAACAACGCTGAACTGCGGACCGACCCCGACCTTATTCTCGTCGGCGAGGAGCTGACTATCCCCACCAGGGACGGCATCCTCTACACCGTCAGGCTGGGCGATACCCTGCTCGATGTCGCTGACATCTATCAGGCCGATGTGGAGAGCATTGTCGGCCTAAGCGCCAACGAGATCGGCGACGTCGATATCGTCCTGGAGGGAGCCGTTCTCTTGCTGCCTGGGGCAGTGCCCCCTCCGCCTCCGCCGCCGGCGATGACGCCCGAGCCCTTCTTCGCCGCCGCTGCTCCAGAGGAGGCCTTTTCGCCCACCCCGCTCCCTGCTTCAGCTATGGTCAGCGGCTTCATCTGGCCGGTGAGCGGTCCCATCAGTGACTACTTCGGCGCGCCTAGGGGCGGCGGTACCTACCATTCGGGCCTTGATGTCGTTGCCCCCACCGGCACTCCCATCGCGGCGGCTGCTCCCGGCCAGGTAGTGCTCGTGTCCGCGGGCGGTGGCTATGGCAACTACGTGGTCGTCCGCCACGATAACGGCTACGAGACGCTCTACGCCCACCTCTCGCAGATATACGTGGTCCAGGGGCAGTGGGTCGCTCAGGGCGAGGCCGTCGGCGCGGTGGGAGCCACTGGCTGGGCCACTGGCCCTCACCTCCACTTCGAGGTAAGGGTGGGCGGTGCCTCCGTCGACCCCCTCAGCTATCTACCCTAGAGGCCGGGACAAAGCCTCCCGCCGTCTAGCGCTTGTAGTCCAGCACTATCACCTGGGTCTCGTGCGGTAGGTTGCTGGCGTTAAACGACACCTTGGCCACTGGTTCCACCTGGGGCAGGCCCATTTCCGTGAGGAAGCGCTTAAGGGGGTCAAGGGGGGCTGTCGAATGGGCCGTCTTGTAGTGCATGGGGATCACCACCGTCGGCTCTAGCAGGCCCACCACCTCCGCGGCTGTGCGCACGTCGATGGTGTTCTTGGCACCCACAGGAATAAGCAGCACATCCGTCCCGCTCATGTCCTCCACCTGCTCCGGCGTGGGCAGATGGCCCAGGTCCCCCAGGTGGCAGAGGCGAATGTTGTCCATTTCGATCATATAGGCCGTGTTCTTGCCTCGCGGCGAGCCCTTCTGCCCGCCGTGGTATGTGGCGATGCCAGTAATGAAGACGCCCGCTATCTCATATTCGCCAGGGGCTGTGGTGACCACCGGTGTGCCGCTGACCGCCTTGAGGTAGTTGTGGCCAGGGTGGTTGTGGCTTATCGTGACGACGTCGGCCGTGAGCTTGCCGATAGAGTGGCCGGTGGCAGGGGAGCAGGGGTCAGTTATGACCACAGCTTCGCGGCTGCGCAGGCGAAAGCAGGAATGACCGAGCCAGGTGATCTCCATCAGGCGACGGCGCTACCCAACCTCCTCTTCGACCGGGGAACTAGCCTCTAGGGCGGTGGGGAAGGGAAGCTATTCGGGAGGCGGTTCGCCTTCCTCCTCTTTGCCGCCGCGGCGCCGCCACCACATCAGTGCTGCCAAGCCCCCGCCCACGGCCGCGAGCAGAGCTATCAGCTTGCGCAAAGGGTGCCCTCCGCCGCGCTCCTCCTCGCCTCCAGGGGTCTCCTCTTCTGCCATCGTGGTCATCTCCTTCCCGTTTGCGTAGGCCTCAACCAGCACCCACCTGGCTATCGCCAAGCAGGTGTGCGGGGAGTATAGCAAAGGCGTAGGCAGACGGTCAATACTTGACACGCTCTCCAGGCCGATGCTAAAGTGGAATTGGAATTAGCACTCTCAACCTTAGAGTGCTAATTCTTATTGGGAGCTGTATATGCTGGTCGATAGAAGGGCGCGCATTCTCCAAGCTGTCGTCAGGGAGTACATCGACACCGCCACCCCCGTCGGCTCGGGGACCATAGTGCGCAAGTACGGCCTCAAGGCTTCGCCGGCCACCATCCGCAGCGAGATGGTGCGCCTGGAGGAGGACGGCTTCCTCACCCAGCCTCACACCTCGGCCGGCCGAATCCCCTCCGATCGGGGCTATCGCCACTACGTGGAGAGCCTCATGGGGGAGGAAGAGCTCTCGGAGGAGAGCAAGCGCACCATCCGCCACCAGTTCTATCAGGTGGGCCCAGCCCTCGAGGCCTGGGCCGAGCTGGCGGCGGCCATCCTCGCTCGCTCCGTCGAGAACCTCGCTCTGGTCACCGCCCCCCACCCTGCCCGTGCTCGCCTGCGCCGCTTGGAGCTGGTCAAGGCGGGCGATGTCCTGGCCCTCCTTATCGTTGTCCTTCAGGAGGGGCATCTTCGGGAGGAGACCCTCGCCCTCGATCGAAGCATCTCCCAGGACGAGCTCTCCCGAACGGCCCAAAGGCTCAGTTGGCTCTTTGCCGGCCTATCGGCAGGTCAGATGCAGGAGCAGACGGTGGAGCTGACTCCCTTCGAAGACGAGGTCACCCAGGCCATCATTCGTGTCCTCCAGGTGGAGGACGAGTCCAGCTACGAGCCCGCCTACCTGGACGGCCTGCGCAACGTCCTCAGACAGCCCGAGTTCTCCCGGCCGCAGACGATGCTCGACTTCCTTGATGTCCTCGACGAGCGCAGCCTGCCCAGGCTCATCCCCTTCCACTGGGTGGTTCCTGGCCACGTCACCGTCATCATCGGCGCCGAGAACCCTGAGGACGCCATGCGTCAGTGCAGCCTGGTAGTCGGTCGCTATGGTCGGCCGGGCGGCATGACCGGCGCCCTTGGCGTGCTGGGGCCAACCCGCCTGCCCTATCGGCGGGCCACCTCCATGGTGCGCTACATGGGCTCGCTCCTGGGCGAGCTGGTGAATCTATACTATTCCTAGGAGGCTTCTGGCAAAGACGATGGCTGACGAGCAAGAGAAAGAAAACGGCGGCGAGGCCGCCCCGGGCGGAGACCCCTCGGACGTGGGCTCGTCTCAGGCGGAGGCCCCCGCGGAGCCCGAGACCCTGGAGGCTGCCAAGGCTCTGCTGCAGGAGGAGAAGGAGAAGGCCCAGCGGCTTCTAGCCAACTGGCAGCGGGCCGAGGCCGATTTCGTTAACTACAAGCGGCGCGTCGAGCAGGAGCGCGCCGAAGCGGGGCGCTTGGCCAACGCTGCCCTTATCATCAACATCTTGCCCGTCCTCGATGACCTGGAGCGGGCGCTGTCCAGCCTGAACATCGAACTGGCCGGCCTCACCTGGTTCGATGGCATCCGCCTCATCTACCGCAAGCTCCAGCTCGTGCTGGAGAGCGCCGGCGTGAGCCAGATCGAGGCCGAGGGCCGGCCCTTCGACCCCCGCTTCCACGAGGCGGTCATGTACGGCGAGGGCGAGGAGGGCAAGGTGGTGGCCGAGGTGCAGCGCGGCTACAAGATAAACGACCGCGTCCTGCGCCCCGCCATGGTCGTCGTTGGCAAGGGCAAAGAGAAGAAGGAAGAGAAGCCGCCGGAGGGGGAGCAGGAGCCGTCGGAGGGCCCCCAGTGAGCGAAACAGGGTCCAACATGCCCCCCGAACCGATAATGGTTGATTACGAAAAGGCCTCCCTCGACTTCAAGCGGTATCTGCCGCTGAAGGTTGCCACGTTCCTCTGGTTCATCGCGATGTTTGGTATCGGCACGTACACCATCGCAGCCACGTGGAACGAGTGGTGGCCCTATACCGCACTCGGCGTCACGAATCTCGACGAGGCCAGACCAGCAATCTACTCGTTTATCTCAGGCCTTCTCGGCGCCACCGTGTATTCATTTCGGGGGTTCTACTGGGCGGTCGGTCCTCAGTCGCGCACGAATCCGCGCTATCAGTATGACCCCAACTGGACGCCCTGGTATATTGCCCGTCCCATTATGGGTGCGTTCCTGGGCGTCTTCACCTTCGCGTTGCTCAGGGCTGGCGTGGCGACCCTAGGGTCTGCTTCGACCGACGCGACCGCGACCGCGGCCTACTTTGCCGTGGCATTCCTGGCGGGCTTTGCCGTCACGGAGGTGTTGAACTGGCTCAACGCCGCGGCGCGGCGCCTCTTCCAGACCCCGCAGACGGGGGGCGCGAACCCCCGCCAACAAGAGCAAGTTGAAGAGGAGAGACAGGCGGGTGGCTAGTGCTAAGATCTGGGTCTTCGACGTAGACCACGGGTTTATGGCGTTTATCCGGGCCCCCAGCGGGGCCACATTGGCGATTGACTGCGGTTTGGCTGCCGACTTCTCGCCAACCGTCTACATCCGGGACAAGGAGTTAGAGGAGTGGGAGAGATGTGCCGAATGTCCCATCTCAAAGCTCGTACTGACGCATCCACACGACGACCATATCGAGGACATAGAGCGCCTCGCGGCCTACCTCAAGCCTCACAGGATCACCAGGCAGGAGTACGACTGGGAAGAAGTCGAAGCGCAGTCTCAAGGCGAGTGTCAGAATCTCCACCAATGGGAACAGCTTCTAGAGCATTACAGCTTCCCTGCTGACGACCCAGACTGGGGCCCTATGAAGCTGACCCACTGGTGCTTAACGGTCGACGAGGCTAAGCAGCTCAACCAAAGCAAGTTCGTTAACAACTCGAGCATTATTAGCATTGTGGAGATCGGGTCGTTCAAGATGACATTCCCAGGCGACATTGAAAAGGACGGCTGGCTGGCGAAGCTCCAGGATCCTGACTTCTGCAAGGCCCTGAGCGGCACGGACGTCTTCGTGACCTCCCACCACGGCCACTCGTCGGGCTACGTGCCCGAGATCTACGAGGCCATGGGCAAGCCGTGGTTCAATCTCAGCTCAATCCACCACGGCGACCTCAGTATTGAGAGCGCCTACTCGACACCCGACTCGGCGCGGGGGGTCGAGTGCAACGGGGAGCCGAGGTATTCCTTCACAACCCGCAAGGACCACTCTTGCTTTGTCAAAGTTGACGAGTTCGGTAGATGGAGTTTCGGCTTTTACGACCTCGGGGCCAACGTGCCCAGGCCGACTTCGTACGGCCGAGGTTGGTAGCGCACTTAAGAAGACTCGCGCCCAAAGGGAGTGATCACGATGCCTAAAGTAATCGGAATCGACTTGGGAACGACCAACAGTTGTGTGGCCGTCATGGAGGGCGGCGAGCCCGTAGTCATCCCCAGCGCCGAGGGGGGACGCATCACCCCCTCCGTCGTGGCCATGAGCAAGAACGGCGAGCGCCTCACCGGCCAGGTCGCCAAGCGACAGGCCATCACCAACCCCGATAACACCATCTTCAGCATCAAGCGCCTCATGGGCCGCCGCTTCGAAGAAGAAGAGGTCCAGCGGGACACCAAGGTCTTGCCCTACAAGCTCGACGCCGCCGAGAACGGCGATGCCCGCGTCTGGATGGGCGAGCGCTCCTACTCCCCCGCCGAGATCTCCGCCATGGTCCTCCAGAAGCTCAAGACCGACGCCGAGGCCTACCTGGGCGACAGCGTGCCCGAGGCGGTCATCACCGTCCCCGCCTACTTCAACGACAGCCAGCGCCAGGCCACCAAGGCCGCCGGCGAGATCGCCGGCCTCAACGTCCTGCGCATCATCAACGAGCCTACCGCCGCCGCTCTCGCCTACGGCATGGACAAGAAGGAGGAGAAGGTCATCGCCGTCTACGACCTCGGTGGCGGCACCTTCGACATCTCCATCCTGGAGATCGGCGAGGGCACCTTCCACGTGAAGTCCACCAACGGCAACACCCACCTCGGCGGCGATGACTTCGACCAGCAGATTATCGAGTGGCTGTGCGAGGAATTCAAGCGTGACCAGGGCATCGACCTCAAGCAGGACCGCATGGCCCTCCAGCGCCTCAAGGAGGCCGCCGAGAAGGCCAAGGTCGAGCTCTCCACCGTCATGCAGACCGAGATCAACCTGCCCTTCGTCACCGCCGACGCCAGTGGCCCCAAGCACATGAACATCGTCCTCACTCGCGCCAAGCTCGAGCAGCTTGTCGGCGAGCTGGTGGAGCAGACCGTCGGGCCCTGCCGCCAGGCCCTCGAGGACGCCGGCATCACCGCCGCCCAGATAGGCGAGGTGATCCTGGTGGGCGGCCAGACCCGCATGCCCCTCGTCCAGGAGACGGTGAAGAAGTTCTTCGGCCGCGAGACCCACAAGGGCGTCAACCCCGACGAGGTGGTGGCCATCGGCGCCGCCATCCAGGCCGGCGTGCTCAAGGGCGAGGTGCGCGACGTCCTTCTCCTGGACGTGACTCCCCTCACTCTGGGCATCGAGACCCTCGGCGGCGTCGCCACCCCTGTCATCCCCCGCAACACCACCATCCCCACCGCCAAGAGCCAGACCTTCACCACCGCCGCCGACAACCAGCCCAGCGTGGAGGTCCACGTCTTCCAGGGCGAGCGCGCCATGGCCTCCGACAACAAATCGTTGGGCCGCTTCCTTCTCGACGGCCTCCTGCCGGCGCCTCGCGGCGTGCCCCAGGTCGAGGTAACCTTCGACATCGACGCCAACGGCATCCTCAACGTCAGCGCCCTCGACAAGGGCACCGGCCGCGAGCAGAAGATCACCATCGTCGCTGGCTCTGGCCTCTCCAAGGAAGAGATCGAGAAGATGAAGCAGGAGGCGGAGACCTACGCCGAGGAGGACCGCCACCGCCGCGAGGAGATCGAGCTCCGCAACCAGGCCGACAGCATGGCCTACAACGCCGATAAGACCCTGCGCGACCTCGGCGACAAGGTCCCGGATGACATGCGCTCCGAGGTCGAGGCCAAGGTAAAGGAGCTGCGCGATGCCCTCCAGGGCACCGATATGGACGCCATTCGCCTCGCCGTATCTGCCCTATCGGAGGCTATGCAGAAGATGGGTGCCCACGTCTACGGCCAGGCAGGGGCTCCGCCGCCGGAGGGCGAACCGCCCGGCCCCGAGGGCGAGCCCCCCGCCGACGAGGGCACCGTCGAGGGCGAGTTCCGGGAAGTGTAGCTTTCGGACACACAGGGCCGAGGCAGTCGCCTCGGCCCTTTTCTTTGGCAGCAATATACTTGACTCAGCAAGGGGATAGCGCGATACTCTCGTGCGGAGGATTTATATGCCTGAGAATATAAGCCCCGTCGATTTGCTTATCGACGAACAGAATCCTCGCATATCGCAGCCCAATGTTGGACAGCATAAGGCCATACAGGCTATTGCGCAGCGCCAAGGGCGCAAGCTGTTGACGCTGGCCAGGGACATCGTGGGCTACGGCGGCCTGAACCCCTCCGAGCTGCCTATTGTCATACCTCATGAAGGCGACCCCAAACGGTACGTCGTACTTGAGGGTAACCGTCGATTGGTAGCGCTGAAGGCGCTCGAAAACCCAGAACTACTGGCCGACGCCGTGGAACCCAAGGTATTCACAGAGATACGGAAACTGAGTCACGCCTACCAAGACAATCCAGTTGAAACAGTCGAATGCCATGTGGTGCCGAACCGCGCCGAGGCAAGACATTGGATCGAGTTGCGCCATACCGGGGAGAGAGGAGGAGCGGGGATCGTCCCGTGGGGCGCTGACGAGTCGGCACGATTCCGTGCACGTTCCGGGGAGCCAGAAATCCATCAGCAAGCACTGGATTTCCTAGAGCGTCGCGGCGACCTATCGCCCGACGAGAGGCGAGACGTCCCAACTACAAGCTTCAAACGGCTAATACAAACCCCCGAGGTCCGATCGAAACTAGGGCTCGAGGTACAGGGTGGCAGGCTGTGCTTGCTTGCTGATGACAAGAAAGTCGCGAAGGCGCTACTCCACATCACGAGCGACTTGGCGTCGGGCAAGACAAAGGTAGGGGACATCTACCGCAAACACCAAAGAGTATCGTACGCAAATGCGCTTCCCTCCGCGATTGTGGTCGCGCCCACCATGAAGAGCGGGCAGGGGGTGGATATTAATACTGGTGAGGTGCTGGTGAAGCCTAAACGCGCGCCGCCGGCGAAGGTGCCCAAAGCGCGCGACAAACTAATCCCTGGCGACTGCGTACTCAGCGTGTCCGATGCACGGTGTCGTGAAATCGAGCGAGAACTGAGACGGCTCAGTCTCAAGGACTACCCCAACGCGGTCAGTGTGCTGTTCCGCGTGTTTGTCGAGCTCAGTGCAGACGCGTACATGGATGCCGCGAACCTGCCGACAGCACGTGTCTCCAAGCTGAGCAATAAATTGCAGGCGGTCACCAACGACTTGGTAGAGCGGAAGAAGCTGACACAGCAGCAGGCGAAGCCGGTGCGCCGAGCGTTCCAGAAGGATTCATTCCTCGCGGCTTCAACTACCCTCATGCACCAGTATGTCCATAACCAATACGTCTTCCCCGGTCCGTCTGACTTGCGGGCGGGTTGGAATAGCCTACAGCCCTTTGTGACCGCCATGTGGGCGCCCTAAAGACAACGCTGGCGAAATCGCGAAAAGTGTCCTAAACTGGGTGCGTGCCGTACTACACTCCGCTACGCTATCCAGGTGGCAAACGTCGGCTGGCCAGCGTGATAGCGCGTCTCCTAGAAGAGAACGGCTTGAGAGACGTGCAGTATGCGGAGCCGTATGCTGGCGGCGCAGCGGTCGCGCTTGCCCTCTTGTTGCAAGAGCATGCCTCGATCGTCCACATCAACGACTTGAGCAGGCCGGTCTATGCGTTCTGGCACACGGTGTTGAACGAGACGAAAGAGCTCTGTCGGAGGATACAGAGCGTCAATGTCACCATGAGAGAATGGCACCGCCAGCGAGGGGTTTACGAGCAGCGGGACGCGGTGGACCTGGCCGAGCTAGGGTTTGCTACGCTGTTCCTTAATCGAACCAACCGCTCCGGCATCATCGCAGGAGGCGTCATCGGAGGAAAGAGTCAAACAGGCGCGTGGAGCCTCGATGCTCGATTCAACAAGAAGGAGCTTGTTGACCGCATCCGGCGGATTGGAAGATACAGCAGCCGAATCAAGGTCTATCAGTCAGACGGACTGGAATTCACCAAGCAAATACTCCCCCAGCTCGGCACCAACACATTCACCTTCTACGACCCGCCGTACATAGAGAACGGCGATAAGCTTTATCTGAACGATTATCAGATCGAAGATCACCGGCTTTTGGCCGACCATGTGTCCAAGCTCGAACAGCCGTGGGTTATGACCTACGACTACGCGGCTCTTAAGCACCAACTCTTCCCGTTACATCGTTTTATCGTCTACGGGCTCAACTACAGCGCGCAGAATCGACACGAGGGTCGAGAGGTGATGTTCATATCCAATCGGCTGAAGCTACCGCAGGATTGGCCCCCGTCAAAGCGCATACTGATGACGCCTGCCAGCAGGCGTCATCCAGTCTATGGCTTCATGGGAAACATGAAAGAGCCAGTCTCCTCGAAGGGCTTTCTTTTCGCATCAGACTTGCCCCTTGCCAGCTCCAATCTGCTAAAATAGATTGGTTACCCATGGCTACTACCAAGCGCGACTACTACGACGTTCTCGGCGTTCCCCGCAACGCCAGCACGGAGGAGGTCAAGAAGGCCTTCCGCCGGCTGGCCATGCAGTACCACCCCGACCGCAACAAGCACGAGAGCGCCGAGCAGCGCTTCAAGGAGATCAACGAGGCCTACGAGGTCCTCTCCGACCCTGAGCGACGCCTGTCCTACGACCGCTTCGGCCACGACGGCCTCCGCGGCTTCGACCTCGGCCGCCCCTTCGATGGCTTCGACCTCGGCGGCTTCGGCGACATCTTCGATGCCTTCTTCGGCGGCACAGGCACCCGCCTCCGCCGACAGCCCCGCCGCGGCAACGACCACCGCTCTCGCCTCACCATTGCCTTCGAGGAGGCCGCCTTCGGTTGTCAGAAGCAGATCGAGGTCACCCGCACCGAGCTATGCCCGCGCTGCGCCGGCCAAGGGAACGAGCCCGGCAGCCAGCTAGCCCCCTGTCCCGCCTGCGATGGCTCAGGCGAGGTCAGGCGTGTCCAGCGCAGTGTCTTCGGTCAGTTTGTCAACGTGGCCGTCTGCCAGCAGTGTGGCGGCGAAGGGCGCATCATCACCGACCCCTGCCGCCAGTGCAGCGGCAGCGGCCGCGAGCGCCATCGCCGTCGCCTGGAGGTCAAGATTCCCGCCGGCGTCGACGACGGCTCGCAGATGCGGCTCAGGGGCGAGGGCGACGCCGGCCTCAACGGCGGCCCGCCGGGCAATCTGTACGCCGACATCCGTGTGCAGCCCCACGAGCTGTTCCGGCGCGACAACAGCGATATCGTCTTCGACCTGCGCCTCAACATCGCCCAGGCCGCCCTGGGTATCCAGCTACAGGTTCCCACCCTGGACGGGCCCCACAACCTCAAGATCCCGCCCGGCACCCAGAACGGGCGCGTCTTCGTGCTCAAGGGCAGGGGCGTGACCCGCCTCCGCGGTCAAGGCCGCGGCGACGAGCTGGTGCGCGTGCAGGTGGTTGTCCCCACCACCCTCAGCGCCGAGCAGAAGCGTCTGCTGAAGGAGTTGGACGATACCCTGGGGACGCCCACCGACTCCCAGGACGACAAAGGCCTCCTGGGCAAGATCAAGGACGCCCTGGGCTAGGCCTCTCCTTGCGGGGTCGGAAGGCGCTTCCGGATAAGGACCCGCGCTCTTCGCCGCTACGCCATGCCCTCGAGAAAGCAATCGTCCGCCCGCTGGCTGGAGCTGAGCGTCGAAGCGCCTCCCGCCGCTGAGGAGGCCGTGGCCGACGTGCTCCGTCGCCACGTCCGCGGCGGCGTGAGTATCGAGGCAGCCGACGCGTCGGTGGTAGTCAAGGGCTATCTCCCCGCCGATGGCGACCTCCCCCGTCGGCGGCGGGCCCTCCGCCGCCAGCTCGCTGCCCTCGCTTTGCCGTCGGCGCTGCGTAGCCGCTGGCTCAGCGAAGAGGACTGGGCCCACGTCTGGAAGGAGTTCTTCCCCGTTCTGCGCGTGAGCTCCCGCTTGGTAGTGTGCCCAACGTGGCGCTCGTACCGCCCGCGGAAGGGCGAGGCCGTCATCCGTCTCGACCCTGGCATGGCCTTCGGCACCGGCCAGCACCCCACGACGCGAATGTGCCTGAGGGCCCTGGAGGAGATTCTGCGGCCGGCGATGAACGTCCTCGACCTGGGCACCGGCTCTGGCATCCTGGCCCTGGCCGCCGCCCACTTGGGAGCGACCTCCGTTCTGGCCCTCGATATCGATCCTCAGGCCGCGGCGGCGGCTCG
>Ga0209979_1002406_pt1 | contig 17990 bp, 14 predicted proteins | sample AnhtaG_FD_183114 | JGI IMG/M metagenome (GOLD analysis project Ga0209979, IMG submission 183114) | Deep subsurface microbial communities from Anholt, Denmark to uncover new lineages of life (NeLLi) - Anholt_01485 metaG (SPAdes) (version 2) | ecosystem: Environmental > Aquatic > Marine > Oceanic...
CTGAAACAGTAGAGTTTACTGTGGTTGCTCAACTCCATTCGTGTGACGCTACGGCGTAACCTAAAATGGTATCAACTTATTCCTACCTATTTACCCTTGAAAAACTTCGTTTTCATGGGGTACTAGGCAGCAAGTCCCGCCGCTTTCAGGATATCCGGAACCACCTCTTCCCGACCTATAGCCATGACATGGACTCCATCGCATATGGATTCTTTTTCCAGAGTGGCAATCATCCGACCCGCGATTTCTATGCCCTTATTGATTGCCTCGCCTTTGGGGGCACCCGCTAATTCATCAACCAAGTTCTGGGGCACAAAGACGCCCGGGACATTTTCGGTCATATACTTCGCCATCCTGGCTGACACAAGCAGAATGATGCCAGCCAGTATCTTGACCGGGAATTGGCGGGCATATTCCATAAACTCAGCAAATTTGTCCAGGTCATAGATGGCTTGAGTCTGAAAGAATTCGGCACCGGCTTCAACTTTCTTTTCAAACTTGATTAACTGAGGCTCAATCGGGTTTGCTTCAGGTGTGACTATGGCTCCGGCACAGAACTCAACAGCCCCGTCGAGTTCATTCCCCCCCAGGTCTTTGCCCGCTTCCATCTGCCGAATTGTCATCAGCAACTGTGTTGAATCCAGGTCGAAAACGCCCTTGGCCTCCTTGTGGTCGCCAACTACAACAGAATCTCCAGTCAGGCAGAGAACATTTCTTATGCCTCTGGTGTATGCGAAGAGAAGCTCGGCTTGAAGGGCAAGGCGATTACGGTCGCGGCAAGTCACCTGTAATATAGGCTCGCCACCTCGCTCCTTGATGGCCAGACAGCCACCAATGGAGGGAAAGCGCATTACGGAACTCTGGTGATCAGTGACATTCAGCGCGTCTACTTTATCCTTGAGAAGGTCAATATGGTGGAGCATCTTCTCAATGTTTGTCCCCTTTGGTGGACCAATTTCGCTGGTTATCACAAATTTATCGGATTTGAGAACTTCCCTAAAACTCTGCGCCATAGCTCCTCCTTCACGTAATCCTGGCCGTTCGCGGCCTGAGGACCGCGTTGTAATCTCTGGGGGAATAATACTTACGCATCAAATCAAGCCGGCCCTGTGCCTCCAATCGCTGATATATGAGAGTCCAGGCACAATCCTTTTCCTTATCCACCTCGCACTTACCATTGTCGGTGCCGCCACATGGGCCGTTCAGCAAACCTTTGTGACATGCCGTCAGGGGACAGATGCCAGCAGTTTGCCCCAGGACACACTGACCACACTGGGCACAAACCTCTTGAAAACAGCCCGGACTATCCTCGACACCTATGAAAAGAGTATCCAGGGCCGGAATGACCGGCTTGTCAATATAGGTACTCAGCTTATGCACCCCTAAAGCACAGGACATGACCAAAATACATTTGGCATTCTGAATGGCCCCATTATTTTCTTTAACAGCTACTTCGGTCATCTCATCACAGGCGGTAGGGATAACTGTCCAGCCGGTGACTAGCTTGCCCAGTTCTTGCAGATGTTCCTTCATTGCCAAGACCTCTTCCCTCCCACCAGTTTTAGTCATTGTGGTGCATGTGCCACAGCCGGCAATATACACCCGGTCAAACCCGTCTAACTGCTGCTCGATTTCCTTAAAAGGCTTCTGCTTAGTAATAGATTTCATGTCTAACCTCCCACAAATTAAAAAAGTCAAAAGTCCAAGGTTAAAAATCAAAATGACAAATCAAAAATACAACTTTTAAATACCTTCCTTTGCATCTTTGCTTTTTGCATTTTACTTTTTTATTTACTGTTGCTCTGTCATTTTGCACTTTTATTTTTGCTTTTTACATTACTTTTCCAAGTCGCATCTTAAGCAACGCTTAGCCTCCTGTCTCGCCTTGTCCTCAGAAAAGCTCAGTTCTATCTCTTTAAAGCTACCTTTCCTCTCCTGGAGAGGGAGATGAGGTGTTTCCGGCCTGAATTGTGGTTCCCAGCTTTCTTCTTCCTCTCCACTTATTTCTTCCTCAATAACGCTGGGCTTCAGGTCATACATCTCGACCCGTGAGGCATCGCCCCGGAGATATTTGTCTATGGCGATGGCCCCCCTCCGGCCAGCCGCAATAGCTTCTACGACCATGCCTGGCCCGGAGACAAAATCCCCCCCGGCAAAGACCCCGGAAACATTAGTAGCTAATCTGTTTTCATCAACCGCCAGCGTTTCCCACCGAGTGCGCTCAAGAGCACTATCCGGGGGTAAAAACGACAGGTCTGGAGCCTGCCCCACAGCAGCAATGACGGTATCCGCTGGGGCAAAAAACTCTGAGCCAGGAATGGGAATTGGGCGACGGCGCCCACCGGCATCAGGCTCACCCAGCTTCATGTGGACACATTGTAAACCGGTCACTTTCCAGTCGTTGCTTTCTAGGCGGGTGGGGCTGACGAGGAAATTAACCTGGACGCCTTCAGCCAGAGTCTCATCATACTCCACCTCAGTTACCGGCATCTCTTCCCGCGACCGACGGTAAAAGATACTCACCTCATCGGCACCAAGGCGAAGAGATGTGCGAGAGGAGTCAAGGGCTACATTACCACCACCGATAACAGCCACCCTGCGTCCAATCTTAATAGGCTTGCCAACCTTCACATCTCTGAGAAATCTCAAACCATAGTAGAAGCCCTCGATGTCCTCCAATTCTCCGGGTATGCCAATAATCTGGCTCTTTTGAGCCCCAGCGGCAATAAAGACAGCTTCAAAGCCACTGTCTCTGATATCTTCTATGGTGAAATTTACGTTGATTGGCGTGTCGTATTTTATCTCCACTCCCCGCTTGGCGATATAATCTATCTCCTTTTCAATAACCTCCCGCGGCAAGCGGAAGTCAGGTATAGCTACCGAGAGCATACCTCCGCCTATGGGGAAGGCTTCGAAGACCGTGACAGGATAGCCCATCTGAGCCAGAAAGTATGCGCAGGACAACCCTGTAGGTCCCGCCCCTACCACTGCTACTTTTTGGCTGTGAGTCCGGGGAAAGGGTTCTGGTTCAGGTAATTCTTTAACGTGGTCAAAATACCAGTCGGCGGCAAAGCGCTTAAGCGCCCTGATAGCTACAGAGTCGTCGAGTTCCCCGCGGCGGCACCTCCCCTCGCAGGGGTGATGACAGATGCGGCCGCAAATAGCGGGGAAGGGATTACGCTCCCTGATGGTGTTGACAGCTTCCAGATATTCACCATCGGCAATTTGAGCCACATATTTGGGAACATTGATGCCCACCGGGCAGGTATGCTGACACGGTGATATCATGAGGGCATCGCACACAGCGGCCGGGCATTTCTTCTCCTGTATGTGGGCTTCATATTCATCTCTGAAGTACTCAAGGGTGGTGAGCACGGGGTTGGGACAAGTCTGTCCCAGACCGCAGAGCGAGCATTCCTTAACCGTTTTGGCTATGGTAAGCAGGGTATTCATATCTTCCTCACATCCTTTGCCCTGAGTGATTCTGGTCAGAATCTCCAGCATTTGTCTGGTTCCCAGGCGGCAAGGGACACACTTCCCGCAGGACTCAGATTGAGTGAAGCTCAAGAAATACCTGGCCACATCCACCATACAGGTGGTCTCGTCCAGCACCACCATGCCGCCAGAACCCATAATCGAGCCTAATTGAGCCAGTGTTTCATATTCCACGGGGGAATCGAGAAATCGGGCAGGGATGCAGCCACCCGAAGGACCACCTGTCTGCACCGCCTTAAACTGCTTGCCCCGGGGGATACCACCCCCGATATCAAAAATGATGGTGGATAGAGGAGTGCCCATAGGCACCTCCACCAACCCACTGTTGGCAATCTTCCCCGTGAGGGCAAAGACGGCCGTCCCCTTGCTTTTTTCCGTACCTATGCCGGCGAACCAATCAGCCCCGCGGTCAATGATGACGGGAATGGAAGCCAGACTCTTTACATTGTTGATATTGGTAGGCTTTCCTTCCAGACCTGATTGGGCGGGAAATGGGGGGCGGGGACGAGGCATGCCCCGTCGGCCCTCAATGGAAGCCATTAGAGCTGTTTCTTCCCCGCAAACAAAGGCCCCGGCGCCTTCCTTGATATGCACCACAAAATCAAAGCTTGAGCCGAGAATATCTTTACCCAAAAAGCCCTTCCCCTGGGCTTGCTCCAAGGCAGCATGAACCCGCTTGACCGCTAAGGGATACTCGGCACGGACATAGATGTAGCCCTCGTTGGCACCTATGGCATATCCAGCAATGGTCAACCCTTCAACAACAGCGTGGGGGTCTGCTTCCAAGATGGAGCGGTCCATAAAAGCACCGGGGTCGCCTTCATCGGCATTGCAGATGACATATTTCTTTTCTCCGGGAGCGCTTCGGCAAAACTCCCACTTGAGGCCGGTGGGGAAACCAGCGCCACCCCGCCCGCGGAGACCAGATTTCTTAACCTCCTCAATAACCTGCTCGGGAGTCATCAAAAAGGCCTTCCTCAGCGCTCGATAACCTCCACAAGCAATATAATGCTCGATTTTTTCCGGGTTGATGTGCCCGCAGTTACGCAGGATGACACGCTGCTGTTTCTTATAGAAGTTTATCTCCGAATAGTGCGCCATAGCTTTACCGGTTACCGGGTCATGGTAGAAAAGGCGTTCCACAGGCTTGCCATCTCGAAGATGAGAACTGACAATTTCTGGGGCATCCTCGGCCTGAACACGGATGTAGAAAATGCCTTCAGGTTCAACAACTACGCTAGGACCTTGCTCACAAAGGCCATGCCCATGGCAGCCGCTTATTTCCACCGCGGCGTTCTTCAGCTTTTGCCGAGTTACCTCTGCCTTCAGCGCCTCATAGACAGCATCAGACCCCATAGAAAGACACGGCGTCTCCTGGCAGACAAAGACAGTACGATGGTCTTGCATACTACCCTCTACCCTCCCGATTCCTGAACAATTGCTCCACTTGTTTGGGATTCACGTGACCATGAACACGGTCAGCGACGACTATGTTGGGGGCCAGGGCACAAACGCCGATGCAGGCTACGGTTTCCAGGGTGTATTCCCAATCAGGGGTAGTCTCGCCTTCCTCTATATCCAGGTGCTGCTTTACCAATTTCAATATCGTCTTCCCTCCCCGCACATGGCAAGCTGTCCCCCGACATACTCTGACAATTTTTCTGCCCCGCGGCTGAGTGTAGAGCTGGGTATAAAAACTAATCACCCCTTGTACCTGACTGGGAAAAAGCCCCAGGCTTCTGGCTATAATCGGGATAGACTGAGGAGGGATATACCCTAACTCAGCTTGGATTTTTTGCAGCAGCGGTATCATTGCCCACTTCTGCTGACCATATTCCGAAACAATGGCATTTATTCGTGCCAGGTCAGCCTTTGTGATTGTCTTCGCTTTAGCCATGAAGGCCCATCCTTTCTATTCTCATATTAAGTAGCACGGGGGCTTGTCCCCCATCCTTCTGCCGAGGACAAGCCTCGGCGTTACAACTTCTCCCGTCAAGGGAGAGAAATTTTCTCTAATTTTACGCTGCATGCTTTCAGTGAAGGCGATTTTGTTTCTGGATTTAAGACAATGTCGAATAGCTCATTAACCGGAGCCTCTGGGAATGAAACTGGCATAAAGAGCATCCCCTCACGTAGTGTATCGGTAATCTTGACCGTTGTAGTCACCTCGCCTACAGATGAGATTACCTTGACCCTCTCACCATCAGTGATGGCAAGTTTTCTGGCATCAGTCTCACAAATTTCCACAAAAGCCTCTGGGGAGAATTTTTTCAATCGTAAAGACCTGAAGCTTCTAGAGCCAGTGCCAAAGTGATAAAGAGTAGTCCCGGTGAGCAGAGTAAAGGGATAATCTGATTTTCTCTGCCCTGCTTGTGGAGTATATTTAATGGGGGAGAAACGGGCAAATCCCTTTAAGAGTTGCCTACCATAGGTGCGTCCTGTTTCCCCGTAGGCTAATTCATCCTGTCTTTCGGAATCAGTATAGTCTTCGTATGAAGGAACTAATTCCTCAATCTCACTCATAACATCCCGTAGAGAGGAATATGGCATCGGGGACCCCATTTTGTCAGCCAGCCGCAGGATTATCTCCCAGTCTGGCAGGCTTTCACCAATAGGCTTGATCGCTTTACGCACCTTGTTTACCCTGCCCTCAAAATTAGTGAATGTTCCTTCCTTTTCGGCGAAGCTTGCGGCTGGTAGAACCACATTGGCTAGTTTGGCCGTCTCGGTAAGGAACATATCCTGCACCACCAGGAAATTGAGGGAAGTCAGGATTTCTGTAATGAGTCTCGAATTTGGAAGGCTCAAGACAGGATTTTCTCCTACGATGTACATGCCTTTAATCTTTCCCTTTTTTACCTGTTCCATAATCTCCAGGGTCGTTAGTCCAGGCTCAGCCGGCAAACTTGCTCCCCAGCGTTCTTCGAACCTCCCCCTGGCCTGGGCATCCGTTACACTCTGATATCCAGGCAGAAATTTGGGCAGTGTTCCCATGTCGCAGGCGCCCTGTCCATTATTTTCTCTCTGCAGCGCATACACGCCACCCCCCTTACGCCCGATATTTCCCGTCAGTAACGCCAAATTTGCCAGGGCCCCCACACCGTCCGTTCCTGTGGCATGCTGCGTGATTCCTGTGCCATAGACAATTGCCGCCCGGCTTGCCTTGGCATATAATCGAGCGGCGGTGCGAATTTCTTGACCTGTAACGCCAGTAGTCTTCTCGACATACTCCAGGGTATACTTTTTGAAGCTTTCTTCAAAAGCTTCAAAGTTATCTGTTCTTCTGGCGACAAATTCCTCGTCCAGCAAGCCTTCGTCAATAATCACCTTGGCCAGACCATTTATAAGAGCCACGTCAGTGCCGACTTCAGGTCGTAACCAAAGATGGGCAAACAAAGAGAGCTTTGTCTGCCGAGGATCTATCAACAATAATTTGACACCGCGCTGTTTGACAGCACGCTTTATGGCATAACCGACGGCAGGAGCTGAGGAACTGAGATCAGTCCCAATGACCAATATGAGCTCTGATTGCTCCAGATCACTAAGATAATTTGTAGTGCCGGAGAAGCCAAGGGAAGACCCCAAGCCGACACGACTGGCGGAGTTATACAAGCGACCGCCATTATCAATATTATTGGTACCCAGCACAGATCTGGCGAATCTCTGCAAAAGGTAGTTCTCTTCGTTAGTGCACTTAGAGGAGCCCAGGATGGCTAGGCTGTCACCGCCATATTCATCCTTTATTCGCTGGAATTGAGTGCCTACCAGTTCTAAAGCTTTTCCCCAAGACAGTTCCTCAAAATTACCGTTACCTTTGACCAGGGGTTTGAGCAACCTATCCGGGCTGTTGACGAAATCACAGCCGTAGCTTCCCTTTACGCAAAGCACACTGTGATTTACCGGGTCTTCCTTACCGGGTACAACTCGCACGACCTGATTATCCTTGACTTCTAAGCAAATACTGCAGCCGCAGCCACAAAAGGGGCAAGTCGTTTCCGTCGTAGACTTAGTCGTGCCCCCATACGTCCTATCCTTTTCCATTAATGCGCCTGTAGGGCACAGCGCCACACAAGTTCCGCAGAAGGTACACTCGGAGCTTTCCAGGGGCAAATTGTTCAGTGTCGCTGGTATGGTCGTAAATCCTCGTTGAAAGTAGTCAATAGCACCTTCAACGACTAGTTCCTGGCAGGCTCGAATACATTTGGCGCACAGTATGCACTTGCTCAAATCCCGTTCAAGGAAGGGATTGACCTCCTCAATGCTGGCCATCTGGGGAATCCTTTGCAACTCCACCAATCCGATGCCCAGGTCTGAGGCAATTTGGCGTAGCTGGCAGCGATTGCCTTTATCACATACCAGACAAGAATCAGGATGACTGGTAAGCATCAGCTTGACTATGGTTTTGCGGCGCTCGATGACTCGTGGGGAATGCGTGTTGATTACCATCCCCGATGCTATCGGGGCGACACAAGACGCCAGCAAAGCCCCACTTTGTTCATTCTCTACCAGACAGACACGGCAAGCCCCAACTGAAGTGAGTTGAGGATCGTGACAGAGTGTAGGGATATCTATGCCTGATTCTTTCGCCAGTTCTAGGATGGTCATCCCCGGATAGCCACTTACCTCACGACCGTCAAGAGTAATGGTTATCGGCTGCAAACCAATATCCTCCTTCATAACCCAGCAGTTGGGGGTAAGGATTTCCAAAGGGGATTACTTATTTTTATCTAGACCCTCCGGCCAGTTGGCAGACACGTAGGCAAAAGACCGAGGGAAGTATCTTCCTTCAGCTACTGTCCTTATGCCAGTCAAGAGGTCGGAACTGGCAGCGCTCTTGGCAATAAAGCCGTAAGCCCCTACCTGCTTAGCAACAAACATGTTCTCTTCTTCGTCATATTGGGTTAGAATCAAAACCTTTGTCTCTGGGTATTCCGCGGTTATTCGTTTCGTTGCTTCAAGTCCGCTCATCACCGGCATGACTATATCCATCACCGCTACATTCGGCGTGAGACGCTGCACTTTATCAATGGCATCTCGCCCGTCAACAGCTTCACCTATTACTTCCATGTCTTTTTGCAGACTCAGCAGGGCGCAAATTGCTTCCCTGACTACAGCATGGTCATCTACCACCAGCACCTTGATTCTTCTCAGTGTCTTATCCAGGAATTTCTCAGCCCAGGCCACTATTGAATCTGACTCGACTGGCTTGATTAAATATTGTTCGGCTTCAAGCTTCAAGCCCTCGTCCATACGCCACCCCTTAATCAATTGCTTTTCCGGTGGGGCATCAACCACAATGAGAGGCACTTCTCTGAAATTAGGGCTCTGTTTCAACCACTGGTGCAGCCGAAAGGCATCTCCACGCGGCATTATTGTGCCCAAAATAATCAGGTCAGGTTTTTCGTGACGCGCTACCTCCTCTGCCTCTAATCTGTTGCCGGCGGTAAGCACCTGCCAACCTTTTGCCAGTAATTTAGCTTGCATATCCTCAATGAACTCCGACTCATCATCCACCAGCAGAATTTTAGTGTTCCTTTCCATCTTTCACCCCCTTGCCAACTACACGTTTTTAGGAGTTTGTTTTAGCCTGCTACTATAAAGTATAATGCCCGGTCTACTGAAGGAATAGAGGTGTTTACCCCAGAAGATAGGGATATATCACCGCAATTTTCTGCAGTTAATCACTCATTTATGTGAACAACGCTTCCCATTAGTGGGGTGTGGGAAATAAATAGTGCCGTGAAGACTACGAGGCAATAATCTCAGACGATGATAATGCCCTTGCGCAGGGCATATTTGAACAGGTCGAGGCGGTTGTGGATATCCAGCTTTGCCATCAGGTTAGTCTTGTGTCTTTCTACAGTTTTGGGACTAATGACCAGCATTCGGGCTATCTCACGAATAGAGTGCCCTTCTACTAGCAATTTTAGTATTTCTCTCTCTCGGCCGGTCAGTTGTTCGAAGGTGTCCTTGCTTTTTCCTACTCTGGCTATCTGTCGATAGTCTTCGACTAAGAGTCTGGCTATGGATGGAGATAGAAAAGAATCGCCATGGTACACAGACCGAATGGCTGAGGTAAGCTCTGAGGATGCCGCTACTTTACTGATAAAACCGCTGGCCCCAGCTTCAATAACGGGTAATACATATTCCCTGTCTTCATATTGGGTCAGTACTATCACCTTTGTCTCCGGGAACTCCTTGCGTATTCGGCGAGTTGCTTCCAGTCCATCCATAAGAGGCATGACTATGTCCATGAGCACTATGTTAGGCGAGAGCTTGGTAACCATTTCCAGTGCGTCCCTGCCATTGGCGGCCACGCCTACTGCTTCTATATCCCCGGTAAGAGCAAGCAAGGCACAAATACCATCACGTACGATGGCATGGTCGTCAGTTACCAGTACTCTTATTTTCGCCATATCTAATGTCTTGAGCTATTGGAATCTTGGCCCAAACCGTAGTTCCTGCTCCAATCTTGGACTCAATACCGCTGGTGCCGCCAAGGAAGCCGATCCTCTCTCTCATACTGAATAATCCACGGCCTCGACCACTTTCCTCCACATCGGTGATTTTGGAAACATCAAATCCTTGCCCGTCATCGCTAATACTGAACGAGAACTCATCTGGTTGATACACCAGCACTATAGAAGCATTCTTTGCTTTAGAATGCTCGACAATGTTGCCAATGGCTCCCTGAACAGCGCGGAAAAGAGCAGCTTCTACATCAGGAGGAAACCGCATCTCAGTCCCTTTAACCTCCACTGTTACGTTAATGTTTAAGGGCTGAAGGCTATTCTTGGCATGTTGGCGAGCAGCAGCGACTAACCCCAGAGTATCCAATACAGCAGGGTGGAGATTGGAAATTACCCTACTGACTTCCTTATGTACCTGCACTGTCAGCGATTGGACTTTCTTCAGTCCAGCAATGAATGTATCATCTTGATTACCAGATTTCGCGGACATCTCCAGCAGCGCTTCTAGCTGAAGTGCTATCCCAGAGAGCGATTGACTGGTCTCATCGTGTAGCTCACGGGCAATCCTCCTCCGTTCCTCCTCTTCTGCTACAAGATTCTGTCGTGCAAGTTTGCGTAATCTTTCCCGTGCTTTTCTCAGCCGCTCGTACAGCCTTGCCTGCTCGATGGCTGTGCCAAGTTGATCCCCAATCGAGTGCAAGAGATACACGTCTTCCTTGGTGAAGCTATGTGGCACATGGCTAGCAACATTCATCACCCCTAGAACATTATCTTTCGCTCGGAGAGGGACGCTGATGAATGCCCTTAAACCCTCTAAGCTTATCAGGTCAATCCGAGCGGCATTTGGTTCTGAGGAAATGTCCTCCAGTAGCACTGCCCTGCCGCTTTGAGCTACCTTTCCTGCGATTCCCTCGCCAAGTTTAAGATGCATCTCTTCAGCATATTTGGCGGATAGACCGTGATAAACACGGTAGAACAGCGTCTGACTCGGCTCATCCAGGAGCATTATTCCTCCAACGGTTCCGTTCATGATGTTAAGCACATTATCCAAGCCAATCCTGAGAATAGCATCCAACTCATGCAGACCGCTGATTGCCGCCGAGACTCGGCTCGAAGCCATAAGGCCATGATAATATTTCTCAGCCTTGCTGCCCTGATCAGATAGATTTAAATCAGAACTAGCTGGACCGGCAGCTTTCTTAACTCCCTTACCTTTTTTCATTGTCAGTTACTTCACCAAAGTAGCCCTACATTTTCAAGAGCCAGCAAGGAAACTCACAAGGTTTTCCACCACGAACAAAATACTATTCCTCAACCCGATAAGCCTATACAAAACCATGGCCTTTTGCAACCTCTTGCGTTTGCTGGTTCATTGAAGACGTGGTTTATCCCACTATTTAATAGTAAAATATGGGTATGGCAAAGTCCACTACCTTTAGAGCTATCGGGGGAATTCTGATGGGAAGTGGAGCAATAGCTATACCTTTTGGTTTGGAGTTGGGTGAGCGGATAACGCCTTTTCAAGCTGACTTAATAGCCATCGGTGGGGTTAGTGCTTTAGCCGTCGGTATCGCTTTATGGCTGATTGGCAACCACTTTAAGCGTATAGAGAATGATGCCCTTGTCCAGAACATTCCTGCTTTATTAGCTGATATGGATATTCGTCGTGAGGAAATAATACAAAATGAGTTAGATAAAAGGATGGGTAGTGCTGACATAAACTTTGCCTTCAATATTTTACGGGACGTCTATGCCACTCTAGTCGGCAATAATTTTCCTGAATTGCCAACTAGTCTGGAGTCATTGATAGAGTATAGCTATGAAGCTAAGGATGCCATTAAGAAAATGCAAGAGCAAATGGCAAAAAAGGGTGAGAAGGAAACAGGACTTTTAGTAGCTAGAAGTGTGAACAGGTATCTTTCCATTGATGACGAGGTGGAGAATGATAGAATCTACAAGAAACTCAAAAATAAATTAAAAACGGCTCGTGAACATTTACCTAGTGCCGTCGCTTCCAACGCAACAACAGCCATTGATAACTACCTTGACGTCTCTAAATCTTATAAGGCTCCTGTTATTGTGATAGTGCCTCTGGCTAAGATGTTAGAGGAGAACGATTTGTTAAGAAGTGAGCCACTTGTCGCACAAATCATTGACATTTTCCAGTCGTATCGTGAGCAATATGTGAAGCTAATGAATGACAATCTAGCAAAAGTTAATGAAGCATTGGGGGAATTATGACAAAGGATATACGATGCAAATACTGTGATTCTCTGGTTGTGGCCAATACTGGATCTGATGAATTTAGATTCAGCCCCATCTATTTTATAAGGTAGCCAAGATGACAAAATCAACCACGATTATACTTAACCAAAGTCATTTACAGTGGAATATGACTGTCATATAATAAAGCGTCACTATCAATAACTGGAGGAAAAGCTATGAATAAAAGTCGTCTTGTGTTATCCCTGTCGATTCTAAACTTGCTGGGCTTTCTCGGTACCGTTGTCGTTAATGCGCTGGCCGTTATACTACCCATAAATAACATAACGACCGGCGAGTTATCTGACCTGTATCCCAATTTGTTTGTGCCAGCGGGGCTCACCTTTGCAATCTGGGGGCTGATCTATGTATTGCTTGGAATCTTCGTCATATATCCATTAATACCCTCTGTTAGAAGAGACGCCCAGAAGGTTGACTTTGTACAGAGAATCGGGCCGCTATTCTTCATTTCCTGCCTCGCCAACATCGGCTGGATATTTGCCTGGCATTACCAAATCGTCCCCCTATCCCTGGTCCTGATGCTGATACTCCTTGGAAGCCTGCTTCTAATTTACTTGAGGCTAAATGTTGGCAAATCAGAGGCGCCGAAGATTGAAAGATATTTTGTGCATCTTCCTTTCAGCGTCTACCTGGGCTGGATTACCATAGCCACGATTGCCAATGTCACCGCTCTACTGGTGAATATCAACTGGAACACATGGGGTCTTGGTGAGCAATTCTGGGCAGTAGCAGTGATTATCGTTGGTATTGCTATTGCATTATCCGTACTCTTCACCCGGAAAGACATCTATTATTGCCTTGTGGTTGATTGGGCATTACTCGGGATACTGCTAGAACGACTTTCACCTACAGAGGTGCGCGTTCAAAGCGTGGTAGTCGTTACGATTGTCGGCCTGGTACTTATCAGTGGCGGAGTTATAGCTCAACGGGTGAGAAGCAAGGTGTATTAGCCAAAATAGCGGTACATCGTGGTCTTACTAATCCTTGCAGCCATCGCATTACAATGACAAGGGACAGCCACAAGACACAAAGTGCGTAACAGATAAGTTTTTCTAAAAACCGTCTGAAGTGTTTTCTCGCTTATCAGCTTGCCATTATGGGTCGGCATGAGACCGGGGCCAGCTCCTATCACTCAATTTACCGGCTTCTTACCAATCCGACGAAAATCTTGAAAGAACGAAAGGAACGCTTGACAGTGTGGGGAGGGGTGATACAGTATAAACTAAGATTTTGGTGAAACTAAATTATTACTGGTGCATTATATTAATGGGGTACGCTTAGTTTTTTTCATTGGCTGATATGGATTTAAGCAAAGAAAAGGAGCTCGTCAGACAGGCACAAAAAGCCCCCGATGCTTTTGCTAAGCTTTACGACCAGTATTATCCCAAAATCTTTGGCTATGTCCTGAGGCGAACTGTCAATCTTGAAGCTACCCAAGATATTACTTCAGAGACATTTTTAAAGGCGTTGAGGAAGCTCTGGCAATTTCGCTGGCGCAATATCTCTTTTTCCTCGTGGCTATATAAAATCGCCACCAACGAGATTAACCAGTATTTCAGAAAAGCCGAATACAAAAAATCCGTATCACTGGAAGAATTACAGGAACAAGGTTTTGAACCCATATCACCCCATGACCCCGAAAGCGAACTAATAGAAGCGCAGGAAAAATTAAAACAACATCAGGATTTTTTGGAAATTCAGGGGAAAATCGTTCGGCTCCCTGCTAAATACCAGGAGGTCATTGCCCTCAGATTTTTTGAGCAAAAACAGATTAAAGAAATTGGTGAAATCCTGGGAAAAAAAGAGGGAACGATAAAGTCTTTGCTCCACCGGGCAGTGGAGAAATTAAGAGAAGCAGATTAAACCACCTCACGCGAATCTTGCGATTTTCTTGGAGACCCTATCCAATTAAAGTCAAATTTACTCACGGGCCCCGAAAAGGCGCAAGACTTTTTGGTTTAAATAATGCAACCTTTTTCGGCCTTCTGCATTTACAGTAATAGAAGGAGACAAAGTTTATGAAACACGAGGACTTAATCGAGAAACTAGAAAACCTTGAAACTCCGGAAATCGAACTTCCCGGCCATAAACAAGCATTAAAAATGGCTTTGCTTGACTCCGGGCGCTTTAAGGAGAGGACTATTATGGACTGGGTAAAAATATTAGCCCCCATCACTGCTGCTGTGCTTTTGATAGCGGTTATGGGATTTTTTGCGGTGTATAAGCCCGGGCCTCTGGGAGAGAATCAAATCAGCAGGTTCGCTTCTTATGAGGAATTGCAGGAATTTGTGAATACGAACGCACAAGATACACCATTCCTTTGGAGGGACGGCGTCTTTGCGCCAGCAAGTGGAGAAGGCGCCATCCTGGCCCCCTCTGCCCCGGATTACTCTACCACCAATATCCAGGTTGCTGGGGTGGACGAGGCAGATATCGTTAAGACCGACGGAGAGTATATCTACCTCGTTTCGGGGGAGAGGATTATCATCGTGAAGGCGTATCCCCCTGAACAAGCTCAAGTCCTGTCTGAAATCGAGCTGGAGGGAACAGCGACAGGGCTGTTCATCAACGGAGATAGGCTGGTCGTGTTTGAGGAAGAAATGCCTTATTATGATATGCCCGTTGTAAGGGAACCTGACATCATGCCTTACATATCACCCAAGACATTTATCAAAGTATATGATGTCTCAGATAGGGAAAACCCCCGGTTGCAAAGGGAGCTTTCTGCCGATGGTCAATACGTCAGTTCAAGGATGATAGGCGATTATGCTTATGTGGTGATAAATGAGCCTGTGTATGAGGAAGAGGGTGAACTGAGCCTTCCGAAGATTCATTTCGGCGGCAACGAGACGGAAATACCTGCCACAGATATCTACTATTGCGATGTCTACGACTACTTTTACATGTACACGACTATTATGGCCATAAACACGCAGAATGATGACCAGGAGCCAACATATGAAACAATCCTGCTTGGAGCCAGTAGCAACCTGTATGTCTCTCTGAACAACATTTACCTGACCTTCCCGGTGTGGGAGAGGGATATGTGGGGTTTTGAAAAAAGCTCTATCCACCGGATTCATATAGAAGGTGATGAAATCGAGTTTGTCGCCAGTGGCGAGGTCCCCGGTATGGTGCTAAATCAGTTCTCCATGGACGAGTATGGGGACTACTTCAGGGTGGCAACCACAACCTACGGGCAAACATCCCAGAATCACATATACGTTCTGGATATGGATCTCAACATTGTCGGCTCACTGGAAGACCTCGCTCCAGGGGAAATGATTTATTCAGCCAGGTTTATGGGTGGAAGAGGCTACCTGGTAACCTTTGAAATGATTGACCCTCTATTTGTCATAGATTTGAAGGATCCCTATAACCCTAGGGTTCTCGGTGAGTTGAAGATAACTGGCTACTCAAACTACCTCCATCCCTATGACGAGAACCACCTTATCGGAATAGGTAAGGAAACGACAGACGAGGGGGAATTTGCCTGGTATCAAGGAGTCAAGATATCGCTATTCGATGTCAGCGATGTCAACAACCCGAGGGAGATAGACAAGGAAATCATAGGTCACAGGGGCACCGATTCGCCGGTTTTGTGGGACCACAAAGCATTTCTCTTTGATAAGTCCAGAAACCTGCTGGTGATTCCTGTTTTGGTCGCGGAGGTAGATGAGTCGAAGTATCCTGAAGGAGTTCCTTCCAACGCTTACGGCGAGCCTGTCTGGCAGGGAGCTTACATATTCCATATATCCCCGGATGCAGGTATCAGGCTGGAAGGTAGAATCACCCATATTGAGAGTTCCGCTGACCTGGAAGAAGGTTATTACTACTATTACTCTCCTTTCTCAGTAGAGAGGTCCCTATACATAGGCGATGTTCTCTACACTATCTCGCAGGCCAAGATAAAGATGAACAGCCTGGAGAATCTGGATTACATCAATGAAGTGGAGCTTCCATACTCAACCTGGACACCTTCTGACTACCTCCCCGATGAGCCCCGGGGCGACGAAGAACCGTCTCCGGATGCTTAATCTGAAGGTGAAATACTCCAAAATGGCCAAATTTGAACGGAAGAGCAAAATAAACAGGCTAAATATTTATAGGAGGTGAACGAGATGAATAAGAAATTGATAGCCGTATTAGTCATAGTGTTGCTGCTGCCGGTGATAGCCTCTATTCAGATGGCTCAGCCTGCAGCAGGCGAGGTGCTCAAATCAGATAAAGAGCGGATAACTTCACCGGATGTCAGTACGAGTGAGCAAGCATTGCTGGTTGAGGGAAACAGCGCCTTCGCCTTTGAGCTTTATCAGGAGCTTAAAGAGAAGGAGGGTAATCTTTTCTACTCTCCCCATAGCATCTCACTGGCACTGGCGATGACATACGCCGGAGCGCGTGGCGAAACCGCTCAGCAGATGGCCGATACCCTTCAATTCATTCTTGAACAGGAGAGGCTGCACCCGGCGTTTAACTGGCTTGATGCAGAACTTGCCAGAAGGGGTGAAGGTGCTGCAGGCAAGGACGGGGAAGGATTCAGGCTGAACATTGTTAACGCCATCTGGGGACAAAAGGATTATGAGTTCCTGTCTGACTTCCTCGATGTCCTGGCCGAGAACTACGGTGCCGGGCTGAGAATACTGGATTTCATAACGGAGACGGAAAAGTCCCGCCTCGCCATCAATGATTGGGTCAGTGACCAGACGGAAGGTCGCATTGAAGACCTTATCCCGCAAGGCGCGATTGGTGCACTGACCCGCCTTGTGCTAACCAATGCCATCTACTTCAATGCTGCCTGGGAGTACCCTTTCGATGAGGACATGACAGCAGACGGCCCGTTCTACCTTCTTGACGGCGGGCAGGTAATAGTGCCGATGATGAAGCAGACGGAGTCATTCGGCTACACCGAGGGGGAAGGATACCAGGCAGTTGAGCTGCTCTATGATGGCTGTGAACTCTCCATGGTTATTTTCCTGCCTGAAGCTGGCAACTTCGAGGCTTTTGAAGAAGGACTTCAGGCCCAGCAGGTTGATGCCATCATAAATGATCTGCAAAACACTCAGGTCACCCTGACGATGCCCCAGTTTGAATTTGACTCAGAATTCAGCCTGAAAGATACCCTCGCCGACATGGGCATGCCGATTGCCTTTTCTGGTGGTGCGGATTTCTCCGGAATGACTGGTAATCGTGAGCTGTCCATATCAGACGTTTTGCACAAAGCATTCGTTTCTGTGGATGAAGCTGGTACCGAGGCTGCTGCTGCCACCGCAGTGATTATGGAATTAACAGCAGCACCTGAACCTCCTGTGGAAGTCACCCTAGACCACCCCTTCATCTTCCTGATTCGCGACATTGAGACGGGCGCCATTATCTTTATCGGGCGTGTCATGAATCCCGGTGCATAAGTAAATGCCGCCTGTATTGCACAAAGGCTTGGATTATTACTTCAGAGGCAAAAAGATAGGGTCGAGGAGTCAACCTCGACCCTATTCGATTTGAGGAATGCCTCTGCCAGCCTTAATTACTACGTGATACTAAGCTAAAGGTCGTCTCGGAAGCCCTAATCCCCGAAAGGGAATTGCATTTTTCTGACTTTCATGCGATGCTGTGTTCATCCAAGTAAATAGTTTCTCTGCAAGAATAGCGTAAAGGGAGGGTTACATTTATGAGAATAGCAATCATCGGAGCAAGCGGACAGATTGGAGCATTCATTCGCGATGAAGCACTGGCGCGGGGTCATCA
>Ga0209979_1002407_pt1 | contig 17983 bp, 17 predicted proteins | sample AnhtaG_FD_183114 | JGI IMG/M metagenome (GOLD analysis project Ga0209979, IMG submission 183114) | Deep subsurface microbial communities from Anholt, Denmark to uncover new lineages of life (NeLLi) - Anholt_01485 metaG (SPAdes) (version 2) | ecosystem: Environmental > Aquatic > Marine > Oceanic...
TAGTAACGTCAATATCAAATATAAGAGCTAAAAAGCATTGCGGATTTTAGCTCAGCGGAGTAAATTAGAAACTCTATTAAAAGGGCTTTGGACAACAGCAAGGTATTATGTCGCGAACGAACATTATGACTATAAAGGAGCAGATAATGAAGAAGATAGTTGTATTGCTATGGTTGGTGATTCTCACGGCTTGTATGGGTTGCCAAAGCACCTCTGGTCCGGCTCAGCCGCTCATCGGAATTACGAGTGTTTATAAGGTAGATAACCAAAACAATTCTGCTTCAACTATGGTTGGCTTCGCTTATGTGGAGGCTGTTGCTGAGAATGGCGGCGTCCCGGTAGTGCTGCCGACGGTTACGAATGAAGAGATTTTGCAGCGATATGTCCAGGAGCTGGACGGCTTGGTGCTGGTAGGAGGCGCGGATATCCCGCCTTCGGCTTACGACCAGCAGCCCCATGAAACTGTCAAAGTACTTCCCATGCAGCGGTACAATTTTGAAAGAAAGTTGATCTCTTTATGGTTGAGTGCCGGCAAACCCCTGCTGGGAGTCTGTCTGGGGATGCAGTTTACAAATGTCGTTTCAGGAGGCTCGCTCATACAGGACATCCCTTCGCAAGTGGGAACAGACGTGACGCATCGCCGAAAGTACCATCGTGTGCGGATTGAGCCGGGCACTTTGGCTGAGATTCTTGGCGCTGAAGAGGCCCTCGTCTATTCAAACCACCATCAGGCGGTCGATAAGCTGGGGAAGAAACTGAAGGTTATTGCTCACGCCGAAGATGGTGTCATCGAGGCCCTGGAGTGTATCGATTGTAAATTCGGATTGTTTGTCCAGTGGCATCCGGAAAAAATGGAAGATACCGAGCACCGAAACGCAATCTACGGCGCCCTCATTCGTGCGTGCTCTGCAAGAAATTAATATTCTCCGTAAAAAGGTCAAACAGTAGTGGAAATTATAGAAACAAACTCAGACCTTTCGCAATTAGCGAAACTAAAAAAAGGCTCTGTGTTGACTATTGGAAATTTCGATGGCGTCCACCTCGGACACGGGCAGATTTTAACCGCTGCCAGGCAAACTGCAATGAAACGGAAAAGGCAATTTGTGGTGATGACTTTTGAGCCGCATCCGCTTGCTGTTTTATTTCCGGAGAAGGCCCCCGGCATTCTAACGCCATTGGCGTTGAAAAAGCATCTTCTCGCTGAGTTTGGAGTAGATTGCCTTTTCGTTTCAAAAAGTACCCCTGAGCTTCTAAGCCTTTCGCCGGAGGATTTTGTCCAGCGGTTTCTGGTTGAGAATATTCAGCCTAATGTCGTGGTTGAGGGTGAAAGCTTTAACTTCGGACGTGGCCGAGACGGCAGCATCCAAACGCTGGAGAAGTTGGGCACCGAGAAGGGCTTCGATGTTTCCGTAGTCGAAGCCAAAGAGGTCAAGCTCTCAACCGGCCAAACGGTCAAGGTCTCGAGCACGATAATCCGCGACCTGCTCGCAGATGGTAAGGTGGCCGATGCCGCCGTTGCGTTGGGCAGGCCTTATCGGCTGATAGGTCAGGTCATTCCCGGAAAGGGCAAAGGAAAGCAATTGGGTTTTCCAACGATAAATATGAAACCGCCCCAGCAGCTTATTCCTGACGAAGGTGTCTATGCCGGCTTCGTGGAAATCGGCGACAGCTTCGAGCAAGTTTGCAGAGCAAAAGAAAAAATCCCTACCGCATTTAGTATCGGAAGAGCCAAGACTTTCATATCCGACCATCCTTTGATGGTTGAGGCACACATATTGGGACAGGACCCGGGTGATTTACACGGCAAATTCCTCGCGATGGATTTTGTGGAGTTTATCAGACACCAGCAAAAGTTCAACTCACCCGAACAGCTCTCCAACCAAATCGCAAAAGACTGCAAAAAAGCAAAAGAAATCTTAGCCACAGATTTCACAGATTAACACGGGTTAAGGTAAGATGAAAAGGAAATTTATTAGAGCACTCAAATGGCTGTTAAGAGAGTGGGTGAAGGCTCTTTTAGGGGCTTTAGCTGTTATTTTTCTTGGTTTTATTTGTTTGGTTTTCCGAAACCATATTAAAGAATGGTTGATTTCATATCATAACTTGAAATTGTACGGTTGGGCCTGGGTTCTAATACTGCTTTTCTTTTCTTTAACTCCTATTCTGATTTACTTGCTATTAACAAGACATAGGATTCTATACAAAGACGAGGAAGATGTTAAAAATATACTCAAATCATGGTTTTATACTTTTAGCATTACAAGTAGCGGAAGACAGAAGCGAAGGCTCACTATCAACTTTGCTCTTTGCGATAAACATAACAGACTGAAAAAAGGAAGCTCCGAGAAATATCTTGAATTAATCGCAAATTCGTTCGGTTATTCTACTGTTGGCAGGGGAGAAACAACAATAAGGCTTGAACATCCAACGGAACCAAAACGGTCGAGTTTTCTTGACGATTTGCCAGAATTGTAAAATTAAATACAGTATTGATTTTCAAAAAACGGCCGAGCTACCCAGACCAATCTCAAAAGACTGCAAAAAGGCAAGAGAAATTTTAGCCACAGAGGGCACAGAGAGCACAGAGAATTAAAGAAGATGTTTATGAAGTGGTTTAAAAAAGTATGGCTGAAAATATGGAACAAAATCAAATGTTTGTTCGGGAAAAGAGAAATGGAAATCGAAAAGACAATAAATAAATGGTTTGAAAAAACCGAAAATGCCTTGGATAATCTTGATTCGGAGAGAAAAAATACAAATCTATACTTTCTAATAGTGAATTCGCTTCCAACATTCGGCAACTATCTTCACACTGCTATAATGATTTTGAATTGGGAGCGCCGACTTCCCGCGAAAGCGCTGTTGCGAGTTTCAGGGTAACTCGTTTCAAGAGTTAGTTGGGTTCTCAAAGGTAAGGATGACCAAGAACAGCAAAACAGGCTTAAGTGCTGGATAAAGGACTCTTATGTCAAAAAACGCAGATTTTATAACGAAATTTTAGAATATTATACTGGCGAGGAAAAAGCCCAAATTGAGGAGTCAATAAGAGTATACAGTGAAGAGATAGACAAGCTTGAAAAATGTAATATTAAAGAACTCCCACAGCCAAAAAAAGTTTTTGAGCAGGCGTTTGGGAAAAGCAATATAGTTAGTGGTATGTACTCTCAATATCATGATTCTATCCATCCAGATTTGCTAGTACTGACGGGTACAATCAGGGAAGACGGAGAAATGACTATGTGTGAAGGAGATACCGAAGAGAACATTGATGACCTAAAATTCGAATGTTTGATACAGGTTTATATCTTCTTCAAGGAAATTCATAAATTCTACGATTTAGACTTTCAGGAAATCGAAAGTGGGTTTCAATTGATATCAAAATCGTTCATACAATAGATAAAAAAAATCGTTTTTCTTTGTGTCCTCTGTGGCGACAAAAAGAAAATAAAATCAGTGTAATCTGTGAAATCTGTGGTTAAAAAAGGAATTGACATGGATTTTCAAAAAGCTGTCGAACTACTTAGACGAATCGCAAAGTACATTTTATACATAAAGAACACAGAAAAATAGAAAAAAGGCTCTCATCCCAAAAGGTTGGTGGCCATAGACTGAAAAATCGGCCTAACGTCCTTGGATTTAATGCTTTGTGGGCAACAGCATACCTTGGTATAATTTGTCTGCCATGGTGGAGGGTAGGGCAACGCTGGGAAGCGACCCGAGCGCCACTATGGCGGCATACAGCATAGGGCGGTTTCTCTTTGAGAGCCGCCCACTTATGATTATGCTGGTGCCTCCAAAGCGATAAATCCCAGCCTCAGTAGAGGCTGTTTTCAACAAACTTTTTTAGAGAAGAACCAGAAAAAGTTAAAGTTAATACAATGGCAGAAGAACTAAAATTCAGATTTGCCACAGAAAGTGACGTCCCCTGGCTTGCAAAGATGAATCAAGAGCTCATTCTTGATGAGGGACATCACAATAAAATGACATTACCTGAGCTTGAGCAAAGGATCTCGGATTTCCTTAAAAACGAATACGATGCCGTTATTGCCAGTTTTCGTCAGAATGATATCGGTTATGCTTTATACAAACAAGACCCGGATTGGTTGTATTTAAGGCAGATTTTCGTAATAAAGTCAATGAGACGTAAAGGCTTCGGCCGAAGATTTATAGAATGGCTAAAAAATAATCCATGGAGTGATTGCAAAAGAATCAGAACGGACGTTTTGGTCGATAATATAGTTGGCATTGATTTCTGGAAGGCTGCGGGATTTAAGGAATATTGCATTACAATGGAAATGGAAAACCAATAGAAGATAGTTGTTGCCTTTAAGAAAAAAAGAATCCAGTTTTTTGGCCACATAAACCATAAAGAAAATTTATGAGATTTTATAAATATCACGCATTGGGAAACGATTATATCGTATTAGATCCGGATGACTTTGGGCAATTAACAAAAGAGCAGATTTGCAGGCTGTGCCATAGGAATTACGGCCTGGGCTCAGATGGTATTCTTTATGGGCCAACAGATACAGAACAAGCTGATTTTGCATTGCGGATATTTAACCCGGATGGAAGTGAGGCGGAAAAAAGCGGCAATGGCCTGAGAATCTTTGCAAGATACCTCTGGGACAAAGGCAAAGTGTCAGAGGACGAATTTACAATCTTGACTGCTGGCGGAAAAGTAAAAGCCAGAGTACACACTAACGGCCAAAAAGTAAATGTCGATATGGGGCAGGTTAGATTCGACAGCACCAAAATACCTGTAAGCGGAACCCCACGGGAAGTTATCAACGAAAAAATGGAAATCGCAGGAGAGACAATTAATTTTACTGCAGCTACCATTGGCAATCCTCATTGTGTAATATTACGTGACGAGATTTCGGAGGCCCAAACCCGAGTGTTAGGCCCACTAATTGAAAATGAGCCGCGTTTCCCAAACAGAGCAAACGTCCAATTTATGAAGGTGCTGGACCGTACAAATATCAAGATAGAAATATGGGAAAGGGGTGCTGGATATACATTAGCATCGGGTAGCAGTAGCAGCGCTGCGGCGGCAGTGGCACGCCGCTTAGGTTTATGCGATTCGAACATAACAGTGCATATGCCCGGCGGAGAAATTGACATAGTTGTATCGAATGACTTTTCAATTACAATGACCGGTGCAGTAACAAAGGTGGCCGAGGGTTTGATATCTGAGGAGATGTTTATTTGACTTTTTATAACTCTGGGTTTCTGTGGCTAAAAAATAAAAGGATTGATATGGTAAGCAACGGCGATTTTCAAAAAGACGTTGAGTTAATCAACAAATCCAATTAAACTTCTGCGAATAATTTCTGCAAGAGATATGAACAGCAGAGAAAGGAAGTTTTATGAAGAAAACCAATAAAAAACGAATACCTAAGTTTAAGAACGAAGATAAGGAGCGCGAATTCTGGGCGACTCATTCGGCTCTGGATTATTTCGACACGCGCAGAGCCAAAAGAGTTATACTACCGAACCTGAAGCCATCGGTTAAAACAATTTCCTTAAGACTTCCCGAAATGATGTTGGAAGAGCTTAAACTTCTCGCCAACAAAAGAGATGTGCCTTATCAATCGCTTTTGAAGATGTTTTTAGCCGAGAGAATAGAAGCGGAATTGGGGCATTAAATAAAGGCCTAAGATATATCGAATCTGTGCCACGCAAAGCCTGCAAAGCGGAATTCTGTAATTTAAAAGGATTGTTATGCTAAACAGCAGCGACTTTCAGAAAGCTGTTGATTTGATAAACAAATCGAATAATTGTCTGCTCACGACCCATACCAAGCCGGATGGCGATGCCTGCGGCTGTATTGCGGCAATATCTGATGTCCTGGCCGGTCTGGGCAAAAAGGTAAAGGCGCTCTTGTTGTCAGAGATTCCGGAATGGTACGATTTTTTATTTGCTGAAAAGGTCCCTGTACTCGGCCAGGATGTTGACCTCGACCAGTTGACAGAAGGGCGGTTCGGTGAATTTGATTTGATTGTGATTATCGATACCAACAGTTACAGCCAACTGCCGAAATTCGACCAATATTTGAAACAGGCCGAGACACCTGTCCTAATAATCGACCACCACGTAACCGCTGACGGTCTTGGGGATGTCGAGCTGGTCGATTCAGGTGCAGCCGCCACGGGTTTGATTGTTTATGATTTGCTAAAGTACGCCGGCTGGACAATAACCGAAAAAATCGCCGAGGCGCTGTTTGTGGCGATAGCCACCGACACCGGCTGGTTCCAGTTTAGGAATACCGACAGCAGGGCCTATCGCGCCTGTGCAGAGCTGATTGACGCCGGTGCAAAACCAACAGAAATCTATCACAGTTTATACCAAAATTTCCCACAGCAGCGTTTTAAGTTGATGGTTGCTATGCTCAACACACTTGAGCTGCATCTTGATGGCCGATACGCAACACAGCATATATCGCAGCGCGATTTCCAACAGACCGGCGCCACACACAAGGACACGGAGAATTTAATCAACGAATGTCAGCGGATAAGCACTGTTGAAGCAGTGGCCTTGTTCGTAGAACTGAAGGATGGCCGAATCAGGTGCTCGTTGCGAAGCACAGGCACCGTCGATGTCAGCGAAATCGCCGCAAAGTTCGGCGGAGGAGGCCACAAATTGGCCGCCGCCACCTACATACCCGGCCCTCTGGAAAACGCAAAACAGCTTATTATAGCTGAAATTAAAAAACAGCTTTAGAAGTGCTTATTATTTGTCGCGATATTGATTTAAGAACTATTATTTGGTATAATTTGATTATGAAGAGTAAAGAGATAGCATTAAAGACAATAGAGCAGCTCCCGGAAGATGCTTCCTGGGAGGATATTCAGGAGCGAATTAATTTTGTAGCCGGTGTTCGCAAAGGTCTTCGCCAGCTCGATGAGGGAAAAGGTGTCCCCCATGATAAAGTCAGGGAGGAATTTACTTAGTTGGATATTTTGGCGTGAATAATGACAGCACGGAAAACCACGCAATCTTGAAATTAGCACCGGACTCGGACTTAGGAACGGGATGCTGATCGTAGGATAGGCAACTTGTATGGGGTGTGGGTTCCAGACCGCGCCCAAGCTCGTCCCGATTATCAGGGACTCGCTTGAGCGTGCCACCCGTCGGCGACGGCTAAACTATTGGAAGTTTCACTCTTCGCAGAATGTTAGCCACTGGTAGCAGAACTCGGCTAAATCCTGCTCATCAATTTTGTTATCGTCAACCAAATCAGCCGTTAACGGCTCTTCACTTTTGAGCCATTCTTCGGCCAAAATGCAATAGTCGCGCAAATTGACAAATCCATCGTTATTAAAATCCGCCGAGCCGACTATTTGTCCTGTTTCGCCGAAAACGCCGTAATCTGAGTCATCCTGGCCGTAACTTTGCCAGGCCATAACAAAATTGCGGTTCTGTCCCATTGCAACGGTCGGCCGCTTTTGGTCGTCCGCCATATAGGTATTGACCTGAAATTCATCGCCAAGGGGTCTGCCTGAGCTGTCATATCGCTGTGCGAATATGTCTCTTTCGTTAATGTCAGGGTCAATTTTACTGTCCCACACAATTATAAACCGCCCGCGATTATTCATCGCCACCCGCGGATTCTGTTGTGGCCCTTCAATGGTTGTATTAACGGTAAACTGCTCACCTATTGCGGTGCCGTTTGGCTCAAATATTCGGGCGTGAATATCATCTAAGCTGGCGAGCTTGGGGTCTCCATCCCAGGCCACTACAAAATGTCCAGCCTTATCCATTGCAATTGAAGGTCGCGTAACGGAGCTGAATTTGATTGTGCTTACCTCGAACGGCTCCGTCTTAGCTATACCGTCTGCGTTGTATAGTCGGGTCATTATTGAGTTGCTGCTTTTATCCCGCATCCAAACAACCGCGAAATTGCCTTCTGTCTCTATTGCCACATCCGGATAACGGCTGTCTGATGCTTCCTCGTTAACGACAAACTCCGGTCCAATGTTTAAGCCGTTACTATCATACAACCGGCCGCATATTGCCTTTTTGCCCTGCTCAGGAATATTCATACTCTCCCAGACAATGATGAAGCCGCCGTCATTATCCATAGCCACGACTGGGTAAAGTTGTTTTTCGTTGGTATAGGTGTTGACGCGGAACTCGCTGCCGAGAGTCTGGCCGTTCGGGTCGAACCGCCTGGCGAAAATATCCTCTTTGTCTTCTTCAACTATCCCCGGCCCATGCCATACGACCACGAAATTGCCTCCGGCATCCATTGCAACCGATGGCTCTTTTTGGTTACCGCTGGTTGTAGTATTGATTTGAAATTCATCACTTAGGGGTTTGCAGTTAGGGTCGAAACGCCTTCCAAAAACGCCGTTTGAACTGCCATCCTGGAGATAGCTGTTCCAGACCACTACAAAATTGCCTTCAGCATCCATCGCTATGGCAGGATTCTCCTGCTTATTAGATGTGCGCGTATTCACCTGGAACTCGGCCCCGCAGGTCATCACTGCAATTAAAGTTATTGCCACAGCCGCAAAATAATTTCGTTTGAACGTCAAAATGCCTTCCTCCTTTAATTAAAATCGCAAAATTGCATTCTAACGGGTTAGCTCCCGCCGTCCAGGAAAAAAAACCTGAGTATTCGATTTTTGGGTTGATTTTCGAGAATGGGCCTTTTATGATACCCCTCAAGACGAGTTCGCCGTTTAAATGGCCTCTAAAGCGCTTTAAATTGAAAGCTGATGGGCGTTCTGTGAGATTCTGTGGGAAGGTTTGAGTAGTTTTTCGACCAAAATTAGCAAAAAAAGTATAGCTTTGCATAGACCTTTGTGATATATTATTCATTAGAGCACATTCGCAGGGCTGAGGATATCTCGCTTTTTCCTCTCCCTCCGCACCTCAGCCCTGCTTCCTCCTTTTCTTGTCACCAACACCCCGATATGGAACGACCGTTGATTATGAGTCGGACAGAGCTTATTATTACACCGACTATTACCGGTATAGGGATAATTGTCGTCGTCCTTTTGGTAGTCATGTGATGGATAGGAGGATTGAGATAAAAAAAAGCCTGCCGAAGATCGCTCCGGCAGGCTCAAAAAAATATGCTTCATTTACTCTGTACTGCGTCTTCTGAATGTACGGATAACCTTCGTACCCTTCACCTTCTGGCTGCCCATGGAAGTCGTAAGCTCCCCGGCAAGCTTTGACTCCTCCAGTTTTCCTTCAAAGCTCATTTCGAATTTCCGCTCACCGAATTCCAGAACGATCTTAAAGCTCACTTTGTCGTCTTCAAGATTGACCTTCTTGATGGGAATGGCCCCATACAATCCGCTCATGTCCGGGTTGACCATCAGTCTCTGCTTGCGACTGCCCCGCTCGGATGCAACTTCAAGATTCCAGGTGCCGATAAGGGGAGCACCAACCAGTTTTCCCTCAACCGTAATCTCTCCCCTCTCAGACTTCATCACGCCGGAAAGCGTATCCCCTCGGACAGTTCCCTCGAAGGCCGATTCCCGCTCACGATCCTGATATGTGCTTTTTCGCTTGAAGGTCAGATTACCCCGCTCGTATTGCAGGTCCGTAATCTCACTTTCGCCCCGTTGGCTCTGCCATTGGGCAGTGAGCTTGCCTTCCTTGTCAGCCTTAACGATAAGCGTTGACGTGAATTCCCGCTCGCCCATCTTGAGCGTCATTGCCCAGTTCCCGACCGCGCGGGATACTCTTGGGCTGCGCTTGCCCTCGAGCTTATACTCCCCTCTGTCACTCGACAGCGTCCCGGAGAGTATTCCATCCTTGACCGTTCCTTTAAAGTTCGACGTCCTGGATTCACCTTCTCGATTGCGACTGACCCACGCGAAGCTGAGCTGACCTTCTTCATACTTAATGTCTTTCAGCTCGCTAAGTCCCATGAAGCTGATCCAACTGCCGGTTTGGTTACCCTCCCTGTCCCTGGAGAACGACAGAATCGATTCGAACTGTCTTCCATCGTAATCGACCTTGACCAGCCAGTCGCCGTATAATCCCCTTCCGCGAGATTGAGACGGCTGAGCCTTGACCTGTGCTGATAGTATGATCATAACCATCAGCGAACAATACAGGACTGCCTTGAAAAGTGTTTGGTGTTTCATAATGTGTACCTCCAAAAAAAAGATTAATTATTTGGCCACTCATTTTATACCTTATCGACTTTTGATTGTCAAGAGAAAAAATCTCAAATATGTTTAGCCCCACGTTTTACGTGGGGTTTTTATATTTAGCCCGCCGATTTACTCGGCGGGTTTTGTTTAGCCGTCGCCGCCACGGCGACGTAATACGAGATACGCTTCGGAGTTTACCCTGAGTTGAGTTGAAGGGCTTCACGAGATACGCTCTTCTTCTCCGCCTGCCCCTGCAAGCCTGCCCTCGACCTGTTCGAGGGGCCTGCCCCTGCAATTCTCAAGCAGGGGTCCTCTGGGCAGGGTTATATTTTCGACAAAAATTAGAAAAAAAAGTATAGCTTTGCATAGACCTTTGTGATATATTATTCATTAGAGCACATTCGCAGGGCTGAGGCTATCTCGCTTTTTCCTCTCCCTCCGCACCTCAGCCCTGCTTCCTCCTTTTTCAGGCCAATCGACTCTTTTGTTCCAACTTCCTTCCCGCTGATATTGGTTGGCACTATCTGCCAACAGCTTGCATTACCACTACTGAGTGTGTTATAATTTTGGCAGATAAGCATACCAGAGACTCATTATCTCTCTTTGAAAGAGAAGGGCGAACGTCATGCTCAAACGAAACAGCTTTACACTAATAGAGCTTTTGGTAGTGATTGCCATTATTGCATTATTGATGGCAATATTGATGCCAGCCCTTCGGCGGGCCAAGGAGCAGGTTAAGGAGGTAGTCTGCAAGAGCCATCTGCACCAATGGTCCGTCTGCTTTATGATGTACACGTCCGACTATGACGGTAGGTTCATGCCGGGCATCGACGAAGATTGGGCAACAGGCCGATACTCGTGGATATATACGCTGATTCCCTATTACAACGAGCCGGTTATTCGCCTTTGTCCAAAGGCCAAACACACTATAGAAGAGGGTGGCAGAATGCCCTGGGTGGCTTGGGACGTTAGCAAAACCAATCCCAATGATTTTTCGTATCTCAGGGAACCCATGTACAAGATCGGCAGTTACGGGTTTAACTGGTGGGTCAATGACAGCGACTTGGTTGTGGGCGCACATGATGCGAAGAACAAATGGCGGCGGACCGGCCAAAAGAATGCGAGTATGATTCCTGTGTTAATGGACTGCGGGTTTATGCTGGTCCGAGCCGAGCCATCAGACCCACCCCCAGACCAAGACGGAGAATTTCTCTGGGCATTCGGGGGCGGCATGAGACGTGTCTGCACGAATCGGCACAACGGTGAGGTAAACATATTCTTTATGGACTTCTCTACGCACAAGGTGGGTCTGAAGGAACTTTGGACACTAAATTGGCACCGCAGTTTTGATACTCGTAATCTCTGGACCGAAGCCGGCCTCGTACAACCATCTGATTGGCCCCAATGGATGAAAAGGTTTAAGGACTACTGAAAAAATACAACCTACATAAAGTAGCCGCTCATCTAAAAAATTCAAAAATACAAACATAATAAGGTAACGGGTTATCTCAAAAATATTTTTTGTGGTAGGGTGTGCACTGCACACCATTAAGCATTGCCTTTGCACCGCGTTGCCGGGCAGGGCAGGACCGTTGCTTCTGCCTGGTCTATTGAACTTCTTTCCAAACAAATCGGCCGAATGAAGCGTTGCGCCATTGTCCAAGCCCACGTAGCTTGCCACAGTCGCCAAATAATTTCGTTTGAGCTTCAAAATGCCTTTTCCTTTAATTCATAACGCTAATTATATTCTACTTAATCCTTTCCGCCTATCAAAAAAACCGCAATTCCCGTCAAAAAAAATGCCAACCACCGGCCGGTTCACCGGAAAGCTTGAATTGTCAGGACAGACTTGATATTATATAGTTAATGTAATTCAGTCCCGATGTATCGGGATAGCTGAGCACTTGTATCTGCGGTTACTCGTACCTGTGGTAACACAAGTACAGGTACGTAAGTGCAGGCAGTGATAAACAGGAAATCTCGGTTAAAAAAATAGTTGAAAGGGTCGGCTATATGAAAGCTGTTTCACGCACGATTATTGGCATTGCGTCTGTTTGTATATGGCTGTATGCGGCTTATTTCGCATTGAAGTGGTTCGGCCATATGGCAAATGGTACCATTACTTACAACGACAGGACAGCGGCAGTTGTCGTGCCGGTTTTGAGTGGACTCGCACTACTCGGTGCAGTCGGCTCTCTTATCCTGCTCATAATGACAAGATACGGTAAGGTAAAACCATTCTGGCAGCCGGTGATGCTGTTTTTAGGGATAGTTATTTGTCTGTTGATTCAAGGCCATTAGTGCAAAAACATACCTCGCTCCACCCCAGACACAAAAACCACAACCTTGTCCCCGCATGCCTGCCCCTGCAATTCTCAAGCAGGGGTCCTCTGGGCGGGATTATATTTTCTAAAATTATCAAAAAAACTATAGCTTTGCATAGACCTTTGTGATATATTATTCATTATAGCACCATTCGCAGGGCTGAGGTTATCTCGCTTTCTTTCCTCTCCCTCCGCTCCTTGGCCCTGCTTCCTCCTTTTTCAGGCAAATCGATTCTTTTGTTCCAGCTTCTCGCCCCTATTGATTGACACTATCCGGCTTGTAATCTGTGAAATAATCAATGTGCTGAGGTACTCACAGCTCTTTTCTCATTAATTTACTCCCTTATTTTGTCGATATACACCAGTGTGTAAATCTGCAACCGACTAACTTGAAAAGTAATAGACCTTTTTATCACCCTGCTTGTCATATTAGATGTCGAAGGCCATAAATCTTAAAAAAGGAGAACAAAACATGTTTACAATAGAAAACATTATGACAAAGGATGTGATTGCAGTTAAAAAGGACACTTCGATACAAGAAACCATAAGGATTATGATTGAAAATAATATTACCGGCCTGCCCGTTGTCGATGACCAGATGCAACTGGTTGGTATTATCTCAGAAAAAGACATAATGATACTACTGTATAATGTCGGCAGCAGAACAGGCAAGGTCAAGGACTTTATGACACGGAACGTTGTCTGTTTTAAGCTGGAAGATAGTTTGGCTGAGGTTTGTGATTGTCTGCTCAAAAATCACTTTCGAAGGATCCCGATAGTTACAGGGCCGAAGAAAAAACTGGTAGGAATCATTACCAGAAAGAACATAGTACGAAATATATTTGAGTGCCAGGATTTCTTCAGAGACACACCGCATGAAAATGATAAGCTTGCCGATGCCAAGGCTCAGGTTGAGCTGATAAAATCAATGAACGATTAAAAGTGCAATCTCAAACATATTTAGCCCCACGTTTTACGTGGGGTTTGTATATTTAGCCCCGCAATTTATTGCGGGGTTCTTGTTTACCCCGCCGATTTACTCGGCGGATTGTGTTTAGCCCCCAGACCTGTGCTGGGGGTTCACGCCCTTTTGCGCCACGTTTACTCTGAGCACAGCGAGCAAATGGGAATCAATCTATTTGTATCCCGCTTAGGTAGCGGTTCATCTCAAAAATTCAAAAAATACTTTTGAACATTAGTATTATCATTTTTAACAAATAAGCATAACAACCTAACATCACACCAAGAGCAGCGACCGTTGCTGCTACTGCAGCCCACTTACAAGACGACCTTGCAGTAGTACAGGCATTTAACATCATTTTAGTCTGTAAAAACCGATGTGCTATTTCAAGTGTATCACGTACCCATTCAACCATTTTTTCAGGTTGAGAATAACTGGGTGGGGGACCATGATGTGCACCATATTTCTTAGTCCATTCTTTCATTGGCTCAAATCGGAGTTCAGGAGATGGTTCTTCTTCGATTTTATGCAATTCTTTTTCTGCTTGTTCAATTTCTTTGTTCTTCATTGCTCACCTCTTTTTCAAAAAAAAGAAAAACCTATCGGAGTTGCTATACTGGTTTTGAATCTTGCTGCTTTGGCAAGACATTTTATCTTTTTTCGCTCGATATTCAACAATCGTTTTTGGCAGCATTCTCCTGCTTATTATATGTGTTTGTATCCGCCTAAAACTCGCCCCGGCAGGTCATCGCTGCAACTAAAGTTATTATCACAGCCGGCAGATATATCAACTTAGTGATGAGTTTTTCGTCTGAGGAATCCGTGCCAATCCATGTACTCTACCACCCCGTACCGTCGATCTGAACTACAATCACTTGCCCCGCTTCACGAATTGTTTCCACACTTACAAAGGCTCACCTCTACCAACTCAACGCTTTGTAAAAATGCAATGGAGGAGGCACGCGGCCTCCTCCATCACTTCATTCTCATTCACCGTGCGGGTTATGGAGGATTCCTGTAAAAGCTCCCGTTTTGTTGATAAAGTCCCAAGTCGCGTCGAACCTCAACTTCCACCCCACGAAGCCGCCGCTGATGCCTTGATAGGAGTGGTTCGAGCTACCTGCATGGTTTACGGTTATGCCGCCGTAGCGCCCTCGAAAAGTACCCGTGAGGCCTCCCCAAGTTACTTCAACGGTATGATCGTCCCCCCAAAAGTCGCCATCGCCGGTAGCCATATCTCGATTGTGGTTGCAGGTACCGTACATCGTTATATCCAGGCCGCCAGTTGACCACGCCGAATAAGGTATGTTTCGAAGGTGCGTGACACCTTCCGCATCAGTCCATATCTTCGCTTGGCTGAGATCACCTGCGTATCCAAATGTGCCCTGGACCTCGTCCTTTGTGGCCTTGGCCCAAACAACCCCCGTGATCAGAACCACACCGGCAAGCAACACCAGGCCGGCCAGAGTTTTAATCCTTGTCTTTGTCATTTCCTGCTCCTTTCACTACTTTTTTGTTAAAGATTTTACAATTTGCTGCCAACGCAGCTAACGATTTTCGGTTTTCTCAATCCCTTGGCGCAAATTCATCCGTTTGAGTAGCTATAGAATTATTTCTCCATAGGCACCTCCTCCTTTCCGGCGAACGTTAACTATCAGCATATAATAGCTACGCTCCAGAAACTACATGTCTTCGCTGTTCTATATTGAAAATAGTTTGCACGACTGAGACAAATCTGTCAACCGAAAATTCCCATGAATGAGAATTTTTTTCCAGGAACAGCGATTTGGCCCTAATAATCAGGTTTTGTTCTTACCATCACCCCACACAATCCGAGCATTAAAAATGCCTTTTCCTTTAATTCAGAACGCTAATTTTATTCTACCGAATCCGTGAAGTCTATCTAAAAAAACCAAAACCTTGTCCTCGCATGCTTGCCCTCGACTCCGATCGGGGGTCTATAGCGGGGACCCAATTCTTATTCCCGCGCAACCTGTCCTGAGCAAAGCCGAAGGATCTACAACTAATAATAAATAGTCAATATCTTATATCCGCCTACGGCAGAATCATTTAAAAACGCCCACGACGTCTGGCTATTAAAATAGGTCCGATGCTATGAACTCCTTGCACCGGATTATAAACCAATAAAGAAAGATGAATAATGATTTTGTTTTAGCTGCCAGCGCTAGGTGGCATTGCCACCTAGTGAATTACAAAATATGACACCTGTAAAGACAGGAAAAAGCAAAGCATTTACTGCAATTTTGCATTTTGATTTCTTATTTTTTACTTTTGATTTCCTCCGCCGCTTTCTAATCAACTAATCACCAATTAACCGATTAACCAATTAACTAACACCGTCTTCCGTCTCCTGCCTTAATCAACCAATTAACTAATTCTCTAATCCACTAATTCTCTAAAATCCTGATATCCTGCTGTCCTGATAACCTGCACCCTGATTTCCTGTTCACCTGATAACCTAATCTCTAATCCACTAATTCGCTATTGCTGTTTTCCGGCTATCGAAAAAACCTGATTTTAATGCTGTTTTCCGAACAATATCGCCGAATTAGACGTAGTAATGTAGTGCGGAATAAAAATTAAAAAAATAATTAAAAAAAACTTGACGAACTGTCGATAACGTAATACAATTAAGTATTAGGTGTAGGCTGAAGTGTATAACAGCCCACTGGAAAGGAACAGGTTAGGGTTTTGAAAGACATTTTGAGAATGTTGTGTTTTATTGTTTTGAACTGCTGACGGGCAATTTATAATGTCCGCCTTTGTGAGGGCCGCTGGCAGTTTTAAGCAGCGGCTTTTTTTATTGCTCTTTTTTAAGTTTATAGTTACAACCGACGAGCCTTTTCAATTGACTGTTTTCAATTGACTATTTATTATTCGGGCTTTTGAGCATCCTTTGAAGTTTCGCCTGAATATCGCCGATTCATTAGTAAATAGTAAATAGAAAATAATAAATAGTAAATTGATTTGGGCTCGTAGCTCAGTTGGTTAGAGCGCACGCCTGATAAGCGTGAGGTCGGTAGTTCGAATCTACCCGGGCCCATTTTTGTTTGGTGAGCGGTTAACTGGTGAGTGGTGATTGGACTGAAAGCTTTTTAATTAACCAATTAACCAATGCGGCTCGGGGACGTAGCTCAACTGGGAGAGCGCCGGCTTTGCAAGCCGGAGGTTGTCGGTTCGAGCCCGATCGTCTCCATTGATGAGTAGATGAGTGAATGTGTGGAAGAGTAGATGGGTAAATCAGTTTAAGCCTTGGCTCATTAACACATATACGCATCCACTCATATACGCACAAAGTTCTTTGAAAAGTTAATATGCAGATGCGTGGGATTATAATTTTATAATTCCAAACAGGCTTTTCGTTATTAAGCGAAGGGCTTGTTAATATGAGCGCTCATTTAGGCGATTTAACCTATTCAATCATAGATTGATATGGTCAAGTTACTAAGGGTGTATGGGGGATGTCTAGGCGTCGAGAGGCGATGAAGGACGTGGCTGGCTGCGATAAGCCCGGGGCAGGTGCCGAGCAACCGTTAATCCCGGGATCTCCGAATGGGGAAACCCGTCGTCACTGGGCAACCAGATGGCCTCATCCCTGGCTGAATGCATAGGCCAGTGGAAGTCAACGCAGGGAACTGAAACATCTAAGTACCTGCAGGAAAGGAAATCAACCGAGACTCCGTAAGTAGCGGCGAGCGAAAGCGGAACAGCCCAAACCCAGCACCTACTTTGCTCAGCAAAGTTAAATTCTAAACCCTAAATACTAAATCCTAAACAAATTCTAATGACCCAATATTCCAAATCCCAAACAACGGCGTTTTGAACATTAGGATTTTGAGATTTGAGATTGTTTAGAGTTTAGAGATTAGAATTTAGGATTTATTCTTTTCTGGTCAAAGTAGGTGCTGGGGGTTGCGGGCGCCGGTAAGCAGTTACAAAGGCATCGCAAGCAAAACGGTCTGGAAAGTCCGACCATAGAAGGTGATAGTCCTGTATGCGAAAGCGAGAGCCCTGCGTTACTGCCGGCGTTCCAGAGTAGCACGGAGCTCGTGGAACTCTGTGTGAATCCGGGGGGCCCACCCTCCAAGGCTAAGTACTACTCGACGACCGATAGTGAAAAGTAGGGCGACTGAACGATGAAAAGTACCCTTATTAAGGGAGTAAAAAGCACCTGAAACCATACACCTATAAGCTGTGGGAGGGCTATGACGTGCTCTTCGGAGTGCGTAATGCCTGACCGCGTGCCTTTTGCATAATGAGCCGGCGAGTTACCGTCTGTGGCAAGGTTAACCCCTTCAAGGGGGGAGCCGTAGCGAAAGCGAGTCTTAACAGGGCGAATTAGTCGCAGGTGGTAGACGCGAAGCCAGGTGATCTACCCATGGCCAGGTTGAAAGGGATGTAAAAGTCCCTGGAGGACCGAACGCACCAACGTTGAAAAGTTGGGCGATGAGCTGTGGGGAGGAGTAAAAGTCTAACCAAACCTGGAGATATCTCGTTCTCTCCGAAATAGCTTTAGGGCTAGCCTTGAGCCACTACTTTACGGGGGTAGAGCTACTGAA
>Ga0209979_1002408_pt1 | contig 17982 bp, 15 predicted proteins | sample AnhtaG_FD_183114 | JGI IMG/M metagenome (GOLD analysis project Ga0209979, IMG submission 183114) | Deep subsurface microbial communities from Anholt, Denmark to uncover new lineages of life (NeLLi) - Anholt_01485 metaG (SPAdes) (version 2) | ecosystem: Environmental > Aquatic > Marine > Oceanic...
CACTTACGGGGTCGCCGAGACCGTGCCCACTGGCTGGGATCTGACGGATTCCTACTGCGATGATGGCAGTCCTGTGAGCGCGATAGTGCTCGACCCGGGCGAGACGGTCATCTGCACCTTCGAGGACACCGAGCGGGGAAAGATCATCGTCGACAAGGTGACGGATCGTGCCGGCTCGAACCAGAGTTTCGAGTTCAGCCCGAGCTACGGCTCCAACTTCTCCCTGAAGGACGCTGACCCCGCCAACGACTCCGGGTGGCTCGTTCCCGACACCTACTCGGTGAGTGAGAACGTGCCCGGTGGGTGGGACCTCACGTCCGCTACGTGTGATGATGACGACGGCAGCGACCCCGCTAGTATCGTCCTGGATCCCGGGGAGACGGTGACCTGCATCTTCACCAACACCCAGCGGGGAAAGATCATCGTTGACAAGGTGACGGATCCTGCCGGCTCGAACCAGAGTTTCGAGTTCGTGCCGAGCTACGGTTTCAACTTCTCCCTGAAGGACGCTGACCCCGCCAACGACTCCGGGTGGCTCGTTCCCGACACCTACTCGGTGAGTGAGAACGTGCCCGGTGGGTGGGACCTCACGTCCGCTACGTGTAATGATGACGACGGGAGCGACCCCGCTAGTATCGTCCTGGATCCCGGGGAGACGGTGACCTGCATCTTCACCAACACCCAGCTCGGCTCCATCACCGTCCGCAAGGTGACAGACCCCAGCCCGGATCTCTCGAACGCCTCCTTCGGCTTCACAGCGGGCGGAGGGTTGACCCCCACCGGCTTCTCGCTGGGGGACGGCGACTCACGAGGCTTCGGCAACCTCTTGCCCCAGTCAGGGTACAGCGTCGCGGAGACCACCATCCCGGCGGGGTGGAACCTGACCAGCGCCTCCTGCGACGATGGCAGCCTAGTGAGCAACATCGACGTCTCCCCCGGTGAGACTGTTACCTGCACCTTCTACAATGAGGCCACGGAGGCGTGCATCGAGATCGTCAAGGACGGCGATGAGTGCGCCCACCCGGGTGAGGAGATCACCTATAGCTTCTCGGTGCACAACTGCGGCGACTTCCAGATCAACAACGTAACCGTCACCGACCCGCTGTGGGACCCGGATCTCGACGTTCTGCTGGGCTCCCTGCAGCCAGACGAGGTGGCCAGCTTCGGAAGGTCATACACAGTGCCCAGCGTCTTCAGCGGGGACGTGATGCCCAACACCGCCACCGTTGAAGGAACTGACGTGCTGGGCAGAGCGGTCAGTGACACCGACCCGCACGTCGTGGACATCTTCCATCCCTGTATCGATGTGACGAAGACGCACCTGGCGTCCGGACGGCCGGGCGGGAAGTTCTTCTGGGGCGACAACGTCATGTATAAGATGCAGGTGACCAACTGCTCGGCCGGCACGCCGCTGAACAACGTGACGCTGGTTGACCAGTGGGAGTTCCCTTACAGCGGTACGCGCAAGAGCTGGTCTATTGGGTATCTCGGCCCTGGAGTCACCCGCAGCTTCTCGTACATCTACACCACCAGTGAGGCTGACGGTGACGACATAATCAACAAGGCCACTGCCACTGGTGAGGACGACTGCAACCGGACGGTTACCGACACAGACTTCGACGAGCTACCGCTGGGAGCAGAGCCACCAGAAGAAGAAGAAGAATTCGTGCCTGAGTGGGGCTCCATGCTGCTTCTGGCCAGCGGCCTAGCGTCCTTGGGCGCATACGCCCGCTTGCGCTTCCGAAAGCAGCGGTAAGAGGTCCCAGCACTACACGAAAGGGCCATCTCCTCTAACGGGATGGCCCTTTCTCCTTGTCTGGCGGGGCCGGAAGCGAGCCGACTCTCGTCGGCTCTTGAGGATACCCCAACTGTGCCCCCTGTTGCATCCACCAGGCCGGGTGTTGCACACTCCCCCAACCAGGCTCTATCGGATAACGATAGGAAGGAAAGCCTGCGGCGTGCACTCGTCGCAACGAAAGATGAAGTGAGCGGTCACGTCCTTGTTCGTATCGACCACGATGCTGGTGGGGTTTTCGGATCCTGAGGCGTCACCGCTCCAGCCGCTGAATTCGTAGCCATCGTTTGGCATGGCGCCTAGCTCGACTACCGTCTCTGGGTCACAGGTATCGCTGACACAATCGGGCGGCTCGGCGGCTATCACTCCACCCTCGTCGGGGCTGGCGCTGGCACTCACATGGTACGATGGCTCAGCCACAAGGGGTACATAAGCATAATTGTCGATGGAGCATTGCCCGTAAGCTATCCTGAACCAGCCGTTCTCACCCCACCCCGCGCCCCAGCTGTTCTTGGCGATCCAGTACGCGCCGTAGTCGTTGTAGCCCACAATTGTCACCGCATGGCCGCCCTCAAGGCTGCCATAGGTGTGGCTGTACACTCCGCCTGAATACTCATAGAAGTCACTGTACACCATCATGCTCGCCTCGAAGGGTCCTGCATCGGCTAGGGTCTGTTTCATGTTCCCCACGCCGGTTACGCCAACCCAGTCGGAGATCTTCCTGACCCGATTCTGCCAACCCTGACATGCACTGCACGCTTGGTTGTGAGCCGTATAGGGGAAGCAGCTTTCATCAACGATCCCCGTGTCGCGAGCAAACTCCATCAACGAGATCGGGCCCGCGCCGCTGCCGCAGCACGCTCCGCACCCACAATAGAACAGGTGAGCTTCCGAGAGGTTGGGGTTCAGGTCTGGGTCGCCTTCAACTATTTCCAGCCGGGATTCAATCGCTCCCGCGGTTGCAAAGGCTGCGCACGAAGCGCAGTTGCCCTGATAGCGGATGGGCGTGGTCCAATCCATACCTCCATAGCTGCGCCAATCCAGGGCGGGGGGATAGCTGTAGCTGGCGGAGAGCATTGGTGGTTGCTGGTTGGCCTGTTCTTCCTCCCATTCGATGACCTCCAGCGGTACGCCGCACAACCCACCTCGTTCCCCGGCACCGAGCCGGGAGATCGACGTCTCAGCGGCAGTCCAGCCCTCTGGCTGCGCTCCCGAGTCCGGGGTAGGGCTCGCAACTGGAGCCTCGTCCTCCGGAAACGGCAGAGACCTTGGTGCGCTCTCAGCCGCTGCCTCCACCACGGCCCAGTCCCACAGCGATTGCTCACCCAACGTTCCCTGCTCCGCACCGCGGAACTCGGGGACAAAGGGAACGTGGGACAGAGGCACCGTCAACAGCACCACAACGAGAACGATCCCTGGACCCAACCTGCTTTTCATGTTTGACCCATGTGCCTAGCTAGAGCCTGGAGGCAGAAAAAAACGCTCCTCCGCCACTTGCCACATGGCCCGAAGAGCGCTTCCTCGAATCAAGCATGCTCGGGAGGCAACCCGGCTACCATGTCACGCTTTCAGCGTGAGGCCCGTGGCTTTGCGTCCCCATCTCTCGATGGGTTTGCCTTTGTCATCCCGTCGTTGTAAAGGTCGACGTTCTTGCTACGTACCCATTATACTGAAGCCTCGCGCCTCGCTCAATAGGAAGATAGTACTATTCTCTCTCGCCCATCTCCGTAGTCGGCACCCACGTGCGTCAATGTCGAGCGCGGACACCCCGTCAACCAGCGCATTTTTCCGAGCGAGCGCCTCTGTCAAGCAGCCACCCCTAGGCTTCCTGTGTGCAGTCACACCTTACGGGCCTTCTTGGACTCGACTCCATCCATGGTCATCGCTGAACGTCAATGTCCTCTTCCGCTTGACATACCAGGTGACCTTTGATAATATTACTACCAGGGCTTGTTGTCACCAACCCAGCGCAGCGTGCGCCCGGGCCGTCGAGGGAATCGTCGCCGGCCCCGCATGGTGATGACCGTGCTGATGGAGTAGCGTTGACGCGCCCTGGACGACTCCCCATCACGGCCGAGAAGTCCTTTGGGTCGGCTTTTCTGTTGACTAATCATATCAATTGTGGTATAATCTCACCGACGAACCCTGAAAGGAGTGTAGCATGGAAACGATCAACCAAGAAGCTCTGGACAGAGTCAGGGATAAAGAGTTCTTGGACATCAATGAGGCCACGGCGATATTCGAGTGTTCCCGCTCCACCATCCATCGCCTGTGCCAGAAGGGACTGGTGAACGCCTATAAGGAACCCATGGGCGGGGGAAAGAAGATGAAGTGGGCCATCTCCAGGCAAGGCCTCCTGAACTACTACACAGCACGGAGGGAGGGGGCGAAGCGCCGAGGGCTACAGATGAGAGTATGGCCGAGGGACATCTCAGAGGAATGGCTGACCATGCGCGAGGCAGTGGAGGCGACCGGCTGGGGGAAAGACGCCATCGGACGCTGGTGTCGCGAGGGCATGGTGAAGGCTGAACGCCGCTCCAACTGCTGGTTCCTGGAATCAACACAGTTGATCAACTTCACCAAGATGGCACCCGAGGGTTGGGCGACCACCGCTGAGGCGAGGCAGATCACCGGGCTGACTCGGGCGCGGCTTTCAAAGCTGGCCCTGGAGGGGAAGCTTGAGGCGAGCAAGGCGGCGGGCCGTTGGCATTTCAACAAAGAGTCGCTGGCCGAGCACATGAGGCGGCGAGAGAAGTACATGCCCAAGGAGTACCAGCGCCAGGCGGCACCTTCCTTGTAGGGGGAAGACAGGCACAACCCCACACTAGCGCTGGGCTGATACGTCTCAGCCGCCCGGTCCCTTGACACGGGACGCGATTTATGCTATACTGTGGGCAGTCGTGACTAGTCCGATAATAGGTGCCACTACGAGCAGAGGAGGTTCAAAGGAGATGTTTGAGAGAAGAATGCTCAGAGGACTGATGTTGGCCATGGGGTTGGCCCTGGTGGTGGCGCTGCTGTTGCCATCGCTGGCCCTCGCGAACAAGGGCACCCCCGGGTCGGGACCCGTGGGGCACGTCACCATCTCTGGCAACCCGCTCACCATCCACGTGGCTGTGGACACCAGCATCCAGGTATTCTACGCCGGGCAGTCCGATGGACAGGTGTATCCACAGGACGAGAAAGAGGCCGACAGCGGTGGATTTGCCTGGTTTGATATCCGGCCTACCGGGATTGCAGCGGCTCCTGTGGAGGTATGGGGTCCGGATTTTGCCAATCACGACGAGTACGCCGCCAATCTTGTGAATCCGTGGATTCATAGCGGAGTACAGGTTACCACGGGCACAGGCACCGCGGCCGACCCCTGGTGGGTGCGGACTACCGTCCATACACCGTTCCCCTACAGTGTGCAGCAGCGGGTGAGGTACATCAATGGTGATGACTGCTTCAGGGTGGGTTACACCATCAGCGACCTCGAAATGGGCTCGCCTGAATCCTTCACCTTCTTCCATGCGGCCGATCTCTACGTAGACGGAGAGGATGAGGGTTTCGGGTATTACGACGCCGCCACCGGCGCGGTGGGTGCCTGGAATCAGCCCAGGGACTTCCTCGAGTACATGGTGCCGGTAACGGAGATGGGCTTGCCACCTGCCGACCACTATCAAGAGGCCGAGTACAGCGCCATCTGGGACAGGATCGGAACCGGTCCTATGAGCCCCGGCCTCGGCTTCAACGACACCATACGCACCAACTTCCACGACAGCGGGTGTGGGTTGCAGTGGGACCTGGCGCTTCCTGGAGTGCAGCCCCCTGGCAACTTCGTAGAGCTTGCTCTCGACTGGTGCTTCTTGGAGGTAGAGCCTCCGGAGGAGTTCGTTCCTGAGCCGGGGAGCGTGCTGCTCTTGGCCAGCGGGCTGATGGGCCTGGCAGGATACGCCGGCCTGCGGAAGTGGAAGCGGTAGTCGGCGGCTTCTAGGATACGACGACCAGACAACAAAGGGGTCATCGTCTTGAAGACGGTGGCCCCTTTTTCCTTCGAGCACCAGAACTGTAGGGGCAGGGCATGCCCTGCCCCTACGTCGCCCGGTCTCCTACTCGCATCGGGTCCCCCGGTCAGATGAGGGGCGGACCAAACCTCCCGAAGGTTCAGAACCTTCGGGAGGTTGCATAGCCACGGGGTCATCGTGCGTTCACACGGTGGCCCTTTTTCTATCGAGCACCCATAACGTACGCTCGCGGCATGCCGTGCGGGGTACGGGCATAGACGCCCGCCCTACTTGATCATCAGAACCACTAGTGCAAGCATCACAATCGCGAAGCCGGCACCTACATAGAAGACCCCACTCGTCCCCCAGATCACAATCACCGCTCCCATGATCAGTGGCCCCAGCGTCTGCCCCCCCCGCAGCACCATCCCATTGAGGGACATCACCACGCCACGCTGTCGCATAGGGGCCAAGTCTGCCAGCAGCGCCATCAAGCTGGGCAAGCTAATCCCCATGGCGACCCCAAGGATGATGGTGGGGATCAGAAACAGCCACAGGCTTGGCACTAAGGGAATGCTTACTAGAGCCACGGCATATAAGACGCAAGCGACTCCGATGAGTCCTCGCTCCGATGAAAGCCTGGCTATCCGCCCTAGTTGCGAGGATGTGAGCCCGGTGGCGATGGATGAAACTGACATCACCAGACCGATTATGAAAGGGGACACCGAGAAGGAATCCTCGATCAAGAGCGGGAAGAAGGTCAAGTAGGATCCGTAGAGGATGATGAAGGTGATAACGCTGACGGCGAAAAGCCCAGCAACCTGACGCGTCGCTACTATCTTCCGAGCATCGGTCAGATACTCCTTGAAGCGCTGTGGCTCCTTTGGCTCGGGATTGTGCAGTGAGAAGAGAACCGCCAGGCCCACAGGAATGGCTGCCAAGGGAAGCGCAAAGGGATAATACCACCCCACGGTCGCCAAGGCTCCGCCGATGGCTGGATAGCTCGCGGTACCTATGCTCAGCACGCTGGAGTTGCACCCCATGGCCGCTGTCCGCTCTCTGCCCGAATAGAGATCACCGATGATGGTAACGTTGATCGAGCCCAGCCCGGCTGCACCCACCCCTTGGAGAAAGCGGAGTAGCAGCAAGACGTTGAAGTCGCGTGCCAGGGAGCATGCGCCTCCAGCGACCGCAAAGACCATTAGCGCCGGAACCAGGACCTTCTTCCTCCCAATCCGGTCAGCAAGCACCCCCAGAACGGGGGTCAGCAACACACCAGGGAGTGTGAAAACCACGATCAGGGAGCCAACCGCCTGAGGAGAGATGCCTAGTTCCTGCACTATCTTCGGGAAGGCCGGCGTAATGCTGGAGACTCCCAAGACGGCCATGAGTGTGACAGCGAAGACGATCTGAAGATTTGTGTCGTGATATACTGGCCGCTGGCCACTACCTTGATGGCCCTGTTCCATAGTGTCCTTTCACGCAGCGCCCACCGCAGGCTTGTGGGGGCACCTGCATCCCCACTCGGTTGTCCCCCTTGACTACGAAGCTTTCTCCAGCTTGGCGACGAAGTCCTCTCGCACGGGATGGAAGATGTCAAGCATCACGAAGGGCTCATCCCCAAGGCAGGTATCGCTGTGGGGAACGTGGGCGGGGATACAGTAGAAATCGCCCTTCTGGACGATGCGCTCCTCGTCGCCGATCTTCAGTCGCGCCTTGCCCCCATGGACCATACCGATCTGCTCATGGGGATGAGAGTGAGTTGGCACCGCATGACCCGGGAGCGTGGCGTTGAGGACCATCATCATCTCCTCACCATGCAGGCCGGTCAGAATCGTCGTCTCCAGGCCCACCATCTGCACCATCTTTGGCGCCTCACTGGGATCTACGAAATTGGGTATCTTCTCCTTCTTGAACACGGTCATCACCTTCTCTCAATCTGGGCTCCAGGCGGAGTAGGCCGCCCTTGGCTGCCCGCGCCCATGCCCTCCTGGCTCCTCATCCTCCACTACGGAGGCTTCGACATGGCCGAGTTCCAGAGCATGACCCTTGCGAAGGTTTGAAACCTTCGCAAGGGTTTCCCAAGAGATGTACCCCCAAAGTGAACATGCTACCAATCATAATCCGTATACCTGTCTGGGGGCGAGGTATTGGGGAAACGTGTCTATGAGAGCGAGGCGAAGGAGATAACAGAAGTGGCATTCATCAACGTACTCATCGTCGTGTGCGACATCATGCTGTTGGGCGAGCTGAGCAGGCCCTCCCTCGAGCAAAGGGCCGCAAATGGGATGTAACTCAGGATCATAGCTCTCGACCAGGGTGGACAGCGGCATCTCCCACATGTTGCCCATGCTCAGCCCCTGGCAGAGATGGACGTGCCCGTAGGAGTCCAGGTGAACTCTGCCCGGGTCTCTCAAGTCTTCATAGGGACACTCGGTCAGTTCTTCCCACCGCCTCGTCGGCAGCCCCTCCACCAACTTCTCGACAGCCCGTCCTCTGAACATGGCACCCCCGCCAATGACCGGCGCGCCCCTGTCTTGCTCTTTGTCAATACCGATCTCGACCGTAGGCTCCTCCACGCATATCGAGTCTGAGGGCATCCCCAGCCGTCCGGCAGCCGCCAAAGCCCGCCTCGCAGGGGTATCTTCCGCCTCTCCGTGGTGAAAGGCATCATCACTCACGCTCAGGTCGGCGATCCCCAGTTCAGCCAGAGGTCTCAGCCACAGCTCGGCATCATCTTCCGTCGTGGCCCAGTATGAGTTGGTCACTATTCCGGCCTGGAAACCCCTTTCGCGGGCCAGTCTGACACCCTCCACCATCAGGGGATAGTAGAGAAAGGCCTCACCTCCTTCGAAGTATACCATCTCCACGGTTTCGATCTTCGCCGCCTCGTCGAGGACTTGCCTCACCTGGCTCAGCGTGAAAGTCCCCTCGCACTTGGGCCCGCAATAGAGGAAACAGTGATCACACTCGTAATTGCACTCATAGGTCAGAAGGAAGTGGATTCCTTTCAGCATCGTCCTCCTCCATGATGCGCGTGAGAGAGCACTTCGTCCCACCGCCAATGACTATATCATAGCTGACCCCGGAAGGCACGCTTGCAGGGCGAGGTGTTCGTCGTCGCCAGCCACCTGTCGCCTTGCGCGCGCCTCTCAGTCCCGAGACCCCGTTCCGTATGCACACCCAACACCCTGCGCCACGGCGATGGTTCCTGCCGCACCCGCTTCAGCCACCACCACATGGCCCCCCAGATGTCGCGGACCGAACCCCCGTTGAACCACACATCTTCTGCTCACCTTCGTACGACCGCACGAAGTAGACGCCTACGCGCCAGACGTGGTCAGCCCTTGTGGACAAGTTCTGCGCCTGGTGGTATAATGTCCGTAGTTGACTCAACGGGCGGTCCGCGGAAGGAGGTAGTATGTCACCGAAGAAGAACCTCCCTCTTGGTCCAGGTGGACCACGAGTCACTCGCAAGCAGTTCCTGGAAAACGTTTTTCTCAAGGCCCCTCTCTGCGCCTGGTGGTTCAGTGATCTGCTAACCTTGTCTCCCCAAGCAGACGGTGCGTACAAGTCCTTGAATGGCGGGTGTCTGATCGCCAACCACCACGAATTCCTCTTCACCGACCAGCTTTTCTGGGAGCAACTGGCCTACTACGGAATCATGGGGGCCAAGGTGATCAGAGCTATGGCCACCGACGCCAACCACCTCATCCCTGGCCGCCAGTGGAGTGGAGCGGAGGTGGGTGCCAGAATAGTGCAAATCGCCCCCGCTCTGCGGATGTGTGGCATCAAGCTCATGCTCGCGTTCACCAACAACCACTGTCCCGTCCCTGGCGATGCAAAATACGCGGGCAACAGAGCGCAGGTTGGGGACCCTTCGAGAACCTACTACGAAATCCTTGAACCTTGGTTCGAGGGAGGGTTCAGAGAGAACTACTTACCCTTCGTCAAGGATGTGATCACCACCGTGCAGAGATTTGGAGCGCAAGACGTGATCTTTGCCTGGGAGCCCGGTAACGAACTCCATACGCCCCTCAATCCTGAAAAGCTGCTGAGCTTCTACCGCGAAACGATCGCCTTCATCCGGAATCTCGATCCAGAGACCATGATCGCGTCTGGCACCATGGGTGTGAATCACATCGACCCTGGGCATCCCTGGTCTCCCGTCGCTCAAGAGGTCTACCGACTAGAGGGGTTTGACATCATCACGCTTCATACCTACGATCTGATCCTGGATTGGGATTCCTCCACCGGCAACTATGACAGGGCTGTGAGCGCGGGCGACATGCCCATCGATTGGGATTTCCAACTCATCAAGACCATGAACCTGGCCAAGCCAGTCGTCATCGAAGAGATAGGAACATCGAGGATCTTGCCGACCCGCTGGCACAGCCCGGATGAAGTACAGAGGCTGGTGCACGAGGCGAGGGTCATCGACTACACCCTACGACACGGAGCGCTCGGCTGGGGACCCTGGTCCCTCACGACCCAGGGCGAAGGCATTGGCGACGGCTGGCGCGGGCCGTGCTCCTATCCCGGCACATCACTCTTCGAAACCGGCGGCGAACCTACGGATTCTGCGAGAGCCCGCATAGAGGAGTGTTATAGAGATCTGCCCCGGACTGCTCTTGCCACTCTAAGGGAGAAGTTCCCTCATCTGAGGGTCTGAGCCCCTTGCGGATAGGATGTGGGGCAGCCCCATCTTGCCCCCATCGCGATCGGCGAGACGCAGGGCGGCCTCTCCGCCGCACCCCTCTAGACCTCCCAGGCCTCGTAGTTGACTCCCCTCCCTCGATGGGAGGGGGAGGAGGCGCTCCTCTTGACTCCCCTCCCTCGATGGGAGGGGCAGGGGGAGGGTGATTCGATCCAACGTGCCCTCTCCTAACCCCACCTCACTCCTACCACCCCTTCCCATTGACACCCAAGCGCCCCTACCGTATACTAGGTACGGGTGGTAATTCTAGCTCATCGGGCGCTCTCTCGGGTGCCCCACAGTACAGGGGGTCCTTGTGACATATATGGAAGCGTTCAAAGAATCGTTGGAAAGCCCCGAGACCTTCTGGGCCCGTGCCGCTGAGGAGATCACCTGGTACAAGAAATGGGACCGCGTCCTCGATGCCTCGAACCTTCCTTTTGTCCGCTGGTTCGCGGGCGGGGAGCTCAACACCTGCTACAACGCCCTCGATCGCCACGTGGAAAGTGGGAGAGGGGACCAAACGGCCCTCATCTACGACAGCCCCGTCACCGACACCATCAAGACCTACACCTACTCCGATCTGAGAGATCGCGTCTCCAAGATAGCCGGCTTCTTGACCGCCCTCGGCGTCTCCAAAGGGGATCGGGTGGTGATCTACATGCCCATGATTCCAGAGGCGGCCATGGCTATGCTGGCCTGCGCGCGCATCGGTGCCATCCATTCCGTCGTCTTTGGCGGCTTCGCCCCCAGGGAGCTTGCCATACGCATTGATGACGCCAGGCCATCCGTGATTCTGTCGGCCTCATGCGGCATCGAAGTCAAGAGGGTCATCCCCTACAAGCCTCTGTTGGATGAGGCCATCTGCATCGCCGAACACGAGCCCGAGAAGTGCGTCATTTGGCAAAGGCCCCAGGTGGAAGCGGAACTGGTCGCTCCCAGGGATCTGGACTGGATGGAACTGGAGGAGAAGGCCGAGCCAGCGGACTGTGTTCCCGTAGCAGCCACCGATCCGCTGTACATCCTGTATACGTCTGGCACCACTGGTATGCCCAAGGGCGTCGTCCGCGACAACGGCGGCCACGCCGTAGCCCTGCACTGGACGATGAAGCACATCTATGGCATCGATCCGGGGGACGTCTTCTGGGCCGCCTCCGACGTGGGCTGGGTGGTGGGCCATTCCTACATCGTATACGCCCCTTTGTTCAAGGGCGCCACCACCATCATGTATGAGGGGAAGCCTGTGGGTACCCCTGACCCGGGGGCGTTCTGGCGGGTGATCTCACAGCATAAGGTCAAGGCCCTGTTCACTGCGCCCACAGCCTTCAGGGCCATCAAGAGAGAGGATCCCAGAGGGGAATACCTCAAGGACTACGATCTGTCGGGATTCGACACCTTGTTCCTGGCCGGGGAGCGGACGGACCCCGACACCTATCACTGGGCCACCGATCTCCTTCAGAAGCCGGTCCTAGACCACTGGTGGCAGACCGAAACCGCCTGGGCTATCACCGGGAACTTCCGGGGCCTGGAGTTCTTTCCACCCAAGCCGGGCTCTGCTTCGCTGCCCATGCCCGGGTACGACGTCACCATTCTGGACTCCATCACGGGCGAGCCGATGGGACCCAACACCGAGGGAATCATCGCGGTGAAGCTGCCCCTTCCGCCAGGCAATCTGACCACCCTCTGGGAGAACGACGAGGGGTACAAGGAATCCTACATGGATCCCTATCCGGGCTACTACCTCACCGGGGATGGCGGGTTCATTGACGAAGATGGGTATGTCTGGGTCATGGGCCGCACGGATGATGTGATCAACGTGGCTGGCCACAGGCTGTCCACCGGTGGCATGGAGGAGATCCTGGCCAGGCATCCCGACGTGGCCGAGTGCGCGGTCTTAGGTGTCCACGACGATCTCAAAGGCCAGGTTCCCGTGGGCTTCGTGGTGTTGAAGGCCGGCGCGAATCGCGACGAGGAGGAGTTGGTGGGCGAACTCGTCCAGATGGTGCGTCAGCAGTTGGGTGCCATCGCCTCCTTCAAGAGTGCGGTGATCGTGGATGGCCTGCCAAAAACCCGCTCGGGCAAGATCCTCCGCGGCACTATGCGCAGCATCGCCGATGGGGAGGCCTACCGGGTGCCCTCCACGATAGACGATCCCGCCACCCTCGGCGAGATCGAAGTGGCTGTCCAGACCATCGGATACGGGAAGATATAACCTCCAGCAGGGACCATCGGCGAACCCTGGCCAGTTCCCGCGAGAACTTCCTTCCCCACAGGCAGTAGCTGTCCTTCGTCCGTCATCTCGGCTGGATGCGGCACGTTGTGAAAAAAGCTCCAGCGTTTGATCCAATTGACGTGGCGTTGCTGGGTGCGGCGGAGTAGTGCCTGAGCCGTACTGGGTGGCGCACTTGGTGGAATAGCTTCTTCGGTCGTTGTGTCATGCGAGTCTCGGGAACTCTGGATTTGTGGAGACAGTGTGGTGGTGATACAATGGTATCACCCAGGAGGCCTGCTCATACAGAAAAGCTCTGTGGAACTGTAGTTTGCCGCCTTCTCGCCGGCGTTTGGCATCACGACAAGAGGGGAGTCACAACATGGCACGACGAAAATCAACCAAAACCAAACCCCCGATTGAATCCTACCGGCATGCCGACAAGGAGCGGGTCAACAACCCGCCCGTGGGCCTGGTGACGCCCGACACCGACCCCGACGCCGGCCCGCGCACCCACGCCTACGACTCGCACCTCGACGAGCGAAAGCTGCAAGAAGCCGTGCAGCGCATCGTGGCGGCCGCCCAGCCCAGGCGGATCATCCTGTTCGGCTCCTATGGGCGCGGCGACGCCGCCGCCGGCTCCGATCTGGACCTGATGGTGATTGAACGAAACGTAGACAACCGGTACGAGGAGATGATCCGCCTGCGCAAGGCGGTGGGCCACATCGGAACAGGCGTGGATGTGTTGGTCTATTCGGAAGTGGAAGTAGAGGAACGCAAAGATTGGTGCACCAGCCCCATCTATTGGGCGCTGCGGGAAGGGAGGACCCTCTATGCCGCCCAATGACCCCAAACCAGCCACCCCTGAAGCGCAGGCGCTGTTACGCACGGCAAAACGAGATTGGAAGACCGTTGAAGTGCTGTTACGAGATCCCGACTCGCCGGTCACCAGCGTGTGTTTTCACGCGCAACAGTATCTGGAGAAAGCAATCAAGGCAGTGTTGGTCTCGAACGGGGTCATCTTTCGCCGCACGCACGATCTTGGGGAACTGGCGGACTTGCTCGATCAGGAGGGGATCGCGGTGCCGATGCCCAAAGACCAATTGACGCGCTTGAACCCATTTGCTGTGACGTTCCGCTACCAGGACATTGAGTTCGTCTCGATGGACACCGATGAGGTGCTGGAGATCATCGAGATTGCCCGCGTGTGGGCAAAAGAGCAGATCTATGAGTAGCGCAACGATTGATCGTCTCATCATCAACCCGCCCTACACAGAACCGTCCCGCCACTGGCGTTACGAGCGCGAGACGCGCCTGTACTCGCTGGAGGAGAGCCGGCGGCCGGCGGGCCACGTGGTCGCCTCGGAGAGTTCCAAGGCCCTTGACGATCCGGGCATCTTTATGGAGATTCCGCTGGTCACAGGCTGTCCACCGGTGGCATGGAGGAGATCCTGGCCAGACATCCCGACGTGGCCGAGCGCGCGGTCCTGGGTGTCCACGACGATCTAAAGGGGCAGGTCCCCGTGGGTTTCGCCGTCTTGAAGGCCGGCGCGAATCGCGACGAGGAGGAGCTGGTGGGCGAACTCATCCACATGGTGCGACAGCAATTGAGCCCCATCGCCTCCTTCAAGAGGGCGGTGATCGTGGATGGCCTGCCAAAAACCCGCTCGGGTAAGATCCTCCGCGGCACCATGCGCAGTATCGCCGATGGGGACACCTACCGGGTGCCCTCCACCATAGACGATCCCGCCGCCCTCGGCGAGATCGAAGTGGCTGTCCAAACCATCGGATACGGCAAGATATAACCTTCAGGAAAGATCATTGGAGAGCCCTGGCCAGTTGCGGCGAGAACTTCCTTCCCCACAGGCAGTAGCTGTCCTTCCTCATCTCGGCTGGTTGCCGGACTCGGTGTCGTAGGACGGGCGCTGTGCGCCGGATGGCAGCGCACAACCGTTCGGCTGAGGTCAGGTCGAAGCCTAATCGAGTAGCTTCTTGGGACGTTGTTCCACTGGAATACCGTCTCGTATCTTGACCTAACGCGAACTCCGTCGTATACTCATGCCAGAGCCCGGCAGAGTACGGGTTCGGCGCGAAAATACCAAGTCCGACTCAGCAAATGATTGCACACGAAATCGGAGGTATGCAATGAAGACTCTAGTTGTCTATGACTCGGTCCATGGGAATACGGAGAAAATAGCCAAAGCTATCGGTGATGCTATTACCGGCGAGGTTCAAGTTCTCCGTGCGGGTGAAGTGAATTCTTCCGAATTGAAAACGTTTGACCTTCTCTTCGTCGGTGGTCCGACCCACGGAGGCAGGCCGACGCAGGCGATTCGAGACTTGCTTGACAAAGTGCCGGGGAATGCTTTGCAGGGCACCAACGTAGCTGCGTTCGATACCAGATTGCCGGCCAGATGGGTCCGAATCTTTGGCTATGCCGCACCAAGAATCGCTGGCGAGCTGAAAGAAGAGGGCGGGACTCTCATAGGGTCAGCGGAAGGCTTTTTCGTCGAAGGCACCAAAGGTCCGCTGAGGGAGGGTGAGCTTGAGCGTGCTGCCCTTTGGGCGAAAGAGATTGTCGAGGGTATGAAGTAGTTCAACGACGAAAAGGGGCACTCCTTTTCCGTCCGTATGGCCGCCACGAGTATCTTCCGCGTCGGAGGTAGAAATGAGGGTGCCTCTACAGACCCTTTCCTAATAATCACCCATTTGGTCTGCTTATGCAGAAAGGTTCTGTGGAAGTATATGTTCGGCGGCGTCGCCGGTGCTGCAGCCAGATTGTGGCCACCCAAGGAACGACGAATGAATCCCAAGCCTCTCTCTCGCACTGCATTGCTCTCGATGACCCTTGCACGCTTCCTGGCAGGTTTCTTCCTTATCGGGTGCATGCTGTTCTTTCCTGCCGGAACCTTGAGATTCTGGGAAGCATGGCTGTACATGGGTCTGCTTTTCGTCCCCGTAGCCATCGTCGGCGTGGTTCTCTTCGTCAAGGATCCGGAGCTCCTTGAGCGACGGCTGAGAACGCGGGAGAGGGAGGCTCCCCAGAAGAAAGTCATTGCGGCGTCGAGCCTCGTTCTCCTAGCAGTGTATCTCATCCCAGGCTTCGACCGGAGGTATGCTTGGTCGACCGTCCCGGCCACCCTCGTGTTGCTAGCTGACATCCTCATACTGCTGGGATACCTGCTATTCGTCCTCACCATCAAAGAGAACCGCTATGCTTCGCGGGTAGTCGAGGTTCAAGACAACCAAGTCGCAATCAGTACGGGCCCTTACGCCCTTGTTCGCCATCCCATGTACTTGGCCGTCAGTGTCATATTCACCCTTTCTCCGCTTGCCCTAGGGTCCTATTGGGCGCTCATTCCCGCCCTGCTCCTACCTGTCGTGCTCGCAGCAAGGATCGACAACGAGGAGCAGCTATTGCGGCGCAGTCTCACCGGGTACGAGGAATACTGCCAGAATGTCAAGTACCGGCTGCTACCGTTTATCTGGTAGGAAGCACTCACGCCGCCGAACAAGTCGCTGCGGCGGATGTCGTGGAAGTAGATGTAGCGTTTGATCCAGTTGGTATAGGCTTCTTCGGTGCGGATGGAGTGGTGTTTGAGGCGGATGGCGTCGCGCACCTGGTCAAGCAGTTTCTTGTCAGTAGGTTCCATCGTGTCCCTCCAGTACGACTTGGCTTCTTGTGGATTCCGCTTTATGATGAGCCTACTTGGCAATCACACAAAGATTCCGCAGAAGAGATGTACTGAGGGTTATTATACGGGAAACCCCGCAATGGCAACTAGTGGGGTGGGATAGGCGGATTCTGTCTATGATGCTGAAACCAGAGGTAAAGGTGGAATCCGTATACTCAATAGTTAGGTCTTGCAAGCTTGCAGGATGTATTGTCGCAAACTATTCTGAAAATGGCCGGATCAAAGTAAACTAGGAGGAATACTTATGAAAGCGATTGTATACACAGAATTCGGACCACCGGATGTTCTTCAGCTCAAAGAGGTAGCCAAACCTATCCCCAAGGACAATGAGGTACTGGTAAAAGTATATGCGACACCAGTAAACTACGGGGATATTGTAGCTCGAGATTTCAAAAACATTTCCCCTCGCAAGTTCACGATGCCTTTCCCCCTCTGGCTCCCCACACGAATGTATTTTGGTCTCAGAAAACCAAAAATAACTATACTAGGGGCTGAGCTAGCCGGGGAAATTGAAGCAGTAGGCAAAGATGTAAAACGATTTCAAGAAGGTGACCAGGTTTTTGGATATATTGGTCAAAGCATGGGTGCTAATGCCGAGTATCTATGTATGCCTGAAGACGGGTGTGTGGCAATAAAACCGGCCAATATGACCTATGAGGAAGCCGCTGCCGTTCCTTATGGGGCAATAATGGCGTTGAGTTTGCTTAGAAAAGTAAATATCGAGCCAGGACAAAAGGTTTTGGTCAATGGAGCCAGTGGAGGGATAGGTTCAGCGGCGGTACAGCTTGCCAAGTCTCACTTTGGGGCAGAAGTTACCGGGGTATGCAGCACCCCGAGATTAGAATTGGTGAAATCTCTGGGAGCCGATAAGGTCATTGATTACACTAAAGAGGATTTTACCCAAAGCGGTGAGACCTATGATCTTATTTTTGACATATTGGGCAAGAGTTCGTTTTCACGTTGTAAAAGCTCGCTAAAGCAAAACGGACGCTATCTTCTAGCCAGCTTCAAGATGAGACAGCTTTTTCAAATGCTATGGACTAAAATGGTAGGCAGCAAGAGAGTAATATGTGCGCTGGCAACCGATAAGGCTGAAGATCTGATTTTCATCAAAGAGCTTGTTGAGGCGGGGAAGATAAAATCGGTCATAGACAGATGCTATCCGTTGGAACAGACTGCCGAGGCTCACCGGTATTATGAAGAAGGACACGCCCAAGGAAAAGTAGTCATAACTTTGGACCATAACGACAAAACCTAACAAAGCGCTGCGCCTGCCGCTATTCCGCTGCGCTTGATAGCGGCAGGTGAGCTTGGTCGTTAGGAGGAATACCCATGAAAGCAATTGTATGCACAAAATACGGAGCACCGGATGTTCTTCAGCTCAAAGAGGTAGAAAAACCTACGCCCAAGGAGGAGGAAGCACTAGTAAAAGTTCATGCGTCATCCTTAAATGGAGCTGACTTGGAAACCCTGAGAGGTGACTTCATAGTCCGCATGGTGGCGCCTCTAAAACCAATGTACAAGATACTCGGAACTGACATAGCCGGGCGGGTTGAAGCGGTTGGCAGAAACGTAAAGCAGTTTCAGCCAGGTGATGAGAT
>Ga0209979_1002409_pt1 | contig 17978 bp, 15 predicted proteins | sample AnhtaG_FD_183114 | JGI IMG/M metagenome (GOLD analysis project Ga0209979, IMG submission 183114) | Deep subsurface microbial communities from Anholt, Denmark to uncover new lineages of life (NeLLi) - Anholt_01485 metaG (SPAdes) (version 2) | ecosystem: Environmental > Aquatic > Marine > Oceanic...
TTTGTTCGCCACCGTTACGCAAACGCGTGCACAGGTAACATGGGTTACTACCTGGGTCCCGAACTTAAGGGGAATTCTTGTTTCCACGGGAATGAAGTACAAATCAACAGATACCGGGCTAATATCAGTTTTCATTTTTTTCTCCAGTTATCATATCCGTCTGCATTTGGAATTTACCGATTGTTCGTTAAGAGATTTATAACTTACGTTCAATTATTGTCAACCCTAACTTTGCTATATTCTCGAACTGACCGATTTTCTCAGCAGGGAGGCATGGTAATTTTGTTTTGAGTTCTATTTCTTTTTTGTCCGAGGACTTGCGGAATAGGGAGGTTTGGGTTATATTCATTCCTCTTGTTGCTCTAAATTGCTTTAGGTAAAAAGGACGTCTTTTCGGGTTGCTTTGTCGGCCTAAAGCTCTATAATCTTGGAAAGATGTTTTTGCAGGAGGCAGTACTTGTTGAACAAAATCATTTTATAAACGGTTAGAACAGTATCTCAAAACAAGGAATGTCATTTCGATATTGTATTGAAAGGAGCGAATATGAAACTCAACCGAAAACTGAAGATGGGAATGGTTGGTGGTGGACCGGGAGCATTCATAGGTGAGGTGCACCGCAAGGCCTCTCGTTTGGACGGCGGTATTGAGCTGGTGGCCGGTGCGTTTGATATCAACCCGCATAAGTCTAAACAAATGGGACGCGAGCTTCTGCTCGACCGCAAGCGGGTATATGGCACTTACGAGCAAATGATAGAAGGTGAGCTTAAATTACCGGAGGGTGAAAGGATCGATTTTGTCTCGATTACCACGCCGAACAACTGGCATTTTCCTATCGCCAGAGACTTTCTTAATGCGGGCTTCCACGTGATGTGCGAGAAACCAATGACGATCAACGTTAAAGAGGCAAAGGAACTGCAAAAACTCGTTAAGAAGTCCCGCAGGGTATTTGGCCTGATGCACAACTACACCGGTTACCCGATGGTCAAATTGGCCCGGGACATGGTGCGAAAAGGCGAGCTGGGTAAGATTCGTAAGATAGTAGTGCAGTATCCGCAGGGCTGGTTATCGACCCCATTGGAGCGGACAGGCCAGATGCAGGCGGCCTGGCGGACCGACCCCAAGCAAAGCGGCGGCGCCGGGTGTATGGGTGACATTGGAACACATTGCGAAAACCTTTCCGAATACATCTCGGGGCTGAAGATTACCCAAGTATGTGCTGACCTGACGATTTTTGTCAAGGGCCGAAGGCTGGATGACGACGGCAACGTGCTGCTGCGTTTCAACAACGGTGCCAGGGGTGTCCTTCACGCCAGCCAGATTTCAATCGGCGAAGAGAACAATCTGGCCATCTGGATTTATGGCGAAGAAAAAAGCCTGGAATGGCATCAGGAGCATCCCAACTACCTGTACGTAAGGGTGCCGAACGGGCCGGTACAGGTTTGGTGCCGCGGAAACGATTATGTCGGAGCGAAAAGCCCTGCAGCGGGCCGAGCTACTCGACTGCCATCTGGTCATCCCGAGGCTTTCTTTGAGGCCTTTGCCAACAATTACTGCAACTTTGCCGAAACCGTGCGGGCAAGAATAACCAGGACAAAACCGGACCCGCTGGCACTGGACTTCCCGGACGTTGACGATGGTCTGCGGGGTATGCTGTTCATTGAGACCGTTTTGGCCAGTACCAAGAGCAAGCAGAAATGGATAGCATTCAAGAAGGCATAAGGAAATAAAAAAATATAGATACAGAGTTTGAAAAGCTTTGCATAAATAGAAGTCAGAAATCAGAATTCAGAAGTCAGTTCTGTCCTCTGTGTTCGGTGCCTCTGAATCCGTGTGGGTATTTTGCTCACTCGGCCGCAGCGGTGCTAATTTCGAGGAGACTTTAATGATGTCAGAAAAAGGATATTTTAACCGGCGTCGGCTCCTTAAGAAAGCAGCGGGAATCGCCGCCGGTGCGATAGCGTTTCCATATATTGTGCCTTCCTTGGCTTTAGGTAAAGCCGATAGTGCTGCCGCGAGTAATCGCATCGTGATGGGCTGTATCGGTATGGGTGGTCAAGGTACCTCGAATATGCGTGCATTTATGGGACATGAGGATGTGCGGGTCGTTGCTGTTTGTGATGTAGGCGCCGAGCGCCGCCAAAAAGCCAAGGATATTGTTGACCGACAATACGGTGACAAAGGATGCGCCACCTATAACGACTTTCGTGAACTCCTCGCTCGTAAGGATATTGATGCCGTGATGATTGCCCCCCCGGACCATTGGCACGCGTTGATGGCTGTTGCGGCCGCGCGGGCCGGCAAAGATATGTATTGCGAAAAACCATTAGGTGTGGCAGTGGTCGAGGGCCAGGCAATGCGTGATGCGGTGCGAAGGTATGGCCGCATATTTCAGACCGGTACACAGCAGAGGTCGGACCGTAAGTTCCGGTTCGCCTGCGAGCTTGCACGAAACGGATATCTTGGCAAGCTCCACACAGTCAAGGTCGCTGCGCCTGGACCTGAGTACAAGCGAACATATCGTAAACCCACCACGGAAGAACCGGTTCCACCGGGGCTTGACTACAATATGTACGTCGGGCCGGCCCCTTTGAAACCTTACAACGGAGGCAGACTGGCCTGGCCTGACTGGTATTTGATATGGGATTACTGCGCCGGCTTTATCGTCAACTGGGGCGTTCATCATCTGGACATTGCGAACTGGGGCTGTCCGGCACTCGGCAGCGAACCGTTCGAGGTCATTTGCAAAGGCAGCTATCGCAACGACGGCCTGACCGACAATATCAACGATTGGCAAGCCGAGTTTAACTACAATAGTGGCCTGCGAATGACTTATACAGACACCGGCAACCCGAATAAGCAAGGCTGCCGGTTTGAGGGCGACAAGGGCTGGGTCCATGTCAACCGTGGAGGAATTTGGGCTGAGCCGGCGTCATTGTTGCAGGTAAAAATCGAGCCGAACGAAATCCATTTAGGTGAGTCCGGCAGCCACCACACTGATTTTCTCAATTGTGTGCGAACCCGCCGCGACCCGGTATCTCCGGTCGAAGCCGGCCACAAGGCTTCCTATCTCGGTTTGGTTCCGGAAATCGCAACCCGGCTGAAGCGCAAGCTCAGGTGGGAACCGGCCGCTGAACGGTTCATCGGTGATAATGAAGCCAACCGCATGTTGGCCCGGCCGATGCGGAGTCCATGGCGTTTGTAAGTAGTTACTGTTGTGGAAATAGTACGTCTGTCCTGCTGCGGCAGCGGCATTCGCCGCGACGAGTTAGAAGCGTATGTTTCCACATTTGTCATTCCCGCCCCGCATTGTGTGCGGGATAAACTCCAGCGGGAATCCAGGTTTTTCGTTCTGGACTCCTGCTTTCGCAGGGTATGTGTTTAGCCTCAGTTGTTTTATTAGTGGCACGGCCATCTTGGCCGTGTTTTCACGGGCTGGAAGCCCGTGCCACATAAGGAAACTGCTGATTCAGTTGTCTGGCTAAACACATACTTCGCAGGGGTGACATCGTCGGTGTTTGTTTTCCGCAACAGATACTAAGTAAAAGAATCGTATTTTGAATAAGATTTAATGATAGAAAATTAAGGAGCTTTTGAAAATGGGAAATGTCTTTATTGGTCTAAACACTGAGTTTTCTCGCAGTAGTGACAAACCTTTTGAGTGGGCTGTTGAGGAAGCTGCTGAGATGGGCTACGAGTACATAGAGCCTATGGTTCACTTCGGTCGGGAGCTGATGAGCGAGGCCGGGTATTTCCACACCGTTTCGATGTTCGACGACCCATACCGAATCAAGGAAGCCTGCGACAAAGCGGGATTGAAGATTTCCGCCCTTCAATCGCACGGGCCTTTGGGCAGGCCGGAGGTCCACGGAGAGTACATCAAGATGGCGATTCGTGTTGCGGCCGAGATAGGAGTGCCGGTAGTCAATACTGACGAAGGCGTCAAGGCCAAGTGGACGACCGAAGAAGAGGACCACGTGTTGATTAAGTACACGCTTCAGGAAGCGGCCTTTATCGCCGAGCGTCGCGGCGTTGTCATCGGGCTGGAACCCCACGCCCAGTACTCCAAAACGCCCGATGGTTTGGACCGTATCTACAATCTGGTCAAATCGCCGGCCATCGGCATCAACCTGGATACCGGCAATGCCTATTTGGCCGGGCAGGATGTGTACGGGTGGCTGGAACGGGTGGCTGAACGGCTGGTACATTTGCACGCAAAGGATATTTCCGTAGAGCACGCCGAAGCGGAGCGGGGCAAGGTAACCGGCACGCCGGTGGGCTGCGCCTGTGGCGATGGCGTCATCGACTGGGCCAGGGTCATCGAAATTGTCAGTAAAAAAACCCCTCGCGACATCGTATTTTCCGTGGAGTGTGGTACGCCCGACCAGGCACAACGCAGTCTCAAGCATCTCAAGGGGTTAGTCTAAGGATTGCCGGTATTGTTGATAAGGTTTGGCCTTTTGAAAAGCTAATGATATTTTCGTTCAAGGTTTGGGTTGCATATTAGTTCTTACAAATTATAATAGAGCGACTGTGGAAAGTGCTGGTAAAGATCAGCTTTTTCCCCTTTGATTGTGAGTATTGATAACAGATAGTTGCATACCCGAGAGGGAGGAGAATGCAGCAAAACAATGAACGTCAATTTTAGGAGTGCTGAAATGAACAATCGCAAAAATATTACTCGGCGTAATTTTATGGCTTCCGCTGCCGCAGCAGCAGTAGCGGTTTCGACGGTAACCTCTACAGCGCGGGCGGCAGGGACTTCAAAGAAGTTCAAACTCAAATATGCACCAAACTTTGGCATGTTTCGTCAACACGCGGGCAGGGACGAAATCGACCAGCTTAAGTTTATGGCCGACCAGGGTTTTTCCGCTATGTTCGATAACGGCCTGATAGGAAAGCCGAAGGATTTGCAGGAAAAGATTGCAAAAGAAACGGACCGATTGGGTATGACCATAGGACCGTTTGTCTTACAGGGCATCGCCGGAAAGTCATTTGTCACCAATGATAAGAAGATACGCGAGACACTGATAGAAAAGACGAAGGAAGGCGTCGAGCTTGCTAAGCGCATCAACGCCAAGTGGGCACTGGTGGTGCCTGGTGCCTATGACCAAGCCCTTGAGTGGGATTATCAGACAGCTAACGTAATCGAGAACCTCAAGCATTGCGCCGCAGTATGTGAGCCGTCAGGACTGGTAATCGTAATTGAACCTCTGAATGCGTGGACGAATCATCCGGGACTTTTTCTGACAAAGATTCCGCAGGCATATCAGATTTGCCGGGCGGTGGGCAGCCCTTCCTGCAAAATTGTCAACGACATTTATCACCAGCAAATCACCGAAGGCAACCTCATCCCGAATATCGATATGGCCTGGGACGAAATTGCCACTTTCCATCTGGGCGATAACCCGGGCCGCAAGGAACCAACGACCGGAGAGATCAATTACAAAAACATCTTCAAGCATCTCCATAAGAAAGGTTACAAGGGCGTGTTATGTATGGAGCATGGCAGAAGCAAGCCGGGTAAGCAAGGCGAGATGGCGGTCATTGAAGCTTATCGAGCCTGCGACGATTTTTAGTCCGGCTGATTTTTTAAAAGAATTTTGGAGGCGCATAAGGTAATTGAAACAAATTTAATCGAAAGGGATTATTTATGAAGAAGAAATTAAACAAAAAAATCAGTAACATTTCGCGAAGGAGTTTCATTAAGACCTCGGCAACCGGTGTGGCGGCGGTCCTGGCCGGCAAGAGTGTCGTCTTTGCTGCACGCGCTAACAGGAAGATGCGAGTGGGGCTGATTGGCTGCGGCGGACGGGGCAATGGGGCTCTGGGTAACTGTATGGAAGCGGCTAAGAACATTGATGGTCTGGAGCTGGAAGTTGTGGCTTTGGCTGATTGGTTTCAGGACAAGATCGACCGAGTAAACAAAACGTATAAGCTTCCTGCTTCGCGATGCTTTGCTGGTGGCGATTGTTACAAGAAGCTGCTCGACACCAATCCGGATGTTGTGTTGATGGCAACACCGCCGAATTTCCGTCCCCTGCATTTCGAAGCAGCCATCAAGGCGGGCAAGCATGTTTTTATGGAAAAGCCCGTCGCCGTTGACCCACCGGGTGTCCGTAGAATCATCGAAGCCGGCAAGCTGGCCAAGCAAAAGGGACTGGGAGTGGTCGCCGGCACACAGCGTCGTCACCAGGCAAACTACCGTCGCACTCAATACGCCATCGAGCACGGCGCTATCGGGCAGATAGTTGGTGGCTGCGTCTGGTGGTGCGGCGGCGCGCTGTGGTATAGAACGAAGAACCCGAACGAGAGCGATGCAGACTACATGGTGCGCAATTGGGTCAGCTTCACCGAGATGTCAGGCGACCATATCGTTGAGCAGCATGTTCACAACCTCGATGTTGCCAACTGGTATATCGGTCATCCGCCGAAAACGGCCCTTGGCTTCGGGGGGCGCGCCAGGCGCAAGACGGGCAACCAGTTCGACTTCTTCAGCATCGACCTCGATTACGGTGACGGTTGTCACATCCACAGCATGTGCCGCCAGGTCAACGGCTGCGACGGCGGGGTAAGGGAGTTCTTCAGAGGTACCAGAGGCGAGACAATGGGCGGCGGCGGCCTCAAGCAGACCAGAAAGAGGGGAGAAATCGAGGTGCCGGACTTCCCCGAGCACGGCGGCCCCTACGTACAGGAGCATATCGACCTGCTCAACAGCATTCTTAAGGAGGAGCCGCTCAACGAGGCCCGCAATGTTGCCGAATCCAACCTTACCGCGATCATGGGCCGAATTTCCGCCTATACCGGCAAACTGATTAGGTGGTCAGACCTTACTGAGAACAAGGATTCGCCATGGTACAACCTCACTCTCAAGCCGAGCGCCGAAGACTTCGAAAAGGGCGAGGTTGTAGCTCCGCCGGACGATATCGCTGCGGTCCCGGGGGCTGAGAGAAGCCGAAGAGGATAACAGTTTTGCCTTTGTCAATGTGCTTTGCCGAGCACCAGGTAAGGCAAAAACTTGCACTTTGACACTTGTGAGCTGTCAGCAAAAAAGTCGCGCTGTCACAGGCGCGACTTTTTTATTTATAAGCTTAAACTGACCAAATTTCTTTGTCATTCCCGCGAAAGCGGGAATCTATACTATTGCCACAGTTTTGGATTCCTGTTTTCACAGGAATGACAATCTGCATTATGTTCTTGTCAAGGCAGCACTTACTCCAAAGTTTGGCTCAGGATAGGTCAGTTTGAGTTATAAACCTAATGTCCCTCTGTATGGAGCTGTAGGTATTCCGAAACTCCGGAGGCTGATTAGTATCCTGTAACATCTAATTTAATGGGTGGCAGCCTCAAGCGAGTCCCGAAAAGTCGGGACGAGCTTGGGGATGGCGCCGAATAACTACCCGTAACCACCACGCATTTTTCGTGTTACAGACTATTAGTCTAATTCGGCTATTTCTGTAAATCGCACTAGAGCGCCTGCCGATTGTGGATGCGGCTCTATTGTTCCAACCAGCCCCACTTTCTGGTCTATAAGTCTGCTCAGTTTTACCTTCGAGACCTGGCCGCTCGGTAGAGCATAACAGACAGTTTTTCCCGCTTCGTTGATTATACGGTAGTGCCCCGGGCCGTAAGTCGTGAAAGTTCGAAGCTGCCCTACAGCCGCAAATCTGCCCAGGTCTTGAAACTCCGCCAGTCTTGCGGCACGGGCCTTATTTATTCGTTCCTTAATCTTCTGCAGTTGCTCATTCTGAAGCTGAACTGCTTTGGTCACCACCAAAGCTAATTCAAAGCCCTCTACCTGCTTAAGCACAAACTCCGCATAGCGTGCAACCTTATCGTCAGTTTTGTTCTTGGCAATCTTAATGAGTGCATCTTTTATCTCTGTGTAGTTTTGTTTTTCTATTGGTTTAGTTCGCTCGGCCTGGACTTGTTTTTGCAAAGCGCGATATCTTTCAAGCAATGTCTCCGGCGAGACAGGCTCGGGAGCAACCTCCTCGGGAGTCTCATTGGGTTCAGCCGTCGGCTCAACAGTTGGAGCAGCCTCTTCAACCGGCTGGATATACTTTGTAAAATTGATGCTTACCCAAAGATAGGCAAAAGACGGAGGGGCTATTTTATAATAATCGTCCAACTGCTCGCCTAACAGCTTGACTTTGTCACCCTTGTCGAGCTTTCCCTGCAGGGTCGTGGAATATAACGGCCTTTGGGTATCGGACCCGGCATAGACGCGCACTCTGTCACCGGTAACTGTGCCGAATGTAGGATTGTCCGTGTCAATGCTGACATACTGCATTGAAATCCAGGAAAAGCTTCCCGCCGGCGGAACAATGCGGGCCCAGCTAAACTGTTTGCCTATCACTTTTACTTTGTCGCCTTTATTGAGTTTGCTGCAGTCGTAAAAGTTCGTACCCGGACCGGAGCGGACATAGACATTGTCGCCGATTATCTCGGCCATATAGGGGAAAGCCGGGGTGTCGGCTTCGTCGGGGCCGCTGGGCGTAGTGGCAGCTTCCTGGGCAAAGCCGACGGAGACTAAACATGTTAGAATAACGATAGCGAACAATTTGATGTAGGATTGCATTTTTCTATCTCCCAAAAAATAAGTTCCTATTCCCCAAATCAACAAACTTTCAAACCGCTAAATAACTCTTCGGCCTTTCAAATTAGCACCCGTCCAGGCGATTGTCAACTTTTTTATTGGATTAAATATAGCCCCTGCCGGCGTTATTTTCCAACGATACTTCGTCAATTTTGCCTGTCTAAGTATGCTTATTATTGAAATTTTCGAGAATTTTACCTTAAAATTATGTCGGCTATAATATTGAACATTGCTTAGTTTGTAAAGAGGCAACATCGGATCAATTAGCAGGCGCCCCCGTTTGAAATTGGGTTTGATTGGGTTTGTTTTTTTGGGGCCTGAGGGTGGTTTCATTTTCATAATCCTTTTGTGAAAAAGCGTTTGCGCTCATTTTTTGGCCTTTCGGAAATTGGGTTTGAATTGGGTTTGTTTTTTCGGACTGCGAAATCATCGGTTTTTCTGTAATCCTTTGTTATAAGAGAGTTTACAATCATTTGGGCTTTTAGGAAATTGGGTTTGATTGGGTTTGAATTGGGTTTGTTTTGACCAAGTGTCCAATTGCTTATATTTTCATAATACATTGTGACAAAGACGGTTGCGTTCATTTTGGCCTTTCGGAAATTGGGTTTGTTTTGCATAAAAAGTATCTGATTTGTAGAGGGTCCTCGACAGATGTAGTGCCTTATAGGCACGTAAATATCTGCTGCCTTATAGGCAGGCAAGTTAGTGAAGAGTGAGCTAAAGTGCCTAAAGTGAGCTAAAGTTGGATTCTCGATTCTCATGAATGGTAATTGGTTAATTTAGTTAATATGGATAATTTGGTTAATTTGGTTAAATGGTTCCGTCCAAGGAAGGCCGGATCTTCGATATTTACGAACGATGCTTTTTGGCGTGTATCTGCTGATACGAAAACGTGCGGTTCTCCGCTATATCTTTCGCCTACGGGCGGTTTATGTTAGCCTGCTGGCCCCTAAGGGACAGGCTAACATATGGGTATTTTAGCAATGTTTTAAACAATAGTCAACAAAAAAATGAACAAAAAAAGGACTTTTTTTTTGGTCACTCTGAGCATCGCCGAAGGGTCTATCCCCCAAAATTGCCAAAATTTTGGCCCCCTATCCTTTGCTTGGATCAATTATCGGTTTTTCGAGAGTTTTCAGGAGTACCAAACCAGGCATTCCATTTCTGAAGACGCTTACCAACTGCAATGAGAATAACATCAAATAAAACAATTGCTAAGACTATGACGATCCCTTGCAAAGCATTGCTCCTTTTGCATATCTATATCATGAATGATAACAATGATTATACAGACTGCATAAACTCCGGTCAAAGCCCATCGACAAAGCTAAGGATAAATCTCAGTGAGGAGAATCATGAGGGTCTAGTGAGTAGGCTTCACCGCCATATTTATCAACAAATGATTTCGTAGTGCCTGTTGCTAAAGAAAGGTGGGTCAATATAGATAAGGTCAACGCTTTCCTTTTCCATAGTAGCCAATATCTCTAAATTATCCCCGCAGTATAAACGGTTTTTTGTCATACATTATCTCCGTCAAGCATTTGGACAGAATAAATATAGCCACATATATATCACAAACCGAGGACTTTTTCAACAGAGCCAAGGTCCCCTATTTTTCCTCATATGAGGACTGTCGAACTCATTCTGGCTCAAATATTGCACAAACAACATATCCGATCGCATGCAATAACAACCGCCATTTTTCGCCATCGAGTTTTCCAATTGGTCCCGTATTTAAAATAATAAATTCTTTCTCGATAAATGTAATAGCTTCGCATTGAGCTACACAATCCATTGTAAGACCAAAAGAACCCGCTTCGAAGGAAACGCAATTTGGAAGACTCCACCTTTTCTCAAGGTTTGTAGAAGTGAGTGGTACACCTACAACATATTTACCTAAATTTAATTTTCTCTGAGATACGATAATGATTGGCCTGGGGCGTTCCGACTCGAAGTAAGCCCAATATAGCTCTCCAGGTGAAGGAACATTCAATATGGATTCTCCTTAGACCACTGCTCCCTTGACAATTTAGCAATCTTGGCCCATGCGACGTCTATTTCTACCTCTCTATTATATTCTTCACTTCCAGTTGATAGTTCAAATGAAACAAAGAAGTTTTCATGTCCGCTCCAGTCTTGTAAAGAACAATTCGCATCATCATGGCCAAAATCAATTCCACCAATATCGGCAGTAACAACAGTTTGGTGTTGATCATAAGACAATTGAAAATTATTATATTTTTTCTCTGTGATACTCATAAACACCTACTCCTTAGTGATCCTACCCAATTGTTCAACTTGCTCTTTGAGAAATGACATTGCCTCTTCAACGTATATGCTAGGTTCAGAATCAATTTTTCTTATATTACCAAGTACAATTGGACCTGTTTGATTTCTTGGTAATGAAGCAACTTGGGGCCACTGGCTTACTAATTCCAGGTAAACACATGTTGGATCCTCTCGTAGAACCTGTATCAATAACTCTCGCTTCGCTCCTTCAATTTGATCCTCAGAAGGAGGTTGCGTCGCATCAACTTCAAGCTTCACACTACAAAAGGACAACGGATCTCCAAGTCCAGAGACACATTCCTCTGGCAATCCAAGTACTTTTTCTCTTAAAAAAGTTAATCCATTATTTGAACGCGTACTACATTGAGCACGTAATCGCACCTCAGACAAAACTCTCGTCCAATTTCCCCCCAAGGATTCGAATACAGATTCTGATATACTATCAAAATGTTCCTTTATATGTTCAATTGTTGGAGGCCAAATATATTCAAGAAGAATTCTGATGGGACCATTAATATTTTTATTATCAATGATTGCAGTCAGTGCCCCTCTACCTTCCTTACGCCCAAAAACAATCGAAAATCCTTTTGACGAAAGACGTTCTTCTGGATCTACAGTGCTGTATCTGAATGAAAAATCTTCATGACCAGTTGCATCGCATATAGCGCTGTAAACTTCCGATGCCTCTTCCCTTTTGATAAACCTTGGTGGGCCAAAAAGGAAGGCAAATTTGATCCCTCTTAATCTAAGTGAATTTGCCAACATGCCTAATTCCTATCAGTAATTTTAGTATGTCTCCTTTAGGAAACAATATAGTAATCTGCCATTTTCCCTATATATCCAATTACCTATGTCGCTGAACCTCATTTCTAATATAATAACAAATCTGTCTTAACAATTCAAGCTTTCCAGCCCTCATTCACCGTCGGCTTCGGAGGGTTCGAGTTCAGCCGATGGTTCGGTAACATCTCTTCTTAATCACAAGTCTAACTGTATCCGTGTCTTTTGTCAAAGGCCGCTGCAAACAAAAACTCATTTTAACTACAACTCTATCGCACTAAACCTCGGCCAGGTAAGCCAACCAAACGCGTGCTGGCGAGGCACCAAAAACCGCAATTCCGGTCAAAAATTTCGTATCTCCCTTCGACCCATTCGACAAGGCCCAGGGCAGTCTAAGGAAGCGTATCTCGTGAAGGTCAATTTATTTTAAGTTATTTCGAGGAAGCTTTGATCTGACGGGTGTTTTAACTTTCAAATTTACAAAATAACACAAAAGAATGGAAAAGGCAAAGAAAAAAGGGAAAAAAGAATATCGAATATCGAATCTGAATGTCCAATGTCTAAGTCAAAGTGGTGCGAAATATCGCACCCTACCCTCTTTTTATTCAAAGTGGTGCGAAATATGACCCCGCCCACAGGTGGCGGGACTAATCGGGGTGGCGTAGGGGTTGAAGGGGATTTCGGATTTGTGATTTGCGATTTCATATTGGGTGATGTGTGCGTTTCGGGTGTGGGAGGACCCCGGGTGGAACCCGGGGCTAAGCGAGATGGAGGCCCTGGCAGAGCCAGGGCGGTTTTTTAATTGACCCCCAAATAAATCCTTCGACTCCTTCGGTAGAACTCAGGACATGCTTGCTCAGGACAGGTTTGGGGGCTAAACAGAATTGAGATCCTTCGACTCCGCTGCGCTTCGCTCAGGATGACAAACGTACGATTCAAAGAAGTATTGCGCCCCTTGATGTTATAAAACGTTAACGCTTATCTTCATGGCATTCGGGAAAGCCGCGCTGTTTCCATTTTTTTCGGTTGGCCTTCAGGTGATGAGCGAAGATTGTCCGATTGCTCTTAGTTCTGTAAACGTGCAAGCTCGTCCTGGCACATCTTTAACTGGCCGGGGTCGGTGAGTTTTTTGGCCGCGGCTTCCAGGTATTTTACCGCCTGCTTTGGCTGATTGAGATAGCGGCAATACAATATCCCCAACATCAGCTCCACCTGCTCGGCGTATTCATACGTGCTGTAATGAGTTAAAAACTGCTCATAGGCCCGCGCCGATTCAGTATGTTTGTTATCACCGGCGAGCTGGTTGGCAATATCCAGCAGATTCTGGCGGGGCAGAATCTGCTCGCTGTCGTGATTCATCAGTTCCAGATAAAGAGCGGCGCCAGCCGACAAATTGCGTTCCAGCATCCGCTTACTAATCTCATCGCGGAGCTTCCTTGTTTTTTCATTTTTTTGCTGTTCAGCGGGGCTTTTGACCTCTTTGACCTTTATCCGTCTGGTTTCAGACCGGCCTGTAAAGGGGTCACAGCCGCTCGATACCGCATCACGATATTGACGCCGCCGATTCCATTGCTTTATCATAGCCCACAAGTCGAAACTGCTGGTGCTGATTAAGCCGGTCGCGAGCATAACTACCATAGCTGCGATGCCGAAGGCGTATCCCGCCAGATGGGCGTCATAAGCAACCTGAGGTGTGTATCGGATGATTACATTATCGATTAGAATCATCTTAAATACGATAAAATATAATGCCGGAACTTCTATAATACCAATGAAGAAGAACCAATAGAGGACGGATATTAAGGCCTGGGGAAACAGCACTAAATATGCGCCGGTTACCGCAGCGACCGCCCCGCTGGCTCCGAGAACATCGGCCCCACTAACCATTATATGGCCTATACCGCTGAATACCGCACCGGCCAAATAAAAGCACAGATACCCAATATTGCCGAGCTTGTCGTTGACATTATTACCGAACAGATACAAAAAGAACATATTGCCGATAATGTGCATCAAGCCCCCGTGTAAAAAGGCGTAGCTTACAAACTGCCACAGTTGCGGCCGAACACCGGCGAGCATAAAATGCTGCACCCAGGGCCGAAATTCCAGATTACCTGTCATGGGGTGTGTTTGGTATTCCAGAAAAAAAATGAACACATTGACAGCTATCAGCGCGTAATTTGCGTATGGTGTATGTCTTAGCCGAATACTTGTCCGATAAGGTATTATCATAGTTCAACCACTAATTTAGTAAAATGATTAAAATCAAAGGATGGCTTATTGTAATGGCAAAAAGCAGCTATGACAAGACATAAAAAAAGGACGGCAATCGCCGTCCTTCTCTTAAAAATGGGTCTTACTATCAGTTTTCCTACCCTGCGGAAAACATCAAAGCTTGGCATCTCTTTTGACAGCCAACCGGTTTCCCCCCCAGCCAGCAAGTCTTGTTCTCTAATAAAAATATAGAAATAAAACCCTGCAAAGCCAAATGTTCCGGCAAAAAAGACTTTATTTTTTCTCAGATTGTTGTTAATCAATTACTCAAACCAACCGTTTTTTGCTGTTATGCTGAGGAAGATAAAGCAAGGTAAAAATTGGCTGGGAGAATAGCAGGTATGAAAAAAGCAAGACGATGTATTGTAACCGGTTTGTTTTGTCTGGTTGCTGTGGCAATTGCAGCCGGTGCCCAGGGCCGAAAGAACCCCGCTGAGGTCATCTCGTGGAGTCGCTGTCTGAGCCGGAGGCCTGAGTTTTACGCCACCGATGAGGCCGTCCGCATTGCCGATAATGTTCTTCTGTACCAGCGCGATACTGGTGGCTGGTCAAAGAACGTTGATATGGCCCGTGTCCTCAGCGAGCAGGACAAGGCCAAATTACGCAAGGCTAAGAGTAGGAAAGATTCCACATTTGACAACGGGGCCACTCACACGCAGATTCGATACTTAGCTAAGGTCTATTACGCCACTGGGCTTAAGCGTTTCAGGCAGGCCCTGCTCAGGGGAATCGATTATCTGCTTGAGGCCCAGTACGCCAACGGGGGCTGGCCACAGACTTACCCAGGGCTGCGTGGCTACAGTAAGTTCATTACGTTCAATGACGGCGCTATGGTCGGTGCTATGAGCGTCCTTCGTAACATTGCCGAGAAAAAGCCTGAGTATGCTTTTGTTGATGAAGTCCGTCGGCAAAAGGCCAACAACGCTGTTCAGAAAGGTATTGAGTGCATCCTGAAGTGCCAAATAGTTGTGGATGGCAAGAAGACGGCATGGTGCGCCCAACATGACGAGAAGACCTTCATCGCGAGAAAGGCTCGTAGTTACGAATTACCCTCGATTAGCGGTTCTGAGTCTGTTGGTGTTGTCAGGTTTCTGATGAGTATCGACAACCCTGCCCCGGAAATTATCGAGGCTGTTCAAAGTGCAGTCGCCTGGTTCGACAGGGTTAAGCTTACCGGCATCCGCCAAATCAACAAGCCGGACAGCTCAATGGAGAGGGGCTACGATAAGATCATCATTGAGGACGCTACAGCCCCGCCAATATGGGCACGCTTTTATCAGATTGGAACCAATCGACCCATCTTCTGTAGCCGCGATGGTATACCGAAGGCGACGCTCGCTGAGATCTCATATGAGCGTCGCACTGGATACAGCTGGCTTGGATATTATGCGACAAGCCTCTTAGCTAAGGACTATCCCGCCTGGCAAAAGAAGTGGGCCCCGGAAAAGAACGTGCTCAGTAAATGAGCGTTGCAAAAGACAGATAAGAGAGAATAGAGCAAATGGACAAAGATGTAATAAAAAAACGTATCAATGTGATTCGTCGCGAGTTGAATAAAAAGAACATAGATTGTCTGATAGTAACAAAGCCGGCCAATGTAACTTACACGACCGGCTTTTTAGGCGACGATAGCTGGGCGGCAATTACCAAAGGTAATGTCTATCTTCTAACCGACAGCAGATACACCGAACAGGCCCAGGGCGAATGTCCCTACTGCACCATAATTGAGCGTTCCAATTCCATGTCTGAATTAGCAGCTAAACTGGTAAAAAAACTAAAATCAGTGCGAACAATAACTGTTGAAAAGTCAACCTCGCTGGCGGATTTTGAAACGTTAAAAAAGCACATCAAAGCCCGGTTTAGGTCAGTTGCTGATGTTATTGAAACTGTCCGCAGCATAAAAGACAATACAGAAATTAAAACCATCGAAGCCGCTGCTTCAATAGCAGCTCAAGCCCTCAAGCAAACCCTGCGGTACATAAAGCCGGGCGTAACCGAGAACGAATTGGCCGGCATGCTCGATTTTAAAATTCGCAAGCTTGGAGCGACGAACAGCTTCCCGACAATCGTTGCCTTTGGCCCTAATGCCTCCCGGCCTCATCATCAGCCGAGCAGAAAGAAGCTCAAACAAAAAGATACCGTCCTGATTGACTTCGGGGCTAAATACAAGGGTTACTGCAGTGATATTACCAGATGTTTCGCGGTTGGTGGGCCGACCACTTTCTATAAAAAGGTTTACGATGTCGTCGAACAGGCCCAGGTCGCTGCGTTAAAAATGATAAAGGCCGGCGTCAAAATTAACCGTGTCGATGCCGCTGCCCGGGAGGTAATCGACGATAGCGATTTGCCCGTTTACGGCCACGGCACAGGACACGGCCTCGGCCTGGAAATTCACGAATCACCTTTCCTCAAATTAAAAAGCAAGGGCAGACTCAAAGCCGGCCAAGTTATTACCATTGAGCCGGGCATATACATCCCCGGCAAACTCGGCGTACGAATAGAAGATGATGTTCTTGTGACCGAGGCCGGATGCAGGATATTAACCCGCAAGTGTCCACATTCGCCTTTACTATCATAAACTCAAACTGAGCGGCTTTTTACTGTCATGCTGAGCAAAAATAGCCTTTTGCCCTGAGCGAACAAAAGCTTGCCCTGGGCGTAGCCTAATGGATTGAAAGGGAAGCATCTGGCCTATGAATGAGAATAATCCCGATAAATCGGGACTTGCGCAGGAAGAGATTCTTCACTTCGTTAAGCGATGTAGGGTGGGGTTTACCCCACCGTTTACCTCATACAGAAACAACCCGAAAAGAACAGAAAAACAGTTGCAATTCAAAGATGTATTTGTTAGTATAATGTAATCGGGAATCTTTGCGGTCTCACCAGGTAGCATCCCAGGATGGATAAAAGATATGCCAGTCGTAAGTATCTGAGAGAGGGATAATCATGAAAGTTACGTATAAGCTCCTAATCATTGCGGCTTGCTTTATACCGGTGCAGGCTTTTGCTATAGAGAAGCTTAGTGTATCGGAATTGCTCGACAGATACGCCGCAAACCAGGACAAACTCAATTCCTTTATTGCGAAAACTGAGGACGCCTATTGCGTCCAATGGTCACACAAAGAGCGCCCGGACTTCTGCCGGTTGACCTCAGAATTTCGCGTTGACGGCAAAAGAACCCACCTGCTTTATTACACTTGGGATGACCTTCCTGCTATAGATGCAAATACTCCCATCGAGGATGCAAGATATTGGGCCGACCTCTGGGACGGCAAGTGCAGTATTCTGTACACCAAACGTATGTCAACGGATGATAAATCAGTTGTAATCTCAACTGAGGAAAGACTCGTGAAGCACAATATGGTTGTCTGGCATGGAGGGTTGCCGCTTTTAGGTATTCGTTACAGCGACTATGAACCCATTGATTCAGTGCTTCGGCGAGCAAACTCCATATCGGTCCGAGACGAACTTGAGCAGCTTGGTTCTGCAGACTGTTATGTCATCGATGCGAACACGACCTCCGGCACTTATACGGTGTGGCTCGATCCGCAACATGGCTATCAAATCGCACGAGCAGACATACGGGTAGTCCCAAACGATCTCTATCGTATTAGACCATTAAAAGATAATGAAAGCAGCTCCCTTTCTATTAGAAACATCCGCTTTGAGAACATAGATGGAATGTGGGTTCCCATAGAAGCTGATATATATGGAACATCCATCAAACAAAGACAAGATAGCAGTTGTACAAGTACTGGACACCACAAGATAACGCAGATAACCATTAATCCTGACCATGAAGCACTCGGTTCCTTTGTCCCCGTGGTCGAAAACGGGACAGAAGTGTACGATAGGGACTCCGGCGCAGAATATACATGGCAGGACAGAATGAAGTTAGTGGTGGACGAATGGGACGGTAGTATCCGATATGTGCCTAAAGAATGGTCGCTACTTGTCGGCGTGGGTAAACCGCTGCCGCAACTCGAAGGCATCAAACTCAACCTTTCTTCAGAGCAAACTAAAAACAGGGCAATTCTG
>Ga0209979_1002410_pt1 | contig 17957 bp, 12 predicted proteins | sample AnhtaG_FD_183114 | JGI IMG/M metagenome (GOLD analysis project Ga0209979, IMG submission 183114) | Deep subsurface microbial communities from Anholt, Denmark to uncover new lineages of life (NeLLi) - Anholt_01485 metaG (SPAdes) (version 2) | ecosystem: Environmental > Aquatic > Marine > Oceanic...
AGCATGGGCGCGGTGTTCAGCACCATCACAGGCAACGTCATCCACGACATCCATATCCGGCAACTGTTTTCGGGAGCCGAGATGGCCGGTATCAAGATTCACGCCGCGATTGACACCGAGATCAGCCAGAATCATATCTACCGCACGTGCCGGGGTATCTGGTTGGACTGGATGGCGCAGGGCGCGCGTGTGACCAGGAACCTTTTACACGATAACAACACTCGAGAGGACCTTTTTGTGGAGGTTAACCACGGGCCGTTCCTAGTCGACAACAATCTCTTTCTTTCGGGCCGTTCACTGTTTGACATGTCGGAAGGCGGGGCATACGTGCACAATTTGTTCGTGGGTCGCATCGAGATTCGGCCTGAGTTGCGACGCTCGACCCCGTTCCACAAGGCGCACTGTACTGAAGTGGCAGGCCTCCGGAACATCCAGGGCGGCGATGACCGGTTCTACAACAACCTGGTTATCCAGCCGGGCGGTTTGGACGGATATGACAAGGCGACACTACCCGTGCAGATGGAAGGCAATGTTTACTATAACGGTGCCAAGCCCTACTTTAAGGAAACAAATTACCTTGAGAAGGTAGAGTTTAATCCGGAGGTCAAGGTTGTTGAAGAAAGCGACAGTGTGTTTCTTCACATTACGCTGGATGATTCTTTTCATGCTTTAGATAACCCATTGGTGACAACAGCGCTTTTAGGCCGGGCCAAAATGGCGAACGCAGCCTATGAGAATCCCGACGGTACGCCCTTGAAAATCAATACTGATTATTTCGGCAAAAAGCGAAGTGAAGCGAATCCTTCCGCAGGCCCCTTTGAGAATCCGGGAGAGGGGAAACTCACGCTGAAAGTATGGTAAAGTTTATAAGTGCAGGGGTGGACACCCAGAACACATTGTGCAGTATGACACCACGCCCGAGCAGGTCAAGCCATGACATAAGCAGATTCACGATGTTCATTATGATTGCATCGTGAAGCCGAAAAGCTGTTCAGATAAGCTGTGAACGTTGGCTGATATGTCGTAACGAGGATGCCTCAAAAAAAATATTTTGTGGCAACAGAGATTTTAGTATTTGACTTTGAGCTCTTCATAGGTGACCGTTACTATCTCTTGCGCCATGCGGTGGACCAAATACCGGTTGGCGAGTGGCTGTAAGGGAACCATATTGGTCTACTCGACTGTTAACAGGTCGCAGGTTTAAGCCTTGGTGCCGTGAGTTTCTATATTGCCCTAAAACAATCGGGGCCTATGCCGAATCAATCAGTATAAGCCCCTAATTGATACAAATCCATTTGACTATCGTCTGTCACCGCAAAGGAGCAATTGCCATTTATGGCTTCCGGTTCTTCGCTTATGGAGCCGGCCGATACAGCCGAATATCATCGATGTATATCGTACCTGAACCGCCGGCTACCGGATTCTTCTTGTTACCAAGACCAAGGGCAATCGTATTGACATTGGCTAAGTTCACACCCTGGTCTGCAAACGCTTGCAAGTCGATATTCCATTCTGTCCAGGTAGTTATCTGCGCTGCATCAGGATTATCGTGAGTGACCACCGCACTGCCATTGAGAGCAACATACATCGGCTCAGCGACATTACATGGATCGCCATGGAACCACAAAGACAATTCAGCGAGGTCGTGTTTGGTCCAGTCACGCAGGCCAGTCAATGTCAAAGTCGCCTCAGAGTACCCAACACTGTTGTCGTAGAAAAGCGGCATCGACTGCCTGCCACCGTGAACGATAGTTTGCTCGGCAAAAGGAGGATCAGCATAACCAACGATAGAACCGTTTATTGCCGGATTTTCGAATCCGTCTAACCACGTATTAAATATCCTGTTACTCTCGGGATCATCGGGATTAAGGTCATTGTAGCTGTCGAAATCATCTATGGTAATGAAGTCGGTTACAATAATAGCCCGGACGCCTCCTTTGGTAATGGTCCCATCAGTATTGAACTCATCGATACGCCAGTAGTAGGCCTGATCCCAAGCGAAATTCTCCGGCGGTATATATGTGGTACTGCCCTGCCGCCCGCGATATACCCCGGTGGTGTCGGACGCGTCAGCATTATTGACTGCCTCTAAGTCCGTACCGAAGTAAACATCGTGTTGAGAAGCCATGTCACCCGGTTTCCAGGTGAGTGTTGAGGGAACACTCTCGATGTCAAAGATCCCGCTGGGAGGTTGCAAATCCCAGGCCAGCAGAAGATCACCTCTCATCACCTCTAAGATATCATCCTGCGTCAGCGCCTTATCATAAATGCGAACCTCGTCCATATCACCGTTGAAGTTGTTGAAGGGCCCCTGGATCCCATTGAACTCGGTCGCCTCCGAACCGACACCAATAAAGCCAAAACGGGTTACTTCGTCACCGAAGGTTGGGGCGCCAACGGTCGAGGGTTCGGGATTACCGTCGATGTAAATAGTCATCCGTCCGTTGTCAAAGACACCACAAACATGATGCCATTGCCCATCATCGACCCGGGTGTGACTGCCGTAGTCCACCTGTTGGTCTCCGGAGGAGGTCATCACGTGCCAGCCGATCTGGCCATCGCTGACCGGGGCATCGGCAATGTCGGTGTTGATTTCTAGACGCCAGAACTCGCTACGGTCGAACGAGGCAATCATCTGATGATTAGGGTCACTGGTGCGAATCCAGGCGCACACCGTTACCTCCGGATTGTTGGCGTCGTTGTAGCTCATGTTCTTAATGGCCACATACGGGGAACCCTCCTCGCCGAAGTTCAGCGCGCTCTGGCCGATCCAACCGTGGTCAAGCCACTCGGGACCGAAGAGCTTGCCGTGGTTCCCATGACCCGACCAGTCAAGGGCATTAGTCCCCGCACCCTCGTTGAACGTGTACCAGAGAACGAGGTTCGGATCTGCAAGTGGAATCTCGGGCATCGTCGTAAAACTCCAGAGAGGACCTTTGATCCACTCTGCGCCGTTGAACGTATCCACACGCCAGTAGTACGCAGTATCCGCATTAAGCAGGCCGGGATCATACGTTGTTTCCATATACGGAGGTGCGCCTGCCGCGCTGTCAACCTCACCGGCATCTGTCCCGAAGTACACGGCGTGCATAGTCGCGTTCATGCCCGTAGACCAGGACAGATCCACGTTCGGGTCTTCAAATACCTCGCCGTCTGCGGGAACCGGATTATATGCAGTGATTGAAGGAACCCAGAAGCTCCATACCTCACCTCGCCATGGGCTGTCAGGGTGGGCGTCATTCACCTCCTCCACACGCCAGTAGTAAGTTGTCCCCGGAGTAAGACCCTCCGGTGCTGGGAACCCGGGAAAACCAATCGGCTGGCTATTCACCGTCATATTGCCCACGAAGGTGTTTTCTGCGCCTGCGTTGACATCGTCGAAGCTCGTCCCAAAATACAAATCATGGGACACAGAGTGCCCGCTGGCCGTCCACTCAAGAGTTGCCCACGTGTCCGTGTGCTTGCTGCCGTCAGCTGGGCCCGGACTATGGGCGCTTGCCAGGTATCCCAGTTCTATTATATCCCTGACCTCAGTTATCGTCAGCACCTTATCATAGATGCGGAGGTCATCAATCAGCCCCGTGTATAACCTGTTGTCTTCATTGTAGCGAAGTCCAATTTTGACATCAAAGTTCTCGGTCGGGTGGATCGGATCAGGGTCAGCATTTACCCTCGTGTCATCTTGCCCATCTAGGTAAAATGTTACGCCGCTCTCGTACGTCGAATTCTCCCGTACAGTCATCGCGACGTGGTGCCATTCACCGGTTGTCAACTCAGTATCATTCTGAGCATTGCCGCCGCCGGATTCAATGCGTACTCTGTTGTTACCACCGTTAAACCGGAATTCCATTCTGTTACCGGTGCCGGTGTTGCCCCAGCCGACAATTTCGCCGTTGCCACCAACGGGGCCTTCCTTCTTAATCCACGCAGTTATGCTGAAAGCGGGCGTGTTAGTACCATCACCAACAATCCCCTTGTAGCCTTCTATTACAACATAATCGCCATCGCCGTCGAGTTCCAGAGCCTCGTCGAGCAATCCGGGCACAAAGTGGGCATCACCCACAAGCGTATCATGATGGCCGTTACCGGAAGAGTCAACCACGGTACCGGTGCCCTCATCGTCAAGCTTCCACCAGGCGACAAGATTTGCTTCGGCGGCACTGGCTATGCTGGTCAGAGCTATACCCAGCACCAAAACAAAACAAATCAAATAAGTTAATTTCTTACGCATAATAGTCCTCTTTATAAAAAAAGTTAAAACAACTATGAATTATGCTTTGGCCACACACCAAAACACTCGTTTTTACGCTAAATATCGAAAACGAAAATAGTTTTTTTTCATCTGCTCAGGATAACTTTTTACGATTTGCCACTACCTTCTTTCTTCAAAGAGGCTAATATAAGCCGTGAATCGGACAGATTTTGACCTAGGAGTGAAAAGTTGATATTAAAACCTTATACTTTGTCATTTAGCCTTACAGCTAAGCTAATTGGAAGAAAACCGCAACAATATCAACCTCCTACATGGCGAAATCTGCACATATTATCATTCGCATTTATACCAAATTAGCTCCTATCCGGTCAAGGAAAATCTAATGCTGAATCGTCCTTGCCTTTATTATTTTTTCATTTTTGCAGAAGGGCGTACCATAATAGTGAAATAAACCATTCCAGGATATTATTGCTAATATCTCTTCTAGCTTTTTGATATTGCACAAATAACCCATTTATGATACAATACGTGTTCATGAAAAATGACATTCCGATAGTATAAAAAAATTATATGGAACAGGAGGTTCACTTCGCGCAGCTTATAAATTTATAACGAAACGTTGATAGAAATGGAAGGTAGTTCTATGAGCAAGTCAAGGGGCTTCACGTTAATAGAGTTACTTGTTGTAATTGCCATTATCGCATTATTGATGGCGATATTGATGCCTGCACTGAACCGTGCAAAGAAGCAGGCAAGATCAGCCGCGTGTCAGATGAACCTGCACCAATGGGGCTCGATCTGGGCAATGTATTGCCAAGATAACGACAGCTATTTCTGTAGGGAAACCGAAGGAATCGGGTGGGCACGTGGGGAATGGGTATTGCCGCTTCGGCATTTGTACCGGACATGATCGGGTATTCTTATATGCCCGATGGCCAAGAAACGGCTGGCGAGTGGGGCAAACTATTCAAGCCATGGCGGGCCGTTTAAGACCTACATTATGGGGACGGGGGGAACAGGCAACTTGCGTGAAGAAGCTAGTTACGGGGCAAATTGCTGGATTTTTAATGCACGGCCTGGGCAGACCAAAATTCAACAGCGTCCTGTAGAATGGAACTGGAAGACGATGGATGCCAAAGGCGGAAACGAAATCCCCATTTTTGCCGATACGATGTGGAGGGGAGGCGGGCCTTTCTATCAGAACGACAACTCCGGGTCAATCCGGATAACTCCTCCTGAATTTGATGGTCAGTGGGTGGCCGCTAATCATGAAATGAAGCATTTCTGTATCAACAGGCACAATGGGACAATAAATATAGTTTTCATGGACTGTTCTGTCAGAAAAATCGGGCTTAAGGAGTTGTGGAAGCTCAAATGGCATCGTACGTTCAACACAAACGGTTTCTGGACCATGGCAGGCGGGGCCCAGGTGAGTGACTGGCCGCCTTGGATGAGAAGTTTCAAGGAATATTAGTAGAAAGAAATAACTGGTCTTACTTCGGCTGATTCTGGATTTCATGTCGATTACCAGGAGCGATTCGATTTGAACGAGAACTCCTTACTTCATCCCTCGCCTTATCCGAAAAACATGTATCGATCGGTTCCCCAAAGACCACAAATCAGTTAGAATCTTTTGAACCAGTCCCACCAGCCCATCAGGTGCACACGAAAAGTACCCTTCCCATGAGCTGCAAAATGTCAGGATTCTTCGGCAAATTCGTGACACCATTTTGTCTCCACAGATGTCAAATTTGATGATTGATGGAAGCACCAAACCTCAAATTCTTGCCAAAAAATGAATATTTTTTGAAAATATTTCACAATTTTTGGATTAAGTATCCGGAGGTCTTTACCAGTCATCCCCAGAGCGATTATCAACGCTATCAAAGTCGAACCCAGAATCAACTTAAGAAAGCTTGACCTTATAGAAAGTTTTTCAACGAGTCTCTCAACTATCATCTTCGACTCTCCTTATTTCTATACTTATATAGTCGCCTAATGTCACTTTAGCTCACTTTAGCTCACTAATTTTGAGGACTCGGTTTATAAGGCGTTTCTTCAGTTTGACTATCCAATTTTTTACTCACCTTGGGGTCGAGTTTGGCTTTGATTATCTGTTTGGACCAGGCTGTCTTTATGAACTTTTGCGGCCGTATTTTGACTGGGCCGTTCACGAATTCAGGAATGTTGTAGACAATGACACTCGATTGGTGATATTCCGGGTCTTCTTGCGGCAATAGAAACGGTTTGCTGAAATTGCCGTTAGAATCGAAATAGCTAAAATAAGGATGGGTGCATATTCCATCTTGACGTTTACTGCTAAATACGACCCAATGGCCGTTGCTGGACCAGCAATGATAACTTTCTGCCCGGTCGCTGTTTATTTTATCTGGTTTACGAAATTCTCCCGTTTTAGTATCAAGCAAATACAAGTCTGAATCCGGCATATAGAGTGGGAAATAGCTATATTCTGACATGCAGAACAGGATATATCTCCCATCGGGTGAGGGCTTGGGATGGGCAACGCTAAAGCCCATTTGACTTGCCATCAAGACGGGTTCAACTTCTCCCCATGAATCTTTTTGAACATCGTATGAGATGCGCATCAAATCGTATTTCATTTTTTTTAGGGGATGTTCGTCCTTGTCGTAAATGTCCAGCCCGGGTGAGCTGCAAAAGTAGAGGTATTTGCCATCAGGAGACCATTCGGGATACGTCTCCATACGATCGGAAGTCGATATTTTGGGCGATGTTGTGATTGTATTGGTTTTGACGTGATAAAGGAGAAGGTCGGAGACTCTGTCGTAGACATCGAGGTTTTTACCTGCGGCATGAAAAATCTGCTTTACGGTATTAAAAGCAAATGCAATGATTTTTCCGTTCGGATGCCATGATCTATATGATGTGGCGTGATTAAAGGATGTTGAAGTATCCACCTTATGGGTTTCGTTATCGTATGCAAGTATCATTGAGGTGCCAACTGCTCCGGCCCGCATATGAAATATCATTCGGTCCGGGTTATAATTATGAAAAGAATGACAATTGACACAATTTTTTCCCATCGTCCAGTTCAGGACAATGGGACGTTCATCATAGCTGCTCAAATCACGTTGATATATGCCAAGTTTATCCCAATATTGATACAGCGGTTTCATTAGCCGGTAAACCAAATGTGTTTCGATGTTTTCTTTAGCAATTTCGTTCTCAATGGGGGTGAAACGACTCCATTTGCCATTATTATCTTTGATAAAAACAGTTATAAGCAGCGACTTTTCACGATTCTGGTTTAACAACGTTTTCCATGGTTTTAGAGGTATCTTGATGTTGGGAGTTCGGCTGAATATATCAATATCCTTGCCTTTTTCAGATGAAATATGAACATAATATGCACTTGCCTTTTCTTTGATGATAAAGTTGGTCGGTGCAATATTAGGAGGGAGGATTATTTCAGTATAATCCGGAGATATGGCCGGTTGTCTTACGATGGATATACAATCTTCAAGATTTGGCTTCTTGCTTGTGCAGCCGGGGCATACTATCACCACTGCAATGCAGACAAAAAGTAAAATAATGAAAACCCTTAATTGGTGCATATAATCACTCCCCGGACTTGTAATAGTATAATCCGTAAAACCAGTAAGTATCTCTATATTTTTTAAGGTCACTGTATGCTGCTTTTTTATCCTTCTTATGCTTTGCCATAATGTTATTAAAATCATCGAACTTGCGATTTGTTTCTTCTGAAATTTCTTTTCCCGGCAAAGTAACACCCTTACCACCTGTGAGCTGATTATAGATAAGCATAGCTTCTTCGAAATGACGTGGAATTTTAGGATAATCGAAATAATTCAACCGGTGGAGGTGCTTCGTAAAACGACCAATCTGTCCATCCAAAAGGCAGTATGCCATGAAATATTCGAAAGCCATTTTGTTCTTTGTATTCTTTAATAGCTCCTCCAGACACAGCTCCGGTTCGGTGGGCGAGACAAGAAAATCGGATTCCGGCATAGTGCTTTTTAGATATTGAAATTGTGGTTTTGCCCAAAAATCGTTACTGTCAGAAAGGTACGTTTGATATTCTGCAGCCCAGGTTTTATGCCAGACGGTTTTCTGTAACATTTTAAGATATTTAGACGCGATGTCATGCTTTTCTTTCAGCAAATTCACCAGCGCAAGACGCTGAAGATTCCACGCTGTGTCTCCCTTGGCGGCGATAGCTTCATAGGCCCACTGTTCTGACGTATTAATGAGACCGAGGTCGAAGAAAACGTCGCTGTGCTGAAGTGCAAAAGGGCCGCGCATGCTCTCATGCATGAAAAGACCCTCGCTGCCGAAAAGTTGTGTCATGCTGAACATTTCGTCGCATAAATTACCAGTATGATATAATGCTCTATTGACCTGACATTGGACGATATTGCTAATCGGAAGATCCTTTCGTGCAATATCGAGCACTTTTTCCCATTCTTCGAATCGCGCATAGTGGTCGATCAGGAAGAAATATTTTTTGTTTTTGTCATATGAATACAAGGCTACTGCGACAACGAGAAAGATTACAATGATACCTTGAATCAGTCGAGTTGGAATAGAACGGCCGGACAAAAACTTGCCCAAAAGATTTTTTGCGTTCTTTTGAGAAATCCTGACATATCTCTGCTTAAATGTCACTCCAAGAAGAATAAGTGGGAAAAATGCGTACAGCGCCCAGGACAGCCAGGTCAAGCGATACTTATCATATGACATAAGGTGCATCGCATAGGCGTCTCTAACATTTATAATAAATAGAGTTGAGGCTCCGATATAGGGAAGCAATCCCGCAAATATGATATAAAGGAAAGGCAGCAAAATCCGGCGGCGAAGTATAATCTCATAGAGTATGATTACGATTGTAAAGATAAAAGCCTGACCGGCAGTTAGATAATATAATAATGTCTGAAGAATAATGTAGAATAAAAGTCGCAGGGTGCTGTTTGAAGGAGCAAGGCGGATATAGATATTGATACTGACTAAAGCCCAGAGTAATCCCAGCGTCAGAACAAGCGGAAATCTGTAGTTACTATGTAAGGCCAGAAGAAAAACCAATGGTATCCAATGCAGATAAAGAATCGGCTGATTTACGCTAATTGACCGGATGAGCAGCTTTGTATTCCAGACAACAGATGCGAAAACAAGAACAAGCAGCAACGCTCCTGTCCATGAATAATAAAAAAACTGCGAAAAGAACCTGCAGATGAGTTCGTTTATTCCGCCCGGATAGCTAAAAAATTCATTGATGAAATATTTATCAAAGAAAAAGACGGGTTCCTGAGATTGGTAGATGAGTTTAGGTTCTATTCGTAATAGTAAGTAAATAAAATAAAAAGACAGAAGAATAGTCGTAAACAGCAAGGACCAGATTTTATCCTGAGATTTCCCATTTGATACCTTCTGAAACGCTTTTTCGCCTTTTGATTCTATCATAATATCAAAATCCTGCTATTTATAACCAACTAACTGGGAAATCCAGGCTGATAATAGCCTGAAGTTCTATCTAAAGTAACAGAAATGTCAAAAAATGTCAAAACCCACCAGCCCGCGCGACGAGCAACAGGTGTCTCTGGGAAAGACTCTTTCTTGATAAAGAGGTGGACGTAGAACGTTGTAAATCATCTATCACGTCTTTTTCTTACCGAGGTTTTCGGACCGATCCCACCAGCCTTTCGGCGCAACGAACCGTGCACGGATCTCCCCAAAAATGCCCCCATTTTCACGAGTTGAACCGTACAACCGTTCTACAACCCAACAACCCATTATCTCAAAATTCGACGAAAATCTCTTTCCATAAGCCTCTTGGCAACAATGCTTTATAGAAAACATAAAATGTGGTAACAGTTTCAATGTCCATTTTTGGTGCTGCAAGTAAAAAAGGCTGACAGTGTTTCAAGCTGCCAGCCCTTTAAGCAACTGAAATGGTGTGTGGTATAAAGTTACCAGTTTCTATAGTTGTGCTACTCAAGTTGATTTAGTAATGTAGTTGGTTTCTGAAATGTCGTGTGTGGCTATAGTTTTCCTAAATGTGAAATCTCAATTATAGACCTTTGCCTTGATTCGGCATGGAGAGGAAAAACGACAATGAAAGGCAACAAGATGTCAACGAAAGAACTGATCAAGCCTGCTGGTTTGTTCGTACTGTTCCTGATATGTAGTGTGCTGATTTTTGTGCTCGGTAGTCCGTACTACTCGATTTTCCCCACAAATAAGAGCGGCTTATACAAGATCAGCCTGTCCATCATATTTTTAACCGCTACACTATTGCTGTATCACAACGAACGCCTCAAGAAGTATTGGCAGGTTTCTTATACCTTTTTCGTTGCCTCTTTTGCCAATTGGTTGCTGGGCACAGAGCTGTTTCGCCTCCCTGGTTCATCGCCTGATACCGTCCAAGGAATGGCCGTAGATAAGATTTCGCAACTGCTGGCGATCGTTCCCGCGATTATTGTACTGACATTGATAGTGCGTGTGACTCTGGGTTCGATCTATCTCAAAAAAGGCAAACTTAGATTAGGCCTCATTATCGGTCTAACAACCTTTATTGTCTTTTCTGTGTTAGGCATTCTACAGGGCATGGGCCACAACATAGGCTTCGCAACCATCGGATCTTGGGCACCCTGGCTGTTGATCTTCTCACTTTCAAATGGGTTATTAGAGGAATTATGGTTCAGGGGAATATTCTTGAAGAGATTTGAGGCATTGCTGGGATCGAAAGCGTCCCTTCTTCTGACCTCAATAGTCTTTGCAGCGGCCCATGTGGGAGCAACGTACATATCATCAGAAATCACAATGTTTCTGGTGGATGTATTTGTCCTCGGTCTTGCGTTCGGATATGTCATGCAAAAAACTGATAGCCTGTGGGCTTCGGTCCTGTTTCACGCTGGCGTAGATCTATGGTACATCATAGGCACAGGGATTGCCGCAACCCAGCAGTAACCCTCTCAACAGTCCTTCTCAATGTACCTCTCCTAAACCCGCCTTACCTCAACCTTCAAATTCATTAAGGCAGGTTATCTGAGTGTTAATTAAAACTATTACGCAGACCAACAGATACGACAAGAACGACCTATGAGGGTTTTGGGATTACTTTACTGTCTAAATTCTGTATAATAGAAAACATACAGGCAAGCCATGGAAATCTGTACTCAAAGTGGATGGAGGAAGCGAAATGAGAAACATTGCCATCACACTCGTGCTGATTTCGGTTACAGTTGCAGGATGCTCGATTCGACACTGCTACTGGTATAATCCCGCAAAGACTTTGGAAGAAGCAAAGCGAGACTGCCGAGAATGCTATAATGAAGCTGTAGCAGAAGCGTCAGAGGCTGTGGCAGAGTACTATTATGACCACGCTGCACCACCTGGCCGGTTGTACCACTTTCGTCGTGGCATTGCCAGCAGTGAGGCAGATTATAACGCTCTGTATGGCTGGATTATGTGGGGAGATAGCTATCGGCAGAATGTGTTTCGTGGATGTATGAAACGCAGAGGTTACTTCAGGATAAGGGCAGATCAACTGGGACAATCGGTGCGAAAAAGGTCGTTATATATGGACAACGTAGCGGGGAGATGAGGAAACCGAAAGGTGACATTTGTTTGTTCCGTCTCAGCAAGAAGTTGACAGAAAACAACAAGACCTTTCAGAGAGAAAACAATAAAGTGTTTGATTAGGAGGGCCTTGTTAGTTAGACTACTCTGAGTACTCGTTGGAGTCTTAACGCCGTTATAATAAATCATTCTGGAGGCAGCCTATGTCAACGATCACGAAGAAAGAACTAATAGACCGAATTGCCAAAAGCACTAATACCAAACAGGTGGTAGTTAGATCTGTAATTCAGTCTTTTCTCGATGAAATCATCGTTGAGCTCGCCAAAGGTAACCGATTGGAGTTTCGCGACTTTGGAGTTTTTGAACCTCGTGACTGCGCACCAAGGACGGCACAAAACCCGAAGACTCTCGAACGAATCCATGTCCCAGGTAAGAGAGTAGTGAAGTTCAAGACGGGTCGGTTGATGATGCAAAAGCTGAATGGTCCTTAGTGTCTTATTATAATTGAAGAATTTAAGTTGTTCTTGCCGATATCCTGAATGAGGGGCAAACGGTTGTCCCATAAACAGTTAACATTTAGGAGGCAAGACAATGCAAGCTCTTTCAAAATTCTGTTGTCAGAATAAAAAATGCTCAGATTATGGAAAACGCGGTGCAAATAATCTGACAGTATGCGACTGGTTCGGCAAAAATAACCATATCCGTTTGCTATACTGCCGAACATGCAAGCAGCGGTTTTCAGAACGAAAAGGTACACCGCTGTTCCGTATGAAACTCGACGATAAGAAGGCAATATCATTGCTGAATCATATTTCCGAAAGCTGTGGAGTACGCAAAACCGGCCGTCTGGTCGGCGTGAATAAAAACACTGTGATACGTTATTCACGCCTTGCCGGGGAACACGCAAAGGCGCTTCACGATGAGTTGGTAGCGTTTTCCCCCGAACACAAGGGAGATTCAATTCGATGAGAAATGGGCATTTGTGGGCAAGAAAGAAAAGCGTTGTAAGGACGATGTTCTCGCTGACAGTCAATACGGAAACAACTGGGATCATGTAGCTTATGACCCTGAGCATCGTTTGGTAGTCAGCGTTGTACCTGGCAAACGCACGGCAAAAAACGTTGAAAAGCTTGTGGCTGATTTTAAGAAAAGAACCGGTGGTCGTATTATGAACCTGATTACATCTGATGAGTACAAACCGTACAAAAAGGCTATTTTGAAGGCTTATGGAAGAAAAATTACGCCACCTGCTAACGGCAAACGTGGCCGTCCCAAGGATTCCTGCCGAGTTCCAGTGAAGGGCTTGAAATATGCCACTGTTCATAAGACTCGCCAGAGAGGCCGAGTGGTTAAGATTGTTCTGCAAGCTATATTCGGCAGCAAATCCGACATCGAGGCTGCGATAGAGACATCGGCGGTTAGCAAGACAATTAACACAGCTTTTATAGAAAGGCACAATGGTACAGACCGCAATCGCAATGCCCGCAAAGTGCGAAAAAGCTACCGTTTTTCCAAAGACTGGGACGTACATAATGCTATGACCTATTTTACAATGTATAGCTATAATTTTTGTTGGCCGGTAAGAACACTTCGTGTACAAGATCGAGATGATCGATGGCTCTCGAGAACACCTGCAATGGTTGCGGGCTTGACCGACCATATCTGGTCTTTGCGCGAGTGGCTAACCTATCCGGTTGTTCAATTAACATAAGACACAAGGGAATTTTACAGAAGTCTTTGAAATATATTTGTGAGGAGGAAAAATGACACAGACAATCAACCTAAAAACTTATTTGGCAATATCACTTCTCTTATTAGGGATCGTACCCGCAGCTCAGGGAGAAAACACCTACGCTGACTTTGATGCTACAGGTGCAAATGATGATTTGCTGCTGCCAGAGTCGTATGACCTTAGGCATGGTGGCTTTGTCACTTCGGTAAAAGACCAATCTGGAGGTACCTGTTGGTGTCACGCAACTATGGCGGCTATCGAAAGTAACCTATTGATTAACGGTAACTGGACAGCCACTGGCGAAAGAGGACAACCCAATCTCGCAGAGTACCACCTCGATTGGTGGAACGGCTTCAACCAGCACAATAACGATGATACAGATCCGCCCACCGGAGGCGGGCTTACAGTGCATAGCGGTGGTGACTTTCTGGTCGCTGCGGCATATATCACCCGAGGAGAAGGACCGGTCAGTTGTGTCGCCGCAAACGACTATACTGAGCGTGACGCCAATTGGTATCAATCTGCCCCGGCCAGAGAAGATCCAAGCTACGATATATATTATGTTCGCGATATCGAGTGGTACACCAATGATGCCGATCTGAGCAACATCGAGAATATCAAGAACGCAATTGTGACCTACGGCGCGACAGCCACTTGGATGTGCGCAAATATCGATTTTTGGACTGAAGACAACGGTGGTACGTTTTACCAGCCTCCCTTTGATACGGGAACTCCCGATCATGCAGTCACTATTGTAGGTTGGGACGACAACAAAGTGACCAAAGCTCCCCAAAGCGGTGCATGGCTCATCAAGAACAGTTCGGGTGGTAACTGGAACGGCGATGGCCACTTTTGGATCTCTTACTATGACAAATACTGCGGCCAGGCCCCGATGGGTGTTGTTTCCTTCCAGGGTGTCGAGCTTAATCCCTACGACAACATCTACTACCACGATTATCACGGCTGGTGTGCCACAATGGCAGACTGCAACGAAGCATTCAGTGCTTTCTCTGCTAGAGCTACGGAGAAAATAGTGGCCGTCAGCTTTTACACGTCTACGGATAATGTTGCCTACACAGTAAAGATTTACGACTCTTTCGAAGCTGGTGAATTGCTGGAAGAACTGTCCACTAAGTCCGGCTCCCTCAACCATACAGGATTCCATACGGTAGACCTGGACAAGTCCGTTGTGGTAACAAAAGGCGATGAATTCTATGTGTACCTGAAACTCTCGTCGGGAGGTCATGCTTATGACTGCACAACAGAGATTTCCCTCCTTCTGGGCGGACCATCAACAATAGCAGGTTCGCGAACTCTGCCAATACAAGAATCCTCTCCCATAGGTCCTAAATCCATTTCGACTTTTGACTATCGGAGATTGGGCAAGACCAATCTAGAAAGCGGTTCCGGGATTCTTGTGAACTCGGCATCTCATATGGGCCAGAGCTACTACTTCAGCGACTCAACCTGGCAAGACCTCTATGAGTTTGACAACACGGCTAATTTCTGCATAAAGGCTTTGGCCGTGGATATTATGACAGATTTAAATCAAGATAGCATCACAGACTCGGCTGACTTTGCCATATTCGAGTCGGTCTGGCTGAAGAAAGCTGGAGACGACCAGTGGAATACAGACCATGACACTAATCTTGACGGTATCATTATCATAGAAGACCTTGCTGTTCTTGCTGAATACTGGTTGAAGGAAGTTCGGCTAATCGGCCTCGTGGCGTACTGGAAGTTGGATGATAGAAAAGGTGATATCGCTCACGACAGTGCTGGCAACAACAATGGTACTCTAAATGGCAATCCGGTCTGGCAACCTGCTGGTGGAAGGATAGGCGGAGCTTTGCAGTTCGATGGGATAGATGATTATGTCAGTACCGATTTTGTCTTAGACCCAGCGAAAGGGGCATTCAGCATATTTGCCTGGATTAAAGGAGGCCAGTCAGGACAAGTAATTATATCTCAGACGAATCATACTGGGAGCAGTGAGACCTGGGTTGGTACGGAATCGTCGGACGGAAAACTTATGACCGAGTTAGTGTCTCCTCCTATTGTTCGGTCTGCTCCACTACCACTGGTATCAGAATCCTTAATCACTGATGGCCAGTGGCACCATATCGGCCTTGTCTGGGACGGCTTGTATAGGCACTTATATGTGGATGGCATAGAAGTCGCTAAGGATATAAGAATTATGACCGCACCGAAATCTTCATATGGCAGCCTGTACATCGGTGCTGGAAACACTCTCGCGCCGGGCAGTTTTTGGTCTGGCCTGATTGATGATATTCGCATTTACGACCAGGTATTGAGTGAGGAGGGAATTGCGGCAATCATAGGGATTGGGTCGTAGAGAACTTTGAAATGGGTGATTTTAGGATAATTTCCCTGGATTCGTTCTGGAGATAATCATTGTACCACTACATTGTGGGAGTAGCATTCGGGAAATTATAGCGCCGAAGCTGATAGGATTGACCACTATAAAAGCAGTGCTCTGCAGATAACACTTGATTGGTGAAAAGCGCCGAAAAGGGGACCAAGAGATGCATAGGATGAAGGTAGGAAGGCAAGAAAAAGAGGAGTGTGAGATTCGTTAGGAAAAGAAGGGAGTATCAATGCTTGAGCATAAAGGTACGGGCCCTTAATGCCGATACAATCGACATAGGTATGCCCTCGCGGGCTTTCCCTGTCACACCACCGGGCATACGGGTCCGTACCACGGTGGTTCGGCTGGTTAAGCTGTTCCCTGTTTTGCCAATAAAGCAAGACCCAAAGAGTTAAAGTGAGAATTTGGAAAAACATAACTCAAAGCCGGACTGCGGCTGATTCGCCACGGGCCGTGAACACTACCTGCGGTTTTAGCTGCCAGGTCTTTGCAAATTCCCAGTTTCCTCAATTCCGCAAATCGCCTCTTGCCACGTTTCTAACGCCGCCAATATACACAACGCAAACGACGGCGTATCCACGAATCAAGCCTTACCATCACCGATGGTGTTTGGCAATAGCCAAAATAACCTCGCCAGCCAATCAAGTAATGATTGAGTTTCTCAATCATCTGCTCCATTGATACACCTCGACGGTAACAGGTCAGTTTCCGAACTCGTTTCTTGAATCGGGACAGACTTCTCGGAGCAATGCCCCGTTTTGTCTCCTTGCCGACTATTATCCGAAATCCAAGAAACTTACACCGCCAAGGCCTGTCTACTTTGCTCTTGGACTGATTGACCTTAAGTTTAAGCTTACGGGTAATGAACTTGCTAATGTTTTCCATTACTCGATTGCCCGCTCGTTCGCTGCGAACATAAATATTACAGTCGTCCGCATAGCGCACAAAGCGATGACCTCTTCGCTCCAACTCTCGGTCAAGCTCATCAAGAACAATATTCGACAGCAATGGCGATAAGGGGCCACCTTGTGGCATCCCTTCCGTCGTTGCACTGACCAAGCCATTCTCCATCATACCAGCATTCAAGAATGCCCGTATGATTTTCAACAGACGTTTGTCGGGTATCCGTTTAGCTAATTTACCCATCAATTTGTCATGGTTGACTCGGTCAAAGAACTTTTCCAGGTCAATGTCCACAACCCAGCGATAGCCTTGTTCAACATATTGCTGACTACGGCTTATCGCCTGATGGGCGCTTCGGCCAGGACGAAACCCGTAGCTGTGCTCTGAGAACGCCTTGTCCCAGTACTTCTGCAACGCCTGCATAATCGCCTGTTGAATGAAGCGGTCCAAAGCTGTCGGAATACCAAGCTTACGTATCCCGTCATTAGGCTTGGGTATCTCTACACGCTTCACAGGCTGGGGCTGATAAGTGCCCGCCAGTAGTTGCTCTCGGATTTCTGGCCAGTGTTTCTTCAGGTAGCTCGATAGCTTCTTGACGGTCATACCATCAATACCAGGGCTACCTTTATTCTGCCTGACTCGTTGCAGTGCCTTCCTTAAATTCTCACGCTGGCATATTTCCTCCATTAACAAAACAGGTAACGCTGGGTATTCGGGTTTACGCTTCGCCTTGGACGCTTCGGTCCCTTTATCCGCAGCCATCGGGGCTTCACCCCTACCTTCTGCCATAAAGGCCAGTTCCAACTGGATTTTCTGCCGCTTTGTGCCCATGAGTCGCGTGTCCTACTAACCGCTCCATTTACCCCTCTTATCGAGGGGGACCGTTCGGGCCTTCCCCACCTTCGGCGAGTACTATGCCCTCTGCTGACTTCTGCATGGCGGTCAGGAAACCTCACGATTGCCTCAGTCCCGAATCCGAGACACCATGCAGACCTCCCGAGGTAAGTTCGACAACCTTCACCGCACACCTGCCGAATTTACAGCCCTGGACTTTGATGGATATGGACTTTGTTGTCTTATGCCAACTCGTCCAGCCAGCACTGCCTCGTATTCGGTTTCTGTCCGTCAGGTCACGGCTTTGCTCC
>Ga0209979_1002411_pt1 | contig 17951 bp, 8 predicted proteins | sample AnhtaG_FD_183114 | JGI IMG/M metagenome (GOLD analysis project Ga0209979, IMG submission 183114) | Deep subsurface microbial communities from Anholt, Denmark to uncover new lineages of life (NeLLi) - Anholt_01485 metaG (SPAdes) (version 2) | ecosystem: Environmental > Aquatic > Marine > Oceanic >...
GGTTATTCCGATTCTGGCCGGATAGCGCCCTGTCATGATCGAAGCGCGCGTCGGTGAACACACGGCACAGGAGGCATATCCATTGGTGAATTTCATCCCTTGGGCAGCCAGCTTGTCGATATTCGGAGTCTCATAATACCCGCTCCCGTAGCAGGAGATATCCATCCAGCCCAAGTCGTCCACATTGATCAGGATAATGTTGATTTTATCCTGATTCAATGAGTGGCCTTTACTGTCCCAAAAGGACGAAGCAGAGGAAAAAATAGCCCCGCGACTCGCCAAACCGGCTGTTCCCAATCCGAGGGATTTTAAAAAATCACGACGGTCCATTTTTAGCGTTTCCCTATTTTTTATTTTTGATCAATGGGAACAGTTCCGATTCTGTCCGGGCGGTTTGCAGGATCTCCTCGATCTTGGCGACGATTTCTGGATGCTTGGGGGCCAAATCGTTCTGTTCCCCGATGTCATCCTCGAGATTGTATAATTCGATGCTTTCTTCGAATCCAGGTCGATAGGCCTTCCAGTTGCCCATGCGGACCGCTTGTTTTCCGTTGTATTCCCAGTACAGGTACTCGTGTTTTTTTTGTTTTTTGTCGTGGCCCAGAAGAGAGGGAAGAAAGGAAATGCCATCGATGTTGTCCTGGGGATCGCAGCCAACGATGTCTGTGATGGTGGGCAGAACATCCCAAAAGGCCGATATGTGATCGGTTTCGCTTCCCGGCTGTATTTTTCCGGGCCAACGGGCGATCATCGGAACGCGGATACCTCCTTCATACAACATGGTCTTGAGCCCTCGTAAAGGACCGGCGCTTTCGAAAAAGGCAGAGTCAGTTCCGCCATTAAAGGTAGGGCCGTTGTCGCTCGAAAACATCACCAAGGTGTTTTCGGCAAGGCCCAGCTCTTCCAGCAGCGCTAATATTTTGCCGATCTCCCTGTCCATCCGGGTTATCATCGCGGCGTATGCGGCTCTGGGTGTGGGGTGGGGGGTGTACCCCAAGTCCCCCAAATAAGGTTTTTCGGGGAAAGCTTCCTCATACTCCTTCAGGGAATCTTCCGGGACCTGAATCGAGACATGTGGCACCGGAAACGGCAGATACAGAAAAAAAGGGCTGTTTTTATTTTTTTTGATAAAGGTTAAGGCTTCTGCCACCATCTTGTCCATCGAGTATGTCTGGCCTTTGTAATCTTTGTAGGAAGCTTTGTCGAGGGGATCTTTGTCTTCGGGAAACTTCTGATGGGGAAAGAAGTATTCGTTTCCCTCGAGAAGGTCTTTTTCTCTGTTTTTCCATAAATGCGTGGGGAAGTAGTTATGGGCCATGCGCTGGCAGAGATAACCGTACCAAAAATCGAAGCCTTGCTGATTGGGCTCCCCGACATTTGCCGGACCTCCCAATCCCCATTTGCCTATAGCTCCCGTCGCATATCCTTTTTTCTGAAGGAGGGTGCCGATCGTTGTGGTGTTGGGCAGGAGCGGGCGGTTTCCTTCCAACGATGGATCGTGCCACACGTCTCCACGTTCCGGCATTTCGTCGTTGTCGCGGATGTAGGCGTGCCCGGTGTGCTTTCCTGTCAGAAGCACACAGCGCGAAGGAGCACATACCGGGCTTCCAGAATAATGTTGTGTGAACTTCATTCCCTGGGAAGCCAGCGAATCGATATTCGGTGTTTTGATCTTTTTCTGTCCGTAGCTTCCCAGTTCCCCATAACCCAAGTCGTCGGCCAAGATATAGATGATGTTCGCAGGCGGCTGGTTTTTTTTGCAGCCCAGATGGACAAACGGAAAAGCAAACGCGGCGGATCCCAGTCCGATGGCCTTCAGAAAATCCCGACGATCCAGAGAGCTTTTCATGAAAATTATGTATCACTGCCAGTCCTGAAAGTCAAATTTTCCTATTTGGTATTGATATAATTTGGAAAGGCATTTAAAATCTACCCCTTAACCTGGATTATTCATAAATTATCCAGGTTACCCTTAATTAATCATGTACGAGCTTAAAATCAAGGGGCACATTGCCAGAAATTGGGGACGTGTACCGATTTGTTTTAAAATCGGTAACGTGTCCCCTGAATTTCCGTTAAAACAATCATGTTTATGAATAATTCAGGCTTAAAAGATAATCGGGTCGTCGGAAAATGAAAAAAGTATCGAGACGAAGATTCCTGAAGAGCGCAGCAGCGTTGGGAGCCGGTGCTGCCGCTTATCCTGCCCACCTTTTTTCATCCCTAACGCTCAGCCAAGGTGATAATCTTCAAGATCGCCTCTTCCATTCGGAATATCCTTTCGGTTACGATTCCGAATACTTTGAGGCTGCGGAGAGGATTATTTTTGAAGAATACCACAAAGCATTCATCAATCTCTTTATCAAACCGGATCGCCCTCTTGATATCAAGGTGTACACATCCGACACAAAGGATGGACTTTTCAAAGATCAACCTTTGAGTTTAACAGGAGTCAGCAACAACGTTGATATTGCCATAGATCATATCTATTCTCCAGAATTGCACTACAGGGTGGAATACAGGGAAGGTAAATCCTGGAAGTCGCTTGAAGCGAGATCTACGAAAACTCCGAATGTCTCTCTGGAGGCGGGAGACAAGATCAGGGTTATCTTGAAAGGGGATGACCACGTGTATGCTGACTTGAAGCACGATCCGGAAGACTCCGAATGGCGAAGAGATGTGTTGCGCGGGGATTACATCAGCAAAATGCTGAAGGAAATAATCGCGAATCCTGATTATCGGCCTGATTTGCCGCTGCAAAAGGTCTTGTATGGATTTTCGCTGGCCCATACCCTGAAATACATCCTGGATAGCAGACCGGATTTTATCATAGACCTTGGAGACACAGTGGGGCAAGATTCCTATCCGATTTGGGGAGCAGAGGGAAAATGGGAGGAGCTTTTGCCCAAGGATGCCTTGGATAAGCAGTCCAAAATCCTTTGGGAAAGGAAGAGGCGCACCTTAAGCGCCATAACGCCTGAAATTCCCTATTATCAAGTCTTGGGGAACCATGATGGGGAGGTCAATTGGTCTACAGATACCCAGCCCTATACACTCCCTTACGCTAAGGCCCATAGAAAGAGGGCCTTTAGACAGCCGGAGTCCCTTAATATGATGGAAAGAGTGAGATTGATGTCCGGCCTGAATAACGGTCGATATTCAAATGATGACTGGCTATTTAAAAATGCAGACCAGAACTATTTTCCGATATTTTGGGGTGATGGGGACATTCGATTCTATCTTCTCGATGTCAATTCCTACCTTCTGAAAAAGCCTAAAACAATCTATGATTGGACATTGGGTCCTAAACAAAAAGATCTGGTAGAATCTATGCTGTATGCTGGGCATAGTTCCCCCTGGAAGTTCATCTGTTATCATAATGTTCTGGGCGGCTATCCTTTAGGTTCTCAAAAAGTCGTAGGGGCCTACGGGAGAGGTCCACTCTTCACCCGTGAAGATTATCAGAGAATCCATGAGATTGACCCGACTTTAAATATTGACCTTGACAGGGTGGAGCAAATTTGGCTTACAGAAAGGGCACGAGAAACCGAGGTGAGGGGATTTATATACGCGCATGATCACATATTTTTTGCCAGGAACATTGGCCAGACAAGATCAGGGAAAAAAATGATGGGGGTGTGTGCCGGTGCCACAACCTATTCTGGTTCGAGAGTGTATGATATTATATGGAGTAATCCCTACTGGGCAGCCTATTACGGAGATCTGTACGAACAACCTCCAGCATTCCTTACACCTCCTGGGATTACTGTAATGGATATTGAAAAAAGCGGAGCGACCATCAAATATGTGTGCACGGCTCCGCCGGAGATCATGTTTGCCAATATGCCGGAAGGGACAAAGCCGGGGGATGTCTTGAGAGAATACTGGATTTCAAGGTAAAGGCAAAAAGATGAAGATGACGAAGAATACAGGGATCAACCTGCTTGTCCTTTCGTTTTTTATCCTCCTGTCCATTATCATGCTGTGGCCGTTGCCCCTTCACATGGCCGATGCCTTCGTATCTCATGTCGACCCTCTTTTGAACACCTGGATTTTCGACTGGGACACATACCAAATGTTCAAGGATCCGTTCCGTCTTTTTGACGCGAACATATTTTTCCCTCTCAAAAACACCCTCGCTTTCTCAGAACACATGATCGTTCTCAGCCTGATCGCCTTTCCTGTCAGCCTGGTGTCAGGGAATCCGGTTCTGGGGTATAATTTCGTTCAGCTGCTGGCCTATATTTTATGCGGATTTGCCGTCTATCTGCTCGTTTTTGATCTGACGAAAAACAGAATCGCGGCTATCATCGCCGGTGTCATATTCGCTTTCAGTCCTTATCGTTTTCGGCAAGTCGGTCACATTCAAAACATCACGGTTTTTTGGACGCCTCTGAGCCTGCTCTACCTTCATAAAGCCATAAAAAAGCCGTCCTGGAAATACGTGCTGTTGTTTGCGCTCTTTTTTGTTTTGCAAGCGCTATCCTGTGGGTATTTAGGCGTTTTTCTGGCTATAGCTGTCGGGATATTTGTGCTCTATTATCTCTTGTTTATGCCCCGTGCCAATATAGCTCCCTTTTTCAAGAAACTGGTGATTTCGGCCATACTCTCCGGTCTGATCATTGCCCCGTTTCTCGTTCCTTATCTTCAGGTCAAAAAAGAACACCGGTTCGAAAGGACGGTGGGAAGCAATATTCAGTTTTCTGCCAACATTCTGGGATATGCCACAATTTCCCGTTTCAACAAAAATGTGTTTTACGAAGCCCAATCTGTTGAAAACAGAGTTGCGATAAACCTGATGAATCGTGGGAAGCTTCGGCCTAAAGGAAGGGGCCTTTTCCCGGGAATAATGACGATTCTGCTGGCCACGATGGCTTTTCTGTTTCCTCCGTATGCATCGAGATTCCCTAACAGAATCCGCACTGCCGAAAAGACGGTGAATTCTCTGCTGCTGTTTGTTGTGGGGCTTACGGGGATCATCATATTGACTAAAGGCTTGGTGTTTTCTGTTGCCGGGATAAAAATAAGCCTAATGCATTTGACAAATCCACTCTACCTGATCATATTTTTGTTCATTGCCAAGTTGGTACTCAGCCGGTTCACCCTCTGCAATTTCGATGATGAAAAAAACTCCTCTGCTATTCACAAAAACTTTTATCTTTTTCTCGGCATTTTTACCTGCATTCTCACGTTAGGTCCAAAAGTTTTCTATATCACCCATGATTTTGGCACCGGGCCTTACATGATTCTTTATAAAAACATCGTGTTATTCAAAGGGATCAGGGTTCCGGAGAGATTCGGGATTTTTGTCATGTTGGCGCTCAGCGTCCTTGCGGGATACGGAGCAGCCAAGGTTCTGGCTATGATCAAATTAAGGGGGAAGGTTATCCTTTCCTGTTTCATCCTTGCCTTTTTGGTCTATGAATTTATCTGTGTGCCTATGCCTTATGAGAAAATATCCCGGGAGCCGGCAGAAGTTTATAAATGGCTTGCTTCTTCAAAGGAAGAGTTTGCGATTTTGGAGTTTCCTTTGATAAAGCTTCAGACCAACAAATATTATATGTACTGGTCGATCCTTCACCGGAAAAACCTGGCCAACGGATCGTCCGGATTTAACCCCCCGATTTTTAATCAATTGAGAAAAATAGCACACGAAATGGGGCCTTTTCCTCATCGAGAGTTCATCCAGTATGTGAAGACACAAGTCCCGGTGAAATATCTTATTCTCCACTTACAGAGTTTTTCTGATACGGATAAGGAAGAAATCCTCCAGAATGCTTCCCAATTTCCCGAGGATTTGAAATTGGTCGAAGTCTTTGAACAGGATGATTATGTTTTCGAGGTTTTATATTGACTCTGTTAGATGAGAATTGTTAACCTGGATTGAAATAGAGATAGACATGGCATATTTAGTCCACCAACTGAAAGATTTCGAAGTCAAAAGTTATAAAATCAGCAAAAAGGCCATAAAGATTGGCAGAAAGCCCTCCAACGATGTCTCCTTATCCGATCCTTTTGTGTCCCGAGATCATGCAGAGATCAAGGCGCTCGAAGACGGCGGTTATGAGCTGCGGGATTTGGGGGGAGAGAATCCTGTCAAAGTCAATGGAAGGATCATCTCCCAGCACAGGTTGCGGGATGGTGACAAACTGACCATGGGCCAATCGCTTTTGATTTTCAAGACAGATACACCATTCGCCAGCGCCAGCGTTGCGATGCTTGACGCCGAAGACTTGTCTGAAAAAGCGGTGGAAATCGCCTCTCTTGACGCCAAAAAGACCATGCCTTTTTCTCTGGATAAAATGGATACGAAAGATGTTGTCTCACTTCAAAGGGATCATCAGAGACTCTTGCTCCTGTATGATTTTAGCAAAGCGGTCAATTCTCATCTCGAAGATCAGGATGAAATGTTGGATGAGATCATGAATTCGGCCTTTAAAACGCTGGAAGCGGAGAGAGGATTCATCGCTCTTGTCGATGAGAATACCAAGGAACTGGCCTGTGAACTCGTTCGGAGCGAAACGGGAAGTGAATTGTCAGAAAAATTGGAAGTGAGCCGGACCATCGTCCACAAGGTTTTAAACGAAGGGGTTTCTATTATGACGGTCAATGCCCAGGAGGATACACAATTCGAGAAAGCCAAGAGTATCCGGGAATACAACATCCGGTCGGCTATTTGTGCACCTCTGCTTTTTCGAGAAGAGATCCTGGGCGTCGTCTATCTGGACAATCGGGGCTCGGTAGGAAGTTTTTCCCAAGACGACCAGATGTTCCTGATTGCGCTCTGTCACCAGGCCGGAGTTGCATTGGGAAATGCACGCCTCCACAGGCGTGTGGTCCAGGAGAATGTTTGGCTGGAAAACACCCTGAAGCCCAAGTTTCAAATCCTGGGCGAAGCCGAGAAGATGAAGAGGGTGTTCGATATCATAAAAAAAGTTGCCCCCACAAATATTACAGTGCTAGTTCAGGGAGAGACCGGGACAGGAAAGGAATTGGTGGCCAAAGCCATTCACACCCTCTCTCTACGCAGAGAGTTTGCGTTTGTTCCAGTCAATTGTGCGGCCATACCCAAGGAGTTGATCGAGAGTGAGTTGTTCGGTCATGAGAAGGGCGCCTTCACCGGTGCCACCAGCGCGCGCGAAGGAAAGTTCCAGTCGGCCCATGGCGGCACCATATTCCTCGATGAGATCGGGGACATGAGTTTGGATTTGCAAGCAAAGGTTTTGCGAATCTTGGAGGATAGAGAGCTTCAGAGAGTGGGAGGGAACAAGTCCATTCCGGTCGATGTCCGCATCATTGCTGCCACAAACAAGGATCTGACAAAAGCCGTGGAGGAGGGGATTTTTCGGGAGGATTTGTTTTATCGCTTGAATGTTGTGGCCGTGAATCTGCCTCCTCTTAAAGAAAGGAAAAAGGATATCATACCGTTGGCTGAATATTTCATTGCAGGAAGGGTGAAAAAAATATCCTCCAAAGCAAAGCGGCTGATGGAATCTTATGATTGGCCGGGCAATGTCAGAGAGTTGAGGAATTGTGTGGACAGGGCCGTTGTTTTGGGTGACGGGAAGGTCATTCAACCGGAAGACTTGCCCTATACTTTTCGAAAAGGAGGCCAGGTCATCCCTGCTCCTCTAGAAACGCTCGATCATATGGAGGAAGACCATATCGTGCGAGTGTTGAGGTACACAAACTGGAATAAGAGCGATGCCGCCAGAATTCTCGGGATCACGCGGCAGACACTGGATAACAAAATCAAACGAAACGCCATTAAACAATAGGGGACGTCCCATTAGGTACCACCCTATCACTTAACAACATTCCAAAATACCCTTTTTTCGATATAGGGTGGTACCTAATGGGACGTCCCCAATGGTAAAAAAATAGACAATATGCCCCCTGGTTCACTGGGGGATTTCACGAAAATCATTCGCTAATTAAATTTTAATCCCTTCCGGTTTCCCCATATAGCTCACTTTTTTTACGCACTATTCGTCACACGAGATGGAGGAGAGGTACATCTGGCACAAAAACTGCTCTATTAGGTATGAATGAGATGAAATTCACATATGCATTAAGATCGACTCGCCTGAAGGGCAAAAAATGCCTATGAATAGTTCAGGATAGAGAGGAGGTATAAAATGGGTAAAAAAGTTCTTATTTTTTTCATAGCTGGTCTAATGATTGCTGGATTTGTGTTTTCCCAAGCAAGCCAGAACTGTACCATTAGCGGGATCGTCAGAACTCCTGAAGGGGATAATCTCCGTGGAGTAATTGTCCTCCTCAGGTCTCCCTCACTCGATTTGCCGGAGATCGAGGCCGTAACCAATGCATCGGGCATGTACGGATTTCCCTGCCTTTCTCACGGCACCTATGAGTTGACATTTATCTTCGCAGGATTACAACACGTTGTACAAAGTGGGATTGTTGTTTCGGCTGGGGAATCGATTTCATGGGATATCAATTTGCCACTGCGAGCCAAAGATGAGACTGTTGTCGTGGAAGGAGATTTCCCGAAAGAACGCCATCAACGAATTACAATTCCCGAGAGCCGCTTAAGTTTGTACTACCGAGGATTAATTTATTTGGTACTAAGATCGTTTTTTAACCAACCCAATTCTTTACCCCTCTAAGGGAGGCTCTCCGGAGTCTCCCTCTTCCTGCAAAGATTTTCAAACCCTCCATTTGTATGAAAATTAGACAAATGATTGCATGCTACCTCTATCCTATCTGTTTTCAATAACTTCCATTAATATTGCCTTGCTCCCCCTATTCTTTATGCCTAAATATCGAACAAAAGGAAAGGATTTTTTTTTATCATGCGGGGGTGGGAAGCTCATGGCACATTTATTGCTTAAAAGAAATTAGAAATCACAGAAAGGAGGTGAGAATCGTCAAACGCAAAACAGCGTCAAAGCAGAATGGAGTGAGGATTCGCTCTAGAGAAAAAATTTAAAAGAAGGAGGCAAGAGGGAAATGAAACGATTAATCATATTGCTTATGATTTTTTTCCTTATTGCGGTTTTTGTTTCGGCCCAGGAGTTCGGTGCTATCAAAGGTGCGGTGAAGGATGCCGATGGTGTACCTCTACCTGGTGTCAGTGTGACATTGGCGGGATCCAAGATCGCGACGATGTCGGTTTTTTCCTCGAACAAAGGGAATTACCGGTTCTTGAATCTCCCGGTTGCCGGTGATTATGCCTTGAAGTTTGAATTGGATGGGTTTAATACCATGATCAGAGATAAGCTGGTAGTGGTGTTCGGAAGAGATGTCAATCTCGACATCACCCTGCAAATGGCTGCTATCACAGAGGAGATCGTCGTTGTCGGACAGGCTCCTGTCATCGACACAAAAAGGGCGCAGGTCGGCGTGAATGTCGGGGAAGAGATGATCATGGGATTGCCGACAGCGCGAAATCCTTGGGTGATCATGTCCTTGATCCCGGGTGTGCTTATCGATCGGGAAGATGTTGGAGGAAATGAGGCTGGACAGCAATCTTCTTATTACGGCCATGGTTCCTCGGAGGATGACAACACCTGGGGTATCGATGGCGCCAACATCACGGACAATTCGGCTTTGGGGTCAGCTCCTGCATATGTCAACATTTCCAGCTACGAAGAAGTCCAAATCAACTACGGCAACAATGACATCCGGGCCCAAACAGGAGGAGTCCAGATCAACCTGATTTCTAAAAGAGGCGGCAACGATTACAGCGGGACATTTTATCTCGACTTGGAGAGGAATGCCTGGCAAGCCGACAATGTTCCCGCGGACCTGAAAGATTTAGGGTATTCTGCGGCCGGTATCAACAGGCTGTATCAGTATGGCGCCAATTTTGGCGGCCCGCTTGTCAGGGACAAACTTTGGTTTTACCTATCATGGGGAGTCCAAGACATCGATGCCTTGACTCTCTCTGGTGATTCGGACCGGACCTGGTTGGTCTCGGGATACGGAAGAATGGATTTTCAGATCACGCCGAACCTCAAATTCAATTTTTTTGGCGAATATGACAACAAACAGAAGTGGAACCGGGCGGCGGTGGGTTACACACAACAGGATCCCGATACCTTGTGGAACCAGGTCGGCCCCAGTTCTTTCTACAAGGGAGAACTGGAGTACATCATCGGAGACCTGTACCTCAACGCCAAAGCGAGCTTCATGGGAGGTCCGTTCACACTCGAACCGGTCCAAGGCCAAAGGACGGCCGATGGATCGGGCAATTACTTGGTACAAGCGTATTATCCCAGCTACTATTTGTCTGGCAACATCGATGAATACGGAACCGACAGGGATCAGATCAACGCAAATTTCAGCGGGATTTATTTTGCCGAAGATGTATTGGGCGGAGACCACGAATTCAAATTCGGTGTGGACTATGTGACTGCAACGACAACCACACACGATTATTACGAAGGCAACCTTACCTTGAATTATTGGGGGCCTGATGACACCCTCCCCAACGGGGAATGGTGGGAAGCCTGGCTGAACAGAGATTATATGTTGAATTACGCCTTCAATCGCTACAGTGCTTTCATCCAGGATACGGCCACTTTCGGCAGGTTGGCCTTGAATCTCGGTGTCAGGTATGACCAGGAAAAATCGCTGGTCAAAGATGTGGATATCCCCGCTTCTCCCTGGCTCCCACAGTACATGCCTGCTGTGAAACTCGATGAATATGATCCTGGTGTGAAATGGTCTGTTTTTTCGCCACGTTTGAGCCTGACTTATGACCTGTTCGGAACCGGAAAGGATATCATCAAGTTGTCGGTTGCACGTTACGGTTCTCAATCCGGGAATAACCTGGCGGATAGGGTCAATCCGGTCGGTTGGACAGAGATCGATCTGCTCTGGCAGGATAATAACGAAGACGGCCGAGTGACCAGCGATGAACTCTTCGGGTATGATTGGGATACGGGTGAGTTGAAGGATCCCAACGATTCCGATTATTGGCTCTGGTACAGCAGCTCTGTCAATCCTGATGATCCGACATCGCTTGTGTCTTTGAACAGGTATGACGCCAATTACAATTCTCCGCTCCTGGATGAACTCAGCGTCTCATATGAGAAAGAACTGTTCGCCGACTTCGCCACGCGGTTGGAATTTTTCTACAAGAAAAGGCACAACCAGACATGGCGGCGGTCGATCATGGCGGATGGAGAATTGGAAACAGAATCGAATTACTATGTTGATGGCCAAGATGAAACAGTTGGTTACGACATTTACGGAAGAGATGAACTTTTCCCCTATGAGTACATCACCAATCACCAAAAAATGTATGACAGATACCTGGGAACCCAGTTGGTTATTACCAAGAGATTGTCCAACAAGTGGATGTTTAACGGATCGTTCACGTATTCGGATTGGAAAAGATACTACGAAGGTGAATATCTCGGGATTATCGATGATATCAAAGCGTTGGCTTTTGCGGTCGGACTCAACAACCAGGAATACTTCCAGGGCGGTATGGTCGCTCCGGAAAGCGGAGGCTCGGGTGTTCGGGACATCTATGTCAATTCCAGATGGCAGTTGAAACTTTCTGGTTTGTACCAGTTCCCCTTAGGCATAAACTTCAGCGGCGTTTTTTCTGCTCGGGAAGGTTATGTCATGCCGACAAATGTCCGGGTGTACATGCCCGGACTCGGATACGGGGAACTCTACGGCAATCCGGATGGCGGAGGAAAGTTCGGAGATCAGCGGTTGCCGGTGTTCTGGATGATGAATTTCAGATTGGAAAAAGTTTTCCAAGTGAGTGAGACTTCTTCGGTGACATTGTCAGGCGATGCCTTCAATGTCACCAACTCCGCACATGCTCTCAAGAAAGAGTTGCGAATCACTGCAGATGACTTCGGTCAGGATTTGAGAATTCTGAATCCCAGAGTATTCAGGATTGGAGTTAGATTCAACTTCTAGATGCTTCTGAAGTAGAGACACAAAGAGCCCCTTCCGCCCTTGTGCAGAAGGGGCTCTTTTTTAATTCGGGGACATAATTCGGGGACACGAATTATGTCCCCGAATTAATCTGATTGACAGGCATTGAACAAAATAATATCCTAGGTTCTACCTTAAATGAAATGTCCCAACTGCAGTGCCGACAATCCTGAATCCTTCCGTTTTTGCAAGGATTGCGGGTCTCCACTCGACCTAAAAATAAAGGAAGCTCCTTTCGAAGCCCTCAAGACCCAAAAGCTTGCGATGGATAAATTATCTCCAGGCACTCTTTTTGCCGATAGATACCAGATCATCGAGGAATTGGGCACAGGAGGGATGGGCAGGGTCTACAAAGTCCTTGATAAAGAGCTGGATACCCTGGTTGTCCTGAAGGTTATATTGCATGAAGTGGCTGCCGATCCTGAGACAATTCCCCGGTTCAGGAACGAACTCAAGCTTTCGCGCGAAATATCCCATAAAAATGTCTGCCGGATGTTCGACCTGAACACGTCCAAAGGTACGTATTACATCACAATGGAATTTGTGGACGGCGAAAGCCTCAAGAACATCATCCTGATGACGAAAAAACTGAGCGTGGCTACGGCCATCGACATAACCAAACAGATATGCGAGGGGCTTGGCGAGGCCCATCGGCATGGCGTCGTGCATCGGGATTTGAAGCCGGGCAACATCATAATCGATAGAGATGGCAACGCAAAAATCCTGGATTTTGGGCTCGCCAGATCCATCGAGAGCCATGGAATCACCGCTACCGGGATTATCATCGGCACTCCCCAATACATGTCTCCCGAACAGGTGCAAGAAAAAACGGTCGATCAGAGATCAGACATATATTCATTAGGTGTTCTCCTATACGAAATGCTGACAGGACAAGTGCCGTTCGATGGGGATTCGCCTGTCCGCGTCGCTTTGAGGCATGTTAAGGAAAAACCTATCGAGCCGAAAGATATCAATCTGAAGATTCCCCAAGTTGTCAGCCGTGTGATTTTGAAATGTTTGGCCAAAGAAAAGGAAGACAGATTTCAATCGACGCAGGAGTTGTCTGCGGAGTTGAAGCGGATAGAAAAGTCTTTTGCCAAATCGAAAACAGATGATTTCGCAAGGAAGGAGAAAACAGGTAAAACTGGTTTTTTCAGGGCCAAGAAGAAATGGGCTGTTTTAGGCAGCTTCGCGATTTTGGCTTGCCTGCTTGTTTTAGCTGCCATCGGCTTTTTTGGAAGAGATGGAGGGAAAGTTTTTGATTCGATCGCCGTGCTGCCGTTCAAAATCGATAATATTGGGCCAGGGCAGGAATCAGAAACAGAGTACCTGGCCGATGGGATAACCGAGAGCATCATCACCAAACTGACCATACTACCCGGTTTGAAAAAAGTCATAGCCCGGAGTTCTGTGTTTCAATATAAAGGCAAAGATATCGACCCTCAGGAGGTTGGAAAGGAACTGGGTGTGGATACCCTGCTTGCAAGCCGAATGAGCCAGTATGGGGATGAGCTTTCCATAAATGTCGAGCTTGTCGACACTGCTGACAACAGACGCATTTGGGGCGACAACTATCAGATAAAAAGGGATCAAATATTCGAGGTTCAGGATAACATTACCAATTCCATAACAGAAAACCTCCGGTTGGAATTAACAGGAGAAGAACGGGAACGCATTGCCAAGCGTTATACCGAGAGTTCGGAGGCTTTTAAAGCGTATGCCAGAGGACAGTACTTGTGGAACAAAAGGACCGAGACAGATCTTCTCAAGGCAATCGAACATTTTGAAGAAGCCCTCCGGATAGATCCCAACTATGCCCTTGCCCATACAGGGCTGTCCCTCTCCTATCTCCTGCTGCCTGAATACGGTAACTACCTTCCGAATATCGCGTATCAAAAAGCCAAAGAAGCCGCATTGCGAGCTCTGGAGATCGATACCGACTTGGCCGAAGCGCGCACCTCTCTTGCCCAGATCAAAAGGCGGTATGATTGGGATTGGGTTGCAGCCGAAAGGGAGTACAAACGGGCCCTCGAGCTCGATCCCAACTATGCCATGGCCTACCACTGGTATGGTTACGACATGATGTGCATGGCCCGGTATGACGAAGCCATTCAGATGATTGAACGCGCCCACGAGTTGGATCCTCTTTCTTTGGTAATCAACAGGAATCTGGGCCAGGTCTATTACCGTTCCGGGCAATACGAACGAGGGAAAGAGGCTTTGCAGAGGGTTTTTGCAAAAAACCCGAACTTCAGCTATCTCCACTACCATCTGGGCAATATCGAGTTCCAGCAGGGCCGATATGCAGAGGCCTTGGTTTTGTTCCAGAGAGAGAAGGAGAACGCGAGAGGTTGGGCTATCCACATCCAGCCCTGGATAGGAATGGCATACGCGAAGCAGGGGATGACGGACGAGGCACGAACGATATTGGCAGATTTGATATCTCAATCTCAGCGGAATCATGTTCCTCCTACTCCTGTGGCTGCTTTGCTTTTTGTTCTCGGAGATATCGAAGAGGGATTTCTGTGGCTGGAGAAGGCCTACGAAGGGTATGACAGTTGGGTTCGTCTTCTGAAGACCGATACGGTATTCGATCCAGTTCGGGAGGATCCCAGGTTTCTGGAGATTCTGAAAAAGATCGGCTTGGAAAGATAATCCCGTAAAGTTATTTTACAGCAGTATATCGTTGTCGTGTTCCTTAACCTTACCCCACTTGGCATGAAAATTGCTATTTATTATCAATGGAGTCAGAACAATTTGGAATTCACAACGTATATATATATAGAGAGCGGGAACTTAGAGGATGCGAATTGAGTTTAAAACGACGATAGAAGAAAAATGAAGATAAAGTGCATGTCCTGTCAATTCGAAAACCCGCCGGATACGCATTTCTGCGGAAATTGCGGGGAGCCGATCCAATTCAAAGTGGAGGATGACGGTCTGTTCGCCAAGACATTGGCTTTGGACACGTCCATGGTTCACCTGGATAGAGGTACGGTTTTTGCCGGACGGTACGAGGTCATCGAAGAACTGGGCAGGGGAGGCATGGGAAGTGTCTACAGAGTGATGGACAAAAAGATCAATGAAGAGGTGGCACTTAAGCTGATCAGACCGGAGATCGTCGACAAAAAAGCCATCGAGCGATTCGAGGATGAACTGAAGTTTGCCCGCAAGATCGCCCACAGGAATGTCTGCAAGATGTATGATCTGGACGAAGAAGAGGGCACCCACTACATAACCATGGAGTATATCCCTGGGGAAGACCTGAAGAGCATGATCAAAATGACCCGTCAGCTCGGGGTGCGGACTTCGATCATCATTGCAAAGCAGATATGCGAGGGTTTGGCCGAGGCTCACCGTCATGGGATCGTGCACAGGGATTTAAAGCCCGGCAACATCATCATCGATAAGGAAGGCAACGCGCGGATTCTGGATTTTGGGATTGCCCGTTCATTGAAAACGGGCCGGAAGACGGGCCATGGGATTTTGGTCGGGACGCCTGAGTACATGTCTCCTGAACAAGCGGAAGCCAAAGAAGCCGATCAGCAATCGGACATCTACTCGTTGGGAGTCATTATATTCGAGATGTTAACCGGAAGAGTGCCGTTCGATGGGGAGGGCTCTCTTGGTATCGCGGTCAAGCACAAACTCGAGAAGCCGCCCATCCCGAGGAAGTTCAATCACGCGATTCCGGAAGATCTCAACCGCTTGATCCTGAAATGTTTGGAAAAAGACCGGAAAAACCGGCATCAGAATGTGCAGGAGCTTCACAGCGAACTGTCCAAAATCGAACAGGAACTGCCCACAACTGAACGGGAAGTACGGAGAAAAAGGCCCATCACATCCAGAGAGATAACGGTCAAATTCAATATCAAAAAACTTTTGCTTCCGGCGCTCATTCTCCTGGCGACTATCGTGGTCGGTGTCGTCGGCTGGAAGTTTTTTTTGGAGAGGTCGGCTTTTGCTTCGCCAGAAGATATGGTTTCGGTGGCGGTGATCGGCTTCGAGAACCAGACGGGAGATAGTTCCTACGATTATCTGCAGGATGCGATTCCCAATCTTTTGATAACAAGCCTGGAGCAGTCCAAATCCTTTCGCATCACATCTTGGGAGAGGATGAGGGATCTGCAGGAGCAGTTGGGCAGGGAGGATGTCGAGGTCATCGACAGGGATCTGGGATTCGAGTTGTGTCGGTTGGACGGCATACAGGCTATCGTCCTGGGGAGTTTCACCAAGGCGGAAAATATGTTCGTTACCAATGTCAATGTTTTGGATGTCGAGACCAAAAGCCTGCTGAAGAGCGTGAGCTCCAGGGGAGAAGGAGTGGACAGCATCCTGAAAAAACAGATCGATGAGGTGAGCCGGAAGATCGGTCAAGGATCTGGAATCAGTGCGTTTTTACAGAGGCTTGGAACCCCACAGATCAGGGAAGTTACCACGGATTCCATGGAAGCATACAACTACTTTCTCAGGGGTAGGGTGGACTTTGAAAAATATTACTACAACGATGCCCGCCTATTTCTCGAGAGGGCAGTGGAGCTCGATCCCGAGTTTGCCCAGGCCTATTATTACCTGGCAAGGGCATATGCCTATCTGGGCAACACAACAGGGATGGAAGAGGCATCGGAAAATTTTAGGAAATATGGCAAGAAACTCAAAGGAAAAGAGGGGCTTTTTATCGAAGCACTCCTTATCCGTGGGGAAGATCCTGAAAAATATCACAAAATATTGCTGGAGTTGGCCGAGAAATACCCCAAGTGGAAAAGGGTTCATTATGAGTTGGCCCAATATCACCAGTTAACGGGTGAGTATGATGAGGCGATTGCGCTGTTGAATAAGGCGCTGGAGCTGGACCCCAATTACGGGTATGCCCTCAATTTATTGGCCTATGTTCATAGTTACAAGAGTGAATATGATAAGGCCCTGGAGTATTTCAGGCGGTATGCGTCTGTTTCCCCTGGGGATGCAAACCCGTTCGACTCGATGGGGGAGACCTATTTCCGTATGGGGAAATTGGATGAGGCTATACAGAAGTTCAAGGAAGCTCTGGAGGTCAAGCCTGATTTTGGCTCCGATTGGAGAATCTCGTATATCTACGCCGTGAAACGGGATTATGATGAGGCGATGAGATGGCTCGACCAGTTCATCGACATGGCGGCGACAGACTCGCTCAGAGCTCAGGGACACTTGTGGAAGGGGTATTATTATTACCTGCAGGGGAAGCTCGAACAGTCGCTCGAGGAAGTGGACCAGGCAGAACAGTTGGCGAGGGAAGCGGACAATTGGAGAATGGTGGACGTGGCCTTTAGGTCGAAAATTTGGTCATGCTACGATTGGGGAAAAATCGACCGTTTTCATGAATACACACAGGCCAGGCATGATTATCGAACTGAGAATGAATATGGAACGCCAGAGGAAAATTCACTTATCAATACATTTTATCTAGGCATGCTGGATGTGAAAAAAGGGCAGATCGAGGCGGCGAAATTAAAGTTGGTTGAAATCAAGTCCTTATTGTCCGAGCTGGACGAAGACAAAAGAAAGGTAAATGTGGTAACAGATCACGTTCTCTCGCGCAGCATATTCCTTGCCGAGGGACAGGCAGATGAAGCCATCGCCGCCCATGAAAAAGTTCATCCGCGTATCTTGAGTTTTATGGATTTTTACTCCTTCATCTACACGAATCTTCCCTACAGGATCGATTTTCCGGCTCAGGTTTTTCAGGCCAAAGGAGAGTTGGATGAGGCCATTGCCGAATATGAAACGTTGACCACGACCGATCCCGCCGCGGTTGCCTTTCGTCCTTTGGTTCATCCCTTCGGCCATCTCAGATTGGCCAAGCTGTATGAGCAGAAGGGCCTCACCGATAAGGCCATCGAGCAGTACGAATTGGCTCTCTCCTACTGGAAAGATGCCGATGCGGGCCTGGCTCCTGTCATCGATGCCCGCGAATCCCTCGCCCAAATAATTCGGTAATAATTAGGTACCGGGATACCTGATTACTTAATTCAATAAGTTTCCTAATT
>Ga0209979_1002412_pt1 | contig 17944 bp, 11 predicted proteins | sample AnhtaG_FD_183114 | JGI IMG/M metagenome (GOLD analysis project Ga0209979, IMG submission 183114) | Deep subsurface microbial communities from Anholt, Denmark to uncover new lineages of life (NeLLi) - Anholt_01485 metaG (SPAdes) (version 2) | ecosystem: Environmental > Aquatic > Marine > Oceanic...
ACCGAACAGTTCATGCACCGGCCGTTCTCCCTAGGGAGATGCCCTGCGAGCGGCTGCCGGGGCCAGCACTTCGCTGTAGTCCAAACCCCGTCCCAGCAGGGTAACCCGCGCCTCCCGTAAGGAAAAGTCCTCTCGCACTGCTTCCACTAGTCGGTCGGCGTCAAACGATTTGCAGGAGAAGATGTCGGCCCAAAGCAGGCCGCGTTCGGGGAAAGTATGGACGCTGAGGTGGCTTTCGGCGATGAGCACGAAGCCCGAGATGCCCCAATCGCTGGGCTTCGAGCCCTCATAGCGGCAAACATGGGGCGGCGCGATCTTGACCATCCCTATTTCGAGCGGGACCCTATCCAAGAGCGCGCGCACAAGTTCCAGGTCAGCCAGCCTGTGGGGATCGCCCCCGTAGCCATCGATGATCAGGTGCATCAATCCCCCCCTTCGCGCCCCTGCCTAGCGGCAGGCAAGATGTGCAGCCGATGGGCCAAGCACGGATGATAGCACAACCCCCAGGGGCACGCAATGGGCAGGAGAAAGGGTAACTGGTTCAGCACCGGTGGGTGAACTCCCTAACCCTGCGGGATAAATCCCGCAGCACCAAATCTTCGATTTTGGGAAGCCGCGGGTTTCTCCGCCAGAGGCGGATCCGCCTTCGGCGGAAACCCGCGGGATGGTCCGAAAACCGCTACCCACCAAAAATGAACCAGTCACGAGAAGGGGCTTGTCCTCTTTAGCCCCGGCGGCGCCAGCGCGTCCCTTCTGAGGTGTCCTCCAGAGCGATGCCCAGGTCGGTCAGGCAGCTGCGCACCTTGTCGGAGAGCTGGTAGAGCTTGGCCTCCCGCAGCTCGTCTCTCAGCTCCACCAGCAGGTCGATGAAGGGACGGGCGACCAGCCCCACCTCTCCCTCGGCCAGGGTCAGGCCGAGGACCCCCGCCAGCTCGCGCAGGGCTGCCTGGGCCTCCTCCACCGGCCGGCCCTGGTCGCGGCCGCGGTTTATCTCCCGCGCCAGGTCGAAGAGGGCGGCCAAGGCCTGGGCTGTGTTCAGGTCGTCCTCCATGGCCTCGATGAAGCGGCTGCGAAAGGCTTCAGGATCCAGGGGCGACCCCTTTCCGTCGCCGGGCAGGTGGGCGGCCAGGCGAAGGCGCTCGGCGGCTCGCTTGCCTGCCTCCAGCGCCTCCTCGCTGTAGGTGAGAGGGCTGCGATAGTGGGAATTGAGGACGAACAGGCGGCAGCCATCGCCACCGTATTTCTCTAGGCCGTCGGCGATGGGGATAATGTTTCCCAGGGACTTGCTCATCTTGTCCTCGCCCAGGTACAGCCAGCCATTGTGCAGCCAGAAGCGAACGAAGGGCTGGCAGCCGGTGTAGGCCTCGCTCTGGGCGATCTCGTTCTCGTGATGGGGGAAGACGAGGTCGACCCCGCCGCCGTGGATGTCGAGGGTTTCCCCCAGGTACTTGACCGACATGGCGGAGCACTCGATGTGCCAGCCGGGACGACCAGGCCCCCAGGGGCTGGGCCAGGAGGGCTCTCCCGGCTTGGCCGCCTTCCAGAGGGCGAAATCGCCCGGGTGCTCCTTATTCTCGCCGGGCTCCACTTCTCGCCCCACGCCACATCGGGCGCCGGCCTCCGCGGACTCCAGGCTGCGGCCGGAAAGCTTGCCGTAGTCCTTCTTGGCGCTGACCCGGAAGTAGACATCGCCCTCGGCCACATAGGCGTAGCCCTTGTCCACCAGGGTGGAGATCATCTCGATCATGGTGGGGATCTCCTGAGTAGCGCGGGGGTAGACGTGGGCCGGCAGAACGTTGAGGCCCTCCATCTCGGCGGCATAGTCAGCGATCAACTGCTCGGCCAGCTCCTGGGGGGAGATGCCCAGGTGGCGGGCGCGGGCGATGATACGATCGTCGATGTCAGTGTAGTTCTGGACGTGGCGTACCTGGTAGCCGCGGTACTCCAGGTAGCGGCGGAGAACATCGAAGATGATGTAGCTCATGGCGTGGCCGAGGTGGCTGCGGTCATAGGGCGTTACGCCGCAGACATACATCTTCACCGGGCCGTCCGCCGGGGCGAAGTCCTCCTTCCTGCCGCTGAGGGTGTTGTAGAGCTTCAAGAGTCATCCTCCTGGCGCTGGCTGGCGGCTGGCTCCCGCTTCCTCTCCTTCTCCAGTTGAGCGATGCGCTTCTCCAGCTTCTTGATCTGCCCTTCCAGCCGTTGAATAATATCCCACTCGGGGTCGGGCAGCTTCAAGATCGTATCGTCGCCAGGGTCATGATAGGCGACCACATGGCCGGGTACGCCCACCACGGTGGCGTTGTCAGGCACATTGGAAACCACTACCGAGCCGGCCCCGATGCGCACGTTATTCCCCACGTCTATTGCACCAATGAGCTTAGCGCCAGCCCCCACCACCACGTTGTCGCCCAGGGTAGGGTGGCGCTTGATCCGCTTGGTGCTGGTGCCCCCCAGGGTCACGCCCTGGTAGAGGTGACAGTTGGCGCCGATCTGTGCCGTCTCGCCGATGACCACTCCCATGCCATGATCGATGAAGAAGCCATCGCCGATGTCGGCGCCGGGATGGATCTCTATGCCGGTGAAGGCACGGCTAAGGTGGGAAATGACCCTAGCTGATACGCGCATGCGCCTTTGATACAGGAAATGAGCCAAGCGGTGAAGCTGGCGGGCGTGAAAGCCGGGGTAGGCCAGAATAACCTCTAGGGCGTTGGTAGCGGCTGGGTCCCGCTCCCGCGCGGCCTGAATATCGCGTCTAATGCCTCGTAAGACTGACACGGGTCATCCCTCCTGTCCGTGGCTGTCTTCTTCCCTTCGTGGGGTGTCCCGGCCCAGCGGGGCACCCCTCCATACATATGCAGACCAAGCGACAGCGCGCCGCCACGGCCAGGGAAGGAAGCGTCCCATTAGATAAGGCCATACCGATTTCTGTTCCTAACGTTCCTGCAGCAGGGCTACAGCCAGAGCGGCAATCGCCTCACCACGACCGATGTCGCCGATGCCCTCGTTGGTGGTAGCTTTGACGTTTACTCTCGATTCGTCGAGATCGAGGGTATCCGCGATGCGCTGCCGCATCGAGCGGATGTGGGGGCTCAAGCGGGGCCTCTCGGCAATGACGGTAGCATCCATGCTCCAGACCGTGTAGCCCACCTGGGCTATCATCTGGCCGGTTTGGGCCAGCAGCTGGCGGCTGTCAGCCCCAGCGTAGTTGGGATCGTCTGGCGGGAAGAAGCAACCGATGTCGCCCAGGCCCGCTGCCCCCAGCAGGGCGTCCATGATAGCATGGAGGAGGACATCAGCATCGCTGTGGCCGCCAAGCCCTGTTTCGCCCGCTATCTCCACTCCGCCCAGAATGAGCCGACGCCCCTCCTGAAATCTGTGTATATCATAGCCGATGCCTACCCGCATGTCTAACCTGCCCTGCCTTGAGCGAGAAGCGCTTCCACCAGGGCCAGATCGGCGGCGGTGGTCACCTTAATGTTCCAGGGCGAGCCCTCAAAGACCTTGACCTGATGGCCCAGCTTCTCCACCAGAGCGGCATCGTCGGTGGCCTCACCCTGGGTCCGCTGGTGAGCCTCCCGCAGGATGTCATAGCGGAAGACCTGGGGCGTCTGAGCGGCCCACAGCTGGCCCCTGCAGAGGGTGCGCCCGATGAGGCCCAACGGTTCCACCTCTTTGACCGTGTCCCCGATGGGTAGGGCGGCAATGGCCGCCCCTGTCTCCTTCGCTGCCTCCAGGCCCCGCTCGACAAGCTCGGCGGTCACCAGGGGGCGGGCCCCATCGTGCACCACCACCCATTGGCAAGACGCCAGCGCCTCCAGGCCGTTACACACCGAATCTTGGCGGCGTTTGCCCCCCTGGCAGACGGCCACCACCTTGCTAAAGCCAGCCTCGGCCACCAGCTCTCTTCCAGGCTCCATGTTCTGTGGCGAAAGAACCAGCACCACTCGGTTCACGCCACGACAGACATCGAAGGCGCTGAGGGTGTGGGCGAGAAGGGGCTTGCCGCCAACGACAGCGAACAGCTTATCCCTGCCGCCCATCCGCCGACTGCGGCCGGCAGCCGCGATAATGGCCCCTACTGACTCCCGGCTGGCCGACATAGACACGCTCTATCGACGTATCAGCTAGTGGCCTTGGGCGCAGCGAAGATCATCCGACCAGCCACGGTCTGAAGAACGCGAGTGACGATGACCGCCAACTGCTCGTTCAGGTAGCGGCGGCCGCCCTCCACCACCACCATGGTACCATCATCCAGGAATCCGACCCCCTGGCCGCTCTCCGTCCCCTCTTGGATGATGTGCACCTCCATCTCCTCGCCGGGTAGCACCACCACCTTGACGGCGTTGGCCAGGTGGTTGACGTTGAGAATCTGTATGCCCTCCAGTTCTGCGACGCGATTGAGGTTGAAGTCGTTGGTCATGATGGAACAATTCATGCTTTTGGCCAGACGGATGAGCTTGCTGTCCACGTCCGGCGCGTCCTCGAAATCAGTCTCCGAAACCTGTACGGGCACGGGCGCCTCCTTTTGAAGGCGGCCGAGGATTTCCAGGCCACGCCGGCCGCGGTTGCGCCTGAGGGCATCGGGGGAATCGGCGATGTAGCGCAGCTCGTCCAGAACGAAGCGAGGTACCACCAGGGTGCCCATGATAAAGCCTGTCTGGACGATATCGGCCATGCGGCCGTCGATGACGGCACTGGTATCGAGAATGATCTGGCGGGGCACACGGCTCACCCTTTTGCCCGCCGTCGGCAGGTAGCGGGAAAGGAAATCGGCGAACTGCTCCTCACGATTGATCATGGCCGCCACGCCTAGCGTGCCCAGGATGGCGCTAACCACAAAAGGGGCAAGCACGCCGCCGATGCCGGGAAGGGTGATGAGGGCGGGCGTCAAGAGCGCCGCTACCAGGAGACCGGCCACCAGGCCACCGGTGCCCAGCACCAACTGAATGGGCTCGATCTGAGTGGTCCACTGCTGGAAGCGGCGCAGGGGCGCCAGGAAGAGGAAGGGCCCTGCTATGACCCCAAAGATGGTAGACAGCACCGGCGGCGCCGTCCAGAAGATCACCGCGGTAGTGCCGCTGTCCCCCTCGGCCATGTATGCCCCCATACGAAGGCCCACATAGCCAAAGAAGATAGCCCCAACAACACGAAAAATGAGATTGACATTGATGACCATCGAATAATGCCTCCCCACCGACCACAGCTCTCCGCGCGAGGCGGAGCTAAGGAAGAGGTGCCCTACGCACGCTCTCCCAGCGAGGCCTCAAAATAATAAAGGCCAGATAACCTGCGGGAAGTATAACATACGCTCGTACACGCGTCAAAGTCGTGAGGGCCTAGCCCAACAGTCCTCCCAGGAGCTCGATGCCGAAATCGCCCAAGGCCGCCATGTACATATCCTTAATGATCTTCCCTGCCAAAACGGTCAGGAAAAAGCGGCCCAGGGGCATGCGAACAACTCCTGCCGCCGCGCCAGCCACGTCGAACAGGGGGTTGGGGATGACAGACATCACGAACATGGTGATCACGCCATGGCGCTCCATCCAGCCCTGCACCCGCTTGTATTCTGGGCGCTCCTGGATCATGATGCGGCTGCCGTAGCCAGCCGCGTAGCCAGTAAATTCGCCCAGAGCCTCCCCCAGGCCAGCGACGATACCTACCCAAACGAAGGTGGGTATGCCCAGATAGGAGTTGAGGATCGCGCCACCACCAACCACGGAGGCAAGAGCAGGGGTAGGCAAAATCATCGAGGCGGCCCCGATGAAGCTGATGATGAACACGCCGACGTAGCCGTAGTCCTTGAGTCTGCTCACCTCCACCTGGAAGTAGAAGAACGCGAAGGCGAAGACGGTCATCAAAGCGACGACGAAGATGAGAAGGCCGTACTCCAAGCGCCAGGCAGCCCATCGCCTGCGCTTCGTCACTGTGCTCTTCTCATTGGGGAGACTCATCTTTCGGACGCTTCCCCCACTATCGCCTTTCCCTCGCCGCCCGGCCAGTGACGCCTGTGCCCGATACGAACGAAGGGACGGGAGGCCTAGCCTCTCGTCCCTCTCCGCTAGCCTCTCCTTCGCATGCCTACGAGGTTAGCTGACGGGTTCGGCTTGAAGGAGCTAGCCTACTCCGACCACGTCGGAGATTCACCCCGGTGCCTGCTGGCCAGCAGACAATTGGTTCCCCCGTTCTCCTGGTGGAGATTCGGCACCCTATTCGCTTGGTCTGCCTCAATTTAGCAAAAGTTGTGCTTAAGTGTCAATCAGCGAGGACGACGGGGACGGATCACCAGGACCGGCTCGCCCGTGTGCCTCACAACCTTGTCAGTCACACTACCCATAACCCAGCGGCGGAAGCCGGAGCGACCGTGAGTGGTCATGGCAATCAGGTCAACGTTCTCCTGCTCGGCGTGCTCTGCGATCTGCGACGGCTGCCCGGCCCCCCACTACTCTGGTCTCGACATCCATGCCCACTCCCAAGATGACGATGCTGTATAGTAGCAATTGCTGAAGCTGCGAGCAAGGTCTGGACAGACAGAGTTGCCACCCCAGCCAGCGGTTCAGTATGATCAGAGTCCCGAGGTCTTTCTGCCAGCGAGGTGGCGAATTTGACCATTGTCGACCTAGATCGGATTCTTCGGCGGGTGAGCAAGCCCGCCCGCTACACCGGCGGCGAGTGGAACTCCGTGGTCAAGGACTGGAGCCGCACGCCTCTGCGGGTCGCCTTGGCCTACCCGGATGTCTACGACATCGGCATGTCCAACCTGGGCCTAGCCATCCTCTATGAGGTTCTCAACCAAGAGAACGACGTGCTCTGTGAGCGAGTGTACGCTCCCTGGACGGACATGGAACAGGCCATGCGCCAGGAGGGCATCCCCCTCTTCAGCCTGGAGACCCGCCACCCCCTGGGTGAGTTCGATGTCATTGGCTTCTCCCTGAGCTACGAGCTGACCTACACCAACGTTCTGAACATGCTCGACCTGGCCGGCCTGCCGTTGCCGATAGCAGAGCGGCGACGGGCTCTGCCCCTGGTTATCGCCGGCGGCAGCGGCGCCCTCAACCCTGAGCCCCTGGCCGACTTCATCGACGCCTTCACCCTGGGCGACGGCGAGGAGCTCGTCCTGGATATCGTCGACTGTGTGCGCCGCTTCAAGGAGAGGGGTGGCCGATCGAAGCGGCAGCTTCTGCGGGAACTAGCCGCCATCGAGGGCATCTACGTGCCCCGCTTCTGCGATGTGCTCTACCATCCCGATGGCACCATCGCTGAGGTAAGGCCCGTGGATGCGGCCGCGTCTCCTCGACCGCGCAAGCGATTCGTGCAGAAGCTGCTGCCGTTGCCTAAGCGGCCCATCGTTCCCTTCGTGCAGATAGTGCACGACCGCGCTGGCATCGAGGTCCAGCGCGGCTGCACCCAGGGGTGTCGCTTCTGTCAGGCGGGCATGATCTATCGCCCCCGGCTGGAGCGCGCAGCGAAGGATGTGGTGGCCCTCGCCAGGGAGGTGCTGGCCAGTACTGGCTATCGCGAGCTCTCCTTGTTGTCCCTCAGCACCACCGACCACTCCCAGATCGTGCCCATGGTGCGGGCCTTGAGAGAGGAGTTCAACGATAGCATCATTGTCTCCCTGCCCAGCCTGCGGGTGGACGGCTTCTCGGTAGAGGTGGCTGAGGCGGTGGCGGGGCCGGGCAGGCACACGATCACCTTCGCCCCCGAGGCGGGCAGCCAGCGCCTGCGCCTGGTTATCAACAAGCCGATGACGGAAGAGGATGTCCTGCGGGCAGCGGAGACCGCCTTCTCCCGTGGCTGGACGAGCATCAAGCTGTACTTCATGGTGGGCCTGCCCACCGAGACCCTCGAGGACGTGCAGGGGATCGCCGACCTGGCGGCCAGGGTGAAAGAGATCGGCCGCCGCTATCATCACGGTCGCGCTCGTGTGCGGGTGAGCACCTCCATTCTTGTCCCCAAGCCGCACTCGCCTTTCCAGTGGATCAGGCAGAACAGCGCCGAGGAGCTGGGCCCCAAGCACGACCTTCTGCGCAGGGGTTGCCGGCGGGCCGGTGTGGAGTTCTCCTGGGAGGACCCCGAGCACAGCCTGCTGGAGGCGGTCATCTCCCGCGGCGACCGGCGCCTGGGGCAAGTGATCCAGCGGGCCTGGCAACTGGGCTGCAAGTTCGACGCCTGGCACGAGCAGCAAGACTGGGGCCGCTGGCAGCAGGCCTTCCAGGAGTGCGGCCTCGATCCCGGCTTCTACGCTCACCGCGAACGGGGCCTATTCGAGAAGCTTCCCTGGTCCCACATCGATGTCGGCGTCAGCGAAGCCTACCTGCGGGGGCAGTGGCTGAAGACAGCGAAAGAGGAGGCCACCGCTGACTGCCACAAGGAACCCTGCAACGTCTGTGGTGCGCAGCGGCTGATGGCCGAGACCTGCCTGGCCAAGGTCGATGAGCTCGCCCGCAGGCGACGCGGTCGGCCAACCAACCACCTCGAGCAGTCCATGCAGGTCTCCTAGGGCATCGAAAGAGGATGACTGCGCTGCCGGACACGCCCATCCAGGTGGGCCCTGTGCCTTCCGGCGCTGATCCGTTACGTTGACACCGAAACAGCGCGCTGCTATCGTCGTAGCTAGAGGGGTTGTGCATGGGCAGAAGGGCTCGAAGGCGTCGGGAGAAGCGAAGGACGACCAAGGTACTCGTAGAGGCCGAGGTCGAGGTCGCGGAAGGATTAGGCCCAGCCCGAGAACGTCGGGAGAAGAAGAGGCCCACCAGACCCAGCAGACGCCTTCGCTATCCGAGAATTCTGACAGGCGTGGCGGCGGCGGCGGTTGCCGCTACCATTCTGATCGTGCTGAGCCTGGCCCCCTGGGGAAACGATGGAGAGGCGACGCCCTCCGAATTCATTGTCCCCACCCCGAGGCCAGCCGACATCCCCAGCCAGGGGACCACCCTGGGGAGCCCCGATGCTCCGTTGACCATCGTTGAGTATTCCGACTTCCTGTGTCCGTTCTGTACCGACGCCGCCCTGGAGACCGTTCCTCAAATAGAGGAAGAGTACGTGGTCACAGGCAGGGTGAAGCTGGTGTGGAAGCAGTTCCCCTTACCTCAGCTTCACGGCGAGGCGGCCATCGTGGCAGCCGTGGCATCCGAGTGCGCAGCAGAGCAGAACGCCTTCTGGGAGTACCACGACATGCTGTTCCTCAACAACAAGAGCGTTACCTTCAACATCGAGAATCTGAAACGGTTTGCCCAGGATCTGGGCCTGGATACCGAAAAGTTCAACGTCTGCCTGGATGAGGGGAAGTACATGGACAAGGTGGCAGCGGACTACGATGAGGCTGACCGGCGGGGCGCGACCGGCACCCCCACCTTCTTTGTGGGGCAGACCATGGTTGTAGGGGCCAAGCCCTACGGAGAATTCAAGAAGGCCATCGACGACGAGCTGGCCAAGCTGGGTGAGACAAGTGAGGCGGAGTAGAGCTCAAGTCCTGCCCAGAGCGGCCCCCCTGACAGTGAGCGATTTGCTGAGATGGGGAGCTCTGGCCGCGCTGGCCATGGCCGGCATGGGCGTAGCGGCCTATCTAGCCTACAGCCACTACGCCGACCAAACCATAATGTGCGCCGGCCTGAGTGGCTGCGACGCTGTGGAAAATAGCGAGTACTCTACCCTCGTCGGCATTCCGGTGGGCCTGCTGGGCACGCTGTTCTGCGCTGGTCTTCTGGCGCTGGTGCTGGCTCGGGTAGCCCGTCTGCCCCTGACGGAGGAATGGGCTCCCCTGGCAGCCTTCAGCATGACCCTGGCCGGCGTTGCCTTCATGGCCTACCTCACCTACATAGAACTGTTCGTCGTGGAGGACATCTGCATCTGGTGCACTAGCTTTGCCGCCATCGTCACCATTGCCTGGCTGATCACCCTCGTTGATGTCTTAGCCCTAACCAATGAATAGGCCTTGAGCGGCCGATTCCACTCAAGGCCCGCTGGGAGATCAACTTTCCTGACTGGGGGACGACTAGCTACTTGCTATCTGGCTCCTTACTCGCCTCTTCCCCTGGCTCCTCCGCTGGCTCTTCCCCTGGCTCCTTGCTCGCCTCTTCCGCTGGCTCCTCCCCTGGCTCCTCCGCCGGCTCCTCCCCTGGCGCCTCCGCTGGCTCTTCCCCTGATGCCTCCGCTTGCTCCTCCCCTGGCTCCTCCGCCGGCTCCTCTGCCGGCGCCTCCGCTGGCTCTTCTGCCAGCGCCTCTACCGATGCTTCCTGCCCGGAGGGAGCCTGAAAGGCACTGGCCAGGGCGGCCAGCCCTTGAGCCGCCTCGCCGCCCAACTCACCCTCCTCCGGCTCCCCTTCTCCGCTGTCCAGCAAGCCAGGCGCCGCAATGAGCTCGGCCACTGCTCGCCGCTCGGGTACGATGACGCGAGCACGGGCCGGAATGAGCTTGCCAATGATGACGTTCTCCTTGAGGCCCAGAAGGTGATCGACAGCGCCGTTGACAGCGGCCTCGGTGAGGATGCGCGTGGTCTCCTGGAAGGAGGCTGCAGCCAGGAAGCTATCGGTGTTGAGAGAGGCCTTGGTCACCCCCAGGAGAACGGGCTGAGCGGTGGCGGGCTCGCCACCCTCGGCTAGTACCTTGGCGTTCACTTCCTCGAAGCGAAAGCGATCCACCAGCTCGCCCGGCAGGAGGGCAGTATCGCCGGGAGAGTCCACCTGCACCCGGCGGAGCATCTGGCGAACGATGACCTCGATATGCTTATCGTTGATATTCACACCCTGGGAACGGTAGACCTTCTGTATCTCTTCCACCAGGTAGAGCTGCACCGCTTCCGGCCCCTGAACGCGCAGGATGTCCTGAGGGTTGACTGCTCCGTCGGTGAGCTGCTGGCCGGCGTGAACATATTGGCCGGTCTCCACCCGGATGTGGGCAGTGGGCGGTACCACGTATTCCCGCTCCTCTCGCTCCTCATAGAGGATGGAGAGACGGTCTTTCCGGCCCCGCATGACGCGGCCTGCCATGCGAGCGGTGATGTCGGCGTCGGCTGCGACGGGCAGCGTTGCTTTTCGGCCCTTCGCGACCTCCGCCGGCTGGGGTAGACGAGCGAGCAGCGCCCCTCGCTCCACCCACTCCTCGTCCTCGACCACAACCTCGGCCCCCTTCGGCAGGGCGTATTCATCGCGGTACAGTTCGCTGCTTACCACCTTGAGGTGCCGCCTGTCGCCTTCGCGTACGATCTCAACCGTGCCGTCGATCTCACAGATGAGGGCCCCACCCTTAGGCACCCTCGCCTCGAACAACTCCTCCACTCGCGGCAGGCCGGAGGTGATGTCCAAGCCAGCCACACCGCCGGTGTGGAAGGTGCGCATGGTGAGCTGAGTGCCGGGCTCGCCGATGCTCTGGGCGGCCACAATGCCCACGGCCTCGCCCTCCTTCACCAGCCCGCCGCGGGCCAGGTTGCGACCGTAGCAGGGGGCGCAGAGGCCTCGCTTGGCCTGGCAGGTCAAAGGCGAACGCACGTGCACCCGCTCGATGCCCAGCGCCTCGATACGCTCGGCCATTTCCTCGTTGATCTCCTCGTTGCGGCGAGCAATGAGTTCGCCCGTCTGGGGGTCGACGAGGTCGGAGGCTGCCCAGCGGCCAATGATCCGCTCCCGTAGGGGCTCAAGTACGCCCTTCTCTGATGACTCCGACAACCAGGTGCCAGCGGTAGTGCCGCAGTCATCCTCCAAGATGATGACCTCCTGGGACACGTCGATCAGGCGGCGGGTCAGGTAGCCGCTGTCGGCGGTACGGAGGGCGGTGTCGGCCAGTCCCTTGCGAGCACCGTGAGTGGAGATGAAATACTCTAGCACTGTCAGCCCCTCGCGAAAGCAGGAGCGGATGGGCAGGTCGATGATGCGGCCAGAGGGGTCGGTCATGAGGCCGCGCATGCCACACATCTGGCTGATCTGGCTGATGTTACCCTTGGCGCCGCTGACGGCCATCGTGTAGACGCCGCCATAGTGCTCGAGCTCCTTCTGAATGAGGCCCTGCACTTGCTCGGTGGTCTGCCGCCAGATGGCGACGGCCTGGTCGTAGCGCTCCTCCTCGGTGATCAGGCCCATCTGGTACTGCTGCTGCACCTCGCCGATGCGAGCATCGGCCTCTTCCAGCAGCTTGGCCTTGCCTGCGGGCACCTTCAGGTCGTTGATGGCGATGGTCATGCCGGACTGGGTAGCATAGTGGAAGCCAACGTCCTTGATGGCATCGACCATCTCGGCCGTGCGGGCCATACCCAGCCTGTGATAGCATTCCGCTACTAGATCCTTCAGGCCCTTCTTGTCCAGAACCTCATCACGAAGAGCGAGCTCCTCGGGCAGCACCTCGTTGAAGATGATGCGGCCCACCGTTGTATCGATGAGCTGGCCGCCGGTCCTTGGGTCGCGCACCTTGATCTGAGCCTGCAGTTCCACCAGGCCCAGGTCGTAGGCCAGCCTGGCCTCTTCGAAGCTGCTGTAGACCCCCTGCAGCGGGATGCCCGGGCGGTACTCGCCCTTAGCCCGCGGCTTGACCAGGGTCAGGTAGTAGCAGCCCAGGACAATGTCTAGGGTAGGAGCTACTGTGGGCTCACCGCTGCTGGGTAGAAGCAGGTTCTCGGACGATAGCATAATCTGGCGCGCCTCGGCCACGGCAGCTCGCGACAGAGGTATGTGTACCGCCATCTGATCGCCGTCGAAGTCGGCGTTGAAGGCAGCGCAGACCAGGGGATGGATCCGGATGGCGCTGCCATCGACGAGGATCGGCTCGAAGGCCTGTATGCCCAGGCGGTGGAGGGTGGGCGCCCGGTTCAGGAGGACCGGCCGCTCTTGGACGATCTCATCGAGGATGTCCCAAACCTCAGGCCGAGCCCGCTCCACGACCCGCTTGGCTGACTTGATGTTGTGAGCCAGGCCGCGCCCCACCAGGGCCCGCATCACAAACGGCTTGAATAGCTCCAGGGCCATCCGCCTGGGCAAGCCACACTGGTGCAGCTTCAGCTCCGGCCCGACTACGATGACCGAACGGCCGGAGTAATCTACCCGCTTGCCCAGGAGGTTCTGGCGGAAGCGCCCCTGCTTTCCCTTGAGCATGTCCGACAGGGACTTCAGCTTGTGGTTGCCGGCGGTGGATACGGCGCGACCGCGGCGGCCATTGTCGATGAGGGAGTCTACCGCCTCCTGGAGCATTCGCTTCTCGTTGCGAATGATGATCTCCGGCGCTCCCAGCTCCAGCAGGCGCTTGAGGCGATTGTTGCGGTTGATCACCCGCCGATAGAGGTCGTTAAGGTCGCTGGTGGCGAAGCGGCCGCCATCTAGCTGCACCATTGGCCGCAGGTCGGGAGGCAACACCGGCAAGACGGCAACAACCATCCACTCTGGTCGGTTGTTGCTCTTGCGGAAGGCCTCCATCACCTTTAGGCGCTTGGTGGCCTTCTTGCGTCGCTGACCACTGAAGCTCTGGATCTCCTGACGTAGCTTGATGACCAGCCGATCCAGGTCGAGGCGCTGAAGAATGTCCAGGATGGGCTCGGCGCCCATGCCCGCCGAGAAGACGTCCGGGTAGGCCGGCGCCAGCTCGTGGTACTTGGGCTCCATAAGGAGGGTGACGGCGTCGTCGCGGATGGGGTCCTTGAGTTCCTCCAGTTCCTCGATCTTCAGGCGGTACTCCTCGGCGACGGCCTCCCGCTCGTCGCTCATCTTCTGGCGCAGGGGCTCCATCTCCGCCCAGGCGGCATCGCGCAACTGCTGAATGTGGGCATCGGCCAGGAGCTCGCTCTCACTGTGCCGCTGAGCGAACAGGTCCTCCAGTTCGGCCACTTGCTTCTCGGCCTCAGCCTGAAACCGCTCTGCTGCCTGGGCAGTGACCTTCCTGCCCTTGGCAACGATAACTGTTTCCCCCAACGCCAGAGCCTTGGCGGCCGACTTGCCCTGGCCCTTGGCTATGGCCTTCTCCAGGGCGGCAACCTTCTTCTTAAGGGCCTTCAGGTCGCGGCGCATCTCTTCGTCCAGGCGAGCCAACTGCTGGTCTCGCTGGGACTGCACCTGGGCGACGGCCTCTTGGCAGGCGGTCTCCCTGTCCGCTATCTTCTCAGCGTACTGCCTCTCGCGTTCGGTCGCCTGGGCGTCCATCTCTTGGCGCAGGGCCTCGATGGCCTGGTCACGGGCGGCCTCGTTCACCTTGGTGACGATGAACTGGGCGAAGTAGAGTACCCGCTCGAGGCTGCGGGGCGAGATGTCCAGAAGGAGGCCAACGCGGCTGGGCAGGCCCTTGACGAACCAGATGTGAGCCACCGGCGACGCCAGCTCGATGTGGCCCATGCGCTCGCGGCGCACCTTGCTGCGGGCTACCTCCACGCCGCACTTGTCACAGATGATACCCTTGTAGCGGACCCGCTTGTACTTGCCGCAGTAGCACTCGAAATCCTTGGTGGGCCCGAATATCTTCTCGCAGAACAGGCCGTCCTTCTCCGGCTTCAGGGTGCGGTAGTTGATGGTCTCCGGCTTGGTTACCTGCCCATAGGACCAGGAGCGGATCTGCTCCGGCGAAGCCAACGATATGCGGATGGCATTAAAGTCGTTCACCTCAAGAACCAAATAGATCCTCCCCCTCAAAGCCTGACAAGTTAATACCCAACTGCGGAACCTCGGTTGCCGACGTATCCGCCAAGGTCACTCGTTCCTCTTCCTCGTTCAGCACCTCCACCGCCAGGCAGAGGCTCTGCAATTCCTTCACCAGCACCTTGAAGGACTCCGGCACCCCCGGCACGGGGATGTCTTCGCCCTTGACGATGGACTCATAGGTCTTGACCCGCCCCACCACATCGTCGGACTTAACGGTGAGGATCTCCTGAAGGACGTGGGCGGCGCCGTAGGCCTCCAGCGCCCACACCTCCATCTCACCGAAGCGCTGCCCGCCGAACTGGGCCTTGCCGCCCAGAGGCTGCTGGGTGATGAGGGAGTAGGGGCCGGTGGAGCGGGCATGGATCTTATCCTCCACTAGGTGGTTCAGCTTCATCATGTAGATGTAGCCCACCGTAACCGCCTGGTCGAAGGGCTCGCCGGTGCGTCCGTCGTAGAGGATCTGCTTGCCGAAGATGGGGGCAACGGGACCACCCTTAAGTAGAATCTTCTCGGCCCGGCCCTCCAGCTCATGCTCTGGCAGGCCCCGCACCTTCCTCTTACCCTGCTGCTCCAGCCACAGCTCCAGGCAGGCGCGCTTGGCCTGGCCCGGCTGCGAGTCGTCGAACACCGCCTGGGCGTCGTAGCCCCGCTGGGCAAGCCACTGCGAGACCTTCTCCATGTCCAGGTTCTCGCCCCCCTCGTTCTCCTGGCCGTTGGGCTGAGTCAACATGGCATCGGCGTGCTGGGCAATCCAGGTGCGGGCGAGGGCATCCTCAATGGTGAGGGGGTTGCCGCCGTCGAACACCGGGGATAGGGCGCGAAAACCAAGGAGCCTGGCCGCCCAGCCTAGGTGGGTCTCCAGCACCTGGCCAACGTTCATGCGGCTGGGCACGCCGATGGGGTTGAGGATAATATCGATCGGGGTGCCGTCAGCCAGGTAGGGCATGTCCTCCGCCGGCAGGATGCGGGCGATCACGCCCTTGTTGCCGTGACGCCCAGCCATCTTGTCTCCTTCGGCCACCTTGCGCCGCTGGCCGATGCAGACGCGCACCATCCTGTTGACCCCCGGCGGTAGCTCATCGTGGCTGTCGCGCGAGAAGACCTTGACGTCGATGACCTTGCCCTTCTCGCCGTGGGGTACCCGCAGGGAGGTATCCTTCACCTCACGGGCCTTCTCGCCGAAGATGGCCCGCAGGAGCTTCTCCTCGGCGGTCAACTCCGTCTCCCCCTTAGGAGTGATCTTGCCCACCAGGATATCGCCCGCTCGCACCTCGGCGCCGATGCGAATGATGCCCTCCTCGTCCAGGTCGCGCAGGCTCTCTTCGCCTACGTTGGGTATGTCGCGGGTGATCTCCTCCGGTCCCAGCTTGGTGTCGCGACCCTCGACTTCGTGCTTCTCGACATGGATGGAGGTGAACTTATCGTCGCGGACGATCGCCTCTGCGATGATGATGGCGTCCTCGAAGTTGTAGCCTTCCCAACTCATGAAGGCGCAGAGGAGGGTCTGGCCCAGCGCCAGCTCCCCCTGGGCAGTAGAGGAGCTGTCGACCAGGGGCTGGTCCTTCTCCACTCGCTGGCCCTTGTGTACGATGGGCCTCTGGTTGACACACGTCCCTTGGTTGGAGCGCACGAACTTGGCCAGCTCGTAGGTCTTCTCCTCGCCGCTGTCGTACTGGACGCGGATGTGGCGGGCGGTGCAGTTCACCACCAGGCCGTCATCGTCAGCGAAGAAGACCTGGCCGGAATCGATGGCCGTCTGGCGCTCCATGCCGGTGGCTACCAATGGCACCTCCGGCCGCACCAGGGGCACGGCCTGGCGCTGCATGTTGGAGCCCATAAGAGCGCGGTTGGCATCGTCGTGCTCCAGGAAGGGGATAAGGGAGGTGGCCACCGACACGATCTGCTTGGGCGAGAGGTCCATGAAGTCCACCTGCTCTGGCGCAGCGGTAATGAAGTGACTGCCGGAACGGGACTCCAGCTTTCTACCCAGGAAGTGGTTGCTTTCATCCAGGGGCTCGTTGGCCTGGGCCACCACGTACCGCTCTTCGTCATCCGCCGATAGGTAGACGACCTGGTCGGACACGAAGGGACGGATGGGGACGGTGGTGGCCGGCAGCTTGGCCAGCTTGCCCGCCAGCTGAGGGGTCACCTCGGTGCCCGCCGAGGCCACTATCTTGCCCTTCTCGTCGCCGACATCCTCACGCAGGAAACGCCCCACCAGATCGGACGAGTTGTTGGCCAACTCCCGCACTACTTTGCGATAGGGCGTCTCGATGAAACCGTACTCATTGACGCGAGCGTAAGTGGCCAGACTGCCGATGAGGCCGATGTTGGGACCCTCCGGTGTCTCAATGGGGCAGATACGGCCATAGTGGCTGTGATGGACATCGCGCACATCGAAGCCAGCACGGTCACGGGACAGGCCGCCCGGGCCCAGGGCAGACAGACGACGCTTGTGGGTTAACTCGGCAAGGGGATTGGTCTGATCCATGAACTGGGAGAGCTGAGAGCCGCCGAAGAACTCCTTGACGGAGGCCACCACCGGCCGGATGTTGATCAGGGCGCTGGGGGTGGCGCTGTCAGGATCGGTGATAGTCATGCGCTCCCGTATCACCCGCTCCATGCGCAAGAGGCCAATGCGGAACTGGTTCTGGATCAGCTCGCCCACAGTGCGCACACGGCGGTTGCCCAGATGGTCGATGTCGTCAGGCTGTCCCTGGCCGTTGTTCAGGCGAATGATCTCGCGGATGATGGCCATCAGGTCCTGAGGCACCAAGATGTGAGTGTGCGGCGCCTTCTTATAGCCCAGGCGCCTGTTAAGCTTGTACCGCCCTACTTTGCCCAGGTCGTAACGGCGAGGGTTAAAGAATAGGGTGGTGATCAGGCTACGGGCATTGTCTAAGGTGGGCGGGTCGCCCGGACGCAGGCGACGATAAAACTCCAGGAGGGCCTCTTCCTTGTTCTGGGATGGTTCCCGCTCCAGGGTGGCCTGGATATAGCGGTGATCGGCGTTGGTATCCACGGCCTTGAACAGGGCCAGGATGCGTTCGTTAGTGCCCAACTGCTTCTCGTCCTTGATCTTGGCGTCCTCGTCGATGGCGCGCAGGAGGGTGGTGATGGGGATCTTGCGCTTGCGGTCCACCTTCACGGAGATAACGTCCTTGTTGCTGGTCTCGAACTCCAGCCAGGCGCCGCGGTTGGGAATGAGCTTGGCGTAGCAGAGGTCGCGGCCACTGGTGGCGTCGCGCTCTAGGGTGAGGTAAACCCCTGGCGAGCGCACCAACTGGGAGACCACCACCCGCTCGGCACCGTTGACGATGAAGGTGCCATTG
>Ga0209979_1002414_pt1 | contig 17929 bp, 22 predicted proteins | sample AnhtaG_FD_183114 | JGI IMG/M metagenome (GOLD analysis project Ga0209979, IMG submission 183114) | Deep subsurface microbial communities from Anholt, Denmark to uncover new lineages of life (NeLLi) - Anholt_01485 metaG (SPAdes) (version 2) | ecosystem: Environmental > Aquatic > Marine > Oceanic...
GATTTTGCTGCCGGCGATTTTGTAGCCGTGAAAGGGTTCCCGCTGGAAGCAGACACGTTATACATATGCCTGATGCAGAAGACTGAGCCGTGAGTGACATCATTGTATACTTCTCACGATTGTGAGACTCTCTCTCATTGGTGTTAGCTAGCACCGATAGGTTTGCTGAGCACGGGTGCGGGATTGTCCGCACCCGTGATTGCTTATGTAGCGGTCCTCGTCTTGAGGGGGCACGCTGCCCCTCGCGGGGAGGTCTTGTCGGCTCCAAGCACGTAATCTTGAATGACGATGCGGCCACCTTAGGTCAGCGCCCTGAATGACTTGTCGAAGAGCGCCTTGTTCTGTTCAGTCTAATTCATGTGACAGATAGCCGAAATGAAGACAAGATCATACCCGCAGCCAAAATCATCCTGGTGCATGTCACCGACACGCAACGTGATTTTCTCTGCAAGACCCGCTTCCTCAACATGCCGTCGAGCCAGTGGAATGACCGAAGCTAGGTCAAGAATCTCCTCCCGTATGTTGTCGTTGGCGCGCTGTTTTTCTCTTTTATGCACATAATGCCTCTTGGAGCCAGCCTGGGCATCTATAAGCTACTGTTCTTTCTTTTGTTTGCCGTGATTTTTGGGGTTATTGCTGGTTACTATCGCGAGAAGACGGGAAGTCTGGTACCCGCGGTAATCGTGCATATGAAGTTTAACATTAGCGGCAGTTTTGTTGATTTCCTGGTTGGGACTTCTCGTTAGAGTAACTTGGTTGGGCACCTGATATTCGAACTTGTGGGTTCCCTACTTGTATATTCTGGCGGGCTAAACGGGACGATTATAGAACTTTTCAGCCGGTTGTAGATTATCTCAGAATGGCCGTCTGACGGGTAGCTTGGTGGCGGTTCAAATCAGGGGGGGAATCGAACCCCATACTCGCATTGTGACACAAGGACTTACACTGTATTGTGACCAGATTGTGACCGTTTTAAACCTCACAAATATTAACGTCGCATGGACCACATAAATCCATTATTGCTTTGGAACATAAAGCTCATCCATATGTTGTTAATATCAAAACTGTGACCGCGTATTTCACCGTGCGCTCTAAGCCAAGAACAACTAAGAGCATAGGAGTTATTTATGGATAAGCTGAGAATCGCCAAAATAACCGGCGAATCAGTTTCGTTGGATCTTACGATTGTGTTGAAACTGGCAGAATCACTAAGGGGAGCATTGCTTAGACAAGGAGATGATGGTTATGATCAGGCCCGCTCTATCTGGAATGCAATGATCGACCGGAGGCCAGCTTTGATCGCACAGCGTTCCGGAGTGGCCGATGTTAAACTAGCGGTTGACTTTGCTCGGGCGCACAATCTGCTTACTGCCATTCATGGAGGGGGACACAATATTGCAGGCAATGCTGTATGCAACGACGGTCTGATGATAGATTTGTCGCAAATGCGTTCAGTTCGAATTGATCCGATAGACCGTTTGGCTCACGTCGAGCCAGGCGCAACCCTCGGTGACTTCGATCACGAGGCCCAAGCCTTTGGCCTGGAGACTCCGCTCGGTATTAACTCCACTACCGGTGTGACAGGACTCACGTTGGGAGGTGGGTTCGGTTGGCTCTCTCGTAAATACGGTATGACTGTTGACAACCTTATGGCTGTAGATATTGTGACTGCCGATGGAAAACTCCTGCACGCTAATGAGAACGAACACCCAGACTTGTTTTGGGCGGCGCGAGGTGGTGGAGGGAACTTTGGGATCATGACACGATTCGAATTCCAGCTCTATCCTGTGGGACCTGAAGTACTGTGCGGACTAATCGCCTACCCTCTGGAAGAGGCAACTTCAGCTTTGAAACAATACCGAGAATATGCGAAAGGATTAGGTGACGATACCTGTGTCTGGGTTGTTTTGAGAGAAGCACCACCTCTACCCTTTCTCCCAGAAGATGTTCACGGCAAAGGAATAATCGCCTTTGCAGTCTTCCACTCAGGCGATTTAGAAGAAGGCAAGAAGGTGCTCGAACCGATTCGCGGATTTGGAACCATGCTCGGTGAACACGTTGGCGTTCAGCCCTATGTGGCTTGGCAAAAGGCCTTTGATCCGCTTTTGACACCAGGGGCACGGAATTATTGGAAATCTCATAACTTTATCGATCTCAATGACGAAACTACTGAAGTTGCTGTTCGTTATGCATCAACACTACCGTCATCGCAGTGCGAAATCTTCTTTGCTATGTTGGGTGGACAAGTAGGGAGGAGTGCGCCGGAAGCGACCGCCTACCCACATCGGGACGCAAATTTCGTTCTTAACGTGCACGGGCGTTGGGATGATATCAACGACGACGACAAATGTATCAGCTGGTCTCGACGATTTTTTGAAGAGTCGGCTCCTCATGCAACCGGTGGTGTTTACATTAATTTCATGACTGAAGAGGAAACGGATCGGATAGCTGCAGCATTTGGTCCGAGTTACGACCGATTGAAGAAAGCAAAGCAAACATACGATCCGGAAAATCTGTTTCGCCTAAACCAGAATATATCCCCGGCCAAATAGGTTGTAAGTAAGACCGGTTTTGGTAAGTTCTCCCGGGCAACTGGCGGGAAGGCGAGGAAGCCATGAAGCCGACCGCTGAAGGTGTCGCGGAGTACCTGACCACGCATGCATAAAAGCAGTAGCATAGATTGCCGGCGGGGATTTGCCTCGCCGGCGAAAGAACATGGTAGACAAAGCGAAAGGGAGTAGAATACCGGAGGTATAGATGACGCTTGAAGAGGCAATTAAGACGGCTATTGAATACGAAACCAAAGTGCGTGATGCTTATCTGGATTCTGTAGATGGTATCGCCGATGAAACGGGTCGGCGTGTTTTCAAGGTGCTCGGTGAAGAGGAGCAGGGGCATATCGATTACCTTGAAAGCAAGCTGTCTGAGTGGAAAAAGACTGGTAAGCTGTCGCCATCGAAACTGGAAACTGTCGTTCCCGCTCGCCAGGTCATCGAAGAGGGTGTTAGAAAGCTGGATGACCACCTCTCCGAAAGAGACTACGGCACTGAGCGAGAGATGCTCCAGAAGGCTCTGGCCATGGAGCTGGAGACGTCGGACTTCTACCGGAGAATGGTGGATGAGCTCAGGGAGGAGAGAGAGTTATTTGCTCGCTTCCTTGAGATCGAGGAAGGACACCAGGCGATAGTTCAAGCTGAACTGGACTACCTTAATCGTAGCGGCACCTTTTTCGATTTCCGGGAGTTCACCCTTGAAGACTGATTGCGTCAGTTGAAGGCTGAGACCTTCGGGGAGAGTAAGAACGCTAAGCAAGATGAAATGAAAGGAGACACGAAATGGCTACTGCGAGACTACAGGTCTACAAATGCGAAGTGTGCTGCAACATGGTTGAGGTTATTCATGCTGCTGCTGGAGCGCTGGTCTGTTGCGGTCAGGACATGAGGTTGTTGAAAGAAAGCGAAACTGATACCGTCACGGAGAAACACGTCTCTGTTATTGAGAAGATAGACGGCGGTATCAAAGTCAAAGTCGGCGAAGTTGCTCATCCGATGGAAGAGAAGCACTACATCGAGTGGATTGAGCTGGTAGCCGACGGCAAAGCCTACCGCCAGTTCCTGGAGCCTGGCGCCGCTCCTGAAGCATTCTTCAGAGTTGACGCTGACAATGTCAGCGCCAGGGAATACTGCAACCTGCATGGGTTGTGGAAAGCTTAGTTGGACGAGGAGGAAGAGATGAAGTTCGATTCTGTAGACAAGATACTTGACTTTGCCATCCAGAAAGAACAGGATGCTGCTGATTTCTACACTGATCTAGCAGAGAAAGTTGACCTCAAGCACATGAAGCAGGTCTCTCTTGGATTCGCGCAAGAGGAAAAAGGACACAAAGCCAAGCTTGAGGCCGTTAAGGGTGGCAAGCAGATGTTGGCCGCGGAGAAACAGGTTCAGGACCTGAAGATCGGCGATAACCTAGTCGATATCGACCTCTCCGGTGATTTGGGCTATCAGGAAGCTCTTATAGTGGCCATGAAAGCCGAGAAAGCGGCGTTCAGGTTGTATAACGATCTCGCCGCTGCCACGGATGACTCGAACTTGAAGTCATTGTTCCTCGGCCTGGCTCAGGAGGAAGCCAAGCACAAACTGCGGTTTGAAATCGAGTACGATGACCGTATCTTAACGGACAACTAAGTGTTTGGCCAAGTCACGAGGATATGTGAATGATCAGCAAGAATTTGAGGCGGCCTACGCACACGAACAAAAAGTGACCGGCCTGATCATCGATCTCGTCGATCCGGCTCTTTCTGAGAAGGATCACGCCAGCCGGGTGTTCCTTCAGTGGTTCGTGAGCGAGCAAGTCGAAAGCCACCCGAATGGAGGATGACACTGTTGGACATATGTATTCGCCCGAGTAGCTGCTATCTTGAATCGAGCATCGCCAACATTGTTCCGGTCAGGAGATTGTTGTTAAAATGAATGAACTTAGCTTCATGGTTGGGGGATTCGCCGGACAGGGTGTGAACACGGTGGGCAGCGCGTTTGCCCGACTGTGTTCCCGAGCCGGCCTGCGCGTCTTTGTCAATCTGGAATATCCCTCAAATATCAAAGGAGAACACAACTACGCTCAGGTGATGGTGTCAGAGAAGCCGGTTGGCAGCCACATCCGCCCTGTAGACTTGCTCCTGGCTCTCGACGCAAAAAGCATAATCCTGCACAAAGACGATATCAGACCGGGAGGGGCTCTGGTCTATGACAGGGAAGGGCTTGAAGTCAGCCCTGTCGACATAGGGTTGAAAGTCGATGACATGAGGCGAGATGACATCATCGAAATAGACATACCTTTTGAAAAAATCGCCAAAGATGCGGGCGGCACCAAAAGGATGATCAATTCAGTTGGCTTGGGGGCCGTACAGGGTCTGCTGAGGTTTGATTTCGAGCTGCTTGCTTCTATACTTCGCCAATCGCTTTCCAAGTTCGAAGATAAGATTATTGAAATCAACCTGGAAGGTGCCAGGCGCGCGTACGATATAGCCCGTGGGAAGTACTCTGAAAAATTCGACATCACTCTTGAAAAGCGTGACGCCCCGGATCGAATGTTGCTTACTGGAAATCACGCGGTGGCGATGGGCGCGCTCAGAGCAGGCGTCAAGTTATACTCCGCATACCCCATGAGTCCTTCCTCAGCGGTTCTGACCTACCTGAGCAAGCTTGCTCGCGACTACGACATGATAACGGTCTTGCCGGAAGATGAGATTTCTGCGGCTGGCATGGCAATCGGTGCCTCTTTCGCCGGTGTACGTGCCATGACCGGTACTTCAGGCGGTGGCTTCTGTCTGATGACGGAATACTTGGGTTTGGCTGGAATGGCGGAGACCCCACTTGTAATCCTTGAGGCACAACGACCGGGGCCAGCGACAGGGCTCCCCACCAGAACGGAGCAGGGCGACTTGAAATTCGTGCTTTCTGCTCACCAAGGCGACTTTCCTCGCATTGTGGTAGCTCCCGGTGACCCTGCTGAAGCCTTTTATCTTACTTTCAAAGCGTTCAATCTGGCCGATCGGTATCAGACGCCGGTCATCATTCTCACCGACAAGCACATCGCTGAGTCCGCCTGGACGTATGAGCCATTCAATACGGACGGCATGGAAATCAACCGGGGTGAATTGCTTGGAGAGAAGGAACTGGCTGGTATCAGCGATTTCAGACGGTTTAGGGTTACGGATTCCGGTATCTCCGCTCGCACAAGGCCGGGAATCCCCGGTGGCGTCTTCAAGGCGACGGGTAACGAACACAACGAGTTTGGCCTTATCAGCGAGGATGCCGATAACCGGGCTCTCCAGATGGAGAAGAGGTTACGTAAAACAGCCTCACTTGACGTTTCAGAAATCGGTGTGAAGCTCCATGGTGACCCCAATGCCGAACTCACGCTGATCGGCTGGGGATCAACGAAGCCGGTCATCCTCGATGCCATGTCACACCTAAAAAAAGACCATGCTGTCAGCTGCAATTTCCTTCAAGTGATTTATATGGAACCCTTCCCGACAGATCGTGTCACCGAAGTCATGGGGAATGCGAAGCATACAATTTTAATAGAAAATAACGCAACTGGCCAGTTGGGAACCTTAATCAGGCAAAAGACCGGCTTGGCAGTAGCAGACAAGATACTCAAATATAACGGTCGGCAGTTTTTTAGAGATGAACTTGCTGATCTCATTCAACAGCGGCTTTAGGTGCATTGAAATAGAAGAAAACACTCTTCGTTGGGAGCCTGGCAGATGAACGGTGACGGCGACAAGACAAGATTTAACACGGCAGCTAAGCCCAACTGGTGTCCGGGGTGCGGGAATTTTGGAATCCAGTCGGCTCTCAAGAAGGCATTACTGGAGCTTGATCTCGAACCTCATCAGGTCGTGATGTCCTCCGGGATCGGCTGTTCCAGCAAAATTCCACACTGGATCAATGTTTACGGACTGCACGGCTTGCACGGCAGATCATTGCCAATCGCCGCGGGACTAAAGCTCGCCAATCACGATCTGGTGGTGATCGCCGAAGGAGGCGATGGTGATGGTTTCAGTGAAGGCATGAACCATTTTGTGCAGGCTTGCCGGCGCAATATTGATTTGACATATATTGTGCACAATAACGGTGTTTTTTCCCTTACGACGGGACAGACATCAGCCACAGGGAAACAGGGATTTGCCTCGAGCAGCACCCCGGAGGGATCGATTGAACCGCCGTTTGATCCTGTTGCGTTGGCAATTACTGCCGGCGCATCCTTTGTGGCGCGCGGTTTCTCCGGTGACATGGACCAACTGCGTGACCTGATCGTGGCCGCCATAAAGCACCGGGGTTTTGCTTTCATTGATGTTCTGCAGGTTTGTGTGACGTATAATCCGACAAAGAGCCATAAATGGTACAAAGAGCGAGTTTATAAACTCGAAGATGAGGACTATGATCTCACTGATCGGGGAAAAGCTTTAGCTCTCGCTCTTGCCGACGCGAAAGATGGATTGGCAACAGGTGTTTTCTATCAGGGTGAACAGAGTCCTTATGAGGATTCACTGCCTCAGCTCAAGAAAGGTCCGTTGGTGAGTCACAACATTGACAGCATTGACGTCAGTAATCTTATGGCGGAGCTGATCTAATGCTCTGTGTTCGAGATACAGAAAGATAACGGTTTTATATAGTAATGTGGGCTGGCTGGTGTTGAGCCGGCGCTACGTCAAAGGAGATTAAAATGAGTGATCTGAAAGGAAGCAAAACTGAACAGAATCTGCTCACCGCATTTGCGGGTGAGTCACAGGCTCAAAACCGCTACACCTACTTCGCGAGTCAGGCCAAGAAAGAGGGTTTCGTGCAAATCTCCCACATCTTTGAGGAGACAGCCGATCAAGAGAAAGAGCACGCTAAAAGGTTCTTCAAGTTCCTCGAAGGCGGAGAAGTGGAAATCCGGGCCGCTTTTCCAGCCGGTATGATAGGCAGCACGGCTGACAACCTCAAGGCCGCGGCTGCCGGTGAGCATTACGAATGGGAGAGCATGTATCCGGAGTTTGCCAAGGTAGCTCGTGAGGAAGGCTTTGAAGAGATCGCTAAGGTTTTCGAAGCGGTAGTCGTGGCCGAGAAGCAGCACGAAAAGCGCTACATTGGACTGCTGAAGAATGTGGAGGCCGGCACAGCGTTCAAGAAGCCCCAGAAAGTCGTATGGAGATGTCGCAATTGTGGCTACCTCCATGAGGTTGACGAGGCTCCAAAGGTATGCCCTGCATGCGCCCATCCTCAGGCGCATTTCGAGCTACTGACTGAGAACTGGTAACGGTCGTTGAGGTTAGCAAGAAATATATCACTGTCACAATGGAGGAAATAATGAATATCTTTGAACATGCCATGAAAATGGAAGAAGACGGTCGAGCGTTCTATCTGGAACACGCCGAAAAGACAAGCGTTCCTGAACTGAAAAGAGTTCTTGTTGAACTAGCTGAGGATGAATTGAAGCACTATAACATCTTCAAGGCAATGAGGGATGAGCAACCGGTTGAGTACCATGATTCCGAGAAGACGACTATCCTGTCTACGGTCAAGAATGTTTTTGAAGAACTGAAGGCTGAAAAGAAGGAGCTGTCGTTCCAGCGCGGAGCGAAATCCATCTGGGAAGAAGCCCGTGAGGTCGAGAGAAAGGCGGAGGAGTTTTATCGTGAAAAGGCCAACGAAGTCAACGATGAAACCCAGAAACACATCCTCAACCGCATTGCGGACGAAGAACACCGCCACTGGGTCACCATGGAGAATGTGATTCAGTTTCTGGAGAGGCCACAGCAGTGGTTAGAGGATGCCGAGTGGAGTACACTTGAGGACTACTAGGATTACTGAAGATGCTTGATTTCGTCGTAGCAATCGTTACGCAAAGCTGGCTGGTTCTCGGCCAGATGGCGCCTTACTTGCTGTTTGGCTTCCTGGCTGCAGGAGCACTCTCAGTGCTGATATCACCCCAATGGGTAGAACGTCACTTGGGAGGACTCGGCATAGGACCCATACTCAAGGCATCCTTGTTTGGTGTGCCGCTTCCCCTGTGTTCATGCAGTGTGATTCCGGTGTCGGTATCCATACTCCGCCATGGCGCCAGTCGCGCTGCAACCACAGCATTCTTACTCTCTACTCCCCAGACCGGAGTGGACAGTATCGCTGTCACTTATGCATTGCTCGGCCCTGTCTTTGCAGTATTTCGGCCTTTGACAGCTCTGCTAACCGGCCTGGCGGGTGGCGGTCTGGTGCAGGGGTTTGGTGAATCGGATGGAGTAAAGGCGGTGAACGATTCAGGATCGGTAGCCTGCACCGAAGCATGCTGCGAAAGGAACGAACGCGCGGGCTATCTGACACGCATACTCAGATATGGATTAGTGACATTGCCGCGAGACATTGGCCTGGCGCTGCTAGTCGGAGTATTAATCGCAGGGGCAATGTCAGCATTAGTGCCACAAGATCATTTGGCAGCGTACATCGGCGGCGGCGTACTATCGATTCTGTTAATGATGGCCGCAGGGGTACCAGTATATGTGTGCGCAACCGCGTCAGTGCCGATCGCGGCTGGCCTGATGCACATGGGCGGCTCCCCCGGTGCGGCGTTGGCATTCCTGATCGCTGGACCAGCCACCAATGCCGCTTCGTTCACAACCATATGGAAAGCTTTGGGACGGCGGACTGCAGCACTGTATCTTCTCACTGTCGGAGCAAGTGCGCTGGGCTTCGGGCTGCTCTTGGATTGGCTGATGCCGATCGCGGAGATGTCACTGCCTCAACTTGCCGTCCACACGCACATGCAATCCGATGGCGGTTGGCTATATCACATCGCAGCGGTAGCACTGCTAGCCGTTCTGCTCTATTCATACATATCGAAAGCTCGTTCGGGCAGCAATGTTGAGAACGAGCAGGGGAGCTGCGACCCCGCAAGCGCTTCTCAGGACAGCGGTCTGAACGCCTCCACCACTGAGGTCGGCTGTTGTCATTGTGCTGATGGTAACCGGTACGACGCTGCTGAGTGAAAGGTGATTGAACTAGCTCGCGAAAGGACGCTTATGAACGCAACACTGCGAGAAGGAATTGACTGGGTTGGGTATGTGGACTGGACAATCCGCGACTTCCACGGCTATACCGCCGAGCGTGGCACAACATACAACGCCTATCTCGTCCGAGGCAAAAAGACAGCATTGATCGACACCGTGAAAGCCCCTTACGGACAACATCTGCTCCAGAACATCTCGGCCTTGGCACCATTGCAAAGTGTTGACTACGTCGTTTGCAACCACGCTGAGCCGGATCATGCCGGTGCTCTTCCTGAGATCATGGCGAAGATGCCCAATGCAACGCTCGTATGCGATCAGAAGTGCAAGGATGCATTATCCAGACACTTCGACATTTCCGACTGGAAGTTTGAGGTCATCAATACAGGCGACACTGTCTCTCTAGGAGATCGAATCCTTCATTTTATTGAGACACCGATGGTGCACTGGCCGGAATCCATGTTCACTTATGTTCCAGAAGAGAAGCTACTTTTCTCGATGGATGCGTTCGGGCAGCACTATGCTTCCTCTCAGCGGTTCGAAGACGAGTTCCCCCTGGAGACAGTCATTCAGGAGGCCAAGAGCTACTACGCCAACATACTCATGCCTTACGGTAAGCAGGTGGCGAAAGTGCTGCAGCAGATGGACGCGTTTAATATCGAGATGATCGCACCTAGCCACGGCCTCATCTGGCGCAGCCATGTCCAGGAAATGTTTAAAGCCTATAGGGGTTGGGCGGCATTCCGCCCGAAGCCAAAGGTCCTGATAATATATGACACTATGTGGGGAAGTACTGGCGAGATGGCTCGAGCCATCCTTGAGGGAGCTGCCCTTCCCGGTGTAGAGGTGCAACTCATTCACATCCGCAGCTCAAACCTCACCCGGATAGCTACCGAGTTACTCGATGCCGCGACTATCGCTTTCGGATCGTCAACACTTAACGCAGGAATGATGCCAATGGCTGCTGCTGTTCTGACGTATCTGAAAGGCTTGAGGCCTGCGGGCAAAGCTGGTTTAGCTTTTGGCTCATACGGTTGGGGGCGAGGCGGGCCGGAGGCAATAGACGAGTACATGAAGACCATGAAGTGGGAAATTCTGCGTAATCCGCTTAAGGCTCAATATCGGCCCACAGCGGAGATACTGGATGAATGCCGCGAAGCCGGGAAGCTACTAGCGGTAAAAGCGAAAGATTTGGCTGAATGAAGATGTGGGTAGAGTCGTTGAATCGATCTTTAGCTTTCTACTCCATGCAAAGGAGAGCATGGGATGAAGAAGTATGTCTGTGATGTTTGTGGGTGGGTATATGATCCGGAGGAAGGATTGCCGGAAGAAGGTATAGATCCGGGCACACCGTTTGAGGACCTCCCCGACGATTTCGTTTGCCCTGAGTGCGGTGCGGGTAAGGATGAGTTTTCGGTAGTGGATTAGCGCTGCAGTACCGATCAATTGTCTCTCGCCAGCACAAGGACACCAGAAATCACTGTTATTAAGAATCAACGGCATGAATCTAAAACAAGTTTCGCAGATGTTCGGTCACCCTGTGTTTATGACAGGCTTTAGGAGGATTTGTTATGAACCTTGATCCCGTATTGCTATCGCGGATTCAGTTCGCGATGACCATAGGCTTTCACTTTATTTTCCCACCCTTATCGATCGGACTGGCTTGGTTGCTGGTGATTATCGAATGGCTGGGCTGGAAACGAAGTGATGAAACCTACGTGAGGATGGGCAAGTTCTTTGGCCGACTGCTCGCTATGACCTTTGCGGTTGGGGTGGCAACCGGCATAGTGATGGAGTTCCAGTTTGGCACCAATTGGGCGGAGTACTCCAAGTTCGTCGGAGATATCTTTGGAGCGCCACTGGCGGCAGAGGGAGTGTTTGCATTCTTTCTGGAATCAGCCTTCCTGGGTGTCTACCTCTTTGGAAGGAACCGGCTGTCGAAAGGTATACACTGGTTCTCGATCCTTATGGTAGCGGTTGGCTCAACTATCTCGGCCTTCTGGATTCTGGTCGCCAACTCCTGGCAACAGACGCCGGCAGGGTACGTCATACAGAATGGCCGTGCGGAGCTGATAAGCTTCTGGGACGCTGTGTTCAATCCCTCGACTGTTGTAAGATTCCTCCACACCGTTGATGCTGCCCTGATTACGGGAGCCTTCGCTATGGCCGGCGTCGCGGGGTATCTGCTACTGAAGAACAGCGAGAATACTGTTGCTCGCAAGGCCCTCAAGCTGTCGATTATCTTAGGTCTAGTGGTCTCTCTGCTGGAACTCTTCCCGTTTGGTCATGGACACGCCGTTCAGGTAGCAGAGACTCAGCCCGAGAAGCTGGCAGCCATGGAAGGTCTGATCGACGGACAGGCAAACGCACCAATGGTGCTGTTCGGAGTACCCTCGGAAGATCCGCCGCGGCTTAACTACGCCATAAAGGTACCCGGAGTGTTGAGCTGGTTGGCGAACGGGAACACTAAGGCGTACGTTAAGGGTCTTAACGACTTCCCACCGGACGAAACACCGCCCTTCTGGCTCACGTTCGTTTCATTCCACAGTATGGTAGCGCTTGGTCAGTACTTCATTGTAGTCATGTTGGTAGGTGTGTTTCTACTCTACCGCAAGAAGTTGTGGGGGCAGCGATGGTATCTCAAACTCCTTGTGTTTTCTATCCCCTTACCCATAGTCGCCTGCGAGCTCGGGTGGGTTGCAGCCGAAGTTGGTCGCCAGCCCTGGGTTGTCTATCAAGTGATGAAAACTGCGGATGCTATTTCTCTGACCGTGTCTGCCGAAGAGATTCTCTTTTCAATCATCCTTTTTGGATTGATTTATATCTTCCTCGGCGCGCTATATATCTATCTGGTCGTCAAAGAAGTCAAGCGCGGACCTGAAATTGAGTCAGTTAAGGAGGTCACAGCATGATTGATCTGAATACCACCTGGTTTGCTTTGATCGGAGTCTTGATCACAGGTTATGCTATCCTTGACGGCTTCGACCTTGGCGTCGGTGTATTACATCTTTTCGCACGCGGTGACATGGAACGCCGAATCAACATGAACGCCATCGGCCCGGTCTGGGATGGAAACGAAGTCTGGCTCCTGACCGCCGGCGGGGTGCTGTTTGCGGCCTTCCCTACCGTCTATGCGACAGTCTTCAGCGGCTTCTATCTGGCTCTGATGCTGCTGCTGGCAGCGCTCATCTTCCGCGCCGTCTCACTTGAGTTCCGGAGCAAAGTTGATTCACCCGGCTGGCGCAAGTTGTGGGACTGGTCTTTTGGACTTGGTTCGCTGCTCCCGGCCATCCTGTTTGGCGTGGCCGTTGGCAATATACTAAGAGGTGTGCCGATTGATGCTGACGGCACTTACCTCGGATCATTTATTGGATTGTTGAATCCGTATTCGATCGCGGTAGGAGTCCTGAGTCTTGTTATGTTTGTGATGCATGGAGCTCTATACATGACTCTGAAGACCGATGGCGAGCTGCGGGATCGAATGAGTCGATGGGCTTCAGGTGCTTGGGTTGCCTTTATAGTGATATACTTCCTGGCGACCATGTACACGTTCTTCGAGGCTCCATACCTGCTCGAGGGGAATCTATCCAGTCCTCTGTTCTGGATATTCCTGCTGGTGCTATTGGCATCCGTTGTCTACTTGCCGATGGCCTTGAAGGCGCGGCAGTACTTCAGGGCGTTCCTTTCGTCATCGCTGACAATCCTCAGCATCATCGGAATCGCTGCCGTCAGCCTGTACCCCCGGATGGCACCCTCCACGGTGAACCTGACCTACAGCCTGACAATATACAACGCATCATCGACGCCTCGGACGCTGACAGCAATGCTTGTCATTGCGCTCATTGGAATGCCTGTTGTGATCGCATACACTTGGTACATCTACCGCCTGTTCAAGGGCAAGACGGTCATCACGAAGGAAAGCCATTATTGAATCCGGCAGAGGCAACGTCCAATTCTCGTCGCAAAGGATACGGACGGTGTCCCAGCCACATATTCAAAGATATCCCCGTTCACCGCGTGCCAGGAGGACTATACGTAGGCCTGTGTGCAGGGAACAGTATTAAAAAGAAGTAAAAATGCCTATCGGTCGACAACAGGTAGATTTGTTACTCTGCCAAGTGTCAAGACAGTGCAGTATAAAGATGGTAATATATGGGTTTATTAGACCTAAAATATCCAATATATTCGGGAACCAACGGCAAGGTTTAGTGTTAACTACACAAAATGCTTAGAAGAGCTTAAACCACAATCAAGGAGCGTTTGAAATGAAAACAGTTGCAAGTCTGATAATGGCAGCGTTGTTGGTTCTTGCCATTACCGCCTATGCCGTTGATGATCCGGTTGAGCAGAAAGACAAACACGCATCTTTTGAAGGCAAACTGGTTTGTCTGGGGTGTGATCTAAAAAAGGCTGAGGGCGCCCGCGCCGCCTGCTCGATTTACGGACACGATCACGTGCTGAAGACAAAGGACAGTACGTACATCAGTTTCCTGGAAAACGACTACTCCAAGGATCTGATCAGTGGTGAAAAGTACCACGACAAGGAGATCCAGGTCACTGGCGTGTACCACGACAAGGCTAATATGCTTGATGTTGAGACCTTCACCGTAGACGGAAAGAAGATGGGTTGGTGCAATCACTGCAAGGCGATGGACCACTGTCCGTTCAGGGGAAAAGGTAAAATGTAGACGAACAAGGGATCGTCGGTTGTATGCCCTAAAAGGTGACTGAGAATGTGTGTGCTGCCCGAAACACCTGGCAGCACGCATACTGTCCGACGATCGACTGGCTATTGTTTTACAGGATCAACCACTGGAAGGATTGTGCAGACTCCTGTCTACCTTTTAGTGTTATTAGTCTCTTTGAATCGAGCTGCGAACGCGGCTTCCGAGGGCAAGAGCATGGACAGTAATCAGCCCACCGAGCACCAGTACACCAACCACTTGATAGGAGAAAACTCGCCTTACCTGCTATCTCACGCCCATAACCCGGTCGACTGGTACCCCTGGGGCGACGAAGCACTGAATAAAGCCAAGGCAGAGGACAAACCGATATTTCTGTCCATAGGCTATGCTGCCTGTCACTAGTGCCACGTGATGGAGCGAGAATCATTCGAGAACGAGGCCGTGGCAGCGGTTCTCAACGAGCACTTTGTCAGCATCAAGGTTGACCGCGAACAGCGCCCGGATCTGGACCAGATCTACATGGCGTTTACTACTGCCATGACTGGCTCCGGCGGCTGGCCGATGTCGTTATAGAAAACCCGATTCTGAACTCGCCGTTCAGTGAGCCGAGTTCTCACTTCAAGTTTGCTGATGACGGCATCACGAACGAGGTGGTGGAAGAACGCCGCCGTAGTGCGTATTTCGTGCCCATTGCTCAACCCAAAAAGAGAGGCAAGCAGCTTGAAATTGAGACGCAATGGACCCGGGATCGCATCAAGCCCAACAAGGAAATAAATCGCATACGGGAACGTGTCAGCATTTGGCGGCAAGGCGATTACGCTGGAATTACAAACACGACGCGCCGTCTGCTCGAATACTGGACAGACCTTGGGCGGGAGAAAAAGCTCTTCTTCTGTCAGATTGAGGCACTTGAGACCGTCATTTACATTGTTGAGGTGGCCAAGAAGTACGGGGATGCCTGGATTGCAAACATGCTGCGCGATGCGAACAGTACATCGAACCCGGGCCTTGACCGGATAGCCTTCAAAATGGCCACAGGTGCTGGGAAGACGGTCGTCATGGCGATGTTTATAGTCTGGCATACACTTAACAAGCTCGAAAACCGGCAGGACACCCGTTTCTCTGATACCTTCCTGGTAATCACCCCTGGAATCACTATCCGCGACCGGCTCAGGGTTCTCCTACCGAACGATCCGCACAACTACTACCGTGAGCGGGATATCATTCCTGCTGACATGATGGACCAACTTGGGAGGGCGAAGATTCTCATCACCAACTTTCACGCTTTCAAATTGCGCGAGCTAATCGAGTCTCCTAAACTTAATAAGAAGATTCTCACCTCAACTTTCTGCTTTGTCTACGTGACAGCTTCCAAGAATCGGCGCACGATACGGTACGCCGGTTCGTAGCATTCTGATGCTTTGCGGGTCGGAACTAATTCACCATGGAAAAGTGAACACCGCATCAAGTAGATCACTTCCACTACACCTGCAAACAGAAACTCAGTTCCGCACCGAAAGACATGGGTTCCGCAAGTGATGGCCGGTTCTTCGTCTCCCCCAGTTAAATCTCTTACTTTATATGGATTTACGTGTTCATAAAGCCGACGACACCTTTTTCTGAGGTTGTCCGGCAGCCAGTAATGCCACTTGTGGCGCGGCGCAAAACAACCCAAGAGAACCAAGGAAACGGTAATGGCCACCAAGGCTGGCACGACGGCCCTGGCGTGGGTAAGCATGTCAATATACATAGGGGTAGAAACTCCTTCCGAAGCTGGATATCGGTTCTTGATAACCCTTGAACCATACTTCCCAAAGATTGAGGCTTAAGAAATTGAGCGGGAGGGCGTATGTAATGTCATTCAGGTCATAGTGGTACCACCCGAAGATCTTAGGTTCACCTATGCCTTCTCCGCCCCAGTGTAGACCTCCATAGTCTCTGAACTGTTGCCGACACCTTCACCGTTTGGTGCCACACGAGGGTATTCCATCCTCCCGGTTCCGTACACCTCCGCACCATCAGAAACGTACTAATGAAGTAGTTCTATCTTTTTGCGGTGCACTCTTTGCAGCGTATCCTCAAACCACTGCTCGTACAATACGTCGCCTGTAGATCGGTCGTACAGTACGGCCCTGAATCTCAGCACTAGCTGTGAATGTCGGTCCGGTATAGTCACACCTTCCCAAGCCTGGCTGTTCTTACCAAGATTTCTTTCCACCTCAGCTCTTCCGCGTTCGGGTGGGCAGATGCTCATTCCTGAATCCACGAGATACAAACACAGTGAATCAATATCTACGACCTGCCTCAGCCTGCTGCGAAGCTTATCTTCATCTCTGCCGATGAAGTTCACGTCAGCCCAGACCGAAAACAGATCCCCAAGTTCCCCTCCATACCTTCCGCCTTGTAACGCTAACATGTAGAATTCGATTTCGTAGTCCTGGAAGATAGCCGTCGGTTCACGCTTGTTGGTGTCGAGATACCTCTTGACGGTAACGCAGCCACAGATTACCAGACCAGCAAGTGTCCAAGCGAAGATGCCGAAGAGGAGATTGGGGCTTCCATTAGGCTTAGTAGACAACATGATAGTATTGGTATCCTCTGTAAGAGAGATATGCCCACTCTGAAGCTACTGATGAGTAATCGTGAAGGATCGCTTCAAATAGAGCATGATTAAGGAGATTGAGACCATAGATTGGATCGAAGTTGTCAAGGTGAATTTGACTGATAGGTTCCTGACCGCGCACAACGATATCTCGTCCCCAATGCAGCCCGCCTGAATTCCTCCATGACTCCACATGGGAAGTACTGAATATCGGATCGAGCCAGGTTGTTACCCTATGCGTAATCATATCAAGCGGATTTATGTTGTACGACCGGCTACATAGGTTACACTTTAGACCGGGCACATGGGTAACACTTTTTTTGATTTTTGCTCTTTTTTCTCTTCATTAGTTTTTCCTTTTTCGTGGCAAATGGATCAATCGGTATTCATGGGTGTCGAGTTGGGCCAGCTTGATGGGGCCGAAATAGATGTCCCACAATCTGTCGCTTGTCTGCCGCAAACCGACAAGTTCACTGGCTAGGGTCTCGCTGAGGTAGACGTGGCGGTTTTTCCACGAGATATCACCTTGAGAAAGCACTGTTCGCATCACAGTACCCTCAGGATAAGTTATCTCAGGCGCAATCAGAGGATACGGTCGGGACGACGGTGAATAGAGGCTGGCCGGTGGTTGTTGGCTGATCGCTTCGTGCGGACGATCCTCGTTGTATTCTACTCGAAAGCGGTCAAAAGCCTGTTGTTGCTGTCGCCAGGTGCGTTGCGGTGGCGAGGCCGTCTCCTGCTTGAGTGTTCGGTGCATCCGTTCATGGCGGCCATTCTGCGCCGGTTTGCCCGGTTCAATTCGCTCGGGGATAATGCCGAGCTTGAGCCACCAGATCGACAGGCGTGACAGACCGCCCACAGTTGTGGTCGCAAAGGGTGGACCATTGTCGGTACGAATAGCCACCGGCAAGCCATATTCTCTGAAGGCCGCCTCGAAGATGGGCCGGATCATCTTGAATGTCCTTCTCTCCTTTGCCCAGTTCGAACGGGAGATCATCTCCGAGCGAACCTCGGACAAGATGTGCGCCGCCCGGCGCAAAGGGAAACTCCTGGGAGGACCGCCGGTCCTGGGCTACGATATCGACCGGGACCGTA
>Ga0209979_1002416_pt1 | contig 17923 bp, 15 predicted proteins | sample AnhtaG_FD_183114 | JGI IMG/M metagenome (GOLD analysis project Ga0209979, IMG submission 183114) | Deep subsurface microbial communities from Anholt, Denmark to uncover new lineages of life (NeLLi) - Anholt_01485 metaG (SPAdes) (version 2) | ecosystem: Environmental > Aquatic > Marine > Oceanic...
CAGAAACATGGACACGAGAAGGGCTATTTACGACGATCTTAAAAAAAATGGAGGACTGCTGGAAAATCATCCACGACCACTCCAGTTGATAAACTTGACAAAATATCCTCTGTTTGAACAAAATTGACTTGGATTAAAGGGAAAGGCAACCTTAGAATCTAACTTAAATCCAATGGGTCTGATCAAAAAAAAGAAGCTGGCCGATGAGGTGATTGACGAGATCAAGCGAATGATCCAATCCGGCGAACTCAAGGAAGGAGACAGGCTTCCGAATCAAAACGAATTTGCGGCCCAACTCGGTGTCAGCCGGACATCCCTCCGTGAGGCCTTTAACACCCTTTGCGTTCTCGGCGTCCTCGAACAACATCAGGGTTTTGGGACCATCGTGAAATCCAGGTTTTCTGCCCTTTATGCAGACCATCTCTCTGCCCCGTTTATCACGGACGAAAAAGCAACCATGGAGCTTCTCGAAGCCAGGCAGTTCATCGAGATCGGGGCCGTGCGTCTGGCAGCCAAGAATGCCACTCCAAAACAGATCAAGGAAATGGGGGGCATGATCGACGCCATGGCAAAGGCGAAGAAAAAGGGGGATATCCAAAAACTCTCTGAACAGGACATCGATTTTCATTTCCTGATCGCCCAGGCTACGCAAAACCGCGTCATGATCCATCTCCTTGCAACTATTCGAAGCCTGATGGAAAAATTCATGCATGAAGCGTTTCTCGTCTTGCATGATCAAAAACGGTATTTAAAGGCACATCGTGATATCTATAACGCTATCGAACAGAAAGACCCCAAAAAAGCATCCAGTTTGATGGAAAAACACATTTCGGATGTCCAGATAGATCTACAGCAGTACTACAGAGTCGTGAATAAGAAAGGGTAAGGACTTATCCCAGAGAGCCGATTTCTTTCTCTACCTCTTCTAAAATCTCGCAGGATTTGACAAGCTCTTTCATCCGGGTATGGTCAGAGTATAATGGCCGATCCTCATCCAGATGCTCGACATATTGCCGGATCACCTTCTTGGCCACCGTCACACCCTTTCCCGGGGTGAATTCGCGGAAATCCAAGGCCTGGGCGGCCGCCATAAACTCGATGCCGAGCACACCATAAGCATTATCGATTATCTGATTGTTTTTGATAGCCGTGTTCATGCCCATCGAAACAAAATCCTCCTGATCTGCCGCAGCAGGAATGGACATGATCGAGGCGGGAGCGGACAAAATGCGCTGCTCGACAATCAATGTATCGGCCGTGTACTGACTAAGCATCATCCCGGACATCATCCCCGCGCCTTTTGTCAAGAAAGCGGGCAGTCCCACACTCAAGGCCGGATTAGTCATGCGGTTGAGACGTCTTTCCGAAAGCACGCTCACCATCGTGACCGCAGCTCCGACCATATCCATCGGGAGGGAAACAGGGGTTCCCTGGAAGTTGGCGCCGGTGAGCGCCAAATCATATTCCGTAAAAAATATGGGATTATCCCCCACCCCATTGAGCTCGATCTCCACCTGCTTTTTGGCATGAGCCACTGCATCGTGGACCGCCCCGATGACCTGGGGAGAAGACCGCATGGAATAAGCATCCTGGACTTTGATCTTGAACTTTCCCGACAGGAGATCACTTCCTTCGATACACTTCATCAGGGCAGAAGCCGTTCTGACAGCCCCTGGAAAACCTCGCGCCTGATGCAAACGGACATCATAGGGTTTCATGTTGGCGTACAAGGCCTCAAGGCTCATGGCACAGGCGATCTCGGCCTGCTTCAGCCAGCGGTTGATGTCATACAATTGCATGGCGCTCATGGATGTGATCAAGTTCGAGCCGTTTATGGATGCTAACCCATCCCTGGCTTGTAATCCAGGTATGGAAATTCCGGCTCTCTCCAAAGCCTCTTTTCCAGGGAGTATTTCACCTGCGTAAAAAGCCTCACCTTCTCCCATCAGAAGAAGAGCGATCTGAGACATCGGGGCCAGGTCTCCGCATGCTCCCACGGAACCTTTCTGGCATACGAAAGGAGTCACGCCCTTGTTCAACATATCAATTAAGGTCAAGGTAATTTCCGGCCGGCAGCCTGATTTTCCTTTAGCATGGACATTGATTCGACTCGCCATAGCCCCTCGAACATGTTCAATGGACGCTGGATCGCCGATACCGGCCGCATGGTTGTATATCAGGTATTTCTGGAATTGCTCGAGCTGTTCATCGTCCAGAATGACCTCTGAAAACTCTCCGATGCCTGTATTGATCCCATACATAATCTCGCGTGCTTTTATCTTTTTCTCAAGCATGGCGCGACAGGCTTTGATCCGCTCCAAAGCTTCCGGATGAAGCTTCACTTTTTCATTATGGCGAGAAATCTGGATCATTTTCTCGACTGTCAGGCTCGAACCGTCAAGGAGTATGTCCATTGTTCTTCTCCTTCTATGTGTGTCTTATCAAGTAATCCTAAATTCGTATTATCATCATACCAATTCATTTGTCAATAAAAAGTGATTAATTCGGGGACAGGTACCGAATTAGCAATAATGGATTAATTCGGTACCTGTCCCCGAATTAATCCCTTTTTATTGGACTTTTTTTATTGGAAAAGGTGTTTTTTTGACCAGAGATATCCGATGGAAAAAACGACAAACAACAGACAAGGCCCCACAAAACTGATCCGACCCCACTTCGTGAGCCCAAAGATAAGGAGCAGATCAGAAAACCACATTCCCAACGCCAGAAGCGCTGCGAAGAATCCAAATTTTCTCAGTTTCAGCAAGCCAAAAGCACCCACAAACAGCAGAACGGATAACACGATATCGGGATAAACAAAGGCCTTGTAAATCTCCGGCCCCACGGGTAGGGTTTCAGCAACGGGTTTACCGATCCATCTCAAAATCCAGTAAGAGGCCGTGCCCAATGCGACAAAAAACAGGACAACCGCAATGATGACCACACCGAGAGGAAACCTCTCGACTCTCTCCCTATCGTTCATATCCATCATGTTCTTAGAAATCCTTTAGAAAAGTTTTGGTGTCGAGGACACGAGCATAATACCGGGTAAGCGAGCTCAGAGTCGATAAATGCACATCGGCAGCGCTTACTTCTCTATCGCCAAACTTTAACGCGCGCGTGGCACAGGCATCATGGATAAGGGTGGTTTCAAAGTCATAGTCATGGGCCGCCCGGACTGCCGCTTCCACACACATGTGGGTCATCATCCCACAAATCACTAGATTTTTCACTTTGTGTCCCCTTAGATATTCCAGCAGATCTGTGTCCTTGAAGCTGTTGGGCGTTCAAGCTTGCAGGCTCAGGATCGACCAGCTCCGACCTTCCCCCAGGAAAATAAAAATTCTGGATATCAATTAGCAGAAGTGCTGTATCTTCTTTATTTTCTCCTGCATACGTATTGGATGAGAATCCAACAATTATCACCAACAACCAAAGGACTATAAACCTCAATTTATTTATCACTTCACACTCCTCGAAATCAATATAACCACGATTGATATTTTCGGTCAACACCGTTTTTGACGGAACGTTTATTTCATACTATCCGAACGATAATCAAAGTCAGCTTTTGGAGGCTTAAAGCTCTACGAAATGTATCTTCCAGTTTTGTCTCGATTTCGTCAAGTTCTGATATGAAAACATTTTTCACCCCGCAAGCGCGGGCGATCTCTTCAATGTTTAAAGCCGGCGCTTCTTGCCCCACAGCATTTCTCCCGACTCCGGGATGTGGCTGGAAGCCTGATGTGGCGGTGGCCTTGTTATCCAGGACAACCATCAGGATATCGCTGCGGTTATGGGCGGCATTGCAAACGGCAGGAAGCGCGGAATGAAAAAAGGAAGAATCACCAAATATGGCCACAGCTCGCTCATCGATCCCCGCTTTGCTCAAGCCATCTGCCACGCCTATCCCAGAGCCAAGGGCATACTTGGCATCGATTCGATCCGATACCGTAACCAGGCATCCCGGATCTCCGACAAGAAAGGGTTTTTGCCCCAGGCTCTCCGCGGCCTCCTTCAGTTTGTCCAGAACCTCATCATACCGACACTCCACACAGTGATCCTTCTTTTTCGGCCTTTCTTCAGCCTCGTTTTCTTTCAAGTGTATTGCCACAGGAACAAACTCCGGGATAAACTCAGTCAAGGCTCGTTGGATCTGCCATCGAAACAATTCCCCTTCTCGGGTGAGATGGCGATTCTTCTTGCCTGTAATTTTGGTCGAACAATCCATCTCATGAGCTATGGCTTTGATATGCGTTTCAAGGAACGGTTCGGTCTCTTCGATCACCAGAACTTCTTGACATTCCTCCAGAAAATTCGTGATTATTTTTCTGGGCAAAGGATACAGGACGCCCAATTTGATTAGACGAAAATCCTTGGAAGGATCCACTCCCACAACATCGAGGAGTTTTTTGTAGGCAAATCCGCCGCCAATAATCCCTTTTTCTCCAGTACCGGTTTCCCGATTAAAAATAGAGCTTTCTGCCCAGTCCCTCACGGCTTCTATTCTTTCGTGCAGAGCCCTGTGTTTTTCCACAGCATTGAGTGGAACTGGTACAAACCTGTAGGGTTCTCTGGCAAGACCGATGTTGGATTCTTGGTATGCCACATCTGAAACAGAGACCGACTCCTCCTGCTGGGTAAAACTTCGTGTTTCGCGAACAATCACGGCCGTATAAAATTTTTCAGAAACGTGGAATGCTTCTTTCATCATCGCATAGGCTTCAGCAGGACCGGCCGGCTCCATCATCGGTATCTCCAGCGATGCAGCCAGGGGTCTTGAGTCCTGGTCGTTTTGGGATCCGTATCCCCCAGGATCGTCCCCGAGAAGAATGACCAGGCCTCCGTTCACCGGGGTCAGATTCAGAGCCATCAGCGGATCTATCATCGCATTCAACCCAACGCTTTTTGTACAAACCAGGGCCCGGCGCCCCGCGATGGATGCGCCGATTCCCATCTCCATGGCCACTTTCTCGTTACTCGACCATTCCACATATAAGTTGTGCCTTTTTACCAATCCAATCAGTGTTTCGACTGTCCCTGAGCTCGGAGACCCGGGATAGCTTGTCACAAGCGAGACACCGCAGGACAATGCCCCATAGGCCATGGCCTGGTCTCCATTAAGCCGTTTTAAACTCATCTTTTTTTTCCCTTTTTTTTCGACACCAGTAAAAAGCAAACGGAATTCCCGTCACGATAAAAGCCAGATCCACCAAAGACTTTTGCCACTCGAAATAGGCCCTGAGGACGATCAACACGAAAATCAGCAGGAGAGAAACGAAGGGAAGGAAAGGATAAAAGGGGACGCGGAAGATATCCGGACCTCCTATATTTTCTCTCCTCATCTTAAAAAGCGCCAGGGTGGAAATCCCGTAAAAAATCAGGATGGCAAATACAAGCCCAGCAGCAATAGTCTCAAAAGTCCCTCGGATCAGGAGGATACACCCAGCCCACAGGCAGTGGGCAATTATCGCTCGTGAAGGAGTCCGGAACCGAGGATGGACAAAATCCAGCCACTTGAAGAAAAGCCCGTCTCTGGACATGGCATAATAAACCCGTGGTGCGGTCATCATGGTACCGTTTATGCTTCCGGAGGCAGAAACGATAACTAGGACAGCGATAAGAGCCGCCCCGATCGGACCGATGAGTACGGTCAGGACATCTGAAGCAACGAGCGTGCTTTCTCTCATGCCCGGTATACCCAGAGTCTTGTGGTAGGTCATATTTGTGATGGCATATAGCATAACAACAAGGACAATACCAATCATCAGGCTTAGAGGAATAATCCGTTTGGGATTTTTCATCTCTCCGGCAGAATATCCGATCCTTTCCCATCCTGTATGGGAGAAAATAATCAACATCAACGCGGCGACAACGTTCCCCACAGGGCCCAATCCTCCTTCGGGAGCGACATGGGAAGAAAGCAAGTTTTCATGCCCACCACTGAACAGGAGGCCGACAGCAACGATGGATAATAGGGCGCCCACCTTTAAAATGGTTGAAAGCTTCTGGTAGATACTGGCTTTTTGAATGCCGATATAGTTCAGCACCCCGAATAAAAAAATGACGGCAAGCGCGGTGAAAATCCGAGTTGATTTATTCAGGGCAACAAAATAACCAAAATAATCGGCCACGATCAAAGCCAATCCTGCTGCCGCACTCGTCCGGACGATGAAAAGCTGGGCCCATCCGAAAACAAATCCGGCGAAAGGCCCGAAACACCTGCTGATGTAAAGGTATTCCCCGCCCGTCGAAGGCATCCGGGTTCCCAGCTCGGCATAGATCAATCCACTGGTAAACACAAAGACTCCGGCCACAATCCAGAGGAGGAGGATGGGACCAAAGGATCCAAGATAACCTGCGATGATCTGGGGTGTGGAATAAATACCGGCACCGATGGTGATCCCGATAAGAATGGCGATCCCATCAAACACACCCAGAACCTTCCGGAGGGAGGATCCTGAGGGTTTTTCCTCGACAGACATCTTGGGTATCATATAGCACAGCCCATTCCCCCGGTCAAACATTCACAGATAATGGATATGACCACAGAATATATCCGCCGTCCCGACCCAACAGAAGCCGGGATTGTCGTAAAGATCACCCGAACGTTCAAAGACAAAAGGATTCTCAAGCTCTGATTCTAGAAGGAAAGCTCATTTAAAGCTTTATTCAAATGGGATAGGCCTTTTTCAATCTCCCCCGCATCTGCGCCAAATCCGATCCTGAAGTGGCGTTCATCCATCTCGAAACAACGTCCTGGAACGACAAACGTCCTGTATTTTTCGGCCAGAAGGCGGTAGACCTCTTCTGGATTGACATTCATATCTTTTTTAATCCTCGGGAAACACACAACTCCTACCTCAGGGCATACCCATTCAAAATCAGTTTGTTTGGACATCCAATCAGCCACCAGCTCGCGATTGGATTCGATCCGGCTTCTGGCATCAGCCAAAAACTTATCCTTCCGGCACAAAACAGAAATGGCAATCTCCTCACTCAGACTGTTGTTGGATATGCTCAATTGTTCCCTAATGGCAACAGCAGAATCCAGAATAAACGGGTTTTTGGTGGCCAGCCATCCTGTCCGGATTCCTGGAAGACCATAACATTTGGACATACTGGCAATGCTGATGACCTTTGGGCTGAGCGATGCGGCCGGAGGCAGAAGGTTTTCATCCGATGCCATGTGCCTATAGGTCTCATCAAACAATAAAAAGGTATCATTGGATTCAACCAATTCTATGACTTTGTGAAGAGCCTCCTCAGAAATCATCGAACCGGTTGGATTATTCGGGTGAGTCAGGCTCACCAGCTTTGTCTGTGGTGTGATCATCCTTTTTAGCTCATCCAAGTCAGGTCTGAACCGGTTTTCGAATTTCAGCGTATACAGGTTCACATCACAGCCCAAAGACCTGGGGACTTCATACAAGGAAGGATAGTTGGGGTGCTCGACAATAACGTGATCGCCCGGTTTGACTAGGGCCGCGACAACGACAAAATTCGCTTCGCTAGCTCCAGTTGTTACAACGATGTGATCACCAGAGAGCCCCGGATACTGTTCGGCAATCGCCTCCCGGAGATCGGGATGCCCTGTATGATATCCATACCTTAAGAGAATCTTTTCCAGGTCGATGTCGACATCCTTGACCGAGAGTGTCTTGACAGCGCTCTCCCCTATGTCATAGTCGATGGCATACTGATACCTATCAAACCAAATCTCAAGCTCCATCCGATTGAACCACATTCCGCCTTTCTCCTAACTTTAAATAATGAAAGATAATGACCACTTAGGTTGTATAAAATTTTCGAATCCCGAGTCAACTAACCTGGACTATTCACAAGTCAATATGTGAGGCGTGGCCTGTGAAGCTGTGGTTGACCACCGCGAACAGGCCGCAACAATACAGATCGGCTTGCTTGAAGGGAAAAAAGGCCAATATTAGATGAAATACTGTTAAAACAAATTACATTCGGATGTGTTTGAAAAATTATGACTAACATATTGTTATTATTTGAGTTGGAATATAGTATCGGCATTTTTTATGAATAGGTCAGGTTCATTGCATAAAAGCAAAAGCTTTGAAGTTTTTGATTGACAAAGCCTCTCTGAAAGATAAACTAATCATACGTTGGAAAAAGAAAAACTTTTAAATATTTTGGAGGTACGATGGCAAAAGAAATGAAAAAAATTATGGTCACAGGATCGGTCGGACAGATCGGTTCCGAGCTAACCATGGCATTAAGAGAAAAGTACGGGAATGACAATGTTTTGGCAACCGGGCATCGGACCCAGCCAAAACCCGAGCTTCGCGATTCCGGCCCTTTTGAATTCATCAATGTGGCAAAAAGGGAAACAATAGAAGAAGTCGTCAAAAAATACGACATCGATACCATTTATCACCTTTCGGCCATTCTTTCGGCTGTTGGAGAAAAAAATCCCTATTTGGCCTGGGATGTTAATATGAACGGGACCTACAATATTTTGGAAGTGGCCCGCGAGCATGACATGACTCGGATTTTTGTACCTAGCTCGATCGCTGTCTTTGGCCCCGAGACCCCATTGGATAATACACCCCAGGAAACTATTCTGAAACCCAAGACCATGTATGGCGTGACAAAGGTCGCCGGAGAGCTCCTTTGCGATTATTACGTCAAGCGTTTCGATGTGGATGTGCGAGGCTGCCGATACCCAGGCATCATAAGTTATGAGACTTTACCGGGTGGGGGCACCACAGACTATGCGGTGGCTATTTATTTTGATGCGGTCAAGAATAAAAAATACACCTGTTTCGTCAAAGAAGAGACCAAGCTTCCGATGATGTACATGCCGGATTGCATCAAGGCAGCCATAGACCTGATGGAAGCGGATTTTTCTCAATTGAAGCACTACTCGGACTTCAATGTTACGGGCATGAGCTTCACCGCCGGTGAGCTGGCAACTGAAATCCAAAAACATATCCCAGAGTTCGTCTGTGAATATGAGCCTGATTTTCGTCAGGATATTGCGGATTCATGGCCCAATTCTCTGGATGATTCGGCCGCACGGGAGGAATGGGGTTGGCAGCCTAGCTTCGACTTGGCCGCCATGACAGATGACATGCTCAAGGTTCTATCCCAACGGCATGCAGACGGCACCCTCGACTACTAATCTGAATTATTCATAAAATCAGGCTGTATTGAGGTTTTTTATTTCAGGATTTGTTGGAAATAGTTGGGGAGGGCAAAGGCGGCCTTGTGTATGGCTTGATTATAGTACTTGAGACCCGGGGGCGGCTCTCTTCTTAACACAAACGGATCGACCTGATCGGAAAGATACACATAGCACCAATTTCCTCCAGGATATGTTGGCACAGGAGCAAGGTAAAAGCGGACGATTTCAAAAACATCCTTTAGATCATCTTTCGCACGTTTCAGGGATTCCATTTGGAAAAAAGGAGCTCCCATCTGGGCACAGGCAATTCCTGAAGGAGCAAGCCTGTCCCTGACGAGTTCGAAAAAACTCCTCTCATGAAGGATCTTAGAGGGGCCCACAGGTTCCGAAGAATCCACAAAAACGATATCGTAGTTATCCTGTGAAGTATCGAGATATTCCCGGCCTTCTGCTGTCAAAACTTCCGTTCTCTTGTCTTCCAGGCTATGAAGAAGCCAGGGAAAATATTTTTTTGCGACTGCGATGACATCGGGATCAATCTCCACCATCTTGACCCGTTCGATCGGATAACGAAGTGTCTCTTTGAGGGTTCCCCCATCCCCGCCTCCGATGATTAGAATCTGCTGAGGATCGGGGTGGGTTACCAAAGCGGGATGGACAAGCATCTCGTGATAAAAAAATTCGTCTTTTTCTGTGGTTTGGACCAAGCCATCTAAAAAAAGCATGCGGCCGAAATAGGGATTATCGATGACTTCGATCTCTTGATACCGGGACTTTTTCTTGAAAAGGGTATGCTTTATTTTGAAAAAAACTCCGCTCGACTTGGAATGAAATTCTCGTTTTTCCTGCTTGCTCATCATTCCCAGACGAAAGGCTTTTTATCGGTTAGAACGCTCCCTTTTTTCAGGGCACGCTTCAAATACAGAGGCAGAGCAAAGAGCCCGCGATGGATTCCTGGATGATAATATTTCAGCTTTTTTATTTTTCTGTCTTTGATTCTGGTTTTTATCGTCTTCTCATCCATTTTTAAGGGATCTCGTTTTCGGGAGGCCATGATAAAGCCCCAAGGAGAGCAGAAGGAAAACATGAATGTCCAATAGGGACGAACAACCGGAAAAACCTGTTTCAACGTGCGAAAACAAGAGGTGTAAAACTGATTATAGGTGAGATCTGTGCCCCCCGCTTGGAGGATAAATACCCCATCTTCCGCCAGGATTTGGGATATTTTTTTATAAAACTCCTCAGTAAAAAGATAAATGGATGGCCCCGCTTTTAAAGGTTCTGTCAGGTCGGAAATGATGACATCGTATTTTTGCTGGCATTTTTCGACATAATTTAATGCATCGCCGAATACAACCTTTGTCCTTGGGTCCATAAAAGCTCCCGATGACCACTCGGGAAGGTATTGTTGGCACAATCGGACAAGCTGTTTGTCGATGTCCACCATAGTGGCCTTTTGGACACAACCATGACGGAGAACTTCCCGGAGAGTTGCCCCTTCTCCACCGCCGATGATCAGGACATGCCGAGGATTCTGATGAGTCAAAAGAGCGGGATGGACAAGAGATTCGTGAAATATGCACTCATCGATCGCGGCCGACTGAATCTTTTTATCTAAAAAAAGAATCTTACCCAGTATTTGGTTGTCAAAAATCTGGACATATTGGTACTTTGTTTTCCCCTCGAAGTAGATCCTTTCCACTTTGATGTTTCTGATTAAATTATCTGTAAAGGTCTCTACGAAATAAAATCCTTCCTTCGTCATGCCCGAGATTATAGCACATAAGGGGACGCTCCTCTACAAAATGGTAGACCTGACTTCTCATTTTTGATATAGTCATATGCCTTAAAGGAGGTAAATATGTATGGCAAGATCAAGGAAGATCTAACAAACGAACTTCAATCCATCCGCGACGCCGGCCTGTTCAAGGACGAAAGAATCATCATGACCCCACAAGGTGCCGAAATTACGGTCAAAGGGGGCAAGGAAGTCCTCAACTTCTGCGCCAATAACTATCTCGGTCTCTCCAGTCATCCCAAAGTTATCGAAGCCGCTCACAAGACTTTGGATGAATGGGGATATGGGATGAGTTCGGTGCGTTTCATCTGCGGCACTCAGGACATCCACAAAATTTTGGAACAGAAAATCTCCGATTTTCTCCATACCGAGGATACCATTTTGTATGTCGCCTGTTTCGATGCCAACGGCGGCGTGTTCGAACCCATCATCGGAAAAGAAGATGCTATCATCACAGATCAATTGAACCATGCCTCTATCATCGACGGGATCCGTCTGTGCAAAGCCCAACGGTACATCTACAATCACGGCGATATGTCCGATCTTGAAGAAAAGCTCAAAGAAACGCAAAATCTCCGGTACAGACTGATTGCCACAGACGGCGTATTTTCGATGAACGGAAATATCGCTAAGCTGGACGAAATAGTTGAGCTAGCCGAGAGATACGACGCTCTTGTTATGATCGATGACGCCCATTCCACAGGATTCCTCGGGAAAACAGGAAGAGGCACGCCCGAATACAGAGGTGTTCTGGGCAAGATAGATATCATCACAGGAACGCTGGGCAAAGCATTGGGTGGAGCATCGGGCGGATTCATTTCCGGCCGTAAAGAACTCATCGAGATCTACAGGCAGCGCTCAAGGCCTTATCTCTTCAGCAACACTGTGGCCCCAGCCGTTGTCGGCGCATCCATTGCTGTGTTCGATCTTTTGTCCGAAACCACCGAGCTTCGAGATAAACTAGAAAACAACACCAAGTATTTCCGGGAAAAAATGACTGAAGCTGGGTTTGACATCACACCGGGAGAACATCCGATCGTTCCGATCATGTTGGGAAAATTCGAAAACGATGCCAAACTCTCACAGGATATGGCCAGAGATCTCCTCGAAGAAGGAATCTATGTCATCGGATTCTACTTTCCGGTGGTTCCCAGAGGTCAGTCAAGAATCAGAGTCCAGCTCTCTGCAGCTCATGACAGACACCATCTGGATAGAGCTATCGAAGCGTTCACTAAAATCGGGAAGAAACACGGCGTCATTCAATAGCCTGAATTATTCATAAAAAAGGCCCGATTTGATGGGAAATCGGGTTTTTTTGTAAAATTTCTGTTATCGATCCCGACTATTCGGCTTTCTGCTCTGTTTCTTTTTTGTCTATCTCGTTATCATCAACCTTTTCCATCGTGATCCCGGTGTAACCATAAAATATGGATATCAGGGGATTGGCAAGATTCAGAAAGGCATACGGAAGATAGAGCAAGGGGTTCACACCGAGTGTGGCACCCATAAATGCCCCACAACTGTTCCAGGGAATGAGAGGTGAGGAAAGAGTTCCAGAATCTTCCAGGCAACGGGAAAGATTTTTGGGATGGAGTTTCCGATCGTCAAAGGCCTTTTTGAACATCCGACCTGGGATAACGATCGCGATGTATTGGTCGGCTGCGATAGCATTCATCCCGATGCAACTGAAGATCGTGGCTGCTACCAGAGAGCCCGTCCTTCGAACTCTTTTCAAAAAAGATCGCGCCAAGACTTCGAGCATGCCGGTTCGCTCCATGATCCCCCCGAAAGAAAGAGCGCAAATGATCAAGGCCACCGTTGTCATCATGCTCTCCAGTCCTCCGCGGGTCAACAAATCATCCACCATTTGAACCCCTGTCTCAGAGACATGCCCGATTTGAGCGGCCTGGATGACTTCTTTAAGGGATCTCGACTGGGTCAACAAGGCGAAAAAACCACCTAGGATCGTTCCACTGAGCAGTGCCGGCAGTGGAGGGATCTTTTTCACCACCATCACGATGACCAATATTGGAGGAAGGAGCAGCACAGGATGGATGAAAAAATGGGATTTGATGGTGGTGAGGATGGTCTCCACGCCTTGAGTTTCGAGAGATCCCCCCGCATATTTCATGCCTATAATGCCATATAGAATAATGGAAAGAATATAACTAGGAACCGTTGTGTACATCATATGCCGGATATGGGAGAACAGATCCGTACCAGCGACAGCCGGAGCCAAGTTTGTCGTATCTGACAGAGGGGACATCTTGTCGCCAAAATACGCGCCTGAAATGATTGCACCGGCCACCATAGGGACGGGAATACCCAAACCATGGCCTACACCGATAAGGGCGACTCCCACTGTCCCCGCCGTGGACCAAGAAGACCCTGTTCCTAGGGACACAATCGAACAGATGATGAGTGTAGCAACGAGAAAAATACCCGGAGAAAGGACCTTCAAGCCGTAAAAAATCATTGTGGGAACGATGCCCCCAGAGATCCAAGTCCCGATCAGGGTGCCGACGATTATCAAAATCAAGATGGCACTCATGGCGAGGGTAATGCCGTGAACCATGCCATCCAAGATCTCTGTCCATGGATGCTTGTTGAGGGATGCAACGGCCGCAGCGACAGCGGCCGCAAGGATCAGGGGGATGTGGGGCGGAAGCTTGAGAAATCCGACGGTAACGGACAGCGCAACGATCAGGAAGAGGACAGGGATGAGAGCGAAGATAAGTTTTATGTCTTTCCTTTCGTTCGTCACTTTTTAGCTTTCAGAAAATAATCTTGCAGAAATCGAATGACTTGAGATTTTACAGAAATCAAAAACAAAAGGCAATGATAGGGATCAGAGGAATTTATTCCTCGAGAAGATCTTTGCGGGTAAAAAGAGAGAGAAATTTATATCCACTCTTTTCCAGGTTTTCCCTTCCTCCCTCAAGACGGTCGACGATGGTCAAGGCAAGGGCAACCTCTGCCCCTTCCTCCTCCACTGCTTTGATGGCCTTGAGAGTCGAACCTGCGGTGGTCACGATATCATCTACAACTGCCACCTTCCAGCCTTGCTGAAAAGGGCCCTCGATCATCTTTCTCTCGCCGTGTTTTTTGGGTTCTTTCCGGACGATAAAAGCGGGCAATGGACGATCGGTCTCGGCACTCAAAGCTGCCACCACACTGACGATCGGATCTGCTCCAAGAGTATACCCACCGATGGCATCGATATCAAAAGGCTTCAAAATATCCAAGATGATATGACCGACCAGCTTGGCCCCTTCCGGATCAAGTGTTGTCATTTTGGCATCGATGTAATAGGTGCTTGTCCTTCCCGATGTCAGGACACGATCGACATTGGTCTGCAGGGATTTTTCTTTGATAATTTCCAGTAACCTCTTTCTTTTTGTTTCTTTGTCCACGTATCTCTACTCCTCTCCAATATATTCCTGCATTACTCACGAGCCAAGATTGCTGCAGCGGCAAGGAAGTGGCCCATGCAGCTGTAGTGGACTACCGCAAATGGGCTGCAACGAAGCCGATGTGGTGAGATTGGCTTGCCCGAAGGGTAAAAATACCGATGATAAATATAATGGGATTTGAAAATTGGATTTTGCTGAAAGAAAATATTGTCATCGGCATTTTTATGAGTAATTCAGGTTAGTAAAGCTTGGATATTTTAATGCTTTTATAGTACTTTTTCAATATTTCTTGGTAATCTGCTCCTGCTCGAGCCATGCCAAAGGCGCCAACCTGACAAAGGCCCACTCCATGTCCCCATCCTCTTCCCGTGAAAAGGACGTGGGATAATTCGCCGGCTTCATCGTATTCTTTTTCCATGACGAACAATGTTTCTTTAAGTCCCAGGACCCTTCGAATCCTCAATCCTTTGACAATCGTTTGTGTCTCCGATCCGTTGATTTGAAGCTCAACGATACGGTTGGACTCTCCTCTCCTTAGCGGAATCAAATCGAGGAGTTGTCCTATCGGGTAATATTGATTGATTCTTTTTTCCAATTTTTCCTTGGATTGTCCGACCTGCCAGGAATGGTAGACAGAATCCCTGTCAAGGATATTCGAATTGGGTGGATAGACGACCTCGAGGAGTTTTACTCCTCCGTCTTTTTCGATCCACTTGAGCCGCTCTCCTCCAAGAAGAAAGAGCTGAGATGAAAAGGTTTTTTCTCCCCCATGATTTTTCAAAAGATAAAAATCGGGCAAAAGAACGAGTTTCTCATCATCATGTACGGATTCCAGAACGATTTTTTCTCCATCGAATTCCTTGAAGATACCTTGGTGGGTCAAATCCTCATAGGATTTTAGGGCCCTCCACAAATAAAGGACCATTTCTCCTCTCCGGAGCGGCATATCCGTCCACCTCAGTTGGTCGGCATCTGGGAAAATTCCAGCCTGCACAAGGTAGGCAATGAAATCACGGGATTCTCCGTTGGAACCTTCAAGGCTTTTTAGGATGAAGTCCGTTTCGCTTTCCAGCAAAAGGTTGTCCACTCTCTCCTGCCAACCTAATCCATGGATGAGGAGGTCGGCAAAAGAGGCATAAACCAATTCTGTTGGCTGGGGTAGGAACTCCTCGTCTTTTTTCCCGAGTAGATTTCTTGCAAGGTCGATCCAGCTCAAGGCCTCCTCGAAGGAAGCCTCTTCCCGGTAATAAAACAGATCTGTATTTTGGGGTATGACATTCAGGCTGATAAGACTGGCTATGGCAGGAGCGATATTTTTCCCTTCAATGTAAATGGGTAAGGGAGCATTGGAACTCTTAATAGGCCATTCCTTCTGTTTTTCATACACACACTCTATTCCCCTGAGATAAGGGAGGGCTGGCCCCATAAAAACATCTTCTACATTTTCAGTCATTCCTCCACATGTGCTCGTGTACAGAGCATTGATGAGTTTACCTTTATAGGTTGCGATCTCTCCTCGAGTCTCCCCCGCTGCCTCGCTGCTCAAGGGGTGCTCAGCGTTCATCCCTTTATAAAATTGGGAGTTGGGTGTATCGCAGAGATCAAATCCCAAGTCTTCGTTCGATCCCAAATTTTTAAAAGCGTAGGTCCGTGCGGCCACGGCCTGTGCCTTGTGGGCCTCGATCTGAGGGAAATTGTATGGCGATAGCTCACTCGGCACAACGGCTTTGATGTAGTCTTCGATGTTAAGAACGTTCACCAACACAATGCCATTGCGTGTGGCCTTGAGAATGAACAACCCCCGGTAATCCCTCCCGTTATAAGAAAGGTAGCTCTGAGGATTGCTGGGAATGAAATAAAGGACCGTCTCATCGTGGAGGCTCTTTAACTCGTCGTTGACCAGAATCCAGAGAGGTTTGGACTCCTCTTCTGTGATTTCTTCTTTCAAGATCCATGTGTCATCGATCCCCATCTGGTTCAGTTTCACAATATAACTCAGCGCGTCTCCCCTAGTCAAAAAATCTCCGATTTTAACCAAGAATGTTTCGACCAGGGCCTCTTCTGCCCCTTGTGTCACATACACCTTTTGTTGGGTTTTGGTCCGGAGCTCTTGGGCAAATATTTCCGCTTCCTCCCAATCCCTGGATTGGGCCACCTGAATGATAAATTTTTCGGTGAGTTTTTCTTTGCGTCCTTTTATCCAGGCCTCCTGCACATCTTCGGCAACCAGTTTGTAATGGGAGTTGATTTCATAGATTTTCATTCCTGAGGAGGATGCGATTTGGATATCACTGAGATTGACTCCCAAGCCGACTCGGATAATCGGGGTTTCGATCAGAAAGCCATGAAAAAAGGTGCTCTCCTGTCCAAACTCAACCGGTTGCCCCCCCAATACAAAAAAAGAGAGCACGAGTATAATAAAGTACTTCAGAGAACTATAATGGGATTTTTTCATTGGATTGCTGTTTCTTGAAAAAATTATATAAACTTTTTTAACTTAATGTCAAGAAAAAATTCAATATATTCTACATCTCCATTTTATGCATACAATATATAGTATCGTTACTTTTTTGCTAAGAATTAATTATTTTAGCCGAATTGTTCCGATTTGTCAACAGAACGAATCGAATCATCTAAAATCTAACCGTAGAGGTATCATCTTGTCATTTAAAAATCTAACCATGGTGGACAGGATGAATAGATGATTTTATAACCTAATCTTACTCGAAAGGAGGTTAGGCTATGAGTTTGGAGCTACACATGAAGTACTGTGAAACTGTTTATCGGCGTTACCGCAACGCCTCCAAAGAATCGAAGGCGAGGATATTAGACGAGCTCTGCCAGGTCTGCGGATACAATCGCAAGTATGCGATCTGGAAGCTGAATCGATTGCGGGATAAGGAAAAAGCGAAAACCCCGAGTAAACGCAGGCGGAGCAGGAAATACGGACATGAAGTTTTATTGATCGTGGAGAAGGTATGGAAGAAGTCCGGTTATCCCTGGTCGGTCAGGCTCAAAGAGATACTGAGGCTCTGGCTTCCCTGGATAAAGAAACATTATCAAGTTACAGCTGAGGTAGAGGAGAAGCTGCTTGAGATAAGTCCCTCCACCATGGACCGGCATCTCAAGCCGCTGAAGAACAAGCTCAAACGCCGCATCTACGGCCGGACGAAGCCGGGGACATTGCTGAAGCATAAGATTCCTGTCAAGACCGATCATTGGGACGTCGAGCAGCCCGGCTACCTCGAAGCTGATCTTGTCTCTCACAGCGGAGAATCAGGTTATGGAGAGTTCATGCATTCGTGTAATCTTACCGATATCTTCTCTCAATGGGTGGAAACCCAGGCCGTGATGGGTAAAGGGCGAGAGGGCATCCTAGAAGCTTTCGGCAAGATATCTCAGAGGTTGCCATTTAGGATTTTGGGCATCGATTCGGATAACGGTTCAGAATTTATCAATCACCATCTCTGGAATTACTGCGAAGAGAGAGGGATAGAATTTACTCGTTCTCGCCCCTATAAAAAGGACGATAATGCTCATATCGAACAAAAAAACTGG
>Ga0209979_1002417_pt1 | contig 17919 bp, 15 predicted proteins | sample AnhtaG_FD_183114 | JGI IMG/M metagenome (GOLD analysis project Ga0209979, IMG submission 183114) | Deep subsurface microbial communities from Anholt, Denmark to uncover new lineages of life (NeLLi) - Anholt_01485 metaG (SPAdes) (version 2) | ecosystem: Environmental > Aquatic > Marine > Oceanic...
AAAAATATGGAGAACTTTTCATTAACGGAATACAACCTGTTCTTATAGGTGAGTTTTTCCCTCATCTGGATTTAGAAGAGCTATCTGTAAAAGTGGATGAAGATTTAAAAGAGATCGTGGATAAGGCTAAGTGAATTTTACAAAAAGATAAAAATCTATTTAAGGGGATAAAATTATCCCCTTTTTGCTTTTAACTGCTTGATTTTCACATAAACATAGGATAATTTAAGATGAGAAGATTTATAGGTTTAAAAACGGAACTAAGTTACAAAAAATAAGTGAAAAGGATAATCTTTTTAATCGTAGGGTTTTTCTTAACTTTTAGTCATACCCCAGCACAGATTTCTGAAAGAGAGCCGGTTGAGCTTCTGCATGCGGATTTGTCTGAGTTAAGGATGGAGAAGGAGAATATAATTTTGAACCTGAACGGAAATGTTCATTTCCGGCATGGTAAAGCAGAGCTTTATTCTGATCGGGCGGTGTGGTATCGTTCCTCCGGGCTTTTAGTCTTTATCGGAAAGGTAAGGGTTGAGGAGCCTGATCAATCACTTTCAGCCGAAAGGGTTACTTATTACCAAAAGCTCAAAAAAGTTGTGGCAGATGAAGATGTGAAACTGGAGAGCAAAAAGGAGAAGATAGTTGTCTTTGGAGGGCATGGAGAATATGAGCGGAACAAAAAGTATCTTGTCTTCACTAAATCCCCTTCCCTGATATATAACCCCCAGCTAAAAGATAACTCCCTCACAGTTACTGCGGATACTTTGGAGTATTTTATAGAGCTTAAAAAAGGGATGGCGATAGGGGATGTTCATATCCTAAAGGGTGATCTGGAGGCTGTCTGCGAAAAAGCGGAGCTTTTTAGCAAAGAGGAAAGGATAGTCTTAAGCAAAAACCCTTCGGCGAAAACAAAGGATTCAGAGCTATCTGGAGAGGAAATGGAGATTTTGTACGAGGAGAATAAAATCTATAAAATTGAGGTTTGCGGAGAGGCAAAAGCTACTTACAAGGAGCTGGCTGATTCTTTGAATCAGAGATATAATGAAAGCTACTTAGCTGGAAAAGAGCTTTACTTCCTCCTGGGAGAGGATGAGAAACTAAAAATAGTAAAGGTCTTAAATAATGCCACCTCTTTATATTATCCTTCTTCTAAGGATACCCTGTCTCAGATAAAAAATGAAGCCTCTGGAGATAGCTTAGAGCTTTATTTTGAGGAACAGAAGCTCAAAAGGATAACCATCATAGGGGGTGCGATGGGTTCATACTATTCTCCAGCTGAGACCAAAGATTCACTCCGTTCTGAGGATACAGTCAGCTACTCAGCCGGGAAGATAGATTATCAAGTGGATAAAGATCTAATCTATTTAGAAGATAACTGTATTTTGAGATACAGGCAGATAACTTTAAAAGCCGGTAAGGTAAACTATCACACAGAAAAAGAGTACCTGAAAGCAGAAGGGATTTATAAAGAGGAAGAGGGGAAAAAAACAGCCTCTCAGCTTCCGGTTCTTTTAGATGGCACAGAGGAGATAAAAGGGGAGGAGATGAGCTACTATCTTAAGACCCGTAAGGGTAAGGTTAAAGCCGGCCAGACTGAATTTCAGGGAGGATATTATTATGGAAGCCAGCTGGGAAAGATAAAAGAGAATGTCTTCTTAGCTTCAGGCGGAGCTTATACTACCTGCGACCGGAACATCCCTCATTACCGCTTCTATTCTCAGAAGATGAAGATAATTGCCAAGGATAAGGTGATCGCCAGGCCGGTTGTTCTATACATTCAGGATCTTCCAGTAGCGGCAATCCCATTTTATATCTTCCCCATCAAGCCAGGTAGACATTCAGGATTTTTAGCTTTCGAGGTGGGTAACTTCGTTGCTGGGGAAAGGTTTATCCGCAACTTAGGTTATTATTGGGCCGCCTCAGACTACTGGGACCTTGAAGCCAGCCTGGATTATTATGAGAACTCCGGCTGGCTTTTAAGGGAGAATTTCAGATATGCAAAGAGGTATCTTTACAGTGGGAGTATAGCCAGCTCCTATAAACGGGAAGTTCAGGAAACAGGTTTTTACACCTCCAAAAGGAACCGCTGGGATTTGGTCTTAAGCCATTCACAAAATCTTTCCCCTGTAACCAGATTTTCAGGTTATGGCAGATTCGTAAGCGATGATCGCTATTACCGTGAATACAGCTTTGACCCTCGGGAAAGAAGGGACCGGAGCATTACCTCACAGGCAAACCTAAGCACTAAATATTCAGGCGCAGGCATATCTTTAGCCATAGTGAGAGTGGAAAATTTAGATACTGATTCAAAGACATTGACTTTTCCATATTTCAAGATAACCCAACCACTTTTTTCACCTTTTAAAACTAAGCCTGACCAGCCCAAGGAATGGTATCAAAACCTTTACCTTTCATTTTCCTCCTCTTTTCAGAACTATTACAGTAAAGCTAAACTCACAGATGGTTTTACTCGTAAGAAGTTTTCAACTTTAGATAATACCCTGAACCTAACCTTTCCCCAGACCATCTTCAGCTGGCTGATTTTATCCCCCAATTTTAATTACCGGGGTAGCTGGTATTATGTTTTTGAAACCAACCAGAGCATAAGCCAGGGGATAAAAGCCAAATCTTTCGCCCATAGAAGTACCTATTCCTTAGGTCTGAACGCCCGAACCACAATTTACGGGACCTTCCAACCCAGACTTGGACCAATAACTGGTATCAGGCAGGTTATAACTCCCAGCTTGGGATTTACCTTTGTTCCGGAGATAAAAAGGCATCTGGATTATGTCAAATATACCGGGGTAGGAAGTGGAGGAGGGAAAGCCCAATCACTTAACTTCAGCTTCAGCCACCTTCTACAGATGAAGACCCAAAAGGAAGGTCGGGAGAAAAAATTTGAGCTTTTCAACTATACCCTTAGCACCAGCTACAATTTCTTAGCAAAGGAGCATAAGCTCTCCAATCTTTTTTCCACCCTGAGGTCAAATGCTATTCCCGGAATAGACCTTTATCTCTCTTTTACCCATGACCCGTATAATCCGGAAACCAAAGAGCTTGATCTTTCCCATCCGCGCCTTTTAAACCTTAGCCTGAGCACCAGCCTATCACATAGAGGTGTCTGGGGAGTTTCAGAAAAAGAAGGGGAGGAACCAAGGAAAACAGGGAAAGGATATAGCTTTTCTTTAAGCCACAGATATTCTGAGACCAGATACTCCTCTGGAACTATTAAAAACCACTGGATGAGCCTCTCCTTAGATTTCTGGTTGACTGAGAAGTGGCATATAAATTATCTTAGCCGGTATGATTTTTCCTTAAAGGAAATTACCGAGCAGTCCTTTGAGTTCTATCGGGACCTGCACTGCTGGGAAGGGCGTTTCACCTGGATAGTCACCGGGTACAGGGAGGGTTACTATTTCCGCATAAATATAAAAGCTTTGCCAGAGGTTAAGGTGGAAAAAGGAATGGTGGGTATCAGGGAGCTGGTATACTGAGGAGCCCTTATTTTATTGACTTTAAGTTAGGGGTTTTTAAAAAAAATTTTAAAAAAATAAAAATAATCCTTGACAAACCCGCATAAAGACTATATCCTTTGAAACGTGAACCATAAAATGTTAACCTTTATCCCAGATTAAGGGGGTGAGTTGATGACGAAGGAGGAACTGGTTGCCAAGATCGCAAAGGAAGCCAAGGTAACTAAGGTCCAGGCTCACAAATCTCTGAACTGCGTTTTCGATGGAGTGACCAGCGCCCTGAAGAAGGGTAAGAGAGTCAGTTTTGTGGGTTTTGGAACATTCTCGGTTTCTAAGCGGAAAGCCCGAACAGGAAGGAATCCTCAGACGGGTGAGCCGTTAAGGATAGCCGCCGCCAAGGTGCCGCGTTTCAAGGCCGGGAAACGGTTGAAGGATGCGGTGAGATAGTAAAAGATTTTTTTTAGAGTTAAAAAAGGCAGTCCCGCTAAATGTAGGGCTGCCTTTGGTTTTTTTAAAGATAAAATGACAGATGACAGATCGAAGATGACATCTCTCCCATGACCGTCAGGTCCCCTGACCTGACGGAAGAAAGGGATTTTTTCCGTCGGGCATGAAGCCCGACGCTACGAACTGTCCAAATGATTCTCTGGTGGGTCAGGCATCCTTGCCTGACCAGAACAGGCAAGATGCCTGTTCTACCGTGTAATCGTTATCCCCACGTTGCCCTCAACGTGGGTAAATATCTCTTTGCTTCCCACCTTGTAGGCAAGGTGGGATTACCGGTTCTAATATTACTCAAAAGGTATTTTTGTAGTAATTTTGTTCCCGATCCAATTCCATCAAATACGGACAATCTTATTCCGTCATTTACGGAATCAGACACTTGTCCATAAAATACGGACAAGAACGAGAATTTAAATAGATATATATAAGTATATATTATATATAGAGAAAATTTCTTAAACTAAAACGCGTAACCGAGCCTTCAGGGCTCGGCAGAGGTCTAATCCGCCTCAGGCGGACTGCTACGCGATTTATTACATCACGTGGTCGTCGGGTCCCCTGACCCGACGGAAAAAATATCTCACAGCTGATTATCGGGATTAAGCTGACGATCAGGAATTTTTATCTGCTTAATCCGCTGTGAATGGAGTGTTTAGAATTTTAATTCAAAAGTAAGACAATATCCTCTTCTGTTTTGTTAATGAAAAGTTAGAGTTTTTTGTAGGGGGCAATTCATGAATTGCCCCCTACACTTAGAACCTCTCCTCAAAAGGAGAGGAAGGTTTTACAGATTTTTTTAAAATTGACTTGACAAAAATGGAAATCAGTGTTTTTTTATGGCAATTTGCTTGTGAAGGATTTCACTTGTTTGGGTGTAATAGGTCAGAGATTTAGCGAAAAAACTTCTTATGCAGATCCAGGAACGCTCAAGATAATTTAATATGCCAAGTGATTATGCTTATGTAGGACTTTTTCTTCTATTCGGGGTGGGTTTTGTCATTTTCGTTTTTATCCTTTCCAAACTTATTGCCCCATATAAACCCAACCCTGTCAAAAAGGAAAATTATGAATGCGGGGAGGTGCCGATTGGGCAGGGCTGGGTTCAGTTCAATGTTCGGTATTATCTTTTTGCTATAATCTTCGTGATCTTCGATGTGGAGGTGGTTTTTCTATTCCCCTGGGCTGTGGTTTACAAAAGCTTGGGTTTTTTTGCTTTCGTTGAGATGTTGATCTTTATTGCCGTACTTTTGTTCGGTCTTGTCTATGTCTGGAAAAAAGGAGCTTTGAAATGGGTGTGATGAATAAAGTCCCGGTTTACGTGGAGAAATTGCCAGGGGGAGCAATTATAACCACCAAGTTAGACGATGTGCTTAATTATGCCCGTTTAAGCTCGATGTGGTATCTTCTTTTTGGTTTAGCCTGCTGTGCAGTTGAGCTGATGGCAACCGGTGCTTCCAGATACGATTTCGACCGCTTCGGGATGATATTCAGAGCCTCGCCCCGGCAGTCAGATTTGATGATTGTGGCTGGAACTTTAACCAAGAAGATGGCTCCAAGGTTAAGAAGGCTTTATGACCAGATGCCTGAGCCTAAATATGTTATCGCTATGGGTGGATGTACTATAACCGGTGGTCCCTTTTATTATGACTCCTACAGTGTGGAAAAAGGGGTTGAACATATATTGCCGGTAGATGTGTATGTGCCTGGATGCCCTCCCCGACCTGAATCACTTATGGAGGGTTGTATTAAACTGCAGGAAAAGATAAAAAAGCAAAAGATTAAAGATTGGGCTTAAAGATAAGATAATGAGTCCTGAAGATATAAAAGAAATACTAACAGAGAAATATTCGGATAAGTTAAAAGAAGACAAGATAGCTGGTTTTGAGCCTTCCTTTATTATAGAAAAGGATTCCCTTTTAGAGATATGCAGATATCTTAAAGAATCAAATGGTCTCTCTTTTGATCTCCTGTCCTGTATGTGCGGGGCTGATTATGAGGACAGGTTTGAGGTTATCTACCTTTTGTTTTCTTTTTCTAATAAACATAAATTAAGTCTGAAAGTACAACTCCCCAAAGAAAGTCCAGAGGTTGAATCTGTGACTTCTGTATGGCAGGGTGCTAACTGGCATGAAAGAGAGATTGCAGAGCTTTTCGGAATAAAATTTAAAAACCATCCTGATCCCAGGCCTATCCTATTGCCTGAGGACTGGGATGAGGGTTATCCCTTGAGAAAAGACTGGAGTGGAAAAGATTTTAAAAGGATGCCGGATTTCAAATGAGCCAGGAGATATCAGAGATATATACTGAGGAATTCTTCGTTAATATGGGTCCTCAGCATCCCAGCACCCACGGGGTTTTGCGTCTTCTTTTGAGAATGGATGGTGAGGTGGTTATGGATATGGTTCCTCATATAGGTTATCTGCACCGCTCTCTGGAGAAGATCGCGGAAAACCGGACTTATCTGCAGTATATCCCTTTCACTGACAGGATAGATTATGTCTCCTCCATGTTCTGCAACCAATCATTTTGTATGGCAGTTGAAAAATTGGCTAATATCCCGGTTCCGGAAAGGGCTGAATATATAAGGATAATAATGGTGGAGTTAAACCGGATTGCCAGTCATTTAATCTGGTTAGGGACCTTCTCTCTGGACTTGGGCGCCATAACCCCTTTTCTTTACTGTTTCAGAGAAAGGGAGAAGATCTTGGATCTTCTGGAGATGACCTGCGGGCAGAGGATGACCTTTAACTATATGCGGGTCGGAGGGGTATCCAGGGATATTACAGCAGAGTTTATCCCTTTAGCAAAGGATTTTGTAAAATATTTTCTACCCAGGGTAGATGAGTATGAGGACATACTCACCAATAACCCCATCTTTTTAAGCCGGACAAAAGGGATAGGGTTACTGGATCAAAAGACCGCTATCGATAATGGAGTTACCGGTCCATCCCTACGTGCGACTGGTTTAAAATGGGATCTGAGAAAGGATGAACCTTATTCGATCTATGATCGATTTGAATTCGATATACCAACTGGTAAAAATTCGGATGTCTGGGATAGGTATATGGTGAGGATAAAGGAGATGAGGGAATCTTTAAAGATTGTCCAGCAGGCTTTGGATGGGTTACCGGAGGGTCCCATAAAGACCAAAACTCCTGCTGTTTTCAAACCGCCAGCAGGTGAGGTTTACTCAAGGATAGAAGCTCCCAGAGGGGAGATGGGTTTCTATATAGTCTCAGATGGGTCTCCTAAACCTTACCGGGTTAAGATCAGAACTGGCTCTTTTTCCAATTTAACTGTGTTATCCCTAATATCCCGCGGCTGGAAAATAGCAGATTTGGTTGCAATTTTCGGCAGTTTGGATGTAGTTTTACCGGAGGTGGATAGGTAAGAAAAATGTTAGAGTTAGGTCAACTTCTACGAAATATTTATCTCTGGGCGGAAAATCTTTTTAACAACTTAGGCATACCCTTATTCCTGCTCCAGTTTCTAAGCATGCTTGTGGTTGCCGGGATAATACTCGCCTTTATATCTCTGTCAGTTTTGTTTATGGTCTGGTGGGAAAGGAAGGTATCAGGTCATATGCAGTCCAGATTCGGACCGATGAGAACCGGCTGGCATGGCTGGCTGCAGACCGTTATGGATGCGATAAAACTTATTTTAAAGGAGGACACTACTCCGGGAACAGCAGATAAGGGTGGATATTATATTGCACCCATTATCGTCTTTGTGGCTGCCTTTATGGCTTATATCTGCATTCCTTTTGGAAAAGGATTAATTGTAAAAGATCTGAATATAGGGATACTTTATATATTGGCTATCACCACCTTCACCGTTATCGGGCTTTTAACTGCAGGCTGGAGCTCCAACAATAAATACTCTATCTTGGGTGGATTTCGCTCTGCGGCTCAGATCATAAGCTATGAGGTCCCTTTGGCCTTGTCAATTTTAGGGGTGGTGCTTTTAGCTGAGTCCTTAAGTATGCAGACCATAGTAAATTCCCAGAAGAATGTGTGGGAGTGGTATATCTGGAGACAGCCGGTAGGATTTTTTATTTATCTGGTAGCTGCTATTGCGGAGATAAACCGGGTGCCCTTTGATATTCCTGAGGCAGAGCAGGAATTAGTGGCTGGTTACAATGTTGAATATTCCGGGATGAAGTTCGCTATGTTTTTCTTTGCTGAATATGCCAATCTTTTCTTGGTATCAGCTATCGCCACCACCCTTTTCTTAGGAGGATGGAAAGGACCGTTTCTTCCTTCCTGGGTGTGGTTTTTCATAAAAAGTTTCTTTTTGGTCTTTGTGATAATGTGGTTCAGATGGACCTTTCCCCGGCTAAGGGTGGATCAACTGATGGGCTTTGCCTGGAAGTTTTTGTTACCTTTAGCTTTTTTGAACTTAATTTTAACCGGACTTCTGGCTTAAAAGATGAGAATTGTAAAGAAGACTATAAGCGGTATTTATAATCTCCTCTTGGGGATGAGGGTAACTATAAAATATTTTTTCAAACCAGCTATTACCCTTCAATATCCCAAGGAGAGGTGGAAGATGCCGGAAAGGTCTAGAGGTATGGTGGGGTTGATCACCAACTCTGAGACTGGAAAATTGAACTGTACTGCCTGTTTGATCTGTGCGCGAAACTGTCCGGTCAGGGCAATTTATGTAACCCAGACCAAAGACGAGGCCGGGAAAAGGGTCCCGCATGAGTTTATAATTGAGGCCGGATTATGTATATACTGTGGCATCTGTGAGGAGGTCTGTCCTTTCTCAGCCATCAAACTGGTTCCCAAATATGAGTTCTCAGCTTATGATAAGAAGGTATTTACCCATACTAAAGAAAGATTAGCTGAGATCGGCAAAGGATTCAAATATATAAAGTGGAGTTAAGCTTGGAAGACGGCATACAAACATTAGTCTTCTATATCCTCTCAGGGTTAATCGTGGGCTCTGGTTTTATGGTGGTTAGCCTGAAGAATATCTTTCACTCTGCTTTGTTTTTAGTGCTCTGTCTTTTCTCCGTGGCGGGGATTTATATTTTGCTTTCAGCAGAGTTCGTGGCAGCAGTTCAGGTCTTAGTCTATGTGGGAGCGATAACCGTCCTTCTGATCTTCGCCATTATGCTGACAGCTCAGCTTTATAGCCCCAGCCTAAGACAGTCGAATGAGCAGGTTATCCCCGGGATTATCATCGTGGGTGTTCTTTTAGTGGTTACCCTTTTGGCTTTGAGCCGAACCAGCTGGAGGATAAGCACTCAAGGGATTGAAGGAGAATCAACTGTATCCATAGGTAAAGCACTTTTGACCACTTATGTTTTGCCCTTTGAGGTGGTCTCTTTGGTCCTTATAGCCGCCTTGATCGGTGCCGTAATAATCGCCCGCAAGGAGTAGAATGCTGAGTTTAAACCATTATTTAGCCTTAAGTGCTCTGCTTTTCTGTATTGGCATATTTGGAGTCTTGACCCGGAGGAATGCTATAGGAATTTTGATGTCGATCGAGCTTTTATTTAATGCCGTGAATATAAATTTCGTCGCCTTTGCTAAGTTCATAAATCCTCAGGCAATAGTGGGTCAGATCTTTGTGATCTTCGTTATTACCATAGCAGCGGCTGAGGCGGCTGTGGGTCTGGCGATTATTATCTTGATCTACAGACAGCATAAGGGTGTGGAAGTGGACAGGGTGAATATAATGAAATGGTGAGGAGAAAATAGTTTCTATGTTACCATATAGCTGGCTAATCCCATTTTTCCCTTTACTCTCCTTTGTCCTGATCATCTTTTTCACTATAAAAAAGCCTAAGCTTTCCTCTCTGGTTTCCATAGGGGCAGTTTCACTTTCATTTATTTTCTCCTGTATAGTTTTGATCACAGTTCTAAATAATCCAGTAACCTCTGAATTCAAAATTGACTGGTTAAACCTGCCCGGGTTCAAGGTTGAAGCGGGGATGCTGATTGACCCTTTGACCTCAGTAATGCTGGTGATAGTATCTATGGTCTCGTTATTAGTCCAGATATACTCTGTCGGCTATATGGCAGGTGACCCCAGATTTTCTCGATATTTCTCCTTCTTATCCTTGTTCACCTTCTCTATGTTAGGGCTGGTTTTGGCTAACAACTTCTTTGAGATCTTCATCTTCTGGGAGTTAGTGGGTTTAACCTCTTATCTTTTAATCGGATTCTGGTTTGAGAAGAAGAGTGCCTCAGATGCAGGTAAAAAAGCTTTCATAACTACCCGCACTGGTGATTTAGCCTTTTTAGTAGGGATATTCCTTTTAACCACTACAGTTGGCACCCTGAATTTTCAGGAGGCATTCCATCAGGTTGAAGCTGGAGCCATCTCGCCCGCACTTTTAACCCTTTCTGCAATCCTGATCTTCGGAGGGGCAGTGGGCAAGTCAGCTCAATTTCCTCTGCATGTCTGGCTTCCGGATGCGATGGAAGGTCCTACTCCGGTCAGCGCCTTAATTCATGCTGCCACTATGGTGGCCGCCGGGGTATATCTGGTAGCCCGGCTGATGACTATTTATGCTCTTTCTGTTCCGGCCTCGCTGGTGGTGGCTATGATTGGAGCCTTTACTGCCTTTTTAGCCGCATCCATAGCTTTAGTCCAGAACGACATAAAAAGGGTTTTGGCATATTCCACCATAAGTCAATTGGGCTATATGATAATGGTTCTGGGCTGCGCAGGTTATACTGCGGGGACTTTTCATCTGATGACCCATGCCTCTTTTAAAGCCCTGTTGTTCCTGGGTGCAGGAAGTGTAATTCATGCTATGCACACCAACGATATCTGGGAGATGGGTGGGCTTTATCCTAAGATGAAGATTACCGCTATAACCTTCATCATCGGGTCGTTATCCTTAGCTGGGATCTTCCCTTTGTCCGGATTCTGGAGCAAAGATGAGATATTACTGGTTGCCCTGCATAAAAGTCCCATTTTTATGGTTGTAGGAGTGGGTGTGGCTTTTATGACCGCATTCTATATGTTCCGATTATGCTTTGTGACCTTTTTTGGTAAACCCAGAGATCAACATAAGTTCGAGCATGCTCATGAGTCTCCTAAGGTGATGACCATTCCACTAATTATTTTAGCTTTTCTTTCCATCGTTGCCGGCTGGGTGGGTATACCCTGGCTTCACAAAGGATATTCTTCCTTTGTCTATTTTCATGAGGTTCATCATCTTGAACCCAACTTTATTTTGATGGGGTTTGCTACACTGGTGGCTTTAGCTGGAATCTGGCTGGCATACCTTATGTATTATAAAAGATCTATCTCAACAGAAAGATTGAAACAAAGGTTCTCTTTTATATACAGAGTATTATATAACAAATACTATTTGGATGAGCTTTATAATGCTATTATCATAAGACCTTTATATAAGCTCACAGATTTTCTATTTAAGAAATTCGACTTAGGGGTTATCGACTGGCTGGTGAATGCGGTTGGTGATTTTACCGTCTTCTTATCCTGGTTAAAGGAACGGTTCGATACTCTTATCGTGGATGGAGCGGTCAACGGCTTAGGATATGTGATTAGAGGTAGCGGAGCAGGAATAAGGAAGGTTCAGACCGGTCAGTTGCAGAATTATGCTTTTATCATCTTTTTCGGAATAGTACTGATCATAATTTTGAAGATATTTTAATGGAAAAAAAATCTTTAGGAGGAAAAGGATAAAATGAATTTCCCAATTCTAACTTATATGATCTTCATCCCCTTTTTGGGGATGGTGGTGGTGCTTCTTTTGAGGAAGGAGCAGGTGCAGGCGATCCGCTGGGCTTCAGCCTTATTTTCTTTCATACCCTTAGTGCTCTCCTTTTTCCTGGTAGCAAATTATGACAGCTCCACTTCGGTTATGCAGTTTGTGGAAAAGCATGAATGGATACCCTCCTTGGGTGTTTCTTATTATTTGGGCGCGGATGGGCTTTCAGTGCCCATGCTTTTCTTAACCGCTCTTTTATCCTTCTTATCTATAATCGCCTCCTTTAATATAAACTACAGGGTCAAAGAATATTTTGCCTTCTTTTTGCTTTTAGAGGTGGGGATGATGGGGGTCTTTGCGGCCTTAGATTTCTTTTTGTTCTATATCTTCTGGGAGATAGTGCTGGTCCCGATGTATTTTCTGATTGGGATCTGGGGTGGTCCAAGAAAAGAATATGCGGCTATTAAATTCTTTCTGTATACCCTTTTCGGAAGCGTTTTTATGCTGGTAGGGATCTTGGCATTATATTTTGCCTCCCAGCCTCATACCTTAAATATGATGGAGCTCATCTCCCGGGCACCTCTTTTGGGTAAGGGATTTCAGCTTTTAGTTTTTGTGGCTTTCTATTTAGCCTTTGCTATTAAGGTTCCCATCTTTCCCTTCCATACCTGGCTTCCGGATGCTCACGTTGAGGCCCCCACAGCCGTCTCGGTGGTATTAGCTGGGATCTTACTAAAAATGGGGATTTATGGACTTCTGAGGATAAGTTATCCTATGTTCCCACAGGCAGCTATCTATTATGCCCTACCTCTGGCACTGTTAGCTTTGATCAATATCGTGTATGGGGCTTTGGTCTGTATGGCTCAGAAGGATTTAAAGAAAATGGTGGCGTATTCCTCGGTAAGCCATATGGGATTTTGTTTATTAGGGATTTCAGCCTTAACTCTTACCAGCATCTCCGGCTGTGTCTTTCAGATGTTCTCACACGGACTTATCACCGGGGCATTGTTCTTGTTAGTGGGGGTTCTATATGATAGGGCTCATACCCGGGATATAGATGCCTTTGGAGGTTTATGGATAAAGCTGCCAGTCTATTCCGGGGTGATGATTTTATTCTGTTTAGGCTCTTTGGGCCTTCCGGGTTTATCTGGTTTTATAAGCGAGTTTATGGTCTTTATCGGCTCATTTCCGGTTTTTAAGCTGATAGTTGCCTTAGCGGTCTTGGGGGTGGTGTTAACCGCGGCCTACTTTTTGCGGATGATCCAGAGGATGTTCTTAGGGACCTTTAATACTAAATGGGAAAAATTAACTGAGATAGATGGTCGGGAGCTTTTTACAGTTATCCCTCTGGCTATTCTGATGATCGGGATCGGGGTTTACCCTTCTCCTCTGGCAGGTATGATAAGAGCAACCCTTGAAAATATCATTCATCTGGTAAGCGGTTAGTTGAAATTTTTTTCTCTTTAACTATGGATTATTAACTATAAACTGTTTTTCGGAGGTTGGTTTGAACTTCAGTCTTATTTTACCTGAGATCTTTCTTTTCCTCTGGGCGATCTTGATTTTTGTGATTGACTTTTTCTTAAAGGAGGAAAAGAAAAAGAACTTGGGTTACCTTTCGCTATTGGGGATTTTGATCTGCATTTTTATACTTTTCTTATCTGGCCAGGGGGAACTTTTCGGTAAGGTTTACTCTTCTGATTCTTTAAGTCATTTCTTCAAATTAATTTTTCTTTTATCCTCGTTTTTAACCATTTCTGTATCAATAGATTTTGTAGCCAAATTTAGAGCACATAAGGGTGAGTTTTTTGCACTGATTTTGATCTCCACTGTAGGGATGATGCTTCTTTCATCTGCCAGAGAGCTTATCTTCTTATATGTTTCGTTAGAGTTGGTTACTATTCCGCTATATATCTTAGCCGCCTACTTAAAACCGGATCCTAAATCCTCAGAAGCGGGATTGAAATATATGCTCTTAGGGGCTATCTCCTCTGCTATTCTCCTTTATGGTATCAGCCTTATCTATGGGATAACTGGAACCACGTTTCTTCAGGAAATCAAGACCAGATTGATGGTGGATTACCTGGAGATAGGTCCAATCGGGCCCGGACTTCTTCTTTCCTTTATTTTTTTCATCGCTGGGTTTGGGTTTAAATTAGCTCTGGTCCCGTTTCATATGTGGGCACCGGATGTTTATGAGGGGGCACCAACTCCTATCACTGCTTTCCTCTCAGTTGGCTCCAAGGCCGCAGGCTTGGTGGCTTTCCTGAGGGTTTTCTTTGAATCTTTTCTGATATATAATCTGGACTGGGTTACCATAGTGGCAACACTTGCGGCTTTAAGTATGATTATGGGGAACATAATCGCTTTACTCCAGACCAATATCAAGAGGATGTTAGCTTATTCCTCTATTGCTCAGGTAGGATATATATTAGTGGGTCTGGTAGCCATATCTGAGAGGGGAGTTTCCTCTGTAGCTTTTTATACCTTAGTCTATCTTTTTGCCAACTTAGGCGCTTTTGTGGTGGCAATTGCCTTTGAGCTCTCCACGGGTAGTTCTGAGATAAAAGATTATGCTGGACTTTCCCGCAGCTCTCCAGTTTTGTCTTTTTTGATGATGATTTTTCTTCTCTCCTTAGTAGGTATCCCGCCTTTGGCTGGTTTTGTGGGTAAATATTTTCTCTTCGCTGCGGCTATTGAGAAGAATTTAGTCTGGTTAGTGGTGATTGCAGTCTTAACCAGTGTTATCTCCCTTTATTACTATATGGGTGTGGTAAGGGAGATCTATTTCCGTAAAAAAGAAGAAAAAGTTGGAATCTCCTTACCCCCGGGGATTAAATTAGCTCTGCTCATATGTATTATAGGTGTTCTTTTAGTTGGTCTATACCCCAATCCTTTCTTAGATTTTGCCAGTCAGGCCGCTCTGGTTTTCAAATATTAAAGGATATGAAGTGCATCCAATGGATGCTAACGCCCGACATGAAGGTCGGGCATTACGAAAAGTAGGGCAAATCTCAAGATCCATTCTGGACCTTCAGGTTTGCATTTTTCTAAGCAAGGCTGAAGCCTTGCCCTACAATATCTCTTCTTAAAAAGGATCCGTGGTGCAGAGACGCATTGCAATGCGTCTCTACTTTTCTCATCATAGAATTTGGAGTATAAAGCTTTAGCTTTATCCAGAAAGTAAACCTGAAGGTTTACACTCCAGATTTTGAATAAAGATTTTGTTGACAATAAAATGAAAAAGAATAACTTAAAGAAAATTATAAGAGAGAGATATGCCTTTTTAAGGATAGTATGGTAAAAGTTTTAAGGAAATATTTTCTTTCCGGGATATTGATTATTGTCCCCTTGATTATTACCTATCTGGTATTGCGTTTCCTCTTTTTGACTGTGGATGGACTCCTTTCCCCTGTGTTGAGTAAATTCATTGGATATAAAATCCCGGGGATTGGCCTTTTAGCCACTTTAATTCTCATATTCTTAGTTGGGCTTTTTGCTTCCAGTGTGGTCATCTCTAAGTTAGTTTCTTTTGGCGAGTCGCTCTTTTTCAGAATCCCAATCATCCGGACTATCTATGGGCCTGCCAAACAGTTAGTGGAAAGCTTAACCATTTCAGATAAAAGGGCTTTCAAACAGGTAGTTCTGATCCAGTTCCCCCGGCAGGGGCTTTTCACCCTGGGTTTTGTTACCAAAAGAGTTCATATTAAGAAAGAACAATTTTTAGCGGTCTTTGTGCCCTCTACCCCCACCCCTTTTTCTGGCTGGACACTTCTCTTTAAGGAAGAAGAGGTTATCCCCTTAGATTTATCGGTTGAGGAAGGGATTAAGTTTTTCGTCTCAGGCGGGATTGTTTCCCCGGATAAGTTCAATCTCAAAGAAAAAATAGATATCTGAGATGTTAAAGGAAGTTAACATAACCGCTTTTCTATTTCACCCTCGTCGAATCTGAACAAGTCAGATGAGTTTGTGACTCTCATAAACAGTCGGGATGTAGAAGAAAAAGGAGAGTTTTGATGTCGAACCAGGTTCTATTGTGGATTATCTTTAACGTTTTCGTCTTGGGGATGCTCGCTTTAGACTTAGGGGTTTTCCACCGCAAGGCTCATGTGATTAAAATCAAAGAGGCACTCCTGTGGAGTGCTTTCTGGATTGGCCTATCCCTTCTCTTCAACCTGGGAATTTACTTCTGGCGCGGTCCGGAAACGGCGCTTGAATTCCTGACCGGTTATCTGATCGAAAAGTCTCTCAGCGTAGACAACATCTTCGTCTTTCTGTTAATCTTCTCCTACTTTCGTGTACCCTCTCTTTACCAGCATAAAGTCCTTTTTTGGGGCATTCTCGGGGCGCTCGTTATGCGAGCGATTTTCATCGCCACGGGCGTAACCTTGATTCAGAAGTTTCACTGGATAATATATATTTTCGGAGCATTTCTGATCCTGACCGGCATCAAAATGGCCCTGCAGAAGGATAAGAAAATCCATCCGGAAAGGAATCCGGTGCTCAGGCTCTTTCGTCGATATATGCCTGTTACGGATGATTATAAAGAGGATAAGTTTTTTGTGAAGAGAGCCGGGCATTACCTCGCTACGCCATTGTTCGTTGTGCTGCTGGTTGTTGAAACGACAGATATCATCTTTGCAGTGGACTCAATTCCCGCCATCCTTGCCATCACATTAGATCCATTTATTGTGTATACCTCGAATGTGTTCGCTATTTTAGGATTACGTGCGCTCTACTTTGCATTAGCCGGGATTATGCAACTGTTTCACCACCTCCATTACGGGCTTTCTGCTATCCTTGTCTTTGTGGGGGTTAAGATGCTGCTTGCCGACATCTACAAAATACCAGTGGGCATTGCCTTGGGTGTGATTGCCAGCATACTGCTCATTTCCGTGATAGCCTCCGTTATTTGGCCACGTAAGGCAGAGACCGTCCCAGCACCAGCTGAACCTTCAGGAGAGAAAACGGAGCCCAACCGTGCACCTCAGAGCAAGGATGGACTATGAGCAAATCACCAATATTATCCCTTGAGTCAAACAACATAAGGCCGCAACTTCATCTAACTGCGTGTTTGGGTCCGCTTCGTTCGGGAGAGGTCGGCACTTCGTAAACAGGCGAAACGGTCTCTTCCAATATTAATCGGTGGACAGTCTTGGTGGCAATGATACCTATAGTTTACAGCATCAGCTCTGGGAAAATATCAGATTATAAATAGAACCTTTATTATAAACTCAATTTTTTAGGGATAATTTTTTATCAATTCTTTAGAGATTAAAAACTTATTGTCTGGTTCTCAATCTCTGCAAAACATTAGATACTGCCTGATCCTGAGGATGGTCCTTCAACCATCTCTCTAAGATCCTTTCTGCTTCCCTATATTTCCCATTCATAATATAAAGGTCTGAAAGAGCTCTGAAACTAATGGCATTATCTGGACTTTCTTGATAAGCCTGGTAAAAGATATCTTCTGCCTCCTTTGTTCTTCTCTGGGATATATAGAAAAGTCCTAGATACTGAAGGTATAAAAGCTGGGGATTGAAATTATATAGATTTTTGAGATGTTCTTCCGCCTTTTTCAAAAGAGTTTCAGCCTCCTTAACTTTCCCTTCTTCCTTATAGAGTCTGGCTAAAAGGGAATATGTCCGGTAGTAATCTGGATATATCTGAAGGGATTTTTGTAACTCGGCTTTTGTCTTTTCCTTATCTCCGGAGAAAAGGTAATAGTTACTCAATTCGATAAACATCTCTGGATAACTGACCATCATCCCGATAGCATTTTCGTCCTTATATACCTTGATATCATTTAAACCACGGTAACGATAGACTTCCCATAAAAGCTGGTGGTACCTATCCAAATCGAACATTAACCTTCCTTCCTCTGACACAAGCTTCATACCGAAGCCTGCTTTTTTTAGGTGATTATCTATCGATTCCCCTCCATAAATCCGACCTCCTGGGGGAACTGTTGAGGAAAAGTAGACAGGATATCTCCAGTTATTGGTTATTAGGATATTCTCGATCATCAGGTCCTGGACCCGGATGGTCTTTTTTGTGCTTTGATCGTAATAAGCAAAAAGATAGTGCCTTCCTCTAAGAGGATCATCATATTTTTCCTTAGGGCGAGGGAGGGTTCTTCCATCTGGAAGCTTAACATCCACCCATTTTATCTGGTCATAGCTTAAGCTGATCGGAACATTCATTTTATCTTTAAGTTGCAGTATATACCAGTCGGTATTGAGTAAGCTT
>Ga0209979_1002419_pt1 | contig 17916 bp, 16 predicted proteins | sample AnhtaG_FD_183114 | JGI IMG/M metagenome (GOLD analysis project Ga0209979, IMG submission 183114) | Deep subsurface microbial communities from Anholt, Denmark to uncover new lineages of life (NeLLi) - Anholt_01485 metaG (SPAdes) (version 2) | ecosystem: Environmental > Aquatic > Marine > Oceanic...
CCCTTCGACTACGCTCAGGACAGGCCCTTCGACTACGCTCAGGACAGGCCCTTCGACTACGCTCAGGACAGGCCCTTCGACTACGCTCAGGACAGGCCCTTCGACTACGCTCAGGACAGGCGGCGGGCGGCGGTTTGTCTGGGGAGAGCGCACCTACGTGATGGGCATCCTCAATCTCACCCCCGACTCCTTCTCCGGCGACGGGCTGATCAGGGGAGGGGATTTCGTGGAGGCAGCGGCGGCTCAGGCCCGCCGCTTTGCCGAAGAAGGGGCGGACATCCTGGATGTGGGCGGCGAGTCCACCCGACCTGGCTCCAGGCCGGTGACGGCGGAGGAGGAAATGGCCCGGGTGATCCCCGTCATCGAGCGGCTGGCCCAGGAGGTGAACCTTCCCATCTCCATTGACACCTACAAGGCACAGGTGGCTGAAGTGGCTTTGGACGTCGGAGCCTGCCTGGTAAACGACGTGTGGGGTCTGCGAATGGACCCCGACCTGGGGCCGCTCGTCGCCGAGCGGGGCGTGCCGGTGATCCTGATGCACAACCGCTCGCGGCCGAAAGACGCCGCTCAGTCCGAGAGGTTGGGAGGACGGTACGTGGGTGTAGAGTATGAGGATCTGATGGCTGACCTGATCCGCGAGCTGCGGGGGAGCATCGAGGGGGCGCTCAATGCTGGCGTGGAGTGGGGAAAAATCATTGTGGACCCGGGCATCGGCTTCGGCAAGACGGTGGAGCAGAACCTGGAGATCCTGCGGAGGTTGGGGGAGCTGCGGGTGCTGGGCCGGCCCATCCTGCTGGGCACCTCGCGCAAGTCGGTCATCGGCTACACGCTGGACCTGCCGCCTGAAGAGCGGGTGGAGGGCACGGGGGCGACGGTGGCCCTGGGCATCGCCAGCGGCGCGGACATCATCCGGGCGCATGATGTAAGGGAGACGGTGCGCGTGGCTCGAATGACGGATGCCATTGTGCGGCCACCGCTTGACAGCTCGTAGCCCTGATGCTACAATGTAATGGCAGTCAGGTATGTCAGCCTGGAAGGGCACCCAGCCTGTGTGTTGGGTGCCTTTCTTTGTTTGCGCGGGGCAAGCCTCGCTGCTCAGGGGATCTGTGTCACTTTTCGAGAATACTCTTGTTGAGGGCAACTGATGGCAACTCCCCGAACAAGTCATCGAAGGAGGTGAAGATGGTTCGCAGGATGACCATGATCCTCGGAATTCTTGTCTCAATTCTCACTATCCTAACTGGCTGTGGGCCGGAAAGCGGCGGTCCCATCGCCATCGGGGTGCGCACGGCTAACGACCACTCCCCCTTCTACATCGCCGACAAGTTCGGCTACTACGCCGATGAAGGGCTGGAGGCCGAGGTGCAACTGGTGCCCTCCAACACCGAGATCATCGAGGCCATACAGCGGGGCGATATGCAGGTGGGGGCCACACCAGTGACCACGGCCATCGCCGCCATCGCCGGTGGGACCAAGATCAAGATCGTGGCCATGACCGGCCGGGGCAGCGACGGGCTGCTGGTGCGGGCCGACAGCGGCATCGAAAGCATCCAGGACCTGAAGCGCAAGAAGATCGCCACCATCCGGGGCTCCATCCTGGATGTGCCTTTGCGGCAGGCGTTGGATCAGGCTGGCCTGGACCCCGATCGGGATGTGGCCCTGGTCTACTTTAATAAGCTGGGGGACATGATCCAGGCCCTCAAGACAGGCCAGGTGGACGCCAGCTCCAACACCGAGCCCTTCATGACCGACTCCGAGCGACAGGGATGGGGGAAGATCCTCTTCTACTACACCGCCTTCTGGCCCGATCACCCCTGCTGTGTCGTGTTCGCCCGCCAGGAACTCATCACCCAGCGACCAGAGGTCCTAAGAAAGGTGCTCCGCGCTCATGTGCGGGCTGTGGAGTACGCCAACGTCCATCGGCGGGAGACGGCAGAGATCATCGTGGAGTACCTGGGAGCCTTCGATCCGCAGTTGGTGGAGGCCTCCCTGGCTCCGGAGAAGATGCGCATAGACTACCAGATCACAGCCCAGGAGGTGGAGCGCATGGCCTCGCTGATGCACCGCTACGGCCTCATTGACCGGGAGCTCAGCGGCGAGGAGTTGCTTGATCTCTCCTTCCTGGAGGCAGGGCATTGATTAGGGCCTTGCGAGGTAGAATGCGAGGGTTACCCCTGCTGCTGATGGTGATCCTGCTGTGGGAGGTGCTGCCCCGGCTGGGGGTTCTCGACCCGGTGCTGCTGCCGCCCTTTGATCTGGTGGCGGTCCGGGCCGGGACGCTGCTGACTAGCGGTGAGCTCCTGCTTCACGCTGCGGTCAGCCTGCTCAGGGTGCTGGCTGGCTTCGCGCTGGCCTCGTTGGTCTCCATCCCCCTGGGCATCGGCCTGGGACTGCGCCCCGGCCTGCGGGAGCGGGCTGACCTGCTGTTGGCTATGTTGCGCCCCATCTCGCCCCCGGCCTGGATCCCCCTGGCCATCCTGTGGTTCGGCATCGGCGACCGCCCGGCGGTGTTCATCATCTTCATGGGCACCGTGCTGGCTATGCTGGTGGGGGTGCTGACCGCCACTCAGGGCGTTGACAAGCGGCTGATCAAGGCCGGGTTCACCCTGGGTGCCACCCGGCGCCAGGCGGTGTGGCTCATCGTGCTGCCGGGGTTGCTGCCCGCCATCTTTGCTCAACTCAGGGTGGGCCTGGGATTGGCCTGGATGTGCGTCATCGCTGCGGAGATGGTGGCCGTGCGCCAGGGGTTAGGCTACATGATGATCCAGGCCCGCAACCTGTTTCAGACCGACAGGGTGCTGGTGGGCATGGCTACGGTGGGGGTGATGGGCTGGCTGCTGGACCTGCTGTTGCGTGGCCTTGAACGTCGAGTGCTGCGTTGGCGAGAGGGGTTGGAGGCCCATGAGCTTTTTGGCCGTGGAGGGGATCGCTAAGGCATACGGGGATGGGCCGGGAGCGACGCTCGCCCTGGCGGAGGTCACTCTAGAGGTCAGGGAAGGGGAGTTGATGGTGGTGCTGGGCCCCTCCGGCTGTGGGAAGACGACGCTGCTGCAGATTGTGGCTGGGCTGGAGGTACCCACCCGGGGTCGGGTGCTGCTCCGGGGCCGTCCCATCCAGGGCTGGGGCCGGGAGCGGACGCTGGTGTTCCAGGAGTACAATCTGTTCCCCTGGCTCACGGCGGGGGAGAATGTGGCCTTTGGGCTGCGGCTGCAGGGGATGGGGCCTGGGGAACGGCGTGAGGCAGCCCATCGCATCCTGGGCCGGATGGGACTGACCGGCTTCGAGCACCTATATCCCCACCAGCTTTCGGGAGGGATGCGACAGCGGGTGGCCATCGCCCGGGCCCTGGCGGTGGACCCAGAGGTGCTGCTGCTGGACGAGCCCTTCGCCTCGGTGGATGCGCTGACCCGTACCCGGCTGCAGGAGGAGCTGCTGCGCATCTGGGAGGAATATGGCAAGACGGTGCTCTTCGTGACCCACAACATCCGCGAAGCGCTGCTCCTGGCCGACCGGATCGTGGTTCTCACCGCTCGTCCAGGGCGCGTGCGGGCCTGCTTTGGCCTTGACATCCCCCGGCCTAGGCGGGAGCATCTGGCAGAGTTGGCCAGTTGGGAGGAGAGGATCGAAAGGGAGATTGTCATCTCCTGAGGGGCGGAGCGGGCGGGGAAAGGTTGACAAACTGTGGGGGATGGGCTATTATCAGGCCGGCTTTTGACATGGCTCGAGTGTACTTAGGACTGGGTTCCAATCTGGGGGATCGAAAGGCGAATCTGCGGGAGGCGCTGCGTCGGCTTGAGGAACGGGTGAGCATTCACGCCGTCTCCGCCCTCTACGAGACGTCGCCCCTGGGTCCGCTGGATCAGCTCTGGTACTTGAACGCCGCCTGTCAGGGCACGACGGAGTTGAAGCCAAAGGAGCTGTTGGCTTTCGCCAAGGGGATCGAGCAGGGGATGGGGCGCGTGCCCACCGTGCGCTGGGGGCCACGGATCATTGACATTGACATCTTGTTCTACGATGGGCTCATCTTGCGCACCTCCGATCTCGTCATTCCCCATCCCGGTATTCCCGACCGGCCCTTTGTGTTGGTCCCATTAGGCGACATCGCGCCGGAGTTCGTACATCCCCACTTGGGAGAGCCCATCTCAGCCCTTCTGAAGGGGCTCTTGAGCGATCCACATGAAGTGCGTAGAGTCGCTGGACCCGAGGAGTGGTATCCATGTACGAAGTGACCATCCAGCAGCATTTCGATGCCGCTCATGCCCTGCGAGGCTACGGCGGCCGCTGTGAGAACCTGCATGGCCATCGTTACCAGGTGGCTGTGTGCCTGGCGGCCGAGGAACTGAACGACGTCGGCCTGGCCTATGATTTCACGGAGCTGAAAGCCGTGCTTCAGGAACGGGTTCTCTCCCATCTGGACCACACCAACCTCAATGAGACACCCCCCTTCGACCAGATGAACCCCAGCGCGGAGAACATAGCCCGCTTCATCTACGAGCAGTTGTGTGATGCTCTGCCCCAGGCCCACATCCGCTGGGTGCGGGTGTGGGAATCCCCCGATGCCTGGGCGACGTATTACCCCGATTGATCAGCAATTCTAAATATGGCGGTCCCGCACGAAAATCTCTGAGCCATTCGCAAGAAAATCAAGCAGAGAGGCTCCAGAGCGTCCAAATGTCGATGTGGTGTTGAACTTTTCTCTTGGACCTAGTCCATATTTGGAATTGCTGCCGATTGATCTGAGGAGTTGACAGAATCCCGATTTTGTGATATTCTAACAGCAGGTTCGACAATCTTCTGGGACTGAGATGGAGTCTCTGCAGCAAGGGGGTGCGTGTAGTGCGGTTATGCTTTTTCTACCGGAGAGTTCATAGCCCCATTGCGCCCTGCCTGCAGTCACTCTGTATGCCAGCCTGAGCTTACGCTGCTTGGGGCTGGCATTTCGTTTTCAAGTGCCATCGTTACTGTACAGTACGGAGAGGAGGATGGGAGTGGATGAGCTAAAGCAAGCGCTGATCCTCTACGGTGTGAGGCAATTGGCCCGAGAGACGGGTGGCGAGTTGGCGCCTATGCTGTCCAGGCTTAGCCTGCAGGCAGCCGAGGGTCTGGTTGGTGGCCTGTCGGGCCTGCGGGCCGGATGGAACTGGGGAGCCTATGAGGAGCTTCTAGGCCCCAGGCCCAAGCGGACCCCGGAGGGAGCCCTTTCGTGCATCTTCTCGTGGATAGCCCTGCCCGACCGGGAAGGGAAACGGCATCTGCCTGAGACGGCCTATTACGCGGCGCGGGCATTGGCGCTGGACCGGAAGACACTGTTTCCCTGCACCGTGCAGACTTCCGAAGTCTCGGAGGCTTCGGAAGTCTTGGGCGCGCGGCTGGCAACGGGGGAGGAGGCACGGACAAAGTCGGATCTGGATGCGCTGTGGCGGAGCTTCGAGGGGGAATACCAGGTTCTCCAGGAGCGGTTCGGTTCGGATGTTGGGGCTTTCTTCGAGGGCTTCTACCACCTGTACCACAAGTACGCCTGGGCGCTGCCCTGTACCTACGGCGAGCCGGGGGTGAGCCTGTTCCAGCAGTGGAAGGCGGTGGCGGCGCTGGCCTTCGCCACGGAGGAGAGGTGGGCTGAGGGGCCAAACAAAGAGTTCACCCTCATTGGCGGCGACATTCCCGGTATCCAGGACTTCGTTTACACCATCACCAGCAAGGGCGCGGCCAAGGGGCTGCGGGGGCGCAGCTTCTTCATCCAACTCCTTGGCGACGCAGTGGTGCGGCGGCTGCTCTCGGACCTGAAGCTCTGCCCGGCGAACGTGATCTACAACGCCGGGGGGAACTTTATGGTGCTGGGGCCGGAGGAAGCGAAGACGAAAGAAATCGTGGGCAGGGTGCGGCGACAGGTCAACGGCCGGCTGGTGGAAGCGATCCAGGGGGACACGGCCTTGGTTTTGGAGGCCATGCCCGTCTCCCCCGCCGACCTGTTCACCCCTGGTCAGTTCAATAAGAAACGAGACGGGTTCGCCGAGCAGGTCGCTCAGGCCAAGAACCGGCCTCTGCTGGAACTGACGGATGACTGGGCCACGCTGTTCAAACCAAAGGGCAAGGGTAGCCAGCTCTCGTGCGCCGTGTGCCGGATCGAAGTAGATGAGCACAACAGCAAGCCACTGGAGCGAACTGGAGAAGTGCCAGAGGGAACTGAGCGGCTTCTTATCTGCTATCTCTGCAATAGCTTCGCTGAGTTGGCGCGGGATATCCGGTATGAGGACCTGTGGATGGAAGTGGTCGAGGAGCCGGAGATGCTGGACACGGAGGTGGAGCCTAAAGATGGCTGGCGAGACTTGTTGGCCCGGATGACTGGCTTCTACTATGCGTTCAGCAAGGTGCGGCCAGTCGGTGAAGGCTCCATACTGGCCCTCAACTGCCCTGATTTCCTCGATGTCGGTGCCCACGGGTTCCGCTTGCTGGCAAACGTGACGCCCAAGACCACCAAAGCCGATGTCAAGTACCTTCGCGAGAAAGCCAGGTGGGAAGAGAAAGATATTCCCGAGGAAGGCGACATCCGCAGCTTCACCCTGCTGGCTCACGCCGCAGCCGTGGCCGGCGCCATCGAGCGGGTGGGAGTGCTGCGCATGGACGTGGACGACTTGGGGCGGGTGTTCAGCGAAGGAGTGCCCGACCTGACCCTACCCAAGCTGAGTGCGCTGAGCGGGATGATGGAACTGCTCTTCGGCGGCTATCTGAACGCTCTGGTGCGCAACCAAGCAGAGAATGACCTGTACATCATCTACGCTGGTGGCGACGACCTGTTCATCGTCGGAGCCTGGCACCACCTGCCGGACCTGGCCGAGGCCATCCGCAACGAGTTCAAAGCTTTCGTCGGCGACAATCCGGCACTGAGCCTGTCGGGAGGTATCACCCTGGAGGGGGCCAAATTCCCCCTATATCGGGCGGCAGAGCGGGCGGGAGAGGCGGAGGGCAAGGCCAAAGGCCACATACGGTCCGACGGTCGGGCGAAAGACGCCCTCTGCTTCCTGGACACGGTGGTCGGCTGGGAGGACTGGAAGCTGGTTTGGCAGCAGAAAGACGAGTTGCTGTGGCTGATCGGAGCGCGAGACAATCCGAGGGACGAGCGGCGGCTGCCCCAGGCCCTGCTCCAGTTGGTGCAGAGCATCCACCAACTCTACCGCACCGGCTTGCGGGATACCCGACGGCGAGTCCGGCGGGAAAACTGGAAGCGGCCAGCGGACAAGAAGCTGCCGTTGCCGAAGCCACAGATGTTCTTCGGGCGGTGGGCGTGGATGAAGGTGTACAGCCTGACCCGCCTGGCGGAGCGGAGCCAGAAACAGGTGCCGGATGCGCCGGCACGGATCGAAGAACTGCAAAGACAGATCATGCAACCGGCCACGGTGCGCTACAGTGGGTTAGCAGCACGGTGGGCGGAATATCAGACGCGAAAGGAGGTTGGCTCATGAGTGCGAGGCGTCGTGGGGAACGCTATAGTTCCTCAACTTTATCCTCAGAAGAGGAGTACAGGAGAATTGTAGTTGAGGGCGATGCCCAACTGCTAACGGAGCAGGCCGAGGCCATCGGCACCAGACTGGCTCGTCAACTCAAACTCACTACGGCCCAGATTCGCAATGTGTTTGGGACGGTGCGGCAGATCGAGATGAACTGGGGGCCACGGGCTACGGAGAAGGAGCGGAAGAACGCTGCCCGACAGTTGATCCTGCTCAAGCCGAAACTGGCTTACCAAGCAAAGCGGGCGCGGGGCAAAGGAGTTGAGGAACTGGCCAACGTCCTCATCCCGGCCATTGACCTGGTGGGTGAGGACCGATATCGGTTCCAGAACTTCGTAGACTTCTTCGAGGCCATCCTGGCCTATCACACCGCTGCGGGCGGATAGTAGAGGAGGGATGAAAATGGCAGAGAAAGTAGACCTGTACGGACGCATTTTCGTGCGGGGCAGGATCAAGGCCATAACCGGCCTGCACATCGGTGGCTCGCCGACGGCCCTGGCCATCGGCGCGGTGGACAATCCCGTGATCCGAGATGCCCTGACTAACCGTCCCTATATCCCTGGCTCTTCGCTGAAGGGCAAGATGCGCTCTCTGTGGGAGAAGATGACCGGCGCCGAGCAAAACTGGAGCTTGACTAGAGGTCGTCGAATCAAGTCAGGAGAACGCCAGCCAAAGGAAGTGGTTATCCACTTGTGCGACACGAAAGATGAATATCAGCAATGCCCCGTCTGCCAAATCTACGGTGTGATGGGACAGTCAGAGGCTTCCTTCCCTACCCGCCTTGTCGTGCGCGATGTGTTTCTGAGTGATGGCGAGGCCGAGCGTCTGGAGAAAGAGGCACACACCGATCTGCCTTACACTGAGGTAAAGTGGGAAGCCACGATTGACCGAGTGACCTCGGCCGCGGTGCCGCGCCAGATGGAACGGGTGCCGGCCGGGAGGGTGTTCGACGGCTTCGAGCTGGTCTTCTCGGTCTACAACGAGGGCGATCTGGGACGGTTCGTGAATGTCTTCGAGGCCATGCAACTGCTGGAGGACGACTACCTGGGTGGGCTGGGCTCGCGGGGCAGCGGGAAGGTGCGCTCTGAAGAGGTACGCCTGTTCTGCCGAAACCGGAACGACTATGCGACCGAGGTGCCGTGGGACAAGACACCCGAAGATGCCAACATCGGCGTGAGGGACGTTCTGGCCCAGAAGCAGGCGCTCCTGGAGTGGCTGAAAGCCAACATCAAGATTGAGGCCTACCAATCCGCCGAAAACTGAAAGGAGGCACCTGATGGACGCGACAGCGTATCATCTGGAAGCGCGGGCGCCCTTCCACTTCGGGCTGCGAGGGGTGGGGATCGAGGCCACGGCGGTGCATGGGCCTTCGGACACCCTCTTCTCGGCCTTGTGCCACACCATCCGCCAGCAGTTCGGCCTGGCCACGCTCCAGGACTTCCTGTCCGGCTATCCTTCGTCCGACCCACCGGTAGTACTCTCGTCAGCTTTCCCCTACGTGCTGAGCCGGCGCGAGGAGGAAGTGGAGGACTGGAAGCCGCCTGACCCCTTCGACCCCAGCCAGGCGATCCGCTTTTTCCCCCGCCCTCTGGAGCCACCGCCAGGCGTGCCAGACGACCCGGAGCAGCGCAAAACGGTCAAGCGCATTGGCTGGCTGTCTGAAAAGATCTTTCGGGCGTGGGTGGGCAACGATCCAGCTTCTCTCTGGCGCGAGTGGATCAAAGAAACGACCATTGGCAGTCAGAAGGTGAAATACCCTAACCTCGTGCAGGGGCGCAGGGTATGGCTGACCGCAGACGAACGAGAGAGGGTGGCCGGCTGGCGGGACGAGGAGACGGATGCCATCCGCCTGTGGGCCGTGGGCGATGTGCCTCGAGTGACGGTGGACCGGCGGGCCAGCACCTCAACAGTGTACCAGGCCGGACGGGTGTGGTTTCCACCGGGTGGTGGGCTGTGGCTGCTGATGCGCTGGCGGACAGACTGGCAAAAGCGAGGGGAACTGGCCCTGCAGGTGCTGGGCGACGCTGGGGTCGGTGGGGAGCGCAGCGCTGGGCACGGCCTGTTCCGCCCGCACGGCCCGCACATCCTGGCTGGCCTGCCCGACCCGACGCCGGGTGAACGGTTCCTGACCTTGTCCCTTTACTATCCCCCCGAAGCGGAGCTGGCGGACGTACTCGGAGGCGAGGGGATCAACTACCGGTTCCAGTTGCGACGAGGCTGGATGGCCTCGCCAGATCAGGTCGAGCTGGCCGAAGGGGAGACGCTGAGTGGCAGCGCCCTGCGGCGCAAGGCGGTGCGCATGTTCGCCGAGGGGAGCATCCTGCGCTGGCCCGACGGAAAAACGGTCCTCGGCACACTTGCTGACGTGACCCCTGAGGTCTTCAGCACGCACAAAGTCTGGCGGTATGGCCTGGCCTGGGCGGTGGGGTATCGGTTGAAGGGAGGTGTCCCATGAGCCAGTTGCACACCCGGATCGCGGTCACGGTGGAGCTGCTCTCCCCGCTGCACATCGGCACGGGGACGGAGCTGTTGCTGGACTACGACATCGTGCCGCACGGGGAGCACACTTACCGGGTGGATGAGGAGGCTCTGCTGGAGAGCGCCCTGTTGGAGGCTGAGGGCATCGGCGCGCAAGAGGTCAACCGGGTGCTCCTAGGCCGCCCCGCAGTCGAGCTCCTGGAGGAGTCCGATTTCTCCGATCCACAGGGAAAGCTCTTTCGCTATGTACTGGAGGGTAGGTCCAGCAAGGCTGAGGGCAGAGTGAGCGAGCAGATCAAGGACGTGCATGACCGGCTCTACCTGCCCGGCTCGTCGCTGAAGGGGGCGCTGCGCACGGTGCTGGCCTGGGGCCTCTACGCCCACCAGAAGCGCCAGCCCGACCTGGGTCGGCTAGGTCCGCGCGCCAGGTATGCAGCCCAGCCACTGGAGCGGGACCTCTTCGGGCGGGACCCCAACCGCGACTGGCTGCGGGCGCTGCACGTGGAAGATAGCCAGGCGCTGGAAGCGGACAGCCGCCTGGCCTTACACACGGTGCGGGTCTACCCGACGGAGACCAGGGACAGCCCTGGCCTCAACATTGACGTGGAGGCGGTGAAGCAAGGGACGGTGTTCCACACGGCCATCACCGTGGACGAATACGGCTTTGGGCGGGAGGAAGCTCGGCAATTGGGCTGGCAGGGGAAACGACAATGGATCGAGCGGCTGCCCATCCTGGCCAGGGAGCATGCCCGCCAACGGTTGCTGACCGAGGCCGAGTACTTCAAGGCCAAGGACGGCCCAGTCGGCGCATTGCGTTTCTACGATGGCCTGATCAACCTCTGGTCAGCGTTGAGTGGGAACGAGCTGATCGTTCAAATCGGCTGGGGAGCAGGCTGGGAAAGCAAGACTCTGGGCAGTGGATTGCTGCGGCAAGATGATCGGGCTTTCGAGCGGCTGCTGAGCCAGTATCGCATGACCAAGGAGCGGGGCCGGCAGCCGGGCGATCCTTTTCCTAAGAGCCGGCATCTGGTGTTGGACCGCCGCGGCAGGCCAGCCGAGCCACTGGGGTGGGTGCGGGTGCGGCTGGAAGGGTTGAAGGGAATGCCAGCAGTGCGGCCTGAGGAGGTTGAAAAGCCTCAACAGGCTGTGCTGCCTGCCGGCCAGCAGACCGGCCGCGTGGTCCGTTTCTTCGGCCAGCGGCGGTTCGGCTTCATCAAGCCCGACGCCGGCGGGGAGGACATCTTCGTCCACGTCAATGACGTAACCAACGCCGATGTGCTCTATGAGGGGCAGCGGGTGGCCTACGACGTGGAAATAGGGGACAAGGGCCCGCGGGCGGTAAACGTCCGGGTAGGGGAGTGAGGTCATGATCACCGTTTCGTTGATCGGCGAACAGCCTATCCCCAACCTGCTGCCCCTACGCTACCAGCCGCCGCAGGTGGTGGTGCTGGTACACAGTGACCGCACCGAGAGAGCAGCCAGGCGGCTGGGGCGGTTGCTGCCGCCTGGCTGTGAACCAGTGTATTGCTCGGTGAGTGCGTATGACATCCGGGCCATGAGCAGTGACCTGGCCGATCTCATCGAAAAGCAGGGCTGGACAGCAGCCGAATTGACGTTCAATCTGACCGGCGGCACTAAGTCTATGGCCCTGGCTGCCTACCTGGTGGCGGCCCAGTGGCGGTCGCCTTTCCTCTACCTACAGAGCGAGGGCAAACAGACGCGGCTGTACCGCTACGAGTTCGAAACTGATGGCACACCGCGGATGGTGGATGACCGGCTATTGCCGGGGTTGATCACCATTGACGATTACCTGCGAGCCTACGTGGGTGACTATCAACTGACCGGTTTTGCCAAGGAGAACGCGGGTAGCCGGTTTGAACAGGCCGTTCACGCTGCGTTGCAGCCAGCGGTGGATGAAATCGCGGTCGGAGCAAAGTTGCTGGGTGCGCTAGACGTGGATTTCGTAGTCCGTTGCGACAACCAGGTGGGCATAATCGAGGCCAAGACAGGCCCAGGAGTCAAGAAGGGCATTGATCAGCTCAACACCGCTGGCGGCCAGCGCTACCTGGGTACGTACACTCAGAAGATATTGGTGTCGGATCAGCGGTGGGATCACACTCGCTCCAATCTGCGCGAGCTGGCCGAGGCAAGGCGCATCCAAGTCATCGAAGTGCCCAGCTTCGGGACTGAGGGTGCGTTATCATCGGAAGATGCGGAGGGATTGGTCCAAAAGGTTTGCGGGTGCCTGGGTAGACGCAGATAATGGGGGAGATGGGACCTAACCCCCCGCCCCCCTTCCCTCGTAGGGAAGGGGGAGTTCGCCTCCCCGATACGGGGAGGGTTTGGGGGAGGGGTCAAAAGGAGGCAACGCAATGAAGCCCTGCAACATCGTTGTCGGCCAGAAGATTGATCCAGCCAAGCTAGAACAGGCTAAGAAGCTGCGTCGTGCCATGACGCCTGCCGAGAGACGGCTCTGGGCATCCCTGCGCGCAAATCGCCTCAAGGGCTTGCACTTCCGCCGCCAGCAAATCATTGACGGCTTCATCGTGGACTTCTATTGCCATGCCGCCGGCCTGGTAGTGGAAGTGGACGGCCCGGTACATGAGAAACGAGTGGAGTACGACGCCCAACGAGACCGCACTCTCTCAGCACGAGGGTTCCGCATCCTGCGCGTCCACAACTCACAAGTCATGCAAGAGCTGGAACGTGTACTGGCTCGGATAGAGGCCGCCTGTCGGGGAAGGCTCCCCTCCCCGCGTCGGGGAGGGGTTGCGGGAGGGGTCCAACCATGATCCTCCTCAACTTCTCCCACCCCCTCACCACTGACGATCTGGCCCAGGTGGAGGCGCTGACCAGACGGAGGGTGGCAGAGGTGCGGGGCGAGATGCCCCAGTTCGACCACCAAGCACCCTTCGGGGAACAGGCGCGGGTGCTGCTTGACCGCGTGGAGCTGAGCCCGAAGGAGTGGCAGACCACACCGCTCCTGGTCAATCCGCCCGGCTACGCCCCGACCACGGCAGCATTGCTGGCCGAACTGCACGGGCGCATGGGCCACTTCCCGGCGGTGCTGCGCCTGCGCCCTGTGGAGGGCAGTGTGCCCACCCGCTACGAGGTAGCCGAGATAGTCAACCTGCAACAGATACGGGATGAAGCCCGTGTACGGAGGCAGGAATGAAGACCTTTTGGTCGAAGCATGTGCGTGCGCCGTTCCTCCGAGCGCTCATTGAGGTCCCCTGGTTCGGGCCAGTGATCAGTGCCGTATTGGTGGCAGCGCTGATCAACTTGACGACGGAGGGATTGCTGACGCTGGGGGGCTGGGGCGTGGCCGCTGGGATCATGGGCGGTCTTGTTCTGCTCACGGTGGCCTTCGTGTACGCCTACGGCTGGGCTGAGCAGCGCAGGCGACAGCAAGGGCTCAAAACGATCCGTGACCTGCCGCATCCTCCGCAACATAGAGGGCTGGTGTTCCTCTACAGCCGGGAGGAAACGCTGCGCGAGGCGATAAGCTATCATCTCCCTCGTTTGGAGCACTGCTGGCTGCTGGTGACTCCGGAGGTGAGGGGACAGGTGCACGAGTTTCCCCGGCGTTTCCCTGCGGTGCAATTCACCATCCACGCCGTGGCCGATAAGTACGACACCGGCGATTGCTACCGCATTGTGCGGGATGTGTTTCTGCATGAGGCGGCGAGGCTGGGCTGGGAGCCGACGGAGATCATTGCCGACATCACCGGCGGTACAAAGCCCATGACCATGGGCATGATCCTGGCCTGTGTGGAGGGCGGGTACGCGGTGGAGCACGTGCCCACCGAGTATGGAGCCGACCTCAGGCCTAAGGAGCCGCTGCCCCCCATCCAGATCGTGGTCGAGCTGGGCCCTTAGCTGGCCACGGGTGGGTGAGAATGCACCGAGGTGCTTACGTGCCACTGTCCGTAGTCTTCACCCTGCAACCCACGGAAGAGGCCACACTTCCCGCCCACCTGGGACGGGCGACGCAGGCCTGGTGGCTGCAGCAGGTGCGGGAGCGCGATGCGGCGCTGGCCAGGCGGCTGCACGAGCCCAATGCGACCCGACCCTTCACCGTCTCCAATGTGTGGCCCATGGGCCGGGCCAGGGAGGGTCAGGTGAGGGTGGGTGCGGGGCAGCAGGTCTTCCTGCGGGTGACAGCCCTGGAGGGGGAGGTGGCGGCTCTGCTGCAGGGGCTGCTGGAATCGCCGCCCGAGTCAGTGCCGCTGGCGGAAACCCTTTTCGAGGTGAAGGCTGTGGCTGCCGAGGCGACGGAGCACCCCTGGGCTGGCCAGGCGAGCTACGAGGAGCTGGTGCAGCGCTACACCCTGTCGGCGCAACGGGTGTCACCCCACGTTACGCTGCGCTTCGCCTCGCCGACGGTATTCCGCTCCCGGGATCGAAATGTGCCCCTGCCGCAGCCGGAGCTGGTGTTCGGGAGCCTGCTGAACAGGTGGAACGAGTTCGCCCCCTTGCGGTTGCCCGAGGAGGCCCGGCGCTTTGCGCAGGAGTGCCTGGCCCTGAGCCGCTGCTGGATGCGGACGGAGTACGTGCGCTTTGGGGAGGAGGGGCGCGGGGCGGTGGGTTTTGTGGGGGCCTGCCGTTTCGCCATGTTGAACCGCGATCCCTACTGGATGCGCCTGATGCACCTGCTGGCGGCCTTCAGCCTGTACGCCGGGATGGGGCGCTGGACGACGGTGGGGTTGGGACAGGTCAGAGTAGTCTCCAGTCCCAAGTCCTCAGTCAGCAGTCGGTCCAAGGCCAAGGACTGAGGACTGAGGATATGACAACGAATCAGGAGGATTAGCCGAATTTGACCGAGCTCATCCCTCCTGAGCTGACCTACACGATGCAAGGCATCTTCAACAGATTCGTTGTCATATGCGGGGAATGGTTATGCGAGTGAGCTGTGGGATGCCACACCCCCCTTCTCGCTCGCAAAAAGGGCCCCGGACGTGTCCCAACCTGCCCTGGGGAGAAGGTTACAGACGGCGTAAGGGCTCGATTTTGCCCTGTAGGGGCGTGAAAAGGCAGTTCAGAAGGGGCGATTGAGGCCGCGCAATGGTGATGGAGGGCTCTATTCAACTTGACATCTTGGCCAAGGGCACATTTAGGGGGCCAAAACGGGTTCTATGCGAGCGACAGGCGGGTTTGGGGCACGGGTGTCTCGCTCGCACGTACTCAAAATAAGAGATTTCGTAGAAAGGAGGGTATGTTGATCACGATAAGGCACAGGATAGGAGCACAAAGCGACCACAATCGAGCCCAGAGGCCACATCTTGGGGGGGTAGCAGAGACGATAAGACCCGTCAGGGTACTGAAACGTGGATCATCCTGGCTTCGCGGATCTCTGTGACTCTCCTGGTAGCAGAGACGATAAGACCCGTCAGGGTACTGAAACATCTGAGGCCAATTCTCAAATTGAGGACAGACGATCCTCGTAGCAGAGACGATAAGACCCGTCAGGGTACTGAAACGAGGCCTCTTCTCACGCCGCTTGACGCGAATTTGTAGCCAGCGTAGCAGAGACGATAAGACCCGTCAGGGTACTGAAACCCGATGGGCCTCCGCACTGGATCATACCACACAGTTTGCGTAGCAGAGACGATAAGACCCGTCAGGGTACTGAAACTCTAACACTCTGGTCAGAGCATCGAGCGGGACCAGGGTAGCAGAGACGATAAGACCCGTCAGGGTACTGAAACCAGCTTACCGAAGAGTTCCACCATCTGCGGCCAATCGAACCTGGTAGCAGAGACGATAAGACCCGTCAGGGTACTGAAACCCCGTGATTGTGGCGTGCATTGTTGTTCCCCTTTCCTGGTAGGAGAGACGATAAGACCCGTCAGGGTACTGAAACGACATGTCGATGTTGTTCACGAGACTCTTCTTTTCTTAGTAGCAGAGACGATAAGACCCGTCAGGGTACTGAAACGTGAAACATAGGCTTGCCCCGCTTATCCTGGCCGCCTCCGTGGTAGCAGAGACGATAAGACCCGTCAGGGTACTGAAACGAGACGACACAGTCCAGATCCAACAGCTCATGTCCAACGTAGCAGAGACGATAAGACCCGTCAGGGTACTGAAACCACCGGGGTCGGGAAGCCCTAAAGCGCAGTCTCTCAACGGTAGCAGAGACGATAAGACCCGTCAGGGTACTGAAACAAAAATGCTTCCGTGGCTTCTCTTACGATTGCCTCCCGTTTGGTAGCAGAGACGATAAGACCCGTCAGGGTACTGAAACTGGTCTCTCCCTTTATGAGTGTTGGCTTATCACCATCGTAGCAGAGACGATAAGACCCGTCAGGGTACTGAAACCATTACACAGTGTGGAGGCTAGAGGGCAGGGTCCCTTCCAGGTAGCAGAGACGATAAGACCCGTCAGGGTACTGAAACAGCCTTTTCTAAAGGCTCCTTGTCTGGCCAATCCTGTAGCAGAGACGATAAGACCCGCCAGGGTACTGAAACCCGCAGCAGCAATCCTCCTCCTCGGGGCATTCGGGGCTGCGACATGTAGCAGAGACGATAAGACCCGTCAGGGTACTGAGACGCCCGTGAGCCGCCCGTTGCCGTCGCTGATCATCCAGTAGCAGAGACGATGAGACCCGTCAGGGTACTGAAACGCAGCCCGCAGAGAAGCTCGCTATGGCTATGTAGCCGATGATCCACGTAGCAGAGACGATAAGACCCGTCAGGGTACTGAAACGTTTGGGTACTATACCCTTGAAGACAACCCTCAATTGAAATGGTAGCAGAGACGATAAGACCCGTCAGGGTACTCAGACAGTGCCGAGCGCCAGGATCCATACAGTTGCGGTATGAAGTAGGCGAGGCCAGGCGGTTGGCATAACCCTACAGGTTGGAAACCTGTAGTTGGCCGCAGGCTGCTCTTGGCGGGGGTGTTCGTCGCAAACTACACCTTTGCAAGGTGTAGTGTTCGCCAACCAACCATTGGCTATTTGGTCAGGGCCTCACGCTGACCAATCACGCCAAGCTAAAGGTCGCACAGCGGCAGGGCTGAGGGTGTGCACTGAGGGCGGTGGTGGGAGGGGATGGCGCTCGAGGCGAGTTTGTTGGCGTGAGACTACAGGTTGGGAACCTGTAGTTGGCCGCAGGCCGCTCTTGGCGGGGGTGTTCATCCCAACCTACACCTTTCCAAGGTGTAGTGTTCGCTAACCAACCATTGGCTATTTGGTCAGGGCCTCACACTGACCAATCACGACAACCTGAAGGTCGCACAGGGGCACGGCTGAGGGTGTGCACTGAGGGGGGTGGTGGGAGGGGATGAGGGTTGGGGCGAGTTGATTGACGTGAGCGTACAGGTTGCGAACCTGTAGTTGGCCGCAGGCTGCTCTTGGCGGGGGTGTTCATCCCAACCTACACCTTTGCAAGGTGTAGTGTTCGCCAACCATCCATTGGCTATTTGGTCAGGGCCTCACGCTGACCAATCACGCCAAGCTAAAGGTCGCACAGCGGCACGGGTGAGGGTGTGCACTGAGGGGGGTGGTGCGAGGGGGTGGCGGTCGAGGCCAGGCAGTTGGGGCAAGACTACAGGTTGGAAACCTGTAGTTGGGCGCGGGCTGGTCTTGGCGGGGGTGTTCGTCGCAGACTACACCTTTCCAAGGTGTAGTGTTCGCCAACCAACCATTGGCTATTTGGTCAGGGCCTCACACTGACCAATCACGACAACCGGAAGGTCGCACAGCGGCAGGGTTGAGGGTGTGCACTGAGGGGGGTGGTGGGAGGGGGTGGCGGTCGAGGCGAGTTGGTTGGCGTGAGGCTACAGCGTGGAAACCTGTAGTTGGCCGCAGGCTGCTCTTGGCGGGGGTGTTCATCGCATCTTGGCGGGGGTGTTCATCGCAAACTACACCTTTCCAAGGTGTAGTGCTCGCTAACCAACCATTGGCTATTTGGTCAGGGCCTCACGCTG